>Ga0335072_10002247_pt1 | contig 30183 bp, 30 predicted proteins | sample Lox_Sample_21_FD_206725 | JGI IMG/M metagenome (GOLD analysis project Ga0335072, IMG submission 206725) | Soil microbial communities from Loxahatchee National Wildlife Refuge, Florida, United States - Lox_Sample_2.1 | ecosystem: Environmental > Terrestrial > Soil > Wetlands | place: USA...
TCGGCAGCTTTGTTTTTTGGGTCATACTGGAGTGTTAGTGTACATACGTGGAGTTCTGAGTTGGCAGGACTTGCTTTTTTGTCATGGTTTTAATAAGGGCATCAAATTGCACTTCTTGCACCTTAGCCTGGGAATGACGTACGAAGTACTCGGGAAAGGATCAGCACAAGTTGCATCTGTGTCCTCGAGAGGGCCGATGTTTCGAGACGGCATCTCAAATAACACACCTGCCCATCACACAAGGACAATCTTCGTCCTCTCAGCCGCCTTTACCAATTCCAAGTCTCTATCTTCATGCGTCACCTTCCCTTTCCCTACTCTCCTGACGTCCTTACTGCGACAGCCGTCTTCTCGCCGTCTCCATCCTCACGCTGCTGCCGCTCCTCCACGGATTCCTCAACTCAATCCACTACACCTTCAAGAACAAGGAAATGCGTCGTCCACTTCCCGCTGCTAAGCCCCTTCTTCAGGATCGGCAGGCACCACACCTCACGCGACGAAAAGTCCACATCCATCGTACACGACACCTGCCGAGAAAGATCCTGTGAAGTCAAACATCCCTTGCGCAGCGTGGTCCTTTCCCAGATCTTCTCAGTGTACAATGCATAATCTGCTTCAAGACACCCTGCGGATCATGGGACCCGGCAACCCTCTCGACCGTCTCAGGTCTCCAAACCCTAACCTCCAAGATCGCATTGCAAGATACAAGCTCCGTCACTGCTGTTGCTGGTGCTGAAGCCCGTAATCCAGCTAGCCGACGCGCTGCTAAAGCGACGCCCACGCCTACCACGGCCTGTCCGAATTGACGGTTGCGTCGTTCTAGAACGGTTTGTAGACCACATACTACTAGTAGAGAAGGGCGCTGTAGAGGTTGTCGGCCGGTAGATCGGAGACTAAATCCACGCCAGCAGAGTTTCTTTTGTTGAGTTTCTCTTGTACTGGTAGATTATAGTTCTCTCGTGTCAATTCCGAAAACGTTATGGTCCTAGTTCATTTCCAGACCTCTAGAGCGAACGTTGTACTGCTGTTTAAGGCCTTGGCATGGTGAATAACGTTATTGTCGCCAATGAGGGATTGGTGGATTGAATCAATGATTGGGGCTTGCTTTGGGACTCCGCGAATTAGCGGACGCGTGTAGGTCTAGCCCCATGCTCTGTCGGAGTCTCTACACGAATACGTCGTCGTATATCGTTTACAAGGAAATCATGTACAGGATGGCCAACTGTGACCTCGACTTTTAGGTGTCTAGGCTTCACTTGAGATGCATTGCGGGATGTTGTTTGTCCGCCTGTCTGTGTATATAAAGATCGTGAGGTTTCTTCCTTTTGTTAGGTGAAATGCTCGAACTCCAGTTACCGGTTCATCGGGTTGCAAACCACGAACACAACCACTCGTGCGCTAGGGCCTGAGCGGGGCACTTGCAAAAATGTGTGGATTCCAATAGTGGGCGCTCGAGCCTTGGGCTGGGCCTCGTCGGTATTAGCCCTTGCCTATGATGGACAGTTTCGCAGCATGGGTATAGTGTTATTATGTGGAGTTTTGATTGGGTTCGCAGACACTGTCGTCATTTGGAGGAATGGAGTGAGACCTATGGCTATATCGCATATCGTGGGGACGTCGTTATTGGCAGCAACAGGTGGATACCTTGCGTTGACGTCGGAAGCTGCTTGAGACTGAGAAAGCGCTGATCTGGCTGTCGGTTGCTGCAAACATTTTCCATCATACATCATCATTGACGTATTTGTCAAATACTGCAGCGTAATGCTTCCGCCCAACGTCTTGATGACTCCTGATTTTTGTTCGCAACTGTGATTCTCCCCAAGTGTCGTATCGCCCACGAAGAAATGCCGAGTCGATCTGCATTCCCTCTTCAGACTCGGCGCCATGCTCTTCGACCTTCTCGAAATGCTGCCATAAAGCATCCATTTCAGCTTTCGTCAGCGTCTTCCTTACTCCTTGAAAGAAAGGGACACTATAGCGGTCCTGTGGACCTGACATCAGCACACGATGTGTTGTTGCTTTACAGACGCCGTTCGTCACGACCTCAAACGCTTGGCCCATATTGACGACAAACGTGCCCGGGATTGCTGGGATATCGATCCATTGGCCAGCCTTATTAAGTGCCTGAAGTCCTTTCACAGAGGGCGGGGATGCCTGGAGCAGAAATGTCATCCATCCCGAAGAATCTTTGTGCGGACCTACTCCTTGGCTTTTACCGCCTCCTTCGTACTCGGTAGTTGGCTTGTAATGAACCAATTTTAGTCGATGCTGTTCGGAAAGGAAGGCAAGGAATGTCTCCGCCGGAAGGCCAAAAGCCTGCGCGACGAGTCTTAAGAATCTTTCAGCCAAGGCTGTCATTTCCTTGATGTATGATTCGACAATGACACGCAGGTCTGGATAAGCTGCAGGCCACTGATTCGGACCATGTAGACGCATGAATAGAGGGTCGCCATCTTCGGCCTGAAAGGTGATAGGGAGTTCATTGGCGAACTCGAATTGTTCCCGCTGGTCCGCTCGTTTGGCCGTCTGCTCTGAGCCAAATTTGCTGTAACCTAGGAAATGAGGGGAGTTGATCAGTGCCACATCGTCCTTTGCAGCATCGGGAAGAGCGAAGAGGGAGGGCAGTGCCCCAACGAGTCTCTCGATTATTGGGGAAGGGACATTGTGATTTCTAACGTACAGAAAGCCGACTTGGACAAGTGCACGGCGGAGGTCGAGCAATGATTGAGACCGGGTCTGAGCATCTTCTGCTCGAGCTAGGTCGAATATAGGGATTTGGGAAAATGAAGTCGACATGTTGCGCTTTGTTCTGGATTGGTTGGCCGGAAGCACTGACGGACCACACTGGGATAGAGAGCAAGCCACTCCGACCGATCCAGCGTAAAGGCGTCACTATTCAGCATGTCCAAATCTCCATCAACCGACAAGCCAATAGCTCACATGTCCAACACACTTTCAATAACTGCAAATTTGTGCATGACAGGTACTGCCGTCAGCTTAGTGCGTCGAGGTGTTTGCGCCCCAGAAAATCAAAAAAGGACTTAGAATTCCGATACTACTCCTTGATGTTTTATTCCCGGAACAATAACTGCCGTCTTCGGCGTAACGTCAAACCACATGACCAGGGTTCGCTTTTCTCACTTCACTCCGTCAACCAGCCCTACAACCCTGACATTCATCATGGTACCAGAGATCCCCGAGCGTCGTTCTTCTACGTCTAGCAAGAAGACCAGCAAGAGGACTCGTCTCGAGATCGAGATTGAGAGAAATGACACCGAGAATAAGGCCAAAGCAATGCGCCAGGCTTTGAAACCACAGGCATCTTTCAGTTCTGCATATTGGATTCAAAATGCTAAGATCGCTATAACGTCTAAGCGTTCAGTTGAGCTTCAAAAGGAAATCTCAAAGCAGTGGGGTGATGTGGGTACTACCCTTGGTATGGACGGATTGGCACGCACGGTACATAGCCTACATGGGTAGCTAGACAGCCCAGCTCGGGTAATCAGCAAGCATCTTTCTCCCCCTCCTCTTCCTTGTTCTCTAAGGTCGGCGTGAGTTTGGCCTAGACTTTGCTGTACCACATATGGGTTTCAGTCGTCGTCGTAGTGTCCTAAAGGCCACTATTTAAGACGCTCATTGGCCTGCTTGGCTACCAGCGCTCATCGGCCTGCTTTGGCCTGTCTGTCTGTCTTCAACCTGTCTGTCCATCACTTTTCTGTCCATCTGATTGGTTGGCCAATCCGAGTCCCTGCGCTTCTTTTCCCCGCCTCAACCCCCCCTTTTTGGATAGTTTAGATGGTGAGCTCTGATACTGTTTTGGATGCAGAGCTGCTACTTTGGCTTCCAGCAACATCTTGGCCGTCGGGCTGTCTTTCCGGGAGCTTTTCACCACGCGGAGCGCGCTCCAAGGATGATCAGCAGCCCGACGGCCGAGTCGCCCACAGTCAGGAGCTTTAAACATCTTTAGTGTCGATACAGGGATGCTCGCCACCCGTGTCCTACGCGTAAGGAAGACTCGTAAACGAAGGCCGAGATGTGGTAGGAGTAGTAAAAATCACTGTCGTGATTTTAGAGGCAAGAGGACTTGGGTCTGTTGCGAATAGGTCGCATCTCGGTGGCTATTCGCAGGTTCGTACGATCGTACACTCGTACACTTGTACATTTGTATACCTCAGCTGGACAGGGACCAGCTATATCGCAGGAGACAGGTTCTCGACCAACAGGGTTTTCTTATATCTATGGGTACTATCAGCTCGCTAGTCGCCATCGCTCTCCTCATCTTCGCCACTATCGCTCCACTCATCCTCCCATTCTTCTCGTGATGCCTTAACCTAGCTCGACGCGACAACTACAACAAGATCTCCGTCGACCTGGTTCGATGTTGCCTTGTCGTCCTCTCCTCCTTTCAGAAGCTCCTCATATCCATGACCTAGCTCTTCAATGAAAGCCCGCAACATACTCCGTGGAAGGTACGGGCCTATGGTGCCCCAATACCCTTTTCCGAACTCTCTTTTCATCTGCTCGCCAGCTTTTCTCTCCGCTCTCCAAGCGCGCCTTAATATCTGCATATAGTAATGGAAATACAGATATCGAGCACGCGGACGAGACGCACTTTTGAACTCGACCGGTGTGCCATCAAGGCCTTTCCAGGTCAGATCTGTGTCGGGACGAACAACTTCGTCCACCTCCGGGCTTTTCGGGTCAAGAATGCGGATTTTGTATTCCTTGGGTTCTGAAAGATTCCATGCAGCGATCTGTGACTGAGTAGGATAGTCAGGGAGCCGGGGAACAATGGCTATGAAACCCTTATCAAACTTCTTTTCGACGAGTTGAGAAACAATCATTCCGTTCAGGGCGAAAATAATTCGGGATTCTCCATAACCCCAAACACCGAATCCATTTACCTCTTGACCGTGCATATAGGCGAAAAGGTGTGCCGCATTCGTAAGATCTTGCGGGACCCAAGTTTGATGATTGGGCACCAAAGAAGTTTTGTCTTGGGGTCTGGATGGGAGGTATTGTAGGCCTTGATGCATGCGGCTCGGAACTGGCTCTGATCTGAAGTCTCTCTTCTCCCACGCTCGGTACTGGTGGTCCCTAGCCCAATTTTGCTCGTTGTGAAGAGCTCAATGAAGGATCTCCTTTTTGATTTCTCTATTTCCCCAGTGCTTCTGGACCATACTATGGCCGCCTGTTGTTGCCGGTTCAGTACGCACGGATATTTGGATGTGGTATATGTATATATATCTGAGGAATCGCGGTCTTTGCGTTGGACGCGTTGAAGTCTGGAGACTGGTTGTATATTTGTATGTTCTGAAGCTGGTTTCGATCCTCTTCTAAGGGGACGGTCGTGTAGGCCTTTTGACGGTCGAGTGGCAGGTCTGTTGAAACACGAGCATGGTATTGAGAAATAGCCCTTTCTCCAGGTCGGCTTTGTGGGCCAAGGCAGAATTTTTCTTGGTCGGCAGCACGTAGCGTAAGCGTTGTCTTCTGCTCATGAGGAGACAGCATTAGAGGATCTCGGGGGAATGAACCCGGCGATAGAGGTGAGAGTGGGCTTGGGCTGGTGGAGGAGTCAATTCAACCGTCAATCTTGCGGCCATTCTGTCCAGCACATGGAGAGAAGAGATGCGGTCAAAGTCCCCGAGCAGTGCCTCGATTGATCATAAGAGGTTTCTCAAAGCCGGGAAGGCCACAAGTGGGGTCGGAGCGCTTGCCCTTGGTCGTAGACTGATTCAGGAAGAAGTTGTGATATCGCTGGCCACAATTGTGGAACTTTCGCATTGCCATAGTGTCATGCAAGAGTTGATTTGACTCAAACTTTGCGACAACGCGAGCGTGATTGACGATTCGAGCTGTCAAACTTGCTTTGCGCACGTAATATATATACTTGTGGTGGGAGATTGCTGGTTTGAATGTTTAGAACCCAGATTAATAGGCGCTGGGTACGGCTACTTATACTACGGATCTCTTGTGCACGCACAATGTCACGCTTTCATTCAAGTCCAGAGATGACTGCCTGTGTCACCGTTTCTTGCCGTAGTCTTCTTGCCACAGTCTTCATTCACGTTCGCAGCCATCGAAGTAGGGGCTTGGAAGGCCGGCGTGATCTTTGAATGCAAGATGCTCCGTGCCGTCATTGCAGTGTCACCCCCTTCACGCCCGCCCGACCTCGAGGCGTCGCCCTGGTGGTTCGACTTCACCGGACCCCTTTGATATCACGTACCGGCCTTGGCGTGGTTGGGCGCGCACCCGGACCCCACCCAAAACTCGGTCTCCCAGGGGAGAAGGAGGAGGTTCAGGCGCATCGAGACGGGTGAGAGCTTTTGCTTCCGCATTCGCCGAAGGGTGATTAGCAAGGGGCTGAGGCAGCGTAGTAAGCCGGGGGGGAAGTGGGACGTTGGGGGCGAAAAGGACTTGAGTGTAAGATTACACGCGACAAAACGATCGACACGTTGCGAGTGCCGGCAGCACAACAGTCAGGAGAGGGAGAGGGGACACGGTCCCTGTAGTTGTGCAGAGCGGCAGCGCACTGGCAACGATTTAACGTTATTAAGAACGTGCTGGTTTATAATCTGGAGACACTGATCCAAGAAAAATATGCTGCTCCAAAAGACTCTATTGTGCCGCGCGGGCTCGGCGTCTTGGTCATCATTTCAACAGTAATTTCCGGGATGGCTGTCCTCAAGCGAGGATTTCAGACGTCGCCGCCGCCCAAGAGGTACCTTTTAACTCGGCATCACCACTGTCTTCGTATTATCCCTATCCTATTTAACTAGGGACCAAACCCATACCGATCCGAAACCCTTCACCGATACCAACAATGGGCAAACTCGCTCAATATCGCTTCCTCAAACAGGTGAAAAAGATACTTGACACGCCGGTGAAGCAAGAAGAATTTTACAATGTTTCCACAAGATCAATCTACATTGGGGACAGAAGCTCCCGCAATCGGAACCATGGCACCAACCCAAACAAATCTCTCCGCCAGCAACAGGTCAGCGGAATAGCGTCAGATTTGCTGTTGCAGATTAATCGGATCGAAAAGGTGCTGCAGTGCGGTCACAGCGCTGTTAATGAAGGTGACATGATGGCCATCGACAACGCATTCCTGGACTTCGCCATCGCGTTCTCGGAACTCGACACCGGAATACTATTTACGGACGCCGAGAAGGCCGCCCGGCGACAACAACTAGCATCTCGCAGGGTCGCGCGAGAAGCATCGAATCAAGCTAGCGACGACCTAGCAGAGCTCGCTCTTCTGAGATTCCGGATCGAAAAGTGGCAGCTTGAGAAGACCAAACGACAGAAGATGGTAGAACGTGTCGAGATCATGATCCGAGACTTGGATTTGAATGTCAACGATATCCGCTGCGCACCTATCTTGAACGACAAGAACAAGGCTGTTGCGGGTTTGGAAGCAGCGGTTGACGAGGGGGCGAGGCTATGCAGGCATGTGTGCGCAAAGCTGGGAAGTATGTATGGTGAAGTCAAGAAGTGATAGTGCCTTGGGCTGGCTGTAGTTCCAGGGCACAGAATTTCATCCAAGATCAACATCAGAAGGTGGTTGCAGATTTCGTCGTTTGAACTTGTCCATGAATGCCCTACCACGAGTTTGTGGCCCTGGATAGTGAATGTGCGCGGCAAAGAGTCCCATCATTTCAAAAGCGAGATTCATTCCTTTGGCTTCATTCAAGCAGCCCCATAATGAAATAGGTTGGTATGCATATGCAGACAAGGGCGATGGCGAAAGGCGTGAAAGAGGAATCGGAAGGAATGTTTGTCATCCTAAATATGGACTTGTTTGCACTTTGAGTGGAGACATCCTGTTTTCATAGAGTGGAGTCTGTACCATGGAAAATGTAAGGGATAAACGGATGCCAAATGGCTGGTCGTTCAGTTGGGAAAGCATGACAATAGGAGAAAGAGGAAAGCCTAGAGACGCATTGTGGAGGAAGCTTGCTTGTTATCTATTTGCTATGTACGTGCCTGTCTGCAATAGATGTCAAAAGACAGTTCCTCTGCCCAAAAGGGGCTAATAACCAAGCCATCAGGTTTGAGCAATCAATGCTCGAGCTTCTTTTTCGCTTAGACCAAGGCTGTTGACAAGATATTCTATGCTGGAGACCGAATTAGTAAGGCTTTGGCTCTTAGAATCAATGGCGGAAGCTCACCTTGCTTCTGTAGCAAGCCGATGCTGGACCTCCTCGAAGGCCTTGTAACATTTCTCCTTGGCTTTCTCTCGCTTATTAGGGTCTATCGTCTTGACCCGGATCTTGAATATGCCGCTGACTGGCCGATGATCGGACACCTTCACTTCATGCCGTCGATACTCGATCTGCTTGATCCGGCCAGGACCCCGATACAATAATCGATCACACCAAGCTGGCGAGCGCTTCTTCTCGCTCGAATCGTAATTGTCTGTTCCCACGTCATACTTGTATGTAGGAGCGAATGTGATTGGAGCCTCAGCGAACGGACCAAGTCTGAAGCCTGGTACCCTCCTTCTAGATACCATGATCTGGTCGCGTTCTAGTAACTTGCTGAACTCGTTTCGTTTGATCATGTCAACCACCGTATTTCGCGGAATGGCGTCGATTCGGTAATTGAGATCCCCGTTCATAATGCAGACTTCGTGATCAAGGATCTGGGTCCCGTCTCCTCCACCAACGTAAAGGGAGGCCCGAATGTCGGGATCCCGTTCAGTTGGTAAAGATTCAGCTTCAAGTATAGTAGCCACATCATTGTTCCGGTGAGCTGTATGTGTCTGGCCTGCTGCTAGATGGCAGTTAATGAAGCACAACGAGCTATCTTCAAACATGAACCGCGTAACAAGGGCACCCTGTAAGTCTGTCAATAACCGTACAGCTCTCTGGTTCTGCCTAACTGACCTTGTTTCCATAGTGCCCTTTCATGCCGCACTTGATATCAACGGCGCTCAAACCGCGGACACAGTCTCGTATATCCTGCCGAATAAAGATGCACTGGAAGAGACCTATCAGGCTCGAGGTATGCAGCTCAGAGTAAGGATAATCGATTCCCATATACCGGTTGATACACCTCGCTAGATAATCTCGCCATTCTCGATAGACTCGACTGACGTGTTGGTCCGTCCTGCTGGTGTCCCTCTTCTTGCCAAACCCAAGAATACTTTTCGCAGTGACTGCTCGGTCTTCGAGGTCGACAACCTCTTGGAAACCAAAGACAAGCAGCTCAGGCGGATCTTCGACGTGGATGGCATCACAAATAAAATCACCGCGGACTTCCAGGGGATTGGAGGCACCGACGTTCCAGGTGACAACGGATGCTTTAATCTCGTGAAAGGTACAATATTCGACATCAGCTTCGTTCATAGCGCTCTCAAGCCAGTCATCCTCGAGCATACCATCCCATAGCCTGATAGATTGGTCGTGCCCAATCGATGCAACTTGCAGACGCTGCAAAGTCCAAATGCTGCTTGGGTCCAAGATTAATCCTGCGACTTGTCCATCGTGAGCACGCCAGTCTTTCTTGACTGTCCACGGGGTCGTAGATGTGTCATAGACGTATATCTTGCCTGTTCGATAAGCAGCCCACAGATAGTCCCCGACAAACGTCAAGCTGTTGATCTTGTAATCGCTGACCTTTATGTTCCCGAGACAGGCATAGTCTTTGGTGGAATATATTGTGACTTTTCCATCGTTGTGGCCAAAATATGCTCGCCCGCCTTGCTGGCTTGTGTACGAACCGGATGTAACGTCTCCGGTTCCTGGCTGAACAAGAGGGGACTCTAGTACTGTAAAAGATGACTCGCTTCCGGGCTTGTAAATTCGGATCTCTTTCCCCAGGGCGAGCCAGATTTTGTCTCGAATGACGATTGAGAATGTATGACCTTTCGGTACACGGTATGCTTGATGACTGTACTTCATGTTGGGAGTTCCACTCTCATCGGCAGGCCAGACAAATAGCTTGCCTTCATCGTCCAACGTCCACAGATCCTTCTTATGTCGCAGAATACGGATAATTTCACGCCTGTTGTGCGACGTATTAGAGGCCACAAGACTCTGGGTGGCGACGTCAATCTCGTGGAGTTCCCCGATGTTATTTCCAATCCAAATTCTTGAGCCTTCACTCCTGAGCTCTTGTCCAGGCTTGAATGCCACAGAGATTGTCTTGATAGTTTCGCCATGGCTGAACTCCATTAGCAGTTTACCAGATGTCAGGTCAAACAGCCTAGTAGTGTAGCCAGTCGTGCAGAGATATTGTCCACACACGTCGAAATTTCTTGCATCCGACTTGATGGAGAGGTCCTGTAGTCCGCTTTTAAAGAATGGTGGTCGACGATTCGCGTGAGATGCATCGGGGTAATCGGTTCTTGTAGTAGGAGGCTCTTCCATCAACCCCTCCGCTTCATCCGAGTCTTCCTCTACCCTACGAGGAGGCTGGCGTGTGTTCGTAGCTGAAGTCATAGGGCGTGCCGAAATAGCAGCAGAGGGATTCCGATCTGGAGGTAAGTGAGAGTCATGCTCCGACAAGGTATTTCTTTTCGGAGGTGGAGGGAATTGATTTTGGGGTTCTTGAAGAGGTTTTGTAGCTGTGTTTTGAAGGGGTTTCGCAGCTATGAGCGTACGGCCGACGGACGATGGAAGCGGGCGGTTATGATGCATATTTATCCCAGGTTTCGACTCGTCTGACGGTCTCGGCGGAGGTTCGCCTCCTCCCCGCCGTGGTGGAAGGCCAGGCCGATTCTCTTCGACTGGAGTGATGGACTGTGCAGGACTTGAAAATCCCATTTGTCTTGGATCTCGTATCGGGGCGTTCCGTGGCATCTGGGTTTGCTCGAATTGTAGAGGCGGAGGCAGTGATCTGACAGTTTCCGAAACATGTCTCTGTGAAGACCTTGGAATCGCAAAACCAGTATCACGCGGTGTCGATCTCGTAGAAACTGTATTTGCACGCACAGGCCTTGCTGTATCCGTCTTGGTTTCATGCCTAGGGTCGACTGATGAGAATCCTAGCGTCCTTGGGTCTCGCCGCTCGGTCACCGTTCTCGGTTGTGAGAAACCTGCCAATCGTGCATCGGCGGTTGGCTGTATCTGCGGCTTTACCATGTCATGCGCTGCTTGTGCTGTTCCGCCCGGTTGGTTTTCTGGCTTTGGTTTATGCACTTTTGATCTAGGCCGAGTAGCTGCCCTGTCTGGTGATTCGTGAGGAGATTGACTCCCTTCACTGCTTGGAGGGGTACTGAATGGTGATACCCTTTTGTCAGCTGAGATCTTACGCCGTTCTGGAATGAGGTTTCCCAAATCATGCGCAGTTAGCGGAGCAGGCTTGGCAGGTATCCTAGGCTTTTCACCAGGCTTTGCCGCTGGAGGGATTGCGGGTGACTTGTGTATTGCTTCAATGTGGCCTGCGAGGCCATCGTGCTTAAGGTGACCCGCTCTACTTTCCTGACGAGCTGCCGTATCTCCGGCCTCGGACCTTGGTGTAGTTGGCCTTGTGGAGGAGCGGCTGGATTGTTGTGACACGAGACCCTGGACCTTATTCAACGTAGTACTGTTTAGGGGCCGGTCTGGAGATCGCGATGTTCCTCTATTAGAAAAGAATCCCTTCGGCGGCGACTTTGGTGGTTCAACCGTGACAGAGGGGGTCAGCTGTGGCGACGAGTTTATCTGCATAGACATCGGGCGCTTGTGGTGGCCTTTTGAAGGCGACCCTGATCGTGATAATGGGCCATCTGGCGTCCGGGGGGTACTGCTCGACGCGCCAGCTCTGGTATAGTTCCATGGCGACTCCGGTCGAGGGAGATCTAGGGAGATCCGAGCAGTACTTCCCACCTGTCCAACATCTAGCCTGTCGCCAATTTTATGTGCTTTAAATTGCTCTTTTGTCAGCTGCTCAGTGGAAGGAGCTGTGTTTAGGCCCTCGAAGTGTGACCTTAAGGAAGAGACTGGCTTCTACAGTACCCACATTGTTAGCACAGCTTTTCGGTCAAGGACAGAAGGACCTTACGATAGATGTGCCATCGGTGTTTTCGTCATCCCCTCCATCCATGGTCTGCTGATTGCCATAGCATGCGTGGACGAGTTGAGGGCAACAGCCTAGCTGAGGAGATTCGCAGTATCGTATGTCGAAGGCTGAACAAGCAACTTGAAAGCTGTGCGCCGGTCAATATAATTCCTTTTTCTCAATCTCTGGGATGCGCAGCCACATCTCAGGTATTCAGCTAGGACACGACCGTGTCTGGCGCAAAAGACGTTCCGCAGGTAGAGCACTGGGGGAGGTGATCGTGGGTTCGCTTTGCTTCTAATGAAAGGTATAGCTTACATAGATGATGACGTTCAGGAGGATGCATCAGTCGGACACGCCCAAGACCTACCGCTGTCTTGATTTTAACAAGAATCATTCCTAACAAAGTACCGCAAACGCAAGCCCGGCGGAAACATTTTCCCACCTCCGCTCTTTATCGATTAGGCAATGGGCCCCCCGCCAGTCAACACTTCTTCCAAGCTTGTGCAGGAACCCGCTGCGCTCTCGTTTTGAGTCAGGAAACATCACAAACGTCTGCGAAGATTGGGATAGGACATCTTCAGACTCATTGACTCGTTACCGACAACATGTGGTAAAGTTCATGCTCCCTGTACACGAAAAGGGAAGGAGCTGAGACTTGCTTTTAAGCAAACATATCCTGAACGTTCAGGTATCAATTCGCTCACCCTGCTGTCAGGATGGTCTTCACCGCCTGCTTTGCGGGATCCTCATTTGAAAATAGGTCGTCAATGGTTCGATTGCGTCGAATGCCATCATGAACAACGTCCAGATCATCAATTACAGAAGGCGAACGAATTGGTCAGCTACCAAGAAGAATCTCCTAACTTGACGACTAACAGCCAGATGCAGACCCTGGCCTGCAAAAAGTGCAAGAAGGTATTCAGAAAAGATCCAAAGGACTTTGAGGAAAGGTTTGCAGGGTACTACGTTTGCTACTTATCCGAACTGATTGCCATAGCGATGAATATTGTCCTCATTGCGACAACCACTATGTCCTTGAAGCAATAACGCCTAAAGCCGCACTGAAGGTCGAGAGTGAAGATGTGAGAGTGGACGCTAGGTGGGTCAAATCTAGAGTGCAATGGCAAAAACTAACGACTACCAGGATGCTCAAAGACGACCGTATCAAAGAAGAGCCGCAAAGAACGATATTCAATGTCCAAGATGCGCCAGACCGTCTAGGCTGAGCAGGGTTATTACCGAGTTCAAGAACGCTACTATTGGCGGTGGTGTCACAATGGAATGTTGCAAAAGTTGCCAGTCCTTTCAATACATTGTGCAATTTGGCCTCTTGATGCTCCTTGAATGCTGTTCCCTAACGCCATGCTTGCTACGAAATTCTAGGTTTCGCTTTCACCGCCTGGTCTCGTTGGAAGCGATGCGGTAGCTGCGCCAGCTGTCCGACCTGTCTTCTTCTTCGCTGCCTCTTCCTGCTTTTCAGCTTCAATCGCTTTGACATATGATTCTATCTGCTCCGAAGGTAGCATCTCAATTGTCTTTCCCGGCGCCATGATCGCAATCTCGATATTCTTGGCACCTGTTTGCACGACTTCGAGTAGGGACTTTACGGTTAGCTGTATGGTCGCCTCTCGGTCCATGTCGTCTTTGTGGTTCCGCTCTAGGAATTCTCGTACGGTTTTGCTTGATCGGCCGATGGCGTTGGCTTTCCTGTACGCGAGTTAGTATCAAGCTTAAAAACACAAAATCTGCTTAAATCGTACCATGCTGAGTAGATTCCTGATGGCTCTGTCTGGTATAGTCTTGGCTCCGTATCGCCCTTGTCAAATCCAACGATTAATGTGCTGATTCCGAACGGCCGTACACCTCCACTTTGTGTATATCTTTGCTGTACTCCGGCCACATATTTGGTGATGTACTCAATCGTCACTGGATCTTCCACAGTCAAGCGATGTGACTGCGCCTCTAACCTGGCTTTGTCGATGAGTATTCGGGCGTCGGCATTGAGACCAGCAAAAGCAAGGCAGACGTGAGTATCGACGAGGCCAATCTTCGATGGCGTGATTCTTGTATCTTGCAATTTCATAGCAGACCGTTTCTCGCACCCTAAGACGACAATGTCCTTGCCCTTCACCCCAACAGCGCAGGTGCCTCGTTTCACAGCTTCCAAGGCATACTCGACTTGAAAGACATGTCCATCAGGACTAAAAACGGGTTAGAGAGCAGTGACTGCTACTTCACAACATGGTCGTACCTGAAAACTTCTAAATGTTAGCAGAGACTTTTACAGTGCTGAGCCAGGATTACCTGAAAGCGCTCGATCGTAACCCGACGCCATCTTGAGATACTGTAAGAGATAAGCGGAATGTAGGAAGAAAGTCTTGAGGTCACCAAAGCGCGATCGTAGAGACTGAGCGACGCGCACGTAGTTGATTGAATGCGGCTTGCAGCAGCCGCGTCTTCTTTAGCTGCCTTTCGGAGCTTGATGCCAAGCCGTCCTCTCCAAAACTCTCGAGTGGAGCTTCTAACTTACCTTGGTAGTTGATTGGCCGACCTCGATCTCGGGGCGTCCTTCTTGTCGTTACGAGGACAATATTTACAGGCGCATCTACGACCAGCTGATTGCAGCTGATGAGTCATGATGCTGTGCTCAACCCGCTCACGGATACCCGCCATTGCCGCACGACTTACTCGCACTACCTATCGGCCAGCCACTACAGCCCGCCAGGGCACTGGTGAAAACAGAGAGCAAGCAAACGATCCAACACCTCCGAAAGAACCTCCCAACGTCTCGAAGACCAATGAGACTGGAGTGACGACGTTCGGAGCTCAGGATGGGGTATTGCAGGAAAGCGCAGCAGAAGGCGAAAGACAACGACAACTTCAAGCTCCCAATCGTCCAAATGTATGGTCCAGAAGCCAGCAGCCCAGAGAAAGAGCCATGACAGGTCCGAGATTCGAGCAGACCATCATCGAGTATCAGGTGAGTCGAACCGGCCTACAGAATATCAGCCAATGCGTCTACAGTTCGGACCGAGAGACCTCAGCTGACGAGTTACAGCCGCAACCCTACGCCGCGATCGAGTTGATACACAAGCAACCTGTTCGGTGGACACACGACAAAGTGGTAGCCTGCGATGGTGGTGGAGGCCCGTTAGGACATCCAAGGATCTTTATAAACACGGATAAACCACAAGTTTGTATGTGTACATACTGTGGACTGCCATTTGTAAGTGTTCAATTCCCCCCCGGCGTTGTCTTGTCGCGGGTTTCACATGGCTGATCTGGTGCAAACGCTCACACTGACTTTACTGCAGGCCAATGAGCACCACAGAAAATACTTAGAATCGCTACCATCGACACCATACCCTCTACGATCGACTGCAGACCCAGCTGAGGTAGGTCAGCCTCAAAAAGTAACCGACGAGCCAATTGCGCAACGATAGAATCCGAGGGAGAGCTTGATCTCCAAGCTTACGTTGGTCTACACCTGGAGTGGGCTACAAGCCGTTGAAAAGCTGTCAATAATCCTAAAGGTTCGGTGAACTCTAGCGCTAGATTATCCCACTGTACATATCGCAGAATCCGAGGCGTGCATTGAAGATCTTCGAATGCCCCTTTCTGCTTATGACGACTTTTCTCCCTGAATCGTAGCAACGACTTTCCGCGAGTGCTTGCTTGTTCTGAATTCCAAGTACCATATCCCCTGCCATGTTCCCGTTGCTAGTTCGCCGTTGCTGATTGGGACCGTCACGCTTGCCCCAATGAGAGCAGATTTGATGTGGGCCTGTTGCCGGTTCATCATAAGTCAGCTTGAATCACGGCTTCTCATTTGCCCACCTGGATTGTCAGCAGCAAGACAATCAAAGGTTGACTTACGGGCATGTCATCTGGCCCTTCGGCGCTATGTCTGTATAAGTTGCCATTCTTGTCCTCTGGTGCAATCCTGTCCAAAGCATCGCTCATGTCCTCTCGGACTTCCGAATCCCAGTTTTCATTCATTGACAATGCGCAGGAGGTGTGCTGCACGAAGAGATTGAGAAGCCCGACTTTGTAGTCTTTAATCTCTGGTAGCTGGGAGACGATACTGTCGGTAATGAGATAGGAACCGCGCGATCTCGCTGGCAGGGTGAGGGTCTTTTGAAACCATGACGACGAGGACATTGCGAGGCCAGACGTAAACGGGAGGCAGCCTGCTGGGCAGATTGGAGAAGAGGCCGGCGAAGACGTGGATGTTGGGCCGAACGGAATAATGAGGAATTTGAAAGGATAGAGTGGTAGCTTGACAAGAAATTGCAGGAGGCCGGGAAAGAAGGCGAGTATAAAAATGCTGAGGAAGGCGATGGTCAGGTGCAAAGACCGAGTTATAGATGGTTTGGATTGAGGCATCACGAGCCTTATGGCCTAGAGATATTCCAGCGGAGGAAAATGTGCTTCATACGTCATAATCATATAAGTTACTTGTAGATGAAGAGAAAAGCCATCATTTCGCATTTCAAAATATGAAGCACCCCGCCTGTTGCTGAAATTCGCTATCTTGGTCACACCTATGAAACAAGAAAGATGCTACAAACTCAGGTACTCGAACAAACCCAAGCCAGGGACTTTCCAGTGATTGCCTGCCAACCACGACGCCTGTACTCTCTATGGAGTTGCATCGAAAGAGGAAGGTGAAGCGGCCAGATATTGTTCAGATCGGGCATAAGTTTGGACGTCGAAGCGACAACCATGTTCAATAGACATGACCCGCTAGAACAGCAGACCTGCTTGAGCTGCATGTTCGCCTAAGGCTTATGCTGCTCTCCAAGCAACTCGCGCCATGCACCACAGCCAGATATTAACCGCATATTTTTCCCAGTCCTAGATTCCACAGCCCGCCAATATGACACGTCCTAGCACGCCCGCAAGTAGCGGGCAACCCAAGACAATGTCTTCTCGGTTGTTGACAATGAAGGTTTGACTCTCTCATTTACTTATGCTTATAGGGATCCGCTGAAAGCCACTAGTTTATGCAACGTGCTGCTGCCTCGTCAACTCGCTCACCATCGGCTTCAGGCAGTACACTCGTCCGCGACAGCTCTGGTCCTCCCCCAGCCAAGCGCCAGAAGTTGACAGACTCGGAGTCTTCCGCCCCTGGTACGCCAGTCTCCCCAACGCCACAATCTACAGATCTACGCGCTGTATCTGCTGCAGTTGCGGCAGAGGAAACGAGCAGATCTGAGGCACGATTACGTAGTGCAGCAGAAGGCGGAGAAACCGAATGGGTTTTGGACCTTCCCGGTCTTAATGGATCTACAAATGGAAATATACGAGCCGAGGATGGTAATGCGGATCGCGTGCAAAAAGACGAAGAGATAGTGGACGACGAAATCTGGCAAGATCGCATAGTCGGCCGGCTTAGTTACGGGGGCTTCAAGAGGAAGAAGGACCAAGCGGGAACAAATTCATCAACAAAAGCCGGTGAAGAGGATGACGAGGTTCTGAGTGAAGTTGGTATTTCGGATCTAGAGATGAGTGCCTCCCATCTTTCGACGAAACGACCATTGCAGGCGGATCAGAATAAAGCAAAAGTTGAAGAGAAGAGATGGCAAGCCATGGATAGGATGAATCTGAAAAAGCAGAATTACATCTCTGGCTTTTCACCCAAAAAGGCTCTAGGTGACCGGATAGCCAAGGCGAATAAGAAACCTAGACACTCGTCGACGTCGTAGTCAGAAATGACAAACAATATGAACAAGCGTTGGTATCTAACTTCCATTGCACAACTGTGCCTGTTAGTGTTCTGGAAAATTACTTCTTAAGGGTGAAGTATGTTCGCTGCGGGTTGATCTCCCCTTTTTCGCGTCTCTCCCGACACAATCTGTAGGGCCTAAAAATGCTGTCACCGCCAGAGCTCACATAGGCAGCCACTGACTGATTTCACCATGTGCTCGATCTATTGATCCAACATCGGCCAAACACCAGAGTTAATCTAGCTTCCCTCACCTTGAGGATACGTCCTCTGCACCTCCTACAAAAGATAAGCTTTCTTCTTTTCTAAAAGTTCAGAGCTACCACGGCAATCCACTTAGAACTCCTAACAGAGATCCCGTCATATTGCTGATCGACTGTACGTGTTTACTGCCAAAGCAAGCAGTCGTCATACTCGAACAAGAGAAGAATTCAGTTGCTGACCATGATAACGATGCGTAAGTCTCTTATACTTCTGTGCCATTCACCTCCGACTCACCATGGAATGATTATGCCTAGATCTTCGGATGACCTTGCTGTCTTTGCTCTTCCTTCTCTTCCAGCTTGTGACAATCACTAAGGCCAACCCTATACTTCTCAAACGCAACGACTACACCTTGGACTGCACTGCTAAAGGTACAGGCCTCCAGACCTATTGCTCAGTCTATCCCTACAAGTACTTCTGCAACGATCAGGGAAAGTCAAATGTGCTGTGAAGAGCGAAATGTGCGAGTCGCAATGCAAGTGCATGTCAGAAGCCAGTGGAGAAAAAAGTCGCTGCAACCAAAGACACCACGGCGGGAAGCCCTGAAATCGGTGACATAGTGGCCTCCAGCTCTACGGACTTTCTACCAGTCGACCAGCCTCACATCAAATGCGACGAGGACGAAGGCGGAACCACGTCTGAGAGCCCAGATCTCGGTGACACGGTAGCCTCCAATCCAACGGAAAACGCCCGCCACGACTTTGCCTTGGTTTGCGACCAGAATGACAATTTATTACACCGATTCTGCAGCGACTCCCCATCTAAATACTATTGCTCATCAAAAGGGAAAATAGCAAAGACACAGACTAATGGTTTTTGTGATCAGTTCTGCAGTTGCAAGGAAATCACGCGGAGCTGCTTTATCCCTCCTTTTCTTACACCTATCTGTTCAGATGTTGAAAGCACCACCAACAACTCACCCAAACCAGCGCCAGTGAGCAAGGCTGAGACGATCACGCACATGGAGACTGGGGAGGTTGTTGGACATCTCGATAGCAACGGGACTACTGTCTATGACGATGGCTACTCAAGGACAGGACAATGAAAGAATGATGCAATCTCGGATATTGCAAGAGGGGGCATGATTCGTAATTTGCACGAGATATTTCGAGCTCACAGATGATATGGGTCGCTAAGCCCGAGCAAGTTGCGGTTGCAGGAAAGGGGTAGCAGCGATGCGGGAAGGCATCAACACAAGCTTGATAGCAATATTTCTCATAATACAAACATCTCTTAAAATCACTCCTCTTGCTTCGTCCCTGTAACTGCCTTCTCAAGACTCTTTTCTGCTAGTCCACCAATTCGTCCCATGAGACTTGCCGTTCTGCAGCTCGCTTCGCCTAATGTGATCCAATATATGGAAACCGTCTCTCTATGAATGAGTGTGGCCATCGGCGTTCTGGTTTCGTGATCAGCTGACCAAGTCTTGTCGAAGGCGGAGCGGTAAAGCGGCGGCGACTATCGTTAAACTGCCAGTCTGTCCACTTGAGAACGTCGGTAAAGTAAGCCTTTGCTGAATAGCGGCAGTTTGCATTCCTGGTAATACTTGAAGCTAGATCACTTGCCTCTTTTCTGTCGACTTAGCTCTCCATCTCCATCGAATTGAGTCACCATGGTCTTGAGCCATATCAGAAACACTGGCCTCACACTTTATGTGCTCATCTGATCTCATGGCTTTAAGCCTCTGCCCCATATCTTGACCTTCCCATCCGCGCCTCCGCTTGCCCAGACACCGTCTCCTGCTGCTCCTTTCCCATTATCTCGCCAGGCCACGACACTCACAACTTTACCACCTTCTCCTACGTCTAGCTCGGCTATCTTGTCACCTGAAACCACATCCCAGGCTCTGATCTTGCCGTCTGCTTCGCTGCCCGCCAAAACCAAAGCCTCTCCACTTCCGAAACAGGCCTTCAGCCTGAGGTCTTGATTGACATACCCATCCTTTATCCCTCCAAAGCTCTGAAGCAGCGTCCCGTCTCTGCGGTCCAAAAGCCGGATCCTACCATCTAAGGCACTGACCAAGACTGCCTGCCCATCTCTCGTGACTTCCACGCTGGTGACGGGCGCCGGTAACGTATCGACAAAGCACTGACCCATCCTGAGGTCATAACTCCGCACTCTGTTGTCCACACTCGCTGTGACGATCTCATAGCCAGTTCTAGGCACAACCGTGGAACTCACACTGTCTTTCGCTTCATCCAGTACCATGATGGGATTGGCATTGCGGCTCTTCACATCCCAAATACGCACGCTCCTGTCCAACGAGCCGGAGATCAGGACAGAGTCATCTTGCCCAGCAAAAGCCACACAGTTGATCCTAGCGGTGTGGCCCTGTGAACTGTTGTTGCCGAAGCGACGCAGTGTCGTGGCAGCCTGGACGTCCCATAGAAAGACGCTCCTGTCACCACCGACAGAAGCAAAGGTTGTATTGTCAGACGAGCATGCCAGATCTAGAACGGCATAGCCATGGGCGGAATACTTCTGAATGGGCGTTGACGTAGTCGGGGCAGGGCCGCCTTTAACAGTTGTGCTTGATACTGGCTCGGTCCGTGAAAGATGGATCTGACGGTCGGAAGATCCTGTCAGGATGTAAGTACCACCAATTGCGGAAAAGGTGAGAGCATTTATCGGTCCAGCATGGGATGTGATGGTATTAAGGAGGTTGGTGGGGAGTACAGGAGACATTATATTTGAAAGGAGGAAACAGAAGATCAGGGACCGTAATGATGACTTAGCACCACCGGGCCCCCTGTCGGCTCGGGTAGCTGGCCCCGAAATTCGGCTCTTTTGCGTCATCAAAAACATCGACTGGAAAAGGTAGTAGTAGGCAAAGACATCCTCTTCATAGTTTCTGCAAGCAACAAACGTTCTACCATCAATGCCTGCTGACCACGGCCGCCGCCTACCATCTGGGCCTGGCGCTGGCTCTGACACTGTTCCTCATGGCAAGTGCAAACAAGGGCTGGTTGGGAACATTCTCCCGGGCTACGGTTGCTTGCACAATCGGCTTCCGCGCAACACAACTTTGTTTCCTGCGCACCCCCTGCACCGCTTGGTATAGACTTTGCCTGATTCGCCTTGGTTGTTAGCGCAAACGCTCCGTATCTGACTCCGCAACAACCACCACTCAATACAACGCTGTTGCCTGCTGATGTGCCATCTTCTCATACCAACGGGGCGTAGATCACCCCCCATCTGGTGAAATCGAAAAAGCCTAACGTCGATCCAAAACCTCGCAAAGACGTTGCGTTATGCTTGGTTCGTTAACTGTGACGCCAGCGGTAAGGCTGGTTGGACTGTCCATAGTACTGTTCTCCGTGCTGTACTTTGCGTACAATGGCCTCTACACATGCATGGTGTCTGGGCACGAGTGGGGCGAATTTGAAACCGAGAAGGGGGGCAGGACCTTACGTATTAGCCAGCCCAAAGGTAGGCAAAGATCGACCTACTGGCTGTCGCTACCATGGAGGTTCAACATACCACTCATGGGTGCTTCGGCAGCCATGCATTGGCTTCTGTCCAGAAGCTTGTTCCTGGTCAAAATCGATGTCTACGACTACAGAGGGGTACGAGCGCCGGACCGTGATACCTCGGCGCGTTGGTTATAGTGCTCTTGCCATTGTGTTGGTCATGGGTATGCTACTTGTGATGCTGGTTGTAGTGGGCCTTATTGGGATGCAACGACTGCCTACTGGAATCCCAGTTGTGGGGAATTGCAGCTGGGCTATCAGTAGTGCTTGTCATGACATTGCTGGGGAGAGAGATGCCGCACTGAAGCCACTACGTTGGGGTGTACTCGATCCCGGAACAGTTGACAAGCCTCGTCATGTTCGATCACGAGTCGAGAAGTTCAGAATCTTGTGAAAGGCCAGATTTACGGATAGAACAGTCTAATAGTAATTTCGCATAGTCACCGAAGATCACACTTAGGCTAGCCGCATACATTGCGTGGCTTCTGTCAAACCGTCATCGTTAAGCTTGCCGACACCTCGGTGCAGATCGCTGAGCCTACTTAAGAGGGATACAATCCACCAGATGCTCCGACCAGACAGCCTAGAATTTCTAAACACCTTTGACTTCCAGTTGGCCCCTTTCGCGCGGTAGGAACTGCCGCTCTAGCTCGCAAGCAATGAAATCCTTCCGTCTCCCAGGACGAAGAGTGACTAGTCGGATATCCTCGGAACCGAGAGGAACTGATTGATAAAGCTTATTTGTGGACATACTTGATTACACGAGTGAAATTACAATAACGCGGCCAACTTCTACGAACGTTTTCATAATGGATTCGTGGTTGACGTCTAACGTGAACAGTGACCGTTAGAGAATAGGTACTCTAGATACAGGAAAGCAGGAGCGCAACCGCAGCGCATAAATGCCCACCGACCATCTTAGATAGGGTGGAGAATATGCGTCTTTGAGAAGAAAATGTGGCCACGCAGTCCGGTCAAGTCAGGATATTGCTATCTTTATGTGAGAGTTGTTGCGTGCTTGGTGGTCTGCGGGTGCTATTACATCCGCCTTTGGGACGTTTTTGCCGCGTAAGGCCTCACGACCTAACATTTAGGTAAGCCTGCAGTCCATGTATCACGAGAGACTCCACGGACGCCCCGCAGCTAATCAGAGTTACCTAGCCGCGCTCCTAGCATGCAGGGCTCATGATTGGCAGGCGGTTAAAAGCTACGTAAGCCAGCCTCGTTCCCCCCCCCCCCCAGCTGATGGCCGTCATGTGATTTGCGCGTCTACCTTGCCATGCTCCTTCCTCTCAAACCCGATCCTCAAAATGCGTCTGCTGAAGTGGAACAGCGCTGGCGACTTCGTCCTGACTGAGGACTTCGTTGGTGATGATGCTCCCCCGTATGCGATTCTGTCCCACACTTGGAGACAAGGCGAAGAGGTCACCTTCAACGACTTGATGAATGGCACTGGCAACGGCAAGTCTGGCTTCAACAAGATCCACTTTTGCGGAAAACAAGCCAGACTCGATGGCCTGCAATATTTTTGGGTGGACACCTGTTGTATCGAAAAATCAAGCAGTGCCGAGCTTACCGAAGCGATCAACTCCATGTTTTGTTGGTACCAGAATGCGGCGAAATGCTATGTGTACCTGTCAGATGTTTCGATCGGTGACTGTGATCAGACCGGTCAGTTGTCACAGTTCCAATGGGAATCGGCCTTTCGGGCCAGCAGATGGTTCACGCGCGGCTGGACACTCCAAGAGCTTCTGGCTCCAGCCTCGGTCGAGTTCTTCTCCCGAGAAGGCAAGAGACTTGGTGACAAGAAATCGTTGGAACCACAGATTCACGAGATAACGGGGATTGCTCATTCAGCTCTTCAAGGAAGCCCTTTATCTCGCTTCAGCGTTGCTGAGCGATTCTCGTGGGTCGAGAAACGCAGCACCACGCGAAAAGAAGACCTCGCGTATTCAATGTTAGGCATTTTCGACATCCATATGCCGCTAATCTATGGAGAGGGAAGGGACAAGGCATTCATTCGGCTCGAGAAGAAGATCGTCAAATCGAAACGTGCGAATGCACCGTACAAATCACGAAATCTTTTGAGTTATTCTCTGCAGCGTACGACAACGCCAGAAATTGAAGACCGGACCCAAGACGCTACCATCGAGATACAACATCAGCCGCGCTTCATAAAGCCAAATCAACGAGGCCTTGAATTCCCGGGTAGAACGCGAACACCTCCGAGTGGCCGCCCCTCCGTGCGGTCGATCCGGGAGCAGACCATGGGCGCCGTGACGTCTCTGGTTGAGGAGACCCAGCATGCCATAACCCTGGGGGACGTTCCTCTTCACCGGCACCTTGCCCAAATCTACCGCGAACTGGGCAGAAACCGCGCGCAATTACAGCGCCTAGCACGAATCATTGGAACATACGAAGCAAGCGGGCGGGAGCGTTTGCGAACACCATCAAGAACGAATACTCCTGCAGAGGACACCGACGCCTTAGAGGTCCGGGACTTTCACGGGCTTTCGCTATATGCCGATTACGATGCTACTGATATCTTCTTCGACTGTGTGTCCAGGTATTCCGAAGACGAATCAGACGCACCTCTTGAGCGATCACGTGCTAGGTTCTCTGGCTCACCAGACTACTTCCTCGAGGCCAGCTCGGAGTTCTTGCCAGAGCAGTACACTGTTCCCGGCAGGTTCAATGGAACAGCGGGTATGGTTGCCATGGTCGAAGTAGGGTATACGAGCACATATCGCCTGCACAAATACTTTCTCTTCTTTGCCGAAACCCCGAGAATTTGGCGCAGAGTGACCGTTTCCGCGACCATCATTACCTCTTCTCAGAACTCAGCTCTTTCGTGGATCACATCGCCCGACGTGTCGGAGCAGGGTAGCCCAACACTTCCGGGGGACCTTCGAAGTCAGCTGGAGCGAGTCCTCAGGAGCAAACGACTATTTGAGACGGTTACAAGGGTATCATTAATTATTGCGGAAGATGCCTCCGGTAAATTTAGCATTGACGCCGCCCATGCAGGCATCACAGAAGACCTCGAGGAGGCCCGGATGAGCAATGAAGAGACAATTTTACAGGATATCGAGGATGTTGGCCGCCCGAAATTCGTGCAGAGCGACGTTATCGTACGATCACATATCCACACATGCTCTCATCTTGTCCAGGTACAGTCTGGATCCTATGTCGAACGAAAATTGCCCTTCGCAGGAGCTGGACTGCCGGACGACGACGGGGTGGACGACGACCGAATGAGCGACTTCTTCAATGACATCAAACTGCTTCGCTCATTGCATGAATGTAGTGCTGTCGTCAAATTTGCAGGAGTCGTGCTGGATGACACGAGGAAGCACTTAAAGTCTTATTTATGCGAGTGGCCCGCTCTAGGCTGGGTGCTCCGCATCTTTAATGTTGCGGAATTGAGAGGAGAGCGGATCCCATGGGAAATAAGAGAGGCATGGGCGAGGCAAACCATCGCCGCGGTGTCTGATGTTCATGCAAGGGACGTCGTGCTCGGCCTACTTTCTCTTCAAACCATCCTCATCAGAGCAGATGGAAGTGCCGTTTTGGACGCTCCGAAGGGATCAAGCCGGCGTACGTTGAATCAAGGAGGCTGCTTAGCCCCAGAACTCCGGAGTACACCAAACAGCGCGCCCTCATACAAGAGGATGAACTTTCGGACAGACATTTTTCAACTTGGACTTGTGCTTTGGCTCCTGGCAGAGCACAAGGTCATGGTTGGTGGCCTCTGCCCCAGATATGCATGCACCAGGTGGCCTCGCTATTCCTGTGAAGAGCACCACAATCCCATCGACCTCCCTCCCTGTAGCAGCGCCGAAGTCCCTAGATACATGGATGTCGTTATTAGCCACTGCAGACAGAACGACCCGAGAAAGAGGTTGCTGGCCCGGGAGCTTCTACATTATTTTCCCGAGAAAAGTCCGCCGGCCCAAATGGCAGATCTAGCGACAACGTATCCAGAAAAGGAAGGTGACCATTACTGGGCCCGTTGCGATGAATGCGGGGCGTTGGCCGTGGTGCACTACCACTGCAACACCTGCCAACTGGGTAACTTCGACCTTTGCTCCGATTGCGTCTCACAAGGCATTCACTGCTTCGTGCCAGAGCATCGGCTGATAAAGCGAATCTGGACGAATAGAGGCTTCATTAGTGCGCAGGAGTATCGTAGCTAGCAATCTGTAAGTCGCTGTTTCTCAACTCACACAGATCTAGCTAACCATACACCCTCAACCTTGCAGGCGCCAGATAAGGGACAGGAGCGTCCCTGTAACCTACTGCGCGTGTATACGACCAGGGAGGTTCGAAGGTGAAAGCGCTTTCTGGCCACGAGCGGTGCGAGATCGGAAGCGTCCTCCATCATCTTGCAAATGCATGCTCGCGTTTCTTGCTGAGGGATGCCGGAGACGCAAGAGTACTGTAGCTGCCACGGTCGCTTTGTGGTCATCATTCCGTGGTGTCGCGTTTTGGATAGACACCAACTCACGATTCACATCCAGCAATCGCCACGAACATCTCCATTGAAGAAATCCTACCGACCTAATGAGATCAGGCTCGGCTTTGTGGTAACATGAGTTCCTGGTGTGATAGGAAGTCAAATTCTGATGGTGGGGACCATCAGGTCCTAACTGTGGTATTTGCGAGTATTGGATCAATAAGTTTTCGAAGCGAACAGGGCTTATAGATATATATCGAAGCCGAATCCCTGTAGAGCTCTGGCTGAAGTTCTCGAGCCTATTTCCCTTCCCCACCCGTCCACCACGCAATGAACGGCTAGAAAGCACCAGCTAACGTCTCTAGTATCACGCACCGGGTCGCCAATATCCGCATGCCGAAAATTGGCTCCATGATGCGCAGTGCCTCCAATCCCGAGGAAATGGAATCGGACGCCTAGCCGACGTCGACTCGGGGCCGTTTGATACCGCCGCGGACTTCTACTCAGCCTACTATAGCGCTGGCCAAGAGTCAGTACGGCGACACCTGGGAAGATGGCGCTCATGGCCAGGTCGTCAAGAGTTTCCAACGTGCCGTTCAAGAGTTGAAGGATGACCAAGCCCCAGCCCACGGATTTGGCTTGGCGAACTACGATCTCGGGGCCCACAACTACATTGTGGACACCGAATTCAACTCTCTGGCAGTTATTGACTGGGATTCCGTATTACATGGCTTCGGAAATGACGTTCGAATCAGGCTGGAGAGATTTAACATCTTCAAAGCCAATTGTGTGCAAGAGGAAGGGTGTCATCCAGGTAAGCAGTTGCTTTTCCTCCTTAGACGACCGAGGATATCGGCCTAATGCAAATCCACCAAGGGATCTAATTCACTTTGTGAAAACACCTCTGCCCTCCTCCTCAGAACACCAAGTGGTGCGTATACTGATGTGCGCTTTGCCCTCCATGACCGAACAACTGCGCCTCCCTTCTGTGCCTTCGCCGGCACTTCCACCATCACTCTCAGCGACAGCGAAGATCTAAGAAATGATTACATTTTATACTCCGAATGGACAAATATTGCGGGCAATATAAGAGAAGATGATGTTGGGAGAGGCAACTTCGTCTCCTCTATAACGGGGACTACCTCAAAGTAAGTCAGACGCCGGACTTGGAAACGGGAGAGATGATTATGTGTCAAGAGCTCTGTACATCCCTACCAATATGAGAAACCCAGACAGAACATAATGCAGTCGTGATGCCTTACCTTCTGGTGGCTACAATCAAATCGGGGGAAGGCACAGGGTTGATGATCAGGCTTGGTGATTACTGTCAAGGAGTAGTACGCCTAGACGGTTTTGGTCTTCACGTGGAACGGTGGAAAAGAGTTACAGATAAGGAAGGGAAAAGAGTATGGGAAAAGACTCGCCAGAGTACAAAGAGGAGGACATATTTCTTCCAGGGGCTTGGCTGTGTAGAGATGAAAGGAGACTCGGGCACGGTATCATTCTTTGTCCGTCAAGCATTCATACGTCGTTGAGGAATCATGGCCCCAATAGCCGACGTCTGCACGGACGAAGATTCATCAACATATACTGGGAGGCCAGGATCGAGCCGTATGCTTGAGGTCGAACTTGCTGGTGCCTGCCTGCTCGCCATAAAGCCCCAAGATAGTTTAGTGGTGAGCTAGGACCATTCAGAACCTTCCTGCAGGGGAGGACTATTCCGAAGTTGCTCGTGGGTGCAATCTGCTTTGTCGAATATGCTTGCCCCGAAGCATCTCGCAGAAAGTTGAGGTCAGCATGCGAAAACAGATCGATTGCCCCCGCAACGCGTACTTTACCTCGGTCCCACCAACGGAGATGCCTCGGCCTAGCAAATATCGCATCATAATAAGGTTGCCATTCTGGGTGGCGTACCAAAAACCTGGCATAAGTTCCTCGACCGTCGGGTCTAGGGCCTCGATTAACTCTGCTAGCGGCGCTGTGTCGGTTGAGTCACACGCGTGCTAGAGCCTGGAGAGCTGCACTGGTTCCAGCTCCCAGGAACACTGTCAGCCGGAATAGGACTAGTACAGCCTTTCGCCCTCGGCCGAGATAGCTGAAAGGTTCAGCTGGGCAGGCTCCCAGGTGGCAAGGAAGGTGGTGAGGTGGCAAACAAGGACGAGCACGCCTATATAGATGTCCTTTTCCTCTTCAACTAGATAGACAAGCAATTCAGCATATTCTCCGTCTGACAAACACTCACAAAAGGTGCTCCAGAAGATCAAAAGCAGACTCTTACCAGGCGATTAGATTGTGTCGTCTTAATAAGGCTTACTTCAGAGGAGAATCAGCTATATCTCTGAAGTTCGTCTGGCAGCCTATCTACCCCTCTGGCGCTAGAACGGAAGCCTTCTGGGTTCAGGTTTGGATCCCTTTGGAGCAGAGATCAACTACTCCAGTTGATCTAATATCCCCTAGAACCTGAAAGTGATCTCATTAGGGGGGTACGGCACCGACGGGAACCTGAATGGGCACCCGTGGCACCTGAATGGGCACCCGTGACACCTGAATGGGCGCCCGTGGTTGAGCACCCCGTGGGGAGTGGCTCAGGATCACAAACGGGCTCCTGATTGTAGAGGATCCTGAACCAGCTCCAAGGAGCCCAAACAAGCTCATGCGTGTGAACGGAGCTGAGAGACGCAAAGTTGTTAGAGCCCTTTCGGGCTTCAAGAGACGGACTGAGATCCTTGTCCGGTGATCGCCCAGCTCACCCACTGCTCACCCACTACTCACCAGCTCTGCTCACCCAGTGTTCTCCGCTGAGCTTTTTCCCTGGCTAGTAAACAGAAGAGCAGATCACCGATGAATCATATTACTTTTCTGCCCTGTGCCGCGCCCTATCGGTGACGCCGGCGGAAGCGAAGTTCTCGCAGTTTCAAAGCAAGGATACGTGGTCATATTGAGACGAGAACGGGCAGGGCAACGCGAAGGCAGAATTGTGGGATGAAGGTAGAAAGCGATGTACTGATATATGTCCATTATGAAGATACGAAGCGTAAATTTTCCGATTCGGCACGCTAAATGCGCAAAACCAACCCCCCGCACAAAACTGAGGTTCAAAGCTCAACTTTCTGCAGCATTTGCTTCGGTATTGATCTTGATAGATGCACATGGCGTCGGCCCAGAGCGTGCGGGTCTTGTTGGGCGATCGCAGGACCGTGAGAAAGGCATGCAGATTCTTCCGAATCGGGAGTAACTTGCTGTTCAGCTCGATAGAGCAATCCTCTTCTTCATTCCCAGAAGCAGAGTCCCACGTGTATGACAGGGCGGAGTAGTGGGGCAAGGAGGAAAGGAAGTTGTCCATCAAGACGCAGCGGATAGCTTGACCAGCAGAGCCGGGGAGAAGTTGCAGTAGGCGGATAGATTCTCTGGGCCTAGGGAGCGGTCCGTATGAGAAGGTAGTTTTTCTGGAAAGGGACATTTTGTGGTCACTCAAGCGCGGCCTGTGAGAGGATTGTTTCTACGTAGCTTCATATATAGCCAGTTTGTCCACTTCGGCCTCGTGAGAGAGTACAGACTTCCGCCCTCAGGGTCGCCTACGCGGGATGGCAGCTAATTGAATATCAATGGAAATTGGTGCTCAGCCTTGCGAGGCGGATTTAGAGAGTGTGTACGGTTTACATAGTACTGTACCATTCGACAGGTTCATTACATAAGGCTGGACTTGAGGTCCGCAAACACATCCCATTTACCGCACGCAGAAGGAATCAAGTCCAACTTGATAAATGGAAATCTCTATTGCCAAGTCGCTATCGCAATACCTGGGAGGCGACGAGTACGACATTGACTGCCGGGTCAATTGAGAGGCATTTCGTCGAAAATATTCAGTACCGTCAAACTGCTGCCACTGCGAGCAGGAAGTGCATCACGTGATAGGATACGATATGATTTATTGCGGAGGTTGGAAAGTATGAACAGAAGGAAGTGCCCTGTCGACCAGCGTTCTTTGGTCCTTACTGTGCTACTATAAGGCCCTATCTGCATTATTTGCTTGCTACCTATTGTAATCAACAACATCCTTGCCATCAATGACATTCCCCAGAATAGAGCACCAGCTCTATTACTAGCTGCGACGACCGAAAGGCACGCTAAGCTCAACGACGGCCGTGGCTTCGTACAGCGCTTCCTTGCATCGCCTCCAATTCTTGCTCGAGCTGCTTGATAGCGGCATGGGTCGATTCCAGATCCTTGTTGAGTCGGTCTCGCTCTCCAATCAACTTCTGCTCCCATTGTCA
>Ga0335072_10002248_pt1 | contig 30182 bp, 31 predicted proteins | sample Lox_Sample_21_FD_206725 | JGI IMG/M metagenome (GOLD analysis project Ga0335072, IMG submission 206725) | Soil microbial communities from Loxahatchee National Wildlife Refuge, Florida, United States - Lox_Sample_2.1 | ecosystem: Environmental > Terrestrial > Soil > Wetlands | place: USA...
CGTAGTTCTCGTGAGCGGCCATTCCATCCTCTACGCCAAGGCCGTTCCCTACGAGGAGTCGGAAGTAGAGCAGGAAGAAAACGAAGAACTCCAGGCAATCCGCGAAGCAGGCAAATGGGCCGACGAAAAGCTCCTTGAGCCTTACGATCTGGATCCATCCGGAAGATTCAAAGCCACTGAGCCGGAGCTGCTCCAAAGCCCGGCGCCCCCGAAAATCGAGAGATCGGTCCCTGGCTCCCAACCGGACCTGCCTGCGCCTCTCGCTTCTGCGCCTGCGCCGGCCCCTGAATCCCTGGCTCAGCCTTCCAGCAACCAGGCCGCCCAGGTTGACAGGCCCATCGAGCATCTGCCGCAACCGGCGGTTCCATCAGACTCCTACACCATGCGCCTCATCGGCGAGCCGGTCCGCAAATCGAGACCTGCTCCTTCGGGCGTTGGTACCGCTCCCACAGAAAGTCAGCCGGCAGTCGCGCCCCGTCCGCACCTGGTCTCTCCGCCAGTAGCTGCCGCGCCTGCAACTCCTCGCATTGACACACCCCTCGCTCCCAGGCCATCGCCGTCCAGGCCCGCCGCACCGCCTGAGTCGCCGCAACCGCAACTTCCGGTTGCAGCAACACCCGCTCCGCCCTTGCCCGCTGAAGAGCCGGAACAGGATTTCTTCGCACTCGTGCCCTCGGCCGGGTCCGAACCCAACGGGGAGGAAGAGCAGAAAGCCCACAAACTCAACAAGCGCTGGGACGTGAAGCTCCTCTATTCGGTCTTCCCTGACCTGCACCCGGACTACCGTCCCGACCTTGAAACTCCCGAGGTCAACTTTAAGAAGGATGTGGGCCTCGGGCCGCAGGACAAACAATCGCGGCGCCTGCAGATTCTTAATTGGCTCTATCCCGATCTTCAGCTCGAGTCAGTCAAGAAGCGGCAGCGCCAACACCGGCGCGCCCCACGAATCCCCGTCCCCGGACTCGTCGGCTACTTCTTCACGGGCGGCCAGTCGCGGCCCAATGAGATTCGTAATATCAGCGTCATGGGCTTCTACATGAAAACCGAAGAGCGATGGATGCCAGGCACCGTCATTCGCGTCACTCTGCAAATGATCGACAGCGACGGTGAGAACCCCGGCGACTCGATCACCGTCCTGTCTCGCGTCGTCAACTGGGACTCTGAGGGCGGTGGATTCGAATTCGTGCTCCCGGGGTTGATCGACTGAGCACTGCACGCCTCACCCTTTGAGCACCATGGGCATCCTTGTCTTCCATTCAGATGTAAAATAAGTTCAGCGCGGATGCTTTTTTCCAACCTCCCTTTCAGATTCCTGACGACGCTCCTCTATCTGCTGGCAACGGCCTCGGCATTTGCTTGCGCTCCTGATCGCGCCGGCCGCTCCGATGCAACCAACGGTGCCGCGGTCTCTTCCGCGTCCGCCGACTCCGGCGCAGGCGGCAGTGTCATGCTCGCTCCGCACGCCGAGCCCATCGCGATTCCCCGCCTCGACACCGCCCCTCAATTGAGCGACTTTCTCGCTGGTTCAGATACGTCTGCAACCGCCCGGCAGATGCTGCGCGTCAAAACCTTCATTCAGCGCTACCCCGAAGACGGCGCCCAACCCTCCGGGCAGACCAACGCCTACATCGGCTACACCCACGACGATCTTTACATCGCATTCATCTGCCATGATGCCGATCCGGCCCTGGTCCGCGCCCACATGCTCGCCCGCGACTCGCTCGCCGATGACGACAACGTGCAGGTGATGCTCGACACCTTCCACGACCAGCGCCGTGCCTTCGTCTTCGAGAGCAATCCGCTCGGCATCCAGGCTGACGCTCTCTACAGCGAGCAGAGTGGCTACGATTTCTCCTTTGACACCGTCTGGGATACCTGGGGCAAACGCACCTCTTTCGGTTATGTCGTTTTGATGCGCATCCCCTTCGCCAGTCTCTACTTCGCCAAAGCCGATCCCGGTCAAATGCGTACCTGGGGCATCATCCTGGCCCGCAACATTGCGCATACTGACGAGTCGGACTATTGGCCGCGCAGCGACCACAATATCGCCGGCCGCCTCACGCAGGATATGGCCGTTCAGGGTTTCCGCGACATCCAGCATGGCCGCAATATCCAGCTCCAGCCCTATTCCATCGCGCGCAATCTCCGGCAGTTGAACACCGCAGATCCTGTCAATCCGTTCTTTGAAGACAAACACTTGCAGGGTTACAGCGGCCTTGACTCAAAGATCATTCTCCACAACAGCCTCGTCCTCGACACGACGCTGAATCCCGACTTCAGTCAGGTTGGCATCGATAATCCGGCAACGCCCAATCAGCGATTCCCGCCATTCTTCCCCGAGGTGCGTCCGTTCTTCATTGAGAACAGCAGCTACTTCATGACGCCCATCAATCTCTACTACACAGACAACATTGCGCTCCCGCAGTTCGGCGCCCGCTTGACTGGCAAACTGGGCCCATGGGCAATGGGCATCCTCGGCGTTGACGATCGCAACCCAGGGCAGGACGTTCCGGAGTCTGACCCGGAGTACAACACGCGCGCGCATTTCTATGTAGGCCGACTCAATCGCGACGTGGGATCTCTGTCAAATGTGGGACTCATCTACGCCGATCGCGAGTATCTCAACTCTTTCAACCGCGCCGGTGGCATGGACTACCGCGCTCGAATCGGCGCCCGATGGACTCTAACCGGCCAGGCCCTTACTACGCAGACCTCCAACCTCGGCAATGACACCGCAGGAGAACAGACCTGCGAGACCTACTCGCTCACCTGCAGTGGCCAGGCCTACACCACTGAAGTCAGCTACTCCGATCTGCACACCGGCTGGTGGTCAGCCTATTCCGACACATCCGCCGGCTTCGTCACTGATACCGGATATTTTCAGCGCCCCGACATTCGCGAACCGAGCGGCGCGTTCAACTATACATTCCGCCCGGCGCATGGACCGCTGCTTTCGCATGGACCCCACATCTACAGCGAGCGCATCTGGGACCACACCGGCTTGCCCCTCGACTTCTACTTCATCCCTTCTTACAATCTCAACTTCAAGGGCCGCACCTCGGTCTCCGCTCAACTCGAACTTGGAGAAGACCGGTTGCGCCCGGTCGATTACTCCGCCCTCGCCGGCAACGTCGACTTTCACAGCCACACAACTGAATTCAATCTCTACACATCGCCCTTCCCCTATTTCTCGCTCAGCAGCGGATACTACTCGGGCACCGTCATCAACTATTCACCGCCCGCCAATGCGGGTCCTGCACCGGTGGATGTCGCTTCGCCCCGCGTCGGTCTCGAAGTCAAGCCTTTCCACGCCGTCGATCTGCAGAACAACTACGTCTATACGCACTTCACTGACCCGGCCAGCGGTGATCTCGTCTACGACAACCACGAACTCATCTCGCGCTGGAACTACCAGCTCACAAAAGCCGCCTCCTTCAACCTGATCGGCCAGTACATCTCTACCCTGCCCCAGGCCCAATACACCAGCGCAGAAAACTCGAAGACGCTCTTCGGCGACGCGCTCTTCACCTATATGCCGCACCCGGGCACCGCCCTCTATGTCGGCTATATCGGCAACTTCGCCAATATAGACCGGTCGCTCTGCACACGCACCGCGAACGGCCTATGCAACACCAACGACCCCGTCCTCCCGCCCACTGGCTCTTCGCTGATGAACGACGGCAAGACTGTCTACGTTAAGTTGTCATACTTACTGCGCTTCTGATCTTTGGCGACCAATCCTAGCGATAACTTACAGGCGGCGAACTTACCGCGGATAGTTCTTCAAATACGCTGTCCGGCAGTCTGAGACTCGCTGCGGCTACGTTCTCCTCCAGATGTGCTACAGATGACGTCCCCGGAATCGGCGCCACAACGGCAGACCGGCGCAGTAGCCACGCCAGCGCAACCTGCAGCGGCGTCGCCCCGACTCGTTGCCCCGCCTTCTCCAGAACTGCATGTGCCTGCCGATTCTGCCCCAGTGGCGCCCACGGAATGAATACGATCCCATGTCGCTCGCAATAATCCAGCAGGTAGTCCCACTCGCGGTCCGAAAACCCGTAGCGGTTCTGCACGCTCACGATCGGCACAATCTTTCGGGCGCGCTCCACATGCTCCAGTGTCACGTTCGAAAGCGCAGCATGACGGATCTTTCCCTGCTCGCGCAGTCGAGCAAGTGTCTCCATTGATGCATTGAACGACACTGCCGGATCTGGAATATGCAGCTGGTATACATCGATCCGCTCCAGCTTGAGCCTTTTCAGGCTGCCCTCGACCGCTTCTTCGAGATGCTGTGGACTGGCATTGTGGATCCACTGTCCCGGACCGACGCGTAGCCATCCGCCTTTTGTCGCAATCACAAGCCCCTTCGGATAGGGCCGCAGCGCCTCTGCAATCAACTCTTCTGATACATACGGACCATAGCTGTCCGCCGTATCGATGAAGTTGACGCCCAGTTCCACCGCACGCCGCAGCGTCGCCAGTGCCGCAGCCTTGTCTGTGGGCTCGCCCCAGATGCCTTTGCCCGTAATGCGCATGGCGCCGTAGCCAAGACGGTTGACGGTCAGGTCTCCAAGATTTACAGTTCCGGCGGCAGCCGCCGGCGCAGGCTCAGCACTCTGGCGCATCAGGTCAATCTCCTGCGCACTAGGATGACGTACCATCGATCGGCGTTGCAATGCCTCAATATGAATTAAGGCCTCTGCGGCAATCACGCCTCATCAAATGCCCCGCTCACCGGCCGGCGACTCGCGCATGCAAATCCCTGCCGCCGGATGCTCGAAACAAAATGCAACAAAGACGCGTCTCTCGCCGTCCAACGCGGTAGGTGCTGCATTTGCCGGAGGCGGCTATGAAGCGCGTCGCATTGGTTGTAGCGTCTGTGATACTTCTCTTCTTTTCTATGTCTGCGTCGGCGCTGTCGGGTGCCCAGGCTGTCGTCCAAACGCCTTCCGCAACTCGCCTCACCCTGCCTGCTGGCACTCAGGTTGAACTTGCGGTCACCGCCCCGGTCTGGGCCCGCTCAGCTAAGCCAGGCGACTCCCTCTTCACGCAGACCACATTTCCCGTCACCTCCGGTTCGCACATTGCGATTCCTGCCGGCGCCTACATTCAGGGCCGCCTGCTCGCCATCACGCGTCCCTCACGCAAAAGCAATCGCGCCACGATTCAGGTCCTCTTCACCCGAATCATCTTCGCCAACGGCTATGTCATAGTGCTGCCCGGCTCATCCGGAGACGGCCCTGCGGCAGCGACGGCGGCACAGCTTTCCATCCAGGTAAGTCCATCCAACGACCTTCTCCTTGACAACGGCGCAGAGTTGGAGATGACTCTGGCTGCCCCCGTCTCAATCGAGGCGGCCGCAGCCTCTAACGCCGTCGCCGCATCGCAACCTCTTCAACCCGGCAAACTTCGCTCCGCTTCCTTGTGCCGCCCCACCCCTGGAGATCCGGGCACTCCTGGTACCGCCGATACCGTCATCCCCGGCTCGCCGGGCACCCCCGATACAACCATTCCGGGCGGCCCTGACATGCCGGACATCGTCATTCCCGGAACACCTGCCACGCCTGACACTGTGATCCCCGGAACTCCGGGAACCCCAGGGTTTCCCGGCACAAGCTGTCCGGCGCCACCGCTCGTTGTTGCGAGTGACCCGCTCGCGCTTCCTCCACAACCAACTCAACCCCTTCCGCAATCCTCCCCCAACTGATGTCCAGCTTTCTCCCTGCACCTCGCAGGTCCCGGAGACCCTTCATGCGATTCATTGCCTTGTCCTTGATTGCAACCTTGTGCGGCGCTCAGACGCCGATTCTCCCCGCGCAAACGTCGGCTCCTTCGCCCGCTGCTGCGGGCAGCACGATCACCGTTCCTCAGGGAACGGCCATTTCGCTTACGCTGGTCAGCACCGTCCGCAGCAAATCTACAAAGCCAGGAGACCCGGTGCGCGCCATGGTCGCGTTCCCTGTCGCCATCGGCGCGCAAGTCGCAATCCCCGCCGGCGCCTTCGTCGAGGGCACTGTAAAGTCCCTCAAAGGTCCTAACCGGCATTCCATGTCACCCGGCATTCAGATGCACTTCACGCGCCTGGTCTTCGCGCATGGCTATTCCGTCCCCCTCGACGCCATCAACAACGACGCTCTTCTGTTTGCGCCTGAACTCGTCCCGCATGCGCAAGACTTCCTCGCCGACGCGCGCGACGGCGCACCGTATTTCGGCGAGCAGTTTTCCCGCCCCGGCGAGACCGCGCCTGAGCCCCCGCCGCTTCCTTCCAACGGCCCCAATCCGGCGGTCATCACCGGCGCGGTCCTTGGCGGCGCGGCGCTTGTTACCATCTTTGCCATCCTGGCCGGACGCCGCCACGCTGCAGGCGTTGATACCGTGCTCTTCCAAAGCGGATGGCAATTCCAGATGACCCTGCAGCAGCCTTTGACGCTGGACGCCGCGATGGTGTCCGCATCCGGTACTGCCGGCGCTGCACAATGATGCCAAATATGCACCTGCGCGAGATGGATGCGCGCAGATCCTGCAAGCTCTCAGGGTCTTGAAACAACAGAGTGCAACAACCCCGCTACAGCGGTTTCACAATTGCCCTACACCAGAGCCGAGATTGCCGAGTGGCTTTTTCATCAAGAAAAAGCCACCCTTTGGAAATGCCGGAAAGTGCGCGTGACTTGTGAAACCGCTCTAGTCCGACGCGCTAAACAACGAGAAGCCGAATCCCGCGTTCGCCGCCGCGGCTGTTCCGTTCAGATTGGAGATGTAGAAGCCCATGCCCGGTGAGCCATTCGTGTACGTCGAGTCAGTAACCGTCGCTTCGACAACTCCATTTTTCGAAACCGTGATCGTCGCTCCGGAGCGCACCGCCGTCAGTGTGTCGCCCTCAGAACAGCTTACTGCAACTGTCTTGAGCACCAGAAAATTCCCGAACGTTCCATCCCAGCGCACGATTTGCAGATATGGCGTCAGCGAAACCAGAGAGCAGTTGATTTCATAGCCTGTGATCGAATGCGGAGTGATCGTTGTGTTCAATCGCAGCTCAACCTCATCCGTATTGGCAGCGAGCGAACCCACTTTCACCGTCGCCTGAGCAGACTGGTTCTGCGCCCACGTTCCAGCCAGAACGCACGTGCTGTCGTCGTAGTTGACCGTGCCCGGCTCCGTCCCGGAGGCCCGCCCCGGCGATCCTCCGGTGGTCTGGCAGTCGTGCCAGTCCAGCCCTCGGGCGCCGCCGTTGATCCACTCGCCGCCCTCCGAGATCGGGTCTTCCGTGCTCTGAAACGCGGTCGAATATTTATGCCCGCCCGATGCAAACGAGTAGGTTGCGGTCGCAATCGCGCTGCTCATTTCTCCCGTAACTGTGGCGATGGCTTTGATCGTTGTAGTGGAGCTGACCGAAATCGGCCCGGCATACCTCGTTGACGCGGCGCCTGGTGTGCTTCCATCGACGGTGTAGTAGATCTTTGCGTCTGCGGTCGCGTCGGTGATAGCTACCGACTGTGCCAGACTGTATGCGCCGCCGGCAGGCGTAAAGGCCGGCGTTGCCACCGTCGGAGTCGCAGAATTCCCGCCCTGCAATCCGCTTCCTGCGCCGCCTCCGCAACCCAGAACACTTCCGCATATCGAAGCAAGCCAAACTGCTCGGGCTGCGATCATAATCGTTCTCGATCTTCGGTCACAACTGGGGGAGGACGCTTTTAATCTTAACTCGGAAGACCCGCTCCCGCGCGGACAACGGGCGGCGAGAGAATCTCCTCAGTGACGCCAACAGGTCGACGCCTCCAACGCACCAGGGCGGCCCACCCTCCCACAAGGAGTGGACCGCCTCAGTGTTTTCCGGACTTGAACTACAACCCGGCCGGAACTTTCTTCACAATCAAAATGGTCTACAGCGTTCGCTTGAACAACGGCGTCGCAATCAGCAGCGTTCCAATGCCAAAGACAAATAAGAATAAGAGGTCGTACTTGATCGCCGTAAATCCTCCATCCTTCAGCAGAATCGCCTGCAATCCGTGAATCGCGTAAGTGAACGGATCAACAATCGCAATAGATCGCAACCATTTCGGAAACGCTGAAATCGGGTAGATCGCTCCCGACGGAAAGAACAGCAGCGTATTCAGCACTCCAAACATCGCTCGCGGCACCAGCGGATCGTCTACGCGCACCATCATTAGAAACATCATTCCGTTGAACGCAATCGAAGTGCCCAGGATCAGCGCCAGCAACTCAACATCCGCCATTGGATTGAAGATGGCGCCCAGGCCGGCCATCAGCGATCCAATGACCGTCAGAGAGATGCCTGCCAGCACCGCTTTGATCGCTCCGGCAATGTTCAGCCCCATCACCAGCTCCAGCTTCGTGATCGGCGTAACCAGGTAGCCTTCATGCACCCCGCGCGCCTTGTCGTCGATGTACAGCATGCCGCCGCCGATCATCACCGAAATGTACATCGCCAGCGCAATCGACCCCGAAAGCAGAAACTTCATGTACTCGATATAGGGATAAAGCTCCACGATCTTCAGCGCAATCGCATTCACCACCCTCGGCTGAATCACCGGCTGGTTCAATGCATCCACCAGTGACTGCATCTCCGCTTCAATCGACGAACTCATGAACTGATCGGAGTTGTCCACCACCAGTCCGATCGACGGTGCATCCTGCGCGTACACGCGGCGCGAATACTGCGCGGGGATAATGACTGCGGCTTCCACCTTGCCCGTGCGCACGTCTTCCCGCGCCGTCACTTCGTCGTCGTATGGGATCGTCGTAAACGTTGCGATGTTCGCGGCAATCGCGTCGAATGCCTCGTGAACCTTCACCGCCTGCGGTCCGTGGTCGTAGTCCACCACCGCCACCTTCGCCCCGCGAATCTTCCCGCCAAATGCATTGCCCAGAATCACAAGCTGCACCAGCGGCAACATCATCGACATGATCATCAGCACAGGTGAGCGAAAAAACTTGCGCATCTCGCGCTCGACAATGGCAAACATCCGGTTCATGCCTGTCCTCCCGGCCTGGGCGGCATCGTGAACACCGCCTTCACCTGCTCATCGCGCAACTGCCTGCCCGTGTAGTGCACAAAAACGTCGTCAAGCGATGTGTTTTGCACGCTGAGCGAAGTCAGTTGCTCGCCCATCGCCGCCGCCATCTCCACAAGCTGTGTCGTCGTCTGCGATCCGTTCGACGTCAGCACCCGGTACACACCCGCCGACTGCGACTGTACCTCCGTCACATTGGGCAGCTTCTCCAGCCGGCTCTGCCACTCCGGATCCTCGCGATTGAACTGCACCTCGACGACATTCGAACCCGGAACACTCTGCTTCAGCTCTAACGGCGAACCCAGTGCCACCAGCGTCCCATGATCCACAATCGCGATCCGGTCGCACAGTCTGTCCGCCTCTTCCATGTAGTGCGTCGTCAGCAGCATTGTCAGGTTGCGCGTCTTCTTCAGGTTGTTCAACATCTCCCACACCGCAATGCGCGATACAGGATCCAGTCCCGTCGTCGGCTCATCCAGAAAAAAGATTCGCGGATCGTGCACCAGCCCGCGCGCAATCTCCAGCCGCCGCCGCATGCCGCCAGACAACGTCTTCGTCTGCGCATCCCGCCACTTCAGCAGATCGACAGCCTCGAGCACCTCGGTGATGTTCTTTTCGCGCTGCGCGCGCGACACTGAATACAGCTTCGCGTAGATGCTCAGGTTCTCTTCGACCGTCAGATCCGGATCGCTGGTCAGCGCCTGCGGAATCACGCCGATCATCCGGCGCACCTCATCCGAGTCCTTCGTCACATCGTGCCCGGCCACAATCGCCTTCCCCGCTGTCACCGGGATAAGCGTCGTCATCATTCGGATCAGCGTGCTCTTTCCTGCGCCGTTCGGCCCCAGCAGACCAAAGATCTCACCCTCTGCAACTTCGAAGCTCACGCCCTTCACCGCTTCAAAATCGCCGTACTTCTTGACAATCTTCTCCACGGCGATCGCAGCGCCGTTCGATCGCTTGCTGTTGCCATTGATGGCAGACACCGATTGTGCCGGCGTACTCATTGCTTCACCAGCTTGCTTTTCGGGATGTAGACGTCCGCTTCCATTCCCGGCACAAACCGCTCCTCCGCATTGGGGATCAGTAGCTTGATCTGCACCGTGCGGATATCTCGCTTGCGCCCGCCGTTGATGTCGCGCTGCGTCGCAAAGTCCGCAAGCGCCGACTTCGCAATCACCTTGCCGTACACCGTCGCGCCGCTCGGCATCTCCACGCGTAGCGAATCCCCCAATTGCACCGCATCGGCCTGTGTCTCTGGCAGCGGTGCGTAAACCCAGGTCTGCGAAAGATCCATCACTGTCGCAATGGTCCCTCCTGCCGGAAGCACCTCTCCCTGTCGTGCTGCAAGCACGTTCACCGTGCCCGTCACCGGCGCATACACCCTCGCGTAGCCAAGCTCCACACCCGCCTGCTCAGCCAGCGCCTGCGCATTCTGCATCTCGCCTCGCGTCGAAGCCACTGTGTGCGCCGACACCTGCGTCAACAACTCGTGCGCATGCGCCTGTTGCAGCGCCGCCTCGGCCGCCGACACATTCTGCCTTGCCGTATCCACCGCCGCCTCGTCCGCCTGCAGGCTGGTCACGGCGTCATCCTTGGCTTGTTCGCTCATGATGCCCTGCTTCGCCAGAGCCACAATGCGCGTGGTATCCGCCTTCTGGTGATCGAGATTCGCCTGCGCCTGCGCTAGCGAAGCCTGCGCCACTTTGACCTGTGCGGCTGCATTGATCGCTGCGCTCGATGTCTCGCCGGCATTCTGCCGTTCCGTCGCCATCGTCTCGTCCAGCTTGTAGCGGTCGCTCGACACGGTCGCCAGCGCCGCCTGGTGTGCCGCAGCCAGATCTGCGCTCTCCACCGTCGCAATCAGCTGCCCCTGCGTAACTGACTGTCCTTCTAAAATGTCCAGCGTCTGCAGGCGGCCCGGGATCTTGGCGCTCACCAGCACCTCATTCGCGTCGACCGTGCCAATCAACTTCAGATCCCCCGAAGTGCGCGCGGTCATCAGATACCAGATCAGCGACCCCACCGTGAGGATCCCCAGAATTAAGAAGACTCTATTTCGTGCGTTCATCGTTCCTCCACGACAACAGCCGAGTCGCATCGAAGTCGGGCATCGGCGTGTCGGCCAGCACGCGCGCGGCAAGTTCCCTGCCCCGCTCACGATCGATAAAGATCGCCTGCCCTAGAAACTCAACAATCGCTTTGCGCCGCGCCTCCAGTGCCTCGGGAGCAAACGGCTCAACAGGCATCAAAATGCGCCACACCGGCGCGCTCAGAAAGTAAAAAACGTTCGCGCCCAGCGATGCGAGTTGAATCTGCATCCACTCGGCCTCGATCAGCTCTCCCGACTCAATGCCCTCTCGCACCATGGACTGGTACATCGTCAGCACCGGCGCAAATACCCGCTTTACCAGGATGGGCAGCGCGCCTGACTCGCCTTTATGCAGCCGGATCATCTCCTGCTGCATCAGCCCCTGAAATTCATGCTGCGTCAAAATGCGGTCAAAATGCTCCAGCGCAGCCCGAAGCACCCGCTCACCCGGCGACGCCTCGCGCAGGAACACTGCCAGCGTGCGGTCACGAATCTTCGCCGAGATCATCTCCAGCGCCGCAAGATACAGGTTCTCTTTGCTCTCGAAGTAGTAGTAGAGCAACGCCTTGTTCACCCCGGCTGCCTGGGCAATGCGATCCGTACGCGCGCCGGCAAGTCCGTTGGCGCTGAACTCGCTGAGCGCGGCCTCGAGTATCCGCGCCCGCGACTCGGTGGCGCGTTCTGAAAGTGCGTGTGTGGCTTGTGCGGTCATTTTTAACTAACTGGTTAGTAAACTTACACAGTCAGAGATGTGAATGCAAGTCCAGCGATGTACAATTTTCTATCTATATAATTTATCAATCACTTGCGTTGTGACGCCATCCGATCCTCAGCTCCGCTCCCTCCAATTCCACAACCTCGCCATCGCTTCCCCTACACTTGTCTTCGACGGAACCGCCCCAATGATCCACACCGAAACCGGAGTTGACCCCATCCTCTGTGCGCCACTGTTGCGCAAAGTCGATGCAAAGCTCATCGAACTCCTCCGCTCCCTCACCCCTGCCGAATGGGACCTGCCCACCATCGCCGGTGCCTGGCGCGTGCGCGACATCGCCGCCCACCTCCTCGATACGCCTCTCCGTAAGCTCTCCCTCGTCCGTGACGGATGCTCCGTTGAACCAGTCGCGATCCGCTCCGCGCAGGATCTTGCCGACTTCGTCAATCGCCTCAACCGCGAGGGCGTCGCCGTCTACCGGCGGCTCAGTCCGCCGCTCCTCATCGACCTCATGCAGCTCGCCTGCTCCGCCAGTGCCGGCTTTCACGAGTCCCTCGACCCGTTTGCGCAAGCTATCTTCAGCGTGAGCTGGGCTGGAGAAGACACCTCACTCAACTGGTTCGACACTGCGCGCGAACTCACCGAGCGCTGGCATCATCAGCAACAGATCCGCCTTGCCACCAACCGTCCCGGAATTCAAACCCCGGAGTTCTATCACCCCGTGCTCGACTGCTTCGTTCGCGCCCTGCCGCATCACTATCGCCACGCCGCTGTCCCGCCCGCGACCACGCTTATGTTGAAAATCGATGGCCCCTGCGGCGGCATCTGGCTCCTCGAGCGCGAGGCCCACCGCTGGAGCTTCGTCCGCGAAGCTCCTTCCGCTCCAACCGCAACCGTCGTCATCCCCGAAGAGATTGCCTGGCGCGTCTTCACCAAGGGCATCGATCGCGCCTCAGCCCTTGCTCAAACCTCCATTGAGGGCGATCGCGCGCTCGGCGAGCGCTTGCTCAATCTCACCGCGATCGTTGGCTAAACCATGACCGAATCTCACTCCGACACCATTCGCGAAAACTACGACCGCCTCGCCGAAGAATACGCCCGCCGCGTCTTCGACGAACTCGCTCACAAACCCGCCGACCGCGCACTGCTCGACCGGTTCGCCGATTCGACCGCAGGCCGCGGCGCCGTTTGCGACCTTGGCTGCGGTCCCGGCCATGTTGCACGTTATCTCCACGAGGCCGGCGCCGATGCCTTTGGCCTCGATCTTTCACCCCAGATGCTCGCTCAGGCCCGGCGTCTCAATCCCCACCTGCTCTTCGTCCAGGGCGACATGACCGCACTGCCCCTTGCCGATGCCAGCCTCGCGGGAGTCACCGCTTTTTACGCGATCGTAAATCTGCCGCCGTCGATTCACCCGACCGCCTTCCGCGAGATCGCGCGCGTTCTTCAGCCTGGCGGTCTCGTCCTTCTGGCCTTTCATATGGGTAATGAACAACTGGACGTCAAAGAACTCATGGGACTGCCGATCACCATGGGGTTTCATTTACTCGATCCGGCAAAGATCAGTGCAGGCCTGGCTGAAACCGGCCTTCAGATCGAAGACGTCGTGACGCGTGAACCCTACGCTCCGGATGTGGAGTATCAAAGCCGCCGAGCCTATGTCTTCGCCCGCAAACCGCTCAGACCGCCGAATCCTTCTTAATCCGGTCCGCCCGTCCTTTCAAGCCATCAGGTTGATAGTTCTCTCATCGATCTTCAGCTCCGGCACGGCCTCCATTTCCGGGTCATCGCTCCGTTCACATCGCTCCTCGCTCGACTCGTCCGGCATCCGCCGCTCCTCTTGATTCGCCTCGTCCCCTGCTTCTGCAGTGGCCTCAACTTCAAAGTGCGGCGGAAGATCCTTCCCGATTCTCCGGCTGTCAAAAAGCGAAACCGAGCGGATTCCAGCAATCGGAACGATATCCATGGCCAGCCACCCTCGCGCGAGGTCTCCCTCACAGACGTTATCGGCCACACGAGCCGGGATTTTAGTGCCCCCGCAAACTCTGAATCCGCATCGACTTCCCACCACCGTTGCACCCCTCTGGATCAAGCAGCCTCGGCCCCGGACCTTCCTCCGCCAGCTTGTCCCACGGGTTTCGCAAGGGACACGCTCCAAGCGAAAGGCAACCACACCCGATGCATCCATCAAGCTGATCGCGCAGCCGCTTCAGCCGCTCAATGCGCTCGTCCAGGGCCGCCCGCCAGCGCGTCGAAAGCTTCTTCCAGTCCTCCGCCGTCGGCGTTCGTTTATCCGGCAGTGTCGCCAGCGCCTCGCGAATCTCCGCCAGCGAAATACCCGTCCGCTGCGCCACTTTGATCACCGCCACCCGCCGCAGCACCTCTCGTGGATACCGTCGCTGGTTGCCTCGATTGCGCCAACTGTGGATCAGCCCTTCCTGCTCATAGAAGTGGAGCGTTGAAACCGCCACTCCGCTGCGTGCCGCCACCGCACCTACCGTCAACTCCACCGGAAACGACGTCATCTCTGCCGGTCTCATGCAATGCCTCTTGACCTCAAGTTTACTTGAGGTTCTAAGCTGGATTCAATGCAGACCGAAAAAGGAGCTATCCCCATGAATGAACACATCCGCGTCGGGTTAATCTACGGATCCACACGGCCCGGCAGATTCTGCGAAAAGGTCGCACGCTGGGCAGCATTTCAAATCGCCGCAACAGGCGAGTTCGTCGTCGAACTGATCGACCCCGTCGAACCTGCCGACACTCCCGCACTACGCGGCTGCATTGGCGCATGCGATGCCTTTGTGGTCGTCACGCCCGAGTACAATCACGGCTATCCCGCGCCGCTTAAGTCCCTTATCGACTCCGTCGGCGCCGAGTGGCAGGCCAAGCCCGTCGCCTTTGTCTCTTACGGCGGCATCTCCGGCGGCCTCCGCGCCGTCGAGCAGCTGCGCCAGGTCTTCGTCGAACTCCACGCAATGACCATCCGCGATAGCGTCAGCTTCGCCGGCGCATGGGAGCAGTTCGATGCCGCGGGCAATCTGCTGCAGCCCGCCCGCGCCGAGCGCTCGATGACTGCCATGCTTTCCCGACTGCGCTGGTGGGCAACAGCTCTCAAAACGGCGCGCGCTGCCGCTCCCTATGATGCTGCTGCGTAAACTTCGCCCGGCTCCGTAGCCGCACTCGCACACTCCATCGTCCTTGTCCGCTGGGTCCGTGCCTGCCCCGCAGCGCAGATCCAGCCGCATCGCGCTCACCGCCGTCATTGCGAGAAAACCAGCCCGAAACCCGCTGAATCCCGAAGAATCGCGAACCAATCTGTGCAACAGCGTGCCCCCTGAGCCGCCTTGCTACACTGGGGCCATGCTGGATGAATTGGAGTTTCGCCGCGCCGCCGAAGGCGCCCTCGATTCCCTGAAAAAGCACCTGATCGCGCGCGAAGAAGAGGATGAAGCCGGCTTCGAGGTCGAGGAACAGAACGGCGTCCTCAATGTGGTCTTCGAAGATCCCCCGGCCAAATTCGTCATCACCCCCAATACCCCGGTGCGGCAAATCTGGATCTCGGCCCTCGCCACCAGCTTCAAGCTCGACTGGGATGCCGCCGCAGCCGCCTTTGTCCTTCCCCGCACCAGCGAAAAGCTTGAGCCTCTCGTCGACCGCCTCATCCAGGAAAACTCCCAGGGCTAGCCGGCAGGCAAATCAACGCCAAACAAAAAACGGGCCCGGCTTCTTCGCCGGACCCGCCTCTTGCCGTTCCTTTGACTACTTGAGCGAATAGATCACGCCCAGTTCCTTCTGTGCCAAATCCTCCGGCAGGGGAGCATACAAGAGTGCCGAAACTTCGCTCTCACCTGACTTGATGATCCAGCTCAGCATGTCCTTCAGCACCTTGCGATTCTCTGCATTGGTTCCCTCTTCGGGAATCAGCAGATACGTGAAGCTCGAGATCGGGTAAGCCTGCGCACCCGCAGCGTTCGTGATGGATACACGAAAATCTGTGCCCTTGAACTTCAACCCGGCCGCTGCTTCTGTCACTCCCGGAATCGACGCCGTGACCCAGTTGCCCGCGGCGTTCTTCACCGCGCCAAAGGTGATGTGATTCTGCAGCGCGTAGATCAGCTCCACGTAGCCAATCGCTCCCGGCAGTTGCCGCACCAGGCCGGCAACGCCCTCGTTGCCCTTGCCGCCCACGCCCACCGGCCAGCTCGGCGAGGTGCCTTTGCTCGGTCCGCTCGCCCACTCTTTGCTCACCTTGCTCAGATAGTCCGTGAAGATATAGCTGGTTCCCGAGCCGTCCGAGCGATGCACCACGATGATCTTCTGATCCGGCAGCTTCGCGCCCGGATTGTCCTTTGCAATCTCAGCATCGTTCCAGTTCGCGACCTTGCCCAGGTAGATGTCGGCCAGGGTCTCGCCGCTGAAGCGCAGCTCTGTCACTCCCGGAACATTAAATACTGGAACCACCGCGCCCAGCACCGTCGGAATGTGAACCAGCTTCACCTTCGACGAAGCCAGCATCTCGTCGGTCATCGGCATGTCCGACGCGCCAAAGTCGACCAGTCCCGACGTCACCTGCTTGATGCCGCCGCCGGAGCCAATGGATTGATAGTTGATTTCGACGCCGGGATGCGCAGCACTGTACTCGGCGAACCACTTGGAGTAGATCGGGTAAGGAAACGTCGCGCCCGCGCCGGTCAGGTGCTGGGCCTGGGCAGAGGTCAACGCAAATGCAAGCATGCCAACGGCAATCAGAAGTTTTTTCACGGAATTCTCCCAAACAGAGTTAATGCCGTAGCTGATTGTCTACGGCCAATGTTACGGGGATTTGAATTGATGGCAGGTTTTCGTGGATATCAGGCTGTGCTGGCCGCATTTGCCGGCGCAACCTTCGGCTCTTCTGCACGTTGCGGCTGCACCGCCTGCGGCAAAGTGAAATGAAACGCCGCCCCTGAGCCCAGTTCGCTCTCCGCCCGGATGTGCCCGCCGTGCGCCTCGACAATATGCTTCACAATCGCCAGCCCCAGCCCTGTTCCGCCCGACTCCCGCGACCGCGCCTTGTCCACACGATAAAACCGCTCGAAGATGCGGCTCAAATGTTCAGATGCAATACCCGGCCCGAAGTCCTGCACAAAAAACTCGACACCGCCTTCGACGATCCTCGCCCCCACCCGGATCCGCTTTCCTGATTTGCCATACTTCAGCGCATTCTCAATCAGGTTGCCGAACACCTGGTTCATCGCGTCGGGATCGGCCATCACCAGTGCATCCGGGGCGCCTGCGGATTCCAGAACCACGCCCGAATCCACCACAATGCCGCCCAGCGACTCGATCGCATCCTGCACCAGCGCATTGGCTCGCGTAGTCTGCGTCGCAAGCTTGTAATCGGGACTCTCCACGCTCGCCAGCGCCAGCAGGTCTTCCGTCAGCCGGTTCATGCGGCTCGCGTTTTTATGAATGATCCCCAGAAACTCGCGCGTCGTCTCGGGATTCGGCTTCGACTCTTCCACCAGCGTCTCTACATATCCTTGGATCGACGTCAGCGGTGTGCGCAGCTCATGGCTCACGTTGGCAATGAAATCACGGCGTGACTTCTCCGCCACCTCAATCCGCGTCACGTCATGCAGCACGGCAAGCGCGCCTCCGCTCGGCAGCGGAGCGGCATTGATCTCAAACACGCGCCCCGGCGCCAGTGAACTCGCTCTTCCCGACCGCACTTCCCCGTGTTCCAGGGCCCCGCGTATGCACGCCAGCAGCTCTGGATCACGCACCGAGTGCACCAGCGGCCGTCCCGCGTGGATTTGCGTCCCCGCCATCCGCTGCATCACCGTATTGCACCAGCGCACATGTCCCTCGCGCGTCACCGCCACCACCGCTTCCTGCATCGAATCGAGCATCGTCGCCAACTCAAGACGACGGCTCTCGATCTCCGCAAAACTCTGCCCCAGCCGCTCTGCCGTCTGGTTCAGCGCCGCCTCCATCGTCGAAAGCTCGTCGCCGCCAGAGATCTCCAGCCGCGCTTCCAGGTCGCCCTGGGCAATGCGCCGCGCAAACGCCACCACCCGCTGCAGCCGCGCGGTTACGCTGCTGGCTGCCCATGCCGCTACCGGCAGCGCAATCAATAACGCGATCGCTCCCGACCACAAAACCTCGCGCGCCGTCTCCGGCAGAGTGCCCGATGCCGAGCGCTCCGCAAAACGATGCATGATCAGCCCCATCACCGCTGCCTGGAACACCAGCAGAACGACAAAGAGCCCCAGTAGTTTTGCGAATACCTTGCGGGTCAAAGGGAGCCTGCCTGGCAGTTCAGATTCCGGTTGGTTCAATCACCCTTGGGAATCTCGAAGCGGTAGCCCGCGCCGCGCACCGTCTTCAGATAGCGCGGGTTCTCCGGATCGACTTCGATTTTCTCACGGATACGGCGCACGTAGACGTCGACCGAACGTGGTGTCACGAACCGTGCATCGCCCCACACTGCGTCCAGCAGATGATCGCGGCTGAACACCCGGCCCGGATGCCGTGCAAGGTAGTCGAGCAGGCGGAACTCGGTCGCCGTCGTCGTCGTCAGCTCGCCGCGCACCTTCAACTGCATCGCGTTCGCATCGATAATCACTTCTTCAAAGCTGATCACCGAGGGCGTTGTTGGCCGCTCAAACCGCCGCAGCACCGCCTTCACACGCGCCACCAGTTCCCGCGTTGCGAATGGCTTGGTAATGTAGTCGTCCGCGCCCAGCTCGAGCCCGAGCACTCTGTCGTTCTCTCCCGCCCGTGCCGTTAAAAAAATGATCGGGATGGTCGAGAGCCCCGTGTGGTTGCGCAATCTCCGGCACACATCCAGACCGTCCCCCCCGGGCACCATGATGTCCAGCAGAAACAGCGCCGGCGGCTGCCGCTCGGCGTCGGGAATCAGGTTGGTGGGAGTGTGAAAGAGCCGGGTTGCAAAGCCCGCTGCTTCCAGATGATGCTGCACGAGCCGCGAAATGTCAGTATCGTCTTCCAGTACAAATACGGTCTGGCTCAACCGGTCAGCCCCTTGCTCATCGGCCGTTGGAATTGGGAAAGCGTAGGCCACATGACACCGTTAACAGACTAATGCAATCAGGCAAACAAATTGCAAACGTTCTGTGAATTTGGCCGGCATGGCCCGCCTTCGGTCCTCTTTGCCATTCCAGTGATCTCATTGGCCGCTCTCAAACGCCGAATCATGAATCACATGCTGTACCGGGTTCGCCGGAACATGCGTGGCACTGGCCTGCGGAATCGAACCGGCCTGGCTCCCGGTAGCCGCCGGCGGCCCCAGGCGCCCGTGCTTTTTCCTCACCTCGTCCACCGCCACCAGAATCAGCGATGCAAAAGTCACCCCAATCAACCCGATCGCCAGCCACCCATGCAGCTGATCCACCCCGTCCGCATCGAAATCCCCATACAGCATTGCCAGGCCCGCAAACACAAAGAAGATATGCGCGCAAAACACCCGCAGCGAAGCCCGCCCCAGGGTAAGAAACGGTTCGATCGCCACGATTCGCAGCGCATACTTCCGCAGCCAGTAGAAGAACACGCCGAACGCCATCAGGTTCACAACCCGCAGCGGCCCGATCTGCCATTTATCCAGCTTGATGCCCAGGGCTTGCACCGTCAGATGCGGCCCGAGCCAGCCATAACGAATGCCGATAAAAAACAGGCAGGTCGCTCCGCACAGCCCTGCCAGCCATCCCGGCACTTTAGGAAAGGGTTCAGACTCCATCGCCGTCCGCGCACCGGTCCACATCCCCACAACCCACACAGCCTGCCACGCAAACAGGTTGAATGCGCCCGTCTCCTGCAATGGAATATGCAGGTGTGTCGCCGACACAACAGCACTATGCGCAAGATCGCGCAGGCCAAACTGCGCCATCACCCAGACCGACGCGCTGACCATCAGAACTCGTCTCCAACCGAAATGCACCGACGCCGAAAGCACCATCGGCGTCATAAACAAAAACGTCACATACATCGGCAGGATGTCCATCAATGGCGGACAATACAGCAGCAGCACTGACCCCGCGATTGCCGTCAAAGGATGCGCAAAGTAGAAGTTCAGCAGGTTGAGTAGCGCCGCTTTATGGGTGTGCACCGCAAACGCCGCCAGCGCCGTGAATGCAAACGCCAGCATCAGCAGATGGTAGCTGTAGATCTTCAGCGATCGCTTCCACAGTTTCGCGCGCATGCTTGAGGCGTCACGCACCGACTCCCGAATATAGAGCCGGCCCACCAGCAGGGCTGAAATAAACACGAATCCCTCTGCTGAAGACACAAACCCAATCGTCTGATTCACAAAGTCGCTGAACCGCGTCGGCAGATGCGTCAGCGTCATCCAGACCAGAAACAGCCCGCGTAGTGCGTCGAGTTCCGGCTTTCTTTCCAGCTCGAAATGCATTCAGTTTCTCTGCCCCGCCAGGCGGCTCTCCGCGCAGCGGGCCTACGCAATTAGACGAGTTCTAGAGGCACAGCGATACACCCTTCCTGCGCGATGAGCGTCCTCAATCAATTCGCTCTAAGCCCCTTGTTTTTCTTGACGCGACGGGTCAACTTCTGCAACACTCCGTGCGCACACATGACCCAGGATTCGGAGGGATTGGTTTCAGGCAGCCCCCAACCTCGTCGGTTGACCTGCCATGCACTAATCATACGTTGAAACTGGTGTGTCCACACGAGCCCGCACGGTCGGGCCTAACCTTTCGGCAGGAGGGAACATGAAGAAATACTTTGCAGAGCTGGTCGGCACCTTCATTCTGGTGCTCTTCGGCTGTGGCACCGCCGTCGTCGCCGGCGCCCAGGTAGGTATCGTCGGCATTGCGTTTGCCTTTGGTTTCGGCCTCATCGCTGCGGCCTACGGCATCGGCTCTATCTCCGGCTGCCACATCAACCCCGCTGTCAGCCTCGGCGTCTGGGTGGCAGGCCGCATGTCCCTCAAAGATATGATCGGCTACTGGATCGGCCAGTTCGCGGGCGCCATCATTGCCGCCTGGGTCCTCTACTTCTACATCGTCGGCGGCATCCCCGGTGGCTACAACGTCGCCGCCAACGGCCTCGGACAGGACGGCTGGGGCATTGGCTACCAGGGTCAGTACAACATCACTGCCGCCATTGCTTTTGAATTCGTGGCCACTCTGATCTTCGTCATCGTCATCCTCGGCTCGACCCACAAGAGCTCGCCCACTGGATTCGCCGGACTCGCCATCGGCATTACTCTCGTCGCCATTCACATCTTCGGCATCCACATCACCGGCGTCAGCGTGAATCCCGCCCGCAGCCTCGGCCCCGCCCTCTTCGTCGGAGGCCATGCTCTCGCGCAGGTCTGGCTCTTCCTCGTCTTTCCAAGTCTCGGCGGAGCGGTCGCTGGGCTGCTCTTCCGTACCAAGGCTCTCGAAGCCGACTAAAGACTCTGCCTCACTATCCAAAAAGAAATCCGGGGTGCTGCAGTCTCACCTGCGGCCCCCGGATCTTTTTATGTAGGCTTTCTCGCCACAAACCGCAGCCGCACATAATCGGCCACCCAGTTCCCTTCCTCGTCGCGCAACGCGCGTTCCAGCAAAGCCACGGTCTCCGCAATTACCCTCTCCCGCTGCGCCTCCGGCAACTGTTCCAGCACACCACTCCGAAACGTCCGCAGCCATCCCGCCATTCCGCTTTCCGGCAGCGGCGTCGGCCGCGGAATCAGCGCTATCCGCTCCACCTCAAAGCCATGCCGCTCCATCCGCCGCCTGTATGCCTCCGGCGTCGGATAGTAGTTCACATCGTTTTCCAGATCTCCGAGTTCCTGCCGCTCCAGCGCAGCAATTAACGCAACGCGAATCGCCGCGATATTCCCATGCCCTCCCATCTCCGCGACAAACCGCCCGCCCGGCCGCAGAACCCGATGCACCTGTGCCAGCATCGCGTCCTGGTCTTGCACCCAGTGCAGCGCCGCATTCGAAAACACCGCGTCAAAGCTCGCATCGGCATACGGAAGCGCCTCCGCCTTCGCTTCGTCCACTTGCAATCCCCTTGCGCGCGCCGCCTTCACCATCGCTGCCGAAGCATCCACGCCCTGCACGCGCGCGCCCATCTCCGCCAGCCTTTCCGTCAGTTGTCCATTGCCGCAGCCGAGGTCCAGCACCTGCTCGCCCGCCTGCACTTTCAGCCACTCCACTACCCCATCTGCCAATGCGGGCACAAACGCCCCATCCCGTGCGTACGCCTGCGGATCCCAGCTCTGCGTCACAGTAAACCTCCACATCTAGTCTCGATGGACCGAAGGTCATAACGCAAAGTAATTCTATTTGCAGTTTGAATAAGGATTGCTTATGCGGCCGCACTTCCCGAGCGGCTGGCCGAGGCGCTTAAATCGACTGCACCGGCACCAGCGTCAGATCGTCCACCAGGCCTACTTCCTTCTGCACAAAGGGCTCACCATACTTCACCCCGGCCAGCAAACCATAGTGCCGCGCCTCGGCAAATGTCCGTTCACGGATCTCCTCCTCCGGAACAAACAGCCCGCCACCCGCTGCCTGGTTTGCATATTGCGACTTGTACGCCATCAATGCCGCGTGACGCTGCTCGATAAACGGCGTGATATCGACAACAAAGCTGGGCCGCACATCTGCGTACAGGCTGGCATACACAATCTTGAACGGCCGATGCGGCGCCGTGCCCGTATCCACCTTCGCCAGCCCGGCATGAAAACACGCTTCATAGCCCAGCGTCGCGGCAATCGCGTGATCCGGGTGCCGCGCCTGCCAATACGGAAGAATCACCACGCGCGGCCGCAACTCGCGCAGCACGCGCGCGATCTTCGTTCGGTTTTCAAGTGTGTTTTCGACAGCGCCGTCCGGCAGATCGAGCGCCTTGCGCCAGCCCACGCCCAGCAAGCGCGCTGCATCCGCCGCTTCCCGGCCACGCTCCTCGGCTGTGCCACGCGTGCCCGCTTCGCCTTGCGTCAGATCGAGTATCGCGGTGCGCAGCCCGCGGGCAGCCATACGCAGCAGCGTTCCGCCGCAGGTCTGCTCCACATCGTCGCGGTGGGCGGCAATCGCCAGCACATCGGCTTGCTCGGCACCGGGCGCGGCCATCATTCCACTCAGTAGACGGTGTTGTTGCCGTCTGTCACGCTGTCCATGTAGGCCACATCCCAGGCGGTGCCTGTCACTGTCACCCACTGGTTGTTGATCGACGAGCCATCGGTCGTGCTGAAGATGTACACCTGCCCGCCTTCCGTCGCATAGATCTTGTGCAGCCCTTCCACGTCCGCAATGCCCGTCGCATCGCCAAGGTAGGGCTCGAGCATCGTCACGGTATTGCTCGACGTGTTGAACATGGTCAGGCAGCCATAGGGCAATCCCTTGGCGTAGCGCTCACCGTTGTTGCACTTCGTCATCGCGATCCACAACGTATTGTCATCGGCCAGTAGCATGCGGCTCGGAGCGCCGGGTGAGCCATCGCTGATCGGTATCGGGCTGCCCGCGGTATTGTTGCTCAGATTCACCACAGTCAGGTTGCCCGTGAAAAGTCCGTCCGATTGCAACTGCTGCCCCACAACGTACATCGTCGACGAAGCCACCAGCGCATTGCTCGCGCCCCCCGGAACCGGTATCGTCGTCACACTCCCTGACGTGGGCAGTTTCCCCGACTGCTGCCCTGTGGGAAAGAGCATCGGCGCCACCGGCAGTAGCGAAACCGATGCATTATTCCCTCCGCATTCGGGTCCGCAGTTCAGTATGTACGCCGTGCCTCCGTCTGCTGAAAACACCGCCTTCACCGGCCGGTCAAACGCCAGCGGCGCACCATAGGCATTGCCCGTCGAGTCAACGTTATCCGGGCTCTGCGCCTGAAAGAGGCACCACAGCGGGCCATTCTGCGGTTCGCAGTCCACCGCCGCCTTCGGCCAGGTGCTTGAGCCGCCGGAGTAGGCCAGCGTCTGTGCCGCCGTCAGTTGCCGCGGATAGTAGATGTAGTTCGAGTTCTCCACGAACGCCAGCGCTTCCGTACCACCCGGGTTTACGCTCACTCGATAGATGCTCGGCAATCCCAGCGCTACCGTGGAACCGTTCGTCCGGTTCACAATCGTCAGCACATGCGCAGATTGGCTCGCCGCAAAAACAAATCCCGCGCTGCGCGTAATAAACACGCTCGACGACAGTCCAATCAGCGTTCCGGCGCTTCCCGTGCTGTTCTCTTTCTGGTAGTTGATCAGAGCCAACGCGCCATCGCCCGAACTATACACCGCGCCCACCTGCTCCTCGGGCATGTTCTGGATCGAGATCGGCAGCGCCCCCGAATAGCCCGAGATCGAAAACGTCTGGTTCACGTTGTCGAACTTGTAGCGCGTGTCATAAAACGCATCGACGATCTCCAGAGCCCCCTTCGCAAACACACCGGGATTCTGGATCGCAATCATCACGCGACGCGTCAAACCGCTCGGCGGCAATACACGGCCTGCAAAGTAGGTTGTCGAACCGCATCCCGCCAGCGCTGCGGCCCCAATCAGAGCCCCAGCGGCGCTCAACCAAAGACTTCTCTTGTTCAAAATCCCTTACCTCGACGGAAGACGCGGAGCGTGCCGCAGCCGTAACTTGATTCAGACAATGGCAGTTCCGGGTTCAGATTTCGGGCTGCATCCTGCCCGCCGAAACCGGTTTTTAGACCGCTTATGACTCTCGAAGTATAACAAAGCAACCCACCTCGCTGGCTTTCGCCCCGGGTGTGCCGTAGCATGACAATTGAATGTCGACGCTCGCCGAAATCCTCGCCTCCAGGCCTGTGCTTGCCGACGGCGCCATGGGTACCGTTCTCTATGCCCGCGGCGTGTTCATCAACCGTTGCTACGACGAGCTCAACCTCTCTGACCCCAACCTGATCCTCGCCATTCACGAGGAATACCTGCAGGCCGGCGCAGAGATTCTCGAAAGCAATACCTTCGGCGCCAACCGATTTCGCCTCGCCCGCCACGGCCTTGCTGCCAAGGTCGCGGAAATCAACACTGCCGGCGTCCAGCTCGCTCGCAAGGCGGTCGAGCACCTCCGCGAAAAACAGGCCGGCGAAGCCTGGGTCGCCGGCTCCATCGGCCCCCTCGGCGTCCGCCTTGAGCCTTTCGGCAAAACTGGGCTTGATGAAGCCCGCGCGGCCTTTGCCGAACAGATGCGCGCCCTTGTCCAGACCGGCGTTGACCTGCTCATCATTGAAACCATGCCCGCACTCAACGAGGCTCGCGAAGCGCTCCTCGCGGCGAAAGAAACGGCCCCCGATCTTCCTGTCCTCGTCATGGTCACCGTCGACGACGACGGCAACTGCCTCGACGGCTCCTCCCCCGCGCACGCTGCGGCCGAACTTGCCGCATGGGGCGCCGATGCGATCGGTGTCAACTGCTCTACGGGCCCCTCCACCGTTCTCACCGCCATTGAAGCCATGCGTCCGGCAACCTCGCTGCCCCTTGCCGCCATGCCCAACGCTGGCATGCCCCGCGCGATCGAAGGCCGCAACATCTATCTCTGCTCGCCTGAGTACATGGCCGGCTTTGCGCGCAAGGCCATCGCCGCCGGAGTCCAGATCGTCGGCGGTTGCTGCGGCACCACGCCCAATCACATCCGCGCCATGCGCTCGGCTATGCGCGCCATTGACGCCCAGGCCCGCAGAACAGATGGAGAGGCCGTGGTCGAAGTCTCCACTGAAACCCCGCCCGCCCCCTTGCGCCAGCGGTCGAAGATCGGCGCCCTCGTCGAGCAGGGCCAGTTCATCACCTTGGTTGAAATTGTTCCCCCCCGCGGCATCAGCTGCGCCCAGGAGATCGAAGGCGCCCGTCTGCTCGCGCAGTTCGGCGTCCACGCCATCAACGTGCCCGACTCGCCCCGCGCCTCCGCGCGCATGAGCGCCCAGAGCCTCTGCATCCAGATTCAGCAGCACACCGGCATCGAAACGATCCTGCATTACACCTGCCGCGATCGAAATATCTTGTCTATCCAGTCAGACCTGCTCGGCGCATCCTCCATCGGGCTGCACAACATCCTCTGCCTCACGGGAGATCCACCCAAGCTGGGAAATTATCCTGACGCGACTGCTGTGTTTGACGTCGATGCCATAGGACTCGTCAACCTCGTCCGCCGCCTCAATCACGGCCTCGACATCGGCTCCAACTCCATCGGAGCCTCCACCAACTTCACCATCGCGATCGCCGCCAACCCCGGCGCGCCCGACATCGAGCACGAGCTGCGCCGCTTCGCCTACAAAGTCGAGGCCGGCGCCGAATACGCCATCACCCAGCCCGTCTTCGACCTTCGTCTCCTCGAGGACTTCCTTCGCCGCATCGAATCCTTCCGCATCCCCGTCATCGCCGGCATCTGGCCGCTCACCAGCCTGCGCAACGCCGAATTCATGAAAAATGACCTGCGCGTCTCCATGCCTGAAGAGATCATGCTCCGCATGGCCCAGGCCGACACGCCCAACGCCGCTCGCCAGGAGGGCATCGCGATCGCACAGCAGATGCTCGAGTCCGTCCGCCCCTTCGTCCAGGGCGTTCAGGTCAGCGCACCCTTTGGCCGTTACCGCGCCGCAGCCGAAGTCATCGCCAGCGTCCTGCCGCCAGGCGCCCTCCAACAGCAGATCCACTTCGATGGCGTCTCGCCCTCGCCCGCACCAACGGAGTAAGCCATGCCCTCGTTTGAAGAATCCCTGAACAAACTCGAATCCATCGTTCAACAATTGGAAAAGGGCGACCTGAGCCTCGAAGACTCGATCAAGCTCTTTGAAGAAGGCGTCGAACTCTCCGACCTATGCAAGAAAGAACTCGAGACCGCCGAAGGCAAAGTCCAGATGCTCATCAGGCAGCGCGACGGTTCCACGAAAACCGTGCCCTTCCCGCCCGCGAAATAATCCTCGCGCCCGTGCGCTCAACTCGCCTTTGCGCTGTCCAGCTTTCCCCGCAGCCATCCCAGCATCTCCGGCGACAGCATGTTGAAACCGCTGAGCCGGAAAACCGGCTTCGTCGAATCTGCGTCGATCGCCCCCGCTTCCCTTGCGGCAAATGTCACGCACGCGTCGGCTCGACCGAGCACTTTCGCAAATGAAGGTTTGGCCTCGGTCCCCGGCCCACCGATCACCGCCAGGCACAGATCCAGCGGTGTCGACTCAACAATCGCATTCGACTCGAAGAGTAGATTCTCATCGTTCCGCAATGCGCGTTCCAGCGCGGCGAATCCGATCTCGGCATGCGGAGCTTCCACCAGCAAAGCCCGCCGCGCCCCCGCCGCCAGATACCGCTCCGTGTCCGTCGCCTCGCCGGCAGCCGTCTCTTCCCAGATCGGCTCAGCCTTCCCGTAGACGTGGCTCGTGATCTTGATTGCGGTCCATTGCCGCTCCGGCATCGCGCCAATCAGGCTGCAGATCAGCGACGTCTTGCCCACACTTTTGCCGCTGCCGCCCACCGCAATCCTCACCATCGAGTCCACAGCCGGATGATGATCGTCATCTCGGCTATCCCCACTGCGCTCAGAATCAGCCACCGCCACGATCCGCGCACCGCGGCAATCAGGCTCAGAAAAACCACGACGATCGCCCCATCCAGCTGCCACATCGTCTGCGCATTCGACGCATTCCCAACCGTGCTCATCAGCACGGCCACCGCGCAGGCCAGCACAACTCCAATAACTCCGACGGCATTCTTCTTCAATGTTCCCGTTTCCCATCCGGCGCGAGGTCGGGCTTCAACGCCTACTTCTCTTCCTTGCGCGCGCGCTTCGCCAGCCGGCTCAGCGTCGCCTGCTCCCGCAGCACGTGCATCAGTGGACGCGCCGGCGTACCCCACAGCACCGTCCCCGGCCTCAAGCCATCGGTCGTTACTGTCTTGCCGCTCAGCACGCCGGCCTGCCCTCCCAGAATCACTCCGGGCCCCACATGCGCATGATCTCCCAGGCCCACCTGGCCCGCGATCACCGCGCCTTTTCCCACCGAACACGATCCCGAAATCCCCGTCAGCGCCACCAGAATCACATCCTCGCCGATATCGCAGTTATGCCCGATATGCACCAGGTTATCGATCTTCGTCCCGCGCCGGATCCGCGTCTCCTCGAGGGCGCCTCGATCGATCGTCGTGTTGGCGCCGATCTCCACATCATCCTCAATCACCAACGTTCCCTGTTGCGGAAACTGCGTATACGCGCCCGTCACGTTATCGCGCACATAGCCGAATCCATCCGCACCCAGCACGGCCCCCGCATGCACCACCACGTGATCGCCCAGCGTCGTGCCCGGGTAAATCACCGCATGGGGATGAATATGACAGTTCTCGCCTACGTGCACGCCCTTTCCGATCACCGCGCACGCTTCCACGCGGGTCGCCAGGCCTACATGGGCGCCAACGTCGATCACCGCGCCTGCGGCCACTGACGTTCCCGGCCCCAGCACCGCGTCCGGCGCAACAAAAGCCCTTGGATGGATTCCCATCGCGGTGCTCGCCGGCCTCAGCAACTGCGACGCCTTCGAAAACCACAGTCGCGGCTGATCGGTCGCCACCACGCACTTCTCATGTGGATTCTCCGCCTCCACTCCCGTCTGCACCACCACCACGCCCGCGCTCCCTCGCATCGCCGCCGGCACAGCTGCCGGCGAATCGGCGAATGCCACATCGAACGGTCCGGCGCGCTCCACAGAGTTCACCCCGTCCACCGCCCACTCCGGATCGCCCGCAACGAGCGTGCCGCCCAGCCTCTTCAATAATTCACCGAGAGTCATTGGGGATTCTCCTCAGTACAACCCCGCTTCGCCTGCAGGCCGCGTCTTCCACCGCCGATGAATCCACAGCCACTGGTCCGGATAACGGCGTATCCAGGCCTCGAGTACATCATTGCACTGTTGCGTCGCCGCCAGCACATCCGCATCCGCATCGCCCGTTTCAGCAAACTGCAGCTCTGCCCCGAAGTGCAGCACATACTGCCGCTCCCTCGGTTCCCACAGCGCGAATCCCGGCAGCACCGCCGCGCCCGTCTTCACCGCCACTCGCGCCAGCCCTGACGCCGTGCACGCCTGCTTCCCAAAAAAGTTCACAAACACTCCCTGCGGCGGCGTCATGTTCGTGTCCATCAGGATTCCGACCGTCTCCCCCGCGCGCATCGCCGTCAGCAGCCCGCGCGCAAAGTCATCCTTGTGCAGCACGCGATTCCCATGCAGGCACCGGATCCCATTCACAAATGCATCCAGCCTGCGGTTGTCGAGCCGCCGGATCACCATCCCCATCGGATATCCCATCAGCGAATGATAAAAACTCGAAAGCTCCCACGCACCCAGATGTCCGGTCAGGATCAGCACCCCTCTCCCGCGATCCCGTGCCGCCAGGTAGTGCTCCAGCCCCTCGGTCCGGATCCAGCCCTTCGTGTTCTCCGCCGTGTACCGCGGCATCCGGCAGAACTCCACCAGTTGCCAGCCGAGATGCCGATAGACGCCGCGCAGAAGCTTAGCCCTTTCTCGCTCCGACACGATCTCCGGCATCGCCAGTTCCAGGTTGCGCATGCCTGCATGGCGCAACCTTCCCATCACCCGGTACACCAGCCAGGCCAGCGCGTCAGCTTTCAGACGAGCCAATCCCCGTGGCATCCTGCCCAGGATGCGCGCCACCGCCACAACCAGCCAATATTCGATCCGTTCCCGCATCCCGATGGACAAACATCACCGCAAAACCAGAGTTGAGCCACCCCGCAGCCGATGCCCTCGAGTCAACGCGGCCATCAGGTTCGGGGTCCTCGCGGACAAATCCGGGTCCGCGGTGTCGAGAGAGGCCATCGCCTTCGATGATGCCCAGGCTGCAGTCACCCTGGTTTTGCTCTAGTGTAGCTGCCCGAAATCATCCCGCCTGTATCCCCCGCCACTTCTCCCCCGCCTGGCCCGCCACGCCTCATCAACGTGAAAGCGGCATCGGCTCGCCATAATGCTCTACCGTTGGGAACGGATCGTAGAAGTGGTGCAGCAGCTCCCGCCAGCGCCCGTATCGTTCTGACCCGCGAAAACCCTCCGTGTGATCCTCCAATGCGCTCCACTGCACCAGCAGCAGATACCGCTGTGGCGACTCCACGCAGCGCCGCAGTTCCAGCCCGCCAAATCCCGTCGTCGCTTCAATCAGCGGCAGGGCCTTGCCAAAAGCCGCCTCAAAGTCATCCTCATGCCCCGCCCGCACATTGAGAATCGCAGTCTCCAATACCATCGGCGCTGCTCCTTTTCCTCATCCATTTCTCAATTCTGCTCCCTTCCGATCGGGTAGGAGGCAGGGTCACCCTGCCGTCCTCCCACACCACCGGACGTGCCGTTCGGCATCCGGCGGTTCATGAAGCAGATGTGAGGCGTTGCC
>Ga0335072_10002250_pt1 | contig 30170 bp, 32 predicted proteins | sample Lox_Sample_21_FD_206725 | JGI IMG/M metagenome (GOLD analysis project Ga0335072, IMG submission 206725) | Soil microbial communities from Loxahatchee National Wildlife Refuge, Florida, United States - Lox_Sample_2.1 | ecosystem: Environmental > Terrestrial > Soil > Wetlands | place: USA...
TCCAAGTTTTGCAAAGCCCATTGGAAAACCGCGCGTGCAACCGGGTGTTCCTGAGCATGAGCAACTTCGCTGGCAGCTAAAAGACGACAGCATGTATCGATGCTGGGTGCGTCATCCGCAAACTGAGCAGCTGTGACACGGAGACGACCTTCTGTTAGTGTTCCTGTTTTATCTAGCACTATGTGCGATACCTCTGCGAGCTTCTCTATCGTTTGGGAACCGCTGGTTATCAAAATGCCTGTCGACCATGCAGCATCTGAAAGAATATTAGCGAGCGTCTGATATAGCGAGCTGCGGAACCTTACCAATACCAGCCATCATTGCCGACGGAATGGCTAAACCAAGACCGCATGGACATGCCGCCGCAAGAATTGTCATCGCTCTCTCTAATGCTACATTCACTTTCCCAGATAATGATGTTCTCGCCTCAACGAAGGATCGAACAAACATCAACGATGCAATCAACAGAACAACCGTTACAAAGTACGAAACCATGGAGTTGATCCTGTCTTCTCCTTTCATCTTTTGATCTGTGGCGAGCGAAATTTCGTCCAATAGGTTCATGAGCGAAGATTCGTATTGTCCTTTGTAAACAACTGCTACCAAAGGCCGAGAAATGTTTCGCGATCCAGATAGAATAAAATCGCCAGTTGTTTTCTTGACCGGAATAACTTCACCAGTTACCGAAGACTCATCGATATTTGAAGATCCATCCTGAATGTAACAATCGCAAGGTACCAAGGAGCCTTGATCAATCACTATTCGGTCTCCGGGTTTGAGTAGCACCGCTGGCACATACGCCTGTTTATTCATCAGTATATCATTGCCCTTCAACAGAGAAAGAGCCATACCCCGCTACTTTTCACCATGACCATTGCACTCTCCGCCTGTAGTCGAAATAACTTTACCAAAAACCCGGCATTGCTGTGACTCATGAGAATATGTACATATCGACCTCCAATAAGTACAACCGCCAGTGAGGTGCTCGACGTTAAGAAAGTTTGACCTTTGGCAAGACCAGAGACAAGGATATTGAAAGCGGATAAGATGTATGCAAGCAACAGTGACAAACTGAGCAAGGTATCCATCGTCGCCAGTCCTTTACTACCTTGTAACCAGGCGCTCTCATGAATGAAAGCTGTATCTCGGAAATTTATCCAACTAGCCAAAGCAAAGTTGGTCAAAACTGCAACAGCATCTACCATGAACGATCGGAGCGGACGAAAAGATCTTACCGCGTCGATACCGGCGATTAGAGATGCCACAAATAAAGCAGATGTTAACGATTTCCGCAGCCTCTTTAATTCTTCATCTCTTTGCAACACTTCGACATTCTCCTCCGCGCTTCTCTCATACGGCCGTGCTTCATATCCCACTTCTTCGACGCTCTTCGTCAACCTCCCAACATCGACTGTCGAACAATCATACAAAACAGTCGCTCTTTGCAGTGGTAATGAGACAGAACATCTTTCCACTCCATTCACTTTGAGCAAAGTGTTTTCGATGGTCTGAACGCATGCCGCACAAGTCATTCTATTGAGAGTAAGAAATTTTGTCTCGAGTGTCGATTTGATTGAAGGCGCTGCGGCTTCCTTCTCTTCGAAGTCGTTGTACTGCACATTCAGAAATTGTATGTCCAATACCTCGCATGCCTTGATGATGTGATTCATCACAAGTGCCGTAAAGACGCAACATGCCATGTTGACTGTCTTTACTTGGAGTTCGCGGTATAGAACCTTCGATAGTTAGCGAAAGGCTGTCGTTGTAACCACACGTGTAAGCTGTATTGATCAAGCCATTGACTAATAGAAACCTTCATTGCAGAATCACTTTGATCCGATATGCTAGACGCCATCTCATTGAATGCATTCTTCCGCTCAGCCGTAAGCGGGTGGTGAAGATAGCCGAAATCTACCCCGGATTACGATATGAAATTCTAGATTCAAAAACCTGGTTGAGATTTCTTTCCTGAATCGACATTGTCGACGCAGCTAAGTGCATCGCAGCAAACTCTCCGGAAACTAGTCTAAACTCGTCTTCATATTTACCGATAGCCAAACCTTCAAGCGCCTCCCAAGACTTGATTTGAACCGAATCTCTCCTAGTTACCATGGACTTGCGGGGTTACAACGGTAGTCTTGCGGGGTAGATTCATTGGATAAGCGGAAGAAAGAGTACACAGGGTGTAAATGGGAAAATATATCCGATCGCAAGATTGCCGATCATGGTGAGTTTGAAGTTGAAATATGCTATTTCTTCTTTGAATCGGAATAAGCTTTGACGATTTATTCGTATTTTACATCTAACGAGAACGTCTAAGAATCATGGCAAAAACTGTGAGTCTCACAATGCCTACTAGTATTAGATGCTTGATCGCTAATTCCGAAGACTACGTCAACCATGGAAGCTGTAAATCAGAGCAATGGCCATGCGAAATCCAGTGGTGAGAGGGTTTTCCATAGTGGCTTCAAATGGAGCGGTTCGTAACGTCAATTGAACCTCTGACTTTCTTCTGATGTATTAAACAGACGTCTTCATTCCTGGCGACGCAGGATCCGGGTTAGTCAAGAGACATTATCAAAAACGGACCTTGATGCAGTACGCATGTCTGGCAACAGCAGGCCTTCTGGCATTCTACCGCCTTGAGAATCCGCGACTGAGAGCTGCTGGTCTCGGACTGCTTTTCCCAGGCGCAGGCTTGATCGCCGTTTGTACCATCCCAGCCATCTTTGCCTTCGTTGTCTCAACCGCTTTGATTCCGCTGGTGTTGTTTGCGTGGTTCGGATGTGGAGGAGTGACATTCCCAATCGTGTTGTGGTCAGGCACAGCGCTTCTTGCCGCAGCTCTAGCGCGCGGATCGGTTCTGGAGCTCGCAGGTCCGTTATGGGTTGCCACTTGCATCATCGGAATCGCTTACATTGCTGTCAAATCGAACGCAGCAGACACAGTGGCCAAACAGAAGCGCGTTCGTCGCAATGACTATCTGGTGGACGCAGTTGAGCGTATTCATACCGCTACCGCACCTCAACCAGGCACTCGAGAGCTTAGTGAGCGAGACCTTCGATTTGTGCAATGGGTCCTCGAAATGGGACTTTCCGACAAGGATGATTGGTCGCATCATGATATAATTGATCAGTTTCAAACGTCTGCAATTCGATATCAGCTGTATGATGGCGTGTGCAGTCTGGGAACATATCAGTATATCTTTGCTCCAAATTTCCATGGTTACCTTTCTCAGGCTCAACGAAACATGATCGAAAAGTCATTGACGCAGAAGGTAATGAGCTTTTGGAAGTGGGAATCAATCCTAGGCAAGTTTAAGACCTCGGATTGGGATCCTATCAAGAAAGACGATATTGTAAGTAACTAATATCACTGCGCAATTAGCATTCACTTACACAATTTAGATGGTATCTGGCTACATTCTTCAAGCAGCTTCGGTATACGAATCGAATACCGGAGATAAACGATACTCCAAGGACGGTGCATTCGAGTTCCAAATCACGGATACCGCCAAGTTCAAGTATGATCTCGGTAGCGTCGCCAAAGCCGTATATCGTAACATGGACGAAAATCCCTACTGCCTCTATCCTTGTGAGCCGAATTGGGTTTACACAATCTGCAATTTTGTCGGAATCAGCGGTCTAGTCATTTCAGATCGTTTACTCGGTAACAATTACGCACAGCAATTGAAGGATCGCTTCCTATCCTCCCTCGAACGAGAGTTTACTCGTCCTGACGGTACCATTGAACCTATTCGCAGCGAATTGACTGGATTCGTAATTCCCGGTTTGGCCGGTACGATATCGGATGCCGCCATCGCCATCCTTGGTGCTGCCTATATGCCGCACATTGCACACAGAAACTGGGCAATCATCAAGGAAGAACACATCAGATACGATGAGAACGGAAAGCTACAGCTTGTGCACTTAACCGGAGCAGACAAACTTGATCCTGGCAACTATAAAGGAGGCGAAGGATGTATTCGAGCAAGCGTCGCCCACTCCGCCGCTGAATATGGTGACGATAAGATCCGTCAAGATTTACTTCATCAGCTTGAGGAAGAATTTCACCCAGTCTTTGAAACCAAGAGCGGTGCTTTGAGATATAAAGGTCTATCAACACTAGGAACCACTTTGGCTTTGAAAGCTCGTCTCAGCAGATATCAAGACTGGAGAAAGATGATTTTGGAAGGTCCTCCTCCGAATGTATTTAAAGGACCAATTTTGGATGCCGTACCATTCCCAGATGTTCTTGTCGCCAAAGCATACTCACAAGATGGCCAGTCTATCGATTTGGTATTTTACCCTGGTGCGAAACCAGGAACTTTCACACTTGGATTTTCGCGCTTGGCTCCTGGACAAACATATTCTCTTGGTGAACAAACAGCAAAGGCTGATGTTGAAGGAAGAGCAAAATTTGATGTCCAAATTAATGGTCGAACCGAACTGAAGTTACAGAAATCGAATTAAAATGATCAATGGATGTGAATTGCGATAGTGTCTATTACAATATAGTAAAGAAATCCAATGCTTCACATGTTTTGTGTGCCTCGATGTGACTGAGTGAACTGGGATCGAGATAACTACTTCTGATGGTCCTACTGCCTCTGGGATTGTACCATCTGACATTTGAGTGCAGTGGAAACTCTCTGTTGCAGTATTTGTGCAGTAGATATGGCTTTGACCGCCTCAATGACTATAATGGACCTTAATGCCATTGATTCCGAGAGGGATTGATGCATATGAAGCTGTTATTAACCGAATCTAGGCTTTTGAACGTCCTAGCTGAGCTGCGGAAGCCTGATAAGCAAGTAATGAATGGTTTGATGGTGAACTGCGCTGTCCACGGTATCGAAGGATAGTATCTTTTATCTTCACTAACAAAATTTGCTGTTTCACTGATGTTTGAACTACCGTATTCAAGCCTGGATCGTACGAGGAAGGATCATGGTTGTGGCTGAGCTGATGCGGTCGATTTTCAGCACATGCAACCTTCAGCCGCACCTTGAGTTGAATTTTCCACTACGAGACGACGACTAAGTGAAGCACTATTGTAAAGCCATGATCTATGATCTGATCAGTTAAGCGCAATGACAAGCAGAGACGCGTTCTTCAAGGTGCCAAAAGGCACCTCAGTAAATGTGAATGATTCTTTATCGTCGCATCACCCCACCGATGCTGAGCTCTCTGGTATTGCTCTCCCTTCCCAAGCTCTTGACCTTAGCTAAATGAATGATTACAGAAAATGCTGTGGTGTTTGGATGTGACCTTGAGGGATGCTCCGAATGCGCTGGGTTGAGGCACCGAGTAATCGAACGCGGAGGGCAATTCAGGTGTTTGAGGCCATCTGGTGCCATGGAAATATTTGAACCTGGAAACAAACTGACAATCACGCGTCCTGGACACAATGGGTTTGATAGTGGAAAGGAGAAACTCGATCCAGACTTCTGCAATAGAGAACTGTGCGAGAACTGTCGAAAGATCAATTTTGTCGGCCTTTTCGAAAACTCCGAGAAAGAAGTTGTGTTCTTTCCAACACATGATGAGCTGATAAAGTCTTCGAAACAGTGTCCACTGTGTGCTCTAATTGCTTCAGTCGTAGTTGACGCCTTTGACTTTCGTCCCGATGATAGCCGGCCGATTACTCTGAAAGGAGATGAAAACGGAAGATCAATCAGCATTTCCTTCCCGAGCAAAGAGTATGGACATGACGAGTTGATATCTGAACGACGCTCAACATTGGCCATATACGCGACGTTTAATGGTACGTTGGAATTCAACTGACTCGACACCCACCTAACTGATGTAGGAGACGATACTTCTTCCCGCATCACTGGAAGACTGCCTCAAAGTCCAACCGACATCCGGAGAGTCGAATCTTGGCTGTCTCACTGCATGAAGAACCATGCCAAGTGCAATTTACGCAACGAATCCGTACCACCTCCAAATCGGCCTCGAAGACTGATTTATGTCGGTTCTCTAGATGGTTCTGAGCCTCCAAGACTGGAAGAAGGCGAAAGAAGCGAAGGTGATTACGTGACGCTCAGCTATCGCTGGGGAGATGCATCCACCATAACCAAAACAACGACGGAAACCATCTCACAATTTCAGGATCGGCTACCTTTGGACTCATTGAGCAAAATCTTCCGCGACGCGATTGAATTTACAAAGACAATTGGCATCAAATACATATGGATTGACAGTCTATGTATCGTCCAGGACGATGTACAAGAGAAGGCCAGAGAAATATCAACAATGTCAGCCATCTATGAAGGCTCAGTTTTGACTCTGTCGGCAACTTTGTCCACATCTGGAGACTCAGTCCTGCTGTCGGACCGCGAGTACTTCGACTTGATTAAAGTGTCAGAACCGAAAAATGGTGAGCCTTTTGCATTATATGTCACGGATCAAGCCTTCTCCGACTTCACAAAAGATGTTCCGAATGGTGTTCTCGCTGGAAGAGCTTGGTGCTTTCAAGAGCGACTACTTTCTCGTCGTCTACTTCATTTTGGAAGGAATCAACTCCACTGGGAATGCTTTGAAGGTATTTGGAGTGAATGTTCTACAAAGCGACAATGGTACGATGAATTCAGTTCTATTGATGACGGTGAACTTCGAACATCGCTACATTCCTACTACACATTCAGCGAGAAGCCTAGCGCGGTTGTGATAGGACCTATCGAGGAAGGTGTAACGGAAAGACTTGATACGGAATGGAATAAAGCTCTTACCAGCTCTGATGAGCTTCCGCAAGATACATATAGTGGAGAGAAGAGGAGCGTATACGATGCCTGGTACCAAGCTGTATCAGCCTACACAAACAGAGAATTGAGCAGCTACTGGGACAAATTACCGGCACTTGCGGGAGCTGCGGTTCGATTCAATGTTGTCATCCGCGATAACTATGGTGCTGGTATTTGGGCTGATGATCTCCCACAAGGTCTTCTATGGTCAAGAAGTGCCTTTGAGCGCGTCCAAGTCAATCCTAACATTGCGAAAAGACTTGGAGTTGGAGGATGGGGAGAGATGAATGGTGATGCAGATCAACGCTGGAGAGGCGCTCCTTCTTGGTCATGGGCGAGCGTAGAGGGACCTGTACATTGGGTTCGAAACAGACAAGGTCCCGTACATATTGGCCCATATGCATTGATGACAAAGCCTAGCGGTGATTTTGCATACTCTGGCGTTGAATGGGGAGCAATTCGAGTGCGAGGACAATTGCTTGAGGCACAAAAGCTTTCTTGGATTCGCAACGAAGCAAAGAGTCAGGAAACTCAATCCGAATTTGAGAAATGGTTTGCAGAACAACCTTTATCGAGTCGACCACAGCTTGATCCGGATGATCCAGGATGGGAGGAAAAGTTGGCGGAAGCGGGTCAAAGTGGACCACTATATTTCCTTCTGATCTGTTCTATTCCTCTGATTTCCTCTCAACAGACGGAACAGGAAACACAAATGCCTGGTTACTTGTTGGGTTATGCACTAATGCTACGATATTGGCCTGCTGATGGAGCTTTTCGTAGAGTTGGAATCGCAAAGGTAGCTCTGGCGGATTTCATGAACGCATCTCCGAACGACATATATGTCCTGTAGAACCTCAAGATACTAGTTTTATTTCGATTAGCGTACGTAGGTACAAGGTATTTCATCAAAGACTTGACATTTTCCAACTTCTCCAAGTTTCAAAGCATTTCTATCGTCTTGTCAAATGCTGTTTTCGCCTATACATTAACTTCACTGTACTAGTCTCGGATGTACACAAATCCATGGAGGAAATGGCTTCAAAAACGCGCTAAGTCCTCCGCTCGGATGTCGCTGAGAAATGTGGAGAATACCGACCACTTTCCGGCTATCTATTGAACAATCTCTGGAACTGCCGGCTGCCAACCTTTACGGCGAAACTTTTACGTTTTATTGTTCGATCTTTACGGGTAAATCCCGATTCAAGCATATCCAAGATAGGCTCCTCACTTCCGAAAATGGCATCCAGTCTAAACGTTACCATCATTGGTGGTATTCTATCTGGGTTAGCCGCTGCCAGGGCCATGAGAGAGCGTCATAAGGTCAACGTGATAGAAAGATGGGAGGGTGGACATGAAGTTGGAGCAGCACTCAATATGGGACCAACAGGTACTGCATAGTTGGATACTGTGGGCTTCGATAGAAGAAAGGCCGTATCAATTCACGCCACAATACTACAATCATTCTCATGTAATGGGAATCTTATCGCCGAGGTGGATAGAAGTCAGTTTCAAAGGAATAGTAAAGGCGATTGGTTGTTCTTGCATGGAGCGGATTTATTCAATGAGCTCCTACGCATGGCTACTGCTCCATCCGAAGAACTGTGTATTTCTGGAATGTCAGCTCTAATACGCTGGAGTACGGATGTCATTGGTGTAGATGTAGAGAGTGGAAAAGTCACACTTGCAGGTGGTGAGAGAATTGAATCAGATCTTGTAGTGGGTATGTCAAAACCGAAAGTCGACATGAAGAAGTCGCTGATCGTATATAGGAGCGGATGGTATCAAGTCCATAGTGCGTCCACTGGTTGTTGGCGAAGTTGCATTCCATACTGCTCGTCCTTCCGGCTTGTCTGCTTTTTGATTTACTCTTCCGGTCGAAGAAATCAACGAAAAAGCAGGCAAGCAGCGTTCAATGGATCCGACACTGCCTGCCGGTTTGTTCAATCACCGTGCCATGGATAATACCAGTCGTTCAGTAGTCATGTATCCATGTAGAAATTTCAAGCTGTTAAACTTTGCCTGTATCGTTCCAGACAGGATGCTAGAGTCGGAAACGGAAGAGTCATGGTCAGCAGAAGGTACGAAAGAGGACCTGTTGAGAGTCTTCCATGACTATGATACGAAGACAAAAGAACTGTTGAAGTGAGTATCACTTTGATTCCATCATTGAATCTCTATTAACGAAAGACTTGCGTAGTTTGACCACAAATATCAAAGTCTGGCAACTCCGAGACCAAGATCCTCTATCGACATATATCAAAGGTCGTACAGTTTTGATCGGTGACGCCGCCCATGCAATGACTCCACATCAAGCACAAATAGGAACACAATTGAAGATGAGGGAAGGCTTACATGCTCTCTTGGGAGAAGCTAATGTTGGTAGAGACTCAGTTCCTAAACTCTTAAAGGACTACGATCGAGTACGCAGGCCTAGAGCGTCACAGATTCAAAATACTACCCGTCAAGCTCATCATCAAGTTGCACCTGAACAAATTTATTCAAATAGTATGTATAACTGGACATATCCTGGTATGAAGGAATGTTTGAGAAGACTTAATGCTGGTGAAGTTATGATCGAGGTATAGAATTATGGCTAAGACGTGATAGGGTTGCGTACGTGTGTACGACATGGCTTTATAGATAAGATCACCTTCCATAAGTAACTACAGTCGAAGCCATGAATTCGGAGCATCAGCGGTACTTCTACAAACGGAAAAGGGACAACAACAGCCCTCGTCTTTCTAGCTTATGCGGTGTCAGTTTCGTACTCCAATCAACAGCACGTGAACTACAACGTGAGGGGCGACTTATCGTTCCCCGCCAAACCACGTGCGCGGTTGTTTCGTCGAGAGCGACACCGATTTACGACACTCTCTGCTAGCATCTTGCATGGACAGCCTTACCACCATGTTCGGAGCGTGGAAGTTTTGATATTGATGCTCCAGTACTTCACTCCGGTCTTTATTTCAGTACTTAACCCGCACTACGACGTCCAAAGATCGAAAGCGAATGTTTAAAGTCTTATCATGACTCGCTGGGACACGAAGAAATATACACTGATAACACATTCTTCAGTCACGACCAAATATCAAAAGCTACGAAAATGTCGGAACAAGTGAGTCTGTCATCAAGGATTCGGTTCTTGATCGTTGCTGGAGTGGGATTGTACTCCGATGGCTTTCTCAATCTAGCAATTGGATTGGGTACGTTCAGAACTTAGGAGAGTCACAAAAAGATAAGCTAATTTCAGTAGTCGTTCAAGTACTTGGATTCATTTACTGGAAAGACCATAAGAATGTAGCAGGTATAATGCAAGGTGACGAGATCAAAGGTGGTCTTTCCCTTGGCATGATCACAGGTCAAATTTGCTTCGGGATACTAGGAGATGCTCTGGGACGACATCGTATCTACGGTCTAGAACTCATTGTCACAATGTTTGGCACTCTTATGACCATCTTGCTTCCGTGGAGAGGATTATCTCAACGCGGCATTGTTGCTTGGATGGCATGTTGGAGAGTTGTCACAGGTTTTGGTATAGGAGCAGGTATGAGACAAATATCGACGAACCGAAACAATAATTAACTATCTCTACTTCTAGACTATCCAATGTCCTCGTCTCTATCTGCAGAGAAGACTCCGATTGGAACGAGAGCTATACTTGTAATGACAGTATTTGCAAGTATCGGACTTGGTGCGATCACTTCTAGCATTGTCTACCTCATTCTTATCACGGCTTTTAAGGATTCAATTGAAGCAAACATCAATCACTTACAATGGGTTTGGAGATTACTTCTTGGTATTGGTATCATTCCAGCTGCGTGTACACTATATGCGCGTTTGACTATGAAGGAAACCACACCATATGAAAGATGTGAGAGTTTTTGGATTTTTTCCGTTGTAAACATATGGCTAACAAATAATAGACGTGGCAAAGCATACAAGTCTTACGAAAAAGGATGAGCGTGGTTTGAAGCAGCAATTCATTGATTTTCGAGAGTATTTCAAGGAATGGAAGCACGGCATCACTTTGTTTGCAGTGTGCGCATGTTGGTTTCTATTGTAAGAACTCTCTTTTCACTACATGGTGCTGTTTCTAATAGCAATCAGTGATATTGCATTCTACGGCATTAATTTGAACCAAACCATTGTCCTCACTCAAATTGGTTATGGCAAAGGTCCAACTCCGTATCGCACATTGAAGAATACTGCTGTAGGTAACATCATAGTACAATCAGCAGGATATCTCCCAGGATACTATGTCGGTATCTTCTTACCGGATCTTGTTGGTAGAGTTCGTCTTCAATTCTGCGGTTGTGTTCTAATGGCTATCATCTACGCCATTTGGGCTGGTGTGACCAACCATACATCTACGGCCGGACTTATGACAATCTTCACCATCTCGCAATTTGTTCTAAATAGTACTGTCAATATGACTACGTTTCTTCTTCCCGTAGAGTTGTTTCCAACTCGTGTACGGGCTTCAGCTCATGGAATTGCCGCAGCAAGTGGAAAAGCTGGAGCAGTCTTGACTGCATTCGCTTTTGGTTCAGTGGTGAATTCAATAGGTTTGAATGGAACACTTGGTCTCTTCTCAGGTATTATGGCACTAACAGCATGTGTTACGTTGCTAATTCCAGAGACAACAGGAAAGACCTTAGAGGACATTGAGAATGATATCTTGTATGGAAGAGCTAGAGTTACGTGTGGCGATGGTCAAGCAAGCGATCAACAGACAAATGTGGGAGTTAAGAATCATATTGATGCGACCACATATGTAGTGTGAGGTTCAAATTGTGACAAATACCAATGGTAAGAACGGTAGAAGCGAAGCTCTAGTCATCTTTGAGTATGATTTGACAGTAATCCTCCTTTGAATACGATTAATGAATAGTCATGCGTTTGCTCATTGCTTAATGAACTGATGATATCTCTCATTGCGTCTTTCATCACAATCAACCAATCTGTTGAGTAGGTCCTGATGTTCCCATCTTCAAAAGTACGAACAAATCATGTCTCGCCCACCAACCTCTTAATTTCTTGCCGTATATGTAGACAGGAATAGCAAGTAGAGCTAGAAACAGTGACGTTCCACCGAAAACATACATGATCTGCTCAGGTCCATTGGCAGCAACCCAATTGTTGGCGAAATTGGAAAGTCCATAAAACATGAAATTCTGAAAATCGTTAGCATGGCTAAAGATTTTGAACAGGAATGTTTACCTTGAAAAGCATGTTCATGACGAAGATCTCATTGCTCTGATTACGGAACGAATCCAATCCATACGAAAGCGTTGAGAATATGCCTATGAGAACACCCACCATCATTACACCTTGTAAGAATGCACAAACCTCTGCTCTAGCACCGATTGCTAGAGTAAAACCGAACAGGAACATACCGAGACCACAGGCAAAGGCTGCTGGAAGCATGAATACGAGACGAAATTCTGGCTCGTAGACGCCTTTGTTCTTTCGAGTCAAGTATTTGATGACGGGATCACCAGAGAGTGCAGCGATGATAGATCCAATCATCCCACCAATGAATGGTCCAGCACCGATATAACCGATTTGTGCGGCATCAAAATGCCATGGAGGACCCGAGAAAATGCCTGCTAGAATAATTGCTGAACCAACATACCTGTAGAATCGTTAGAATTAGTGCAATTCATGAATTCATCAATGTGAGGACGTTTTCATACCAGCTGTTAAGCAATCCAGAAGCAATTACCGCGTAACAAGCCGCAGGGTTAAGTAGTGTAAGGAAAGGACCACAGAGAAACTTCAAGATGTTGTCTCGCGAATATATTCCAGTCCAGATAGCAAGTTCTTGAATGAAAGTCTTTTTCGCTGGCACAACTGGAGAATGATGCTGACCTTCTGCATCTATTGTCTCTTCATGAGCATGCTTCTCAATTTTCGCTAATTCTTCGAGTTTCTCTTCTTTTGAAACGTCCGTATCGTATCTGATATCTCGTATGTACGTTGTTTCGGGGCAAAATAGGAACATGAGGATGAATTGTACTACAAGGAAGATTTGGAACATGTGGAATAGCCATAACCAACCGAGGTTTTGGAATACCTGTCCACAGATGATCGATGCTAGACTGGAAGCCGAATTTAGGACGAAATTGATAATAGCGATACGTAGACCTCTTTGGTGAACGAAGTAGAGGTCACCAACTGTTGCCACAATCAAAGATTCGAATGCTGAAGTTGAGAAACCTTGGATGATTCGAGCTGCAAGTAAGTACTTGTAGCTGATTTTTGCCTCACCCACTGCAGTTCCAATGATGTCAATGAGTGTTGAGACGATAAATACCGGTCTCTTGCCATATTTGCGACTGAAGGCGGAAACAAAAGGACCTATGCATCCCGCCGCCAGTAGATTGTATCCGGATGCCATAACGACTGTTGTGAGAGATGTATTGATGCGTTGAGCCATAGAAAAGTAGGATGCATTCAGAAAAGGTCCATTTGTACCGGCATTGAGCATAGATCCAAGACATAATATGGCGATAATGACTTCTTTCTTCCATGCTGGCCAATTTAAAGGATCATTTGGATCTTCAGAAGGTTGGGGATTCAACACGATATGGGAATTTTTCCCAGTACCATGCTTAAGATCCACAACAAGTTCTTCTGCATGAGCAGCTTCGTCATTGAGGAGAACCGTTCCAGGTACATGCGGTATCTTATTGTCTTCGAGTACTCCGAGACCCATTTTGGGAGCTGTTAGATATAAAGTTGAAATGTAAGGCGAGATTTATGAAAAAAAAAAAAGAGAAAAATTCGAGAATTGATGAAAGCATTAGCTATTAGATATATCTTTGGCCGAGAATTATCGTATAGCTCATAACATTTGGAAAGGAAACGAGATGTGATTGGTTTCGGTGGACATGGAAGCAAGTGCCGAAAAGCCTCCAAACATGCTACAGTGAAAATTACACTATTTGGGATCGGCAATTGCACTTTGACCTTCAATGTAAGTGCCTCCGAGGTTAGATTGTGGGGTAGACATGATTTATGCAGAGTAATCCCTGTAATAACCGTAGACATGACACCACATCTCTAGCGGTAGTAAAGCCCTGAAAGGTTATTTGTTCTCGTGCTTGAAGCGGTCGGTACTTGCGTTCTTATGATGGTACAGCCAATGAGATACGGAGGAGCATATGGTTCTGTCAGGAGCTATATGTATCGGTACCTACGAGAGTCGAACTAGATTCGATTATCTTGTCCTTTTGCCCCGTAGTGGGTAGGGTAACAGGTACCATCCTAACAGGTTCATTTCATGCTTTGTCAAACCTTCAGAAGAAGGACCGTCATGAATGAAATGCTGGAACAGAACTGTCCATAACGTTAGAGAAGACGCTGAGAATGCTTTGGTGACCTCTGAATGTGAGCAGAGCGTGACTTTAATCCTCTTGTACCTTAAAAGTCAGATTCTCGGTTGAATATTAACCGTTACAGGTCCCTTATATAGATTCGCTACGGCGCTGATAAGATGTACCATCGCGAAACTAGGCCAAGAAGACTTCTTTCTTATGTCGTTCCCGAATGACTTTTGAAGAAATCTCTCAAAAACGTTCATTGTAGTACAGCTCGCCAACCTTTCTGGTGCCAGTAGTTGACTTCTAGTGGAAAGAGATCAACGGTACCCAAAATGGCGTCGTCATGAGCTGACAAGAAGAAAATTTCTTCTTTGGCATCGAGATGCTGTGCCTTTTGAATTGTTCGAATTGTTTCAGGAATCGACAATCCCATTGAAGGGTCGAGAATCGGTTCGTTTACCGATCTTCCTCTTGTTTGCTGCAATTTCTCCACCAATTCTCCTGGACACATGTAAATAGATCGGTCTACATTTTGTACTCTAGCCAATTTTGGCAGCGACATGTAAGGTGAAGGCCTAAGTTCTCCCAAATGGTGATACATGTCACCGCCAAAGAATAGGAATGAACTTGGGTTTTCGGTTGTTCGAACAAGAGCTGCCAAATGCCCGATGGCATGACCAGGAGTGTCAAGAACATAGAATGATCCATCTCCGAAGAAGTCCATAGCTTTGAAACTTCCAATTTGCAAGGTATCTTCTTGTTGGAAGCTGATTTCTCGTAAATTTCGACCACTATGAAACGGTTAGTGTCACGACGCTGAAGTACAACTCAAGTCATAATCGCGATTGAAATTATAGTCATCTGAGCGAATATATGAATGAATTACGCTTGATATCGAAACTTCCTGATAGCTTACCTGAAATCACTCTCGTAGAACACAGAGTCAGCCTTTGTTGGCTAACCAGGAAGGAATGCATCTTTGAAACCTGGTCCCACAAAAAGCTCCGTGTTTGGTGGAAATGCTGAAATATTTCCAATATGATCCCAATGCCAGTGACTTTAATCAACTAGATTAGTCAAATTTCGTTCACTATGAGGATCATTCTTCATTGTACATACCTCCAGACCACGCTATCTATGCTATCGACTGGGATACCATGATCTGGTAATATATCCTGCACTTCACGATCAACTTCGATCGACCATCCACGATTTTTGAGACTGTCACTTTGCGCTGGTGGTCTATTTCGCCAATCCTTTGGAATTCCCAAGTCAAACAATGCTCTACGTCCCGAAGTGGTTTCAATGAGGAATGACCATGATGGTATTGTTGGGAAGTAATCAAAGCCTTCGACTGGAGGTTGTACTAAATATCCTGTTGGAATTTTATTGATTCTGGCTCCGGTATCAATGATGGATACTTTGGCTGCCTTGCCATCTGGAATATTAATCGACTCTGCTGAGTTCATCCTTGCGATCCGAGTCAGAAGTTTAGAAGCTGATTTGCAAATGATATGAGAGCACAGAGTCGAACTTCAAAGACTTTGAATACAAGCGATCTATTTACTAAGAAGATTAGTGAGCTGCTTCACCGCAAAAAATGCAAAGGAAAAGATAGAACTTCAGGAGATCTGGCGTTTTGAATGCATAAAAGGCTCACGAATGACGATTATTCCCGTGAACTAAGCCTGACTCTTTGGCAATGAGAGCAAAGAAGGATATGCTCGAGGTGATCTGATTTCCGACCCGTCATGTGCGGGGATTGATCATTTCTCGGCGTGTGAGTGCAGGAATGTCGTCTCCTCATGTCATATCCGTAACTTGGGTTCCGATTTGCCGACCTCCGCAGCGATGTTAAAATATTGTATGGATAAAGTATGTCACACACGTCCATATGCTGAAGAGAATACGAGTAGCATCATTCAACATCGGTAAGAGACATTATAGATTTATCTTGCCAAATTCGAGCTAACTACGGAAGCGAGGGCGTCTTCATCCATCTTCATATTTCGTCAAAATGCCTGTAGCCATCGTTACTGGAGCTTCACGAGGTATTGGTAAAGCAATCGCATTACAACTTGCATCAGACGGTTTAGACGTTATGGTAAGATCACTGTACCTCTCGAGCTGATCCACCTGGTTTATCTTGCTGATGGTTGCTATCGTGTGGAGAAGCTAATTTACGTCCTTGTAGGTCAATGATATTCAACGTCAGAGTGAAGCATTGCAAGTCGTACAGCGAGAGATTGAAGCAAAAGGTATGTGTAGCAAGTTGACAGTTCGATTGCTTCGAAGAGGTCAAACATACGCAAAGAATCGAACCGATTTAACTTTTACAGGACGAAAATCTCGTTGTGTCATTGCCGATGTCAGTGTCGAAGCAGACGTTCAGCGAATGGTCAGTGAAGTAGTAGAACACTTTGGAGAACTTAATGTAGGTGTGAATCGTATCATTTCATAGAATTTCATTGACAAGAAAAGGTAATGGTAGCAAATGCTGGCATAATCATTCCCAAGACACTTTTTGAAGTATCTGTCGAAGAATGGGATAGAGTTCAATCGGTGAAAAGAGTCACAGATCCGTACCAACGTTGCCTTTCCTAATATCAAACAGGTCAACGTTAGAGGAGCTTTCCTTTGCTATCGTGAGGCAGGTAAGTAACGAAAATTTCGACATGACTCTAAGAAATTCATACACGGACGACAGGAAAACAAATGGTCAAACAAGGCAAAGGAGGGAAAATCATTGGAGCTTGCTCTATAGCAGCATTCAAGCCCGTATGTTACCTCAGAACGAAACATCCAGTCTTTACTAAATACTCCATTTCAGTCTGGCAATACTTTGCCATATTCTGTTAGTAAATTTGCCGTTCGAGGTCTGACAGTGAATGTTGCTATGGAACTTGCGAAACATGGAATCAACGTAGGTAATTTGAGATAGCAGAAGACGGAATTATCGTGCTCACTTCACTAGGTCAATGGTAATCCATCTCTTCAACTGTACGTTCAAAAATTTAACGTGAAGTAATAGCGTACTGTCCAGGACCTGTGGATACAGAGGTAAGCGTGTCACTCTTTGTTAATGAATCTAAAAAATGACTTGTATAGATGTGGGGAGAAATCAGTGCAAGCATAGAGGAACGTGAAGGCATACCAAAAGAGACAGTATTTGATCGTTCAGTTCAAAGTCGTTCCGGGATGAAAAGAGCACAGGTTAGTCTCATATTGAAAGTCTGATCGAAGAAGCTAATTATCACTTAGACTCCCGAAGATATTGCCGCAACTGTAAGTTTTCTAGCAAGTGACAAGGCTAGGAATATCACAGGACAGTGTATCATCATTGATGGAGGTAGGTAACCATATGAATCCATAGCGAAGCAGCTGCTAAAGTTTTGAAGGCATTGTATTCTAACAAAGAAGATACGCATAAAGAATGCAATGAGAGTTCAGACTGTATGCAAAATTTCCACTTCATGATGATGTGCGTCTAAAGGAGCGACTCAATTCTAGCAGCTTAATTCAACTCTTCACCATGCGTTACGTCTCTAAAACAGTGAGAAATTAGAGACAAAAAGGGTAACTACGCATATCATCAATAATTCAACGGAGATCCCGAAGCTGATCAGTGATTCTTGGTTGCCAAGCAGCTTCTGTTCATCCGGGTGCTGGAGCTGAAGTTGGTGTAACAATCGCCATGGCTAAGCTGACACCGCTTTCAAAGATTAGATCTTTTTTATGATGGCGATTATGTTGGTGATTTAGCTGAACCGTGATCTCGTTTCATTCGAAATTATGGCATAGTTGCCTTTAGAAAAGCTGAAGTCAAGCTGAGAGTCGGTCAAGGCAGTTATCGTACCATAAGCACAAGAAAATGCCCAGCAGTCAGAATTGTACCCACTCAGGCTCATGAAATAACTATCGAATGACGATCACGATACAATAATAGTTGCTTTACTGGGATACCGCACTTATATGATAAAACTTTGGGGGGATGGTCAGCCCATGGACATATTCTAAGTGGAGAACATCATCATCGGAGACGAGACAATCCGGGTATAATATCGCTCATTCTCTTGGATCTTAAATTCACAGCCATTTCCAAGAGTCACTAGACTCTCTTTCGGTATACCAATTACGTGACGTTACGCACTGTGGTGTGATTGACTATTCAGCTGCCAATCTTAGGCATCCAACCTCCGCCTCCACCATTTTATCAACTATTGTAGTCATGTGGTGGCGTAAGAGCTATGCCACCTTCGTGAGCGTCCAACAGTATTTCCTTGTCGATCTTCTTCCTTGAGATCTAGTAGCGGCCTCCATTGAACGATATTGAGACATTTCCAAATATATCATGCCACTAAGTTTCCAATTTACTTCGCCTCTTAATGAAAAGAGTTTAAAAGGATGTGAAAATCCAGAGGATTATCTTCTCTACTCACTCACAAAGAAAATCGAATATTGAACTTCATATTATAACAAACATTCAACATAATGAAGTCATTCATTGCCGCCATTCTTCTGGCCGCTATGGTCATTGCCGCTCCAACCGAGAATGCCAAACGCGGTGGAGTCTGTACTCCAGCTACCTATTCCTGCACTTCGGATTTCAGTGGTTGGCAAGTTTGTGATGTAACTGGCAATTGGGACGTAAGTAGACTTTGAACCTTATGAATTTCTTCCAGACGAAGCAAGTATACTGACTATTCTATTAGTTCGCCGGCAGCTGTCCACCAGGCACTGGTTGTGTTTTCTTCCCACCAAGTCTTTCGCCATATTGCGTTCCTCCAGGATTCCAATTTCCGGCATAAACGCTCTACAACATTCCAGAGAGGGAATCATGGCATTTTGGGAAGAATGTTAGTTGTGGGAAAGGATCATACGGTCATTACTTGAGTTTCGGTTTGCATTAATGACTTGAGATACCGTAGGGTCATCTATACTTTTCCTTTATCATGTTTGCATTGCATATGGACACTGGTTTGTTAGATTGATATAAATGAGATAAGATTCAGCGAAGGAATGAGTTATCTTCCGTTATGGATTGTCATAAGTGATTCATCTAATGTTGCCTACTGGGTATTACGTTTCTCGTCTGTTTCGATATTCATATCATCTGAAAATAGAGAAACCAACCAACTCCTACCATTCTACAAAATTCAATCTCAATACATTCATTTCGAGTATTGCATCTCCGACTTGTTTCAAGTGTGAAGTTCGTAGAATGTCTATACCTCACTTCTGTCATCCCAAGTAATTTCTTCTGTACTTGAAGTTTCACTCTTATCTGGAGCGATGATGACAATATTTGTTCGACCTTTTGGCCAAGAAATCTTGTTGTGGTTAAGTTGATATTGATTTCCACGTTTGTCAGAGCCGGAACCGGAACCAGAACCAGAACCAGGACCTTTGAAGATCTTCAAAGCAACTAGTAATGGTTTCAACGTAGCTGCAGAAGTACCTATGATACTGCTGGCCAATTCAATACCAGCCCACAGAAAGGGAACGTTGACAGAAAACAAGAAATCCGTAACAGTATCTCTACTGGAGTAGACAAGTCGTGCAATAGTTGCGATGGCGGCACTAGTGTAGATATGAGCATCATGAAAACATTGTACGCAAGCATGAGCGAGTCAATTACTTACGATGAGCCCAAGGAAAGTAATAACATGGCTGATATTTTGACACGACGTTGCATTTTGAGACCACTGAGGACATGTACTGGTAGAACTATACCAAGTACTATGTCCATAAATAACATCACACCAATATGAGCATATGAAATCCTTATTTGAATTTCTTCTCCAAGACAAGTTCCACCACTGAATGGATTGATAACGTTTTCCCAAAAGAAGCTAACAGGTTTACATGTCAAAATGACAAATAGAAACGTGACAACTGATATCACAGTTGTACAGAAAATAGCCACATATAACGTATATATATGGATACGATCGATGACAATTCGAAAGAGTGTTAAAGCGAAGGAGATTTTGATGAATGCTGTTCCAAGGAGAAAAGCAAGTTCACTAACGAAGAGATCCTAAACGTGTAAGCCATAAATATCGAGACTAGGAGTGAATGATCTACCTTTAGACCTTGAGACATAGTTTCAGGAGATGTATTTTCTGTTGCATGTTTACCAAGACCGTGATCGATATTGCCAATAAGATAAAATATGCCTTGAATTGTATAGCAGAACTATCATGGAGTAAGTGGTACGTACAAAAAGAGATGTAATCGAAATTCTTACCAAAGCTAGAGCCGCAAAGAAATCATCCCAATTAAGACGTTTTAGAATTCCCATTCGCACATAGAAGCGCAGACTTGCGAATATCCATGATGCAACGAGACCGACTATAGTTATTGCAACACAGGAAGCTGTAGAGTAAGCCATTGCGATGAAGATCTGTGAAGAGTTGGAAACGTAACATGTTTGTTGGATTATTTATGTGGCTTAAATTTTCAGCTCTGAATTTGTGGATGTAACACGGTAGGGAAAATACGATATGTTTGTCGGATGTAATTACGAGTTGGTGTTGATTGGCCTTACGGACTGGTGAAGTTGCATTGCATATTGCGATAGTCATGCTTCTTATCGATACGGAGAATTTGGACCAATTATGAAGAGTTGTTTCAGAGTAGTCTAAAATCTGAAACGAGTCCAACTTGAAATCTCGTATTTCATGAAAGATCCAATCTTCCAGTGGTTGAATCCACGTTGTCAAATGATACCACAATTAGAATTTCACAAGGCTCATTTCACCCGTATATCACTGAATTTGGTACTTTGTTCTGTCAGATCTACGAGGATATTCAAAACACTTACTTGTTATGGACTGTAACGCTGAATCTGATACCTTTGGAGTTACAGGAACTGGTAGTATAATTGGTGGGTAGATACGGAGAATACTATACAACATAAACCATCGAAGAAGGAGAACGATCTGATATTGAGCTATTTTAAGCATAAAGAACATTTAAATTGATGTTACGCTCTAGAGGTCCTAAGTGTGACCGTAGGACTGACGAACCCCGTACACCCATTGAATGAATACTACATCACTTCACAGTAGTCCTGGATCAAACCAAATCGTACCGTTCTTTACTACACCGCATGTGTGGCTACGGAAGGATACTACTGAGAAGGATGTATGCTTTTCGTATACAGACTTTACCTTGGATTCGCTTCAGAAGCTTCATCCATAATCGGTAATTCTAACAACCCAATATGAGCTCGTCGTCTTTCCTTGGTACACCAGCACCATATGGTTAGGTTTGTACAAGTTGTACTCAGTCGAAATATAAGTGCATTATGCGACCGGATGGTGGACCTTGTAAGAGGTAAGAAGACTTCATTGTCATCTTTCACTGAATGTAACTATTTTGAGAAGTAACTGACATAAGTAGATGTTATCAATTGAATAGAAAATGTCGTTCATCAGAATCGAATCGACAGTGCAATCTTAAAAAGTATGCTCAGACCAAATCAGCGTGTATCGAGGAGAAATTGGGCAGCCTTATGTCACTTCTTAAGGTCAATTCAGTGTCTTATAGGAGTACGCAGATACATTCGAATGTTCTGACTGATAGCCATCATGATGCAAATCCATTTCTGGATGCTTCTAACGGATACGTTCACAATGAACCGATGTTAACGACAGACAACAGCATTATAAGTTCTTCTATACTCTCACACTGAAGCAGAGGAATGTTTCTTGAATTCTCAACCATAGATACCAAATTACTTCGCAATTGTTAATATTCTATCAACTATGAGTGCTAAGAAACTCCGAAAAGAGTGACCATTTCTGTGGTTTTGCATAATGGTAGTCAGCTCGAAATTAACCTCGTTGGCATGATATTTGCCGTATCGGAATCAAATATCAGACACTATCGGCTCTCTTAGGACCAACTACAAACTTCAAAGTAAGCCATTCATAACAGAATCCATTCGGCGTGCGATTTCTTTGGTATTTGGACTCGGTTTGACGAAACAGATTCCAAAAGACAAGCCAACAAAGCTATGTGAGATCGGAAGATCACTATACGAACAATGGAGGAAAAAAAACAGTAGTGCTTGGTTGCTTTCTGATTACATCAGTGTATGTATGATCCTCAATTTATGCGAATCGAGAGCTTATTATCCAAAGTATCATGATATGGATGGAAAATTGACGCACTTTGTTGGAAAACACATCCAGATGAGTGTATTCATATTTTGAATGAAAGGAAAGAGTATTTCAACGATGAGATCTTGACCCAACAAGTACGATTACAAATGGTTATTGGGAAAATGGCTCTGAGCATATAGTATGACAGAGAAATGCGTTCGATAGCGCAAAGAAAGCATCTCGAAAGCATGTATACACCGTTGGAGGAGGTTAAGACGCGGATTCTAGCCGAATCGAAAGATAATGGTAAGCTTAGGTGCATCAATTGGTACAAGATTCGGCTCATATCGAAATAAAAGTTGTATTTCTACGGCTATACAGCACAGAACTAGAAACAGCGCTTCGACCCAAATTTCTTTATAGCTGTGGATTGATATTTCAACGGAAAGATCTCTGTACAGGTCTTGAGTCGATGAATTCTGGATTCAGCGTTTTCTTTACTAATTCATCATCCTAAGTTGGACATCCGTTTTCGATATTCTCACAACCATTCAATGCCTCATGACACTTTATCGACTCAAAACTATGGATGATGCTGAGTGGAAAGAGAATGATATTCAAAAGGCCATAGATTCACTTAAAATACTGGATCACGTCATCAATAACATGGAACAGGTAGCAATTCTCTCTGGACTGGAGAGTGATACCCAGGAAGGAGAGATATTTACTTTATTCGCGCAGCTATTTCAATCTTTTCGATTTGTATGGGAAGTATAACTGTAAAAAATACGACCTGATACTCTTAAATATTTCGATTACTTAGAGTATCAACCCAACTTTACCTTTAGACTAGCTTAGAATGGAATTTCTTGATAACGACTGGCTTACGGGTTTTTCGCTACCATCAGCTCCTGAGTTCTTGCCTAAATGATTGCCACCAGCAATCACTGATGGATTTGCAACCGAATTTCATCGTCGAAGGATCATATACGGAAGAGCGAATACAGTGGTTGGTTGATTGGGTTTCGAATTTCGAATTTGACTGAACATCGAGGCTAAGACTATTCCGCAATTGATACTGGCATCGAAGACTACCTACATAAACATTTCAACTCTTGTACAATTGATATATTGCTAAGAACATTGCTGTAAGACATCCTTCTTCGTTATCCTTGCCAATCAACTTGGGGTAGAAGACGTCTAACGTACGGAATTCTTTACTCTTAGATTATCAACTCGTAATGAAATGGTATCAAGAACACTTGCTTCTTCAACCAAACCTCGGCAATTTGAGTTGGAAATGGACATTTCCTTGTCTATATCCGATAACGAAGTGCCGTAATCCACCTCAGTTCCTGAATCAATGGCAAGTCTTTCTACCGTCAACCAAGAGTATCAATGGGTTCCTGGCATCAGAATTTTCAAAATTAGAGCTCCAATTACTATTTTTTGCTTTCTCATGTTACCTGACAGTGATATCATTGTCACGGTAAGTTTTAGAAGTCCATAGGTTGTCCTACGGCTGAATTATTAAAGGTAGTCCCTCAAATCACGAGTAACTTCCATTCTCCACCTATTGGATGGTATATAGGAACTTATCAACTTGGATAGTAAGACTTTTGTTCTTCCGGATCGATAGTGAATACCAAAATCAAACAACGAGACCACCAAATGGTAGATTGATGCAGAACGCTGATCTGTTAGATACCGTATGACGAGCGAATATGTACTACTTACGCCATCTCCAAGTTGCTATACTGGACCAATACTGGACCAATATTAGCCTGTGAATCCTGATGAAACCTTGAAACCGAAGCCGATGTTGCTTGTTCTTAAAATTCATTCTAAATTCGACCTTATGGGTTTTGTACCATTAGCTCCAACAGCCATTGAGATTCTACTTGCACTGCAATACGGTGGAGTACAATTCGTTTGGAGCAGTTCTTAGATAATCGGTTTCTTTTGCGGAGCTGGAGGAATATCCATTTCTTTCTGACCTGGAAGCAACACGAAGGTGATAAAGCAATGATTCCATTCTCAATACTTCGACTAACTGCGGCTTGAGTAAGCTGTTTGGTACTCTTGGCACTCAGGTTCATGATCAGGAAGAAGAAAGACGTTTCAAAGGCTTAGAATTTGAAAGAACGTACCATATGACTTATTTGGAGGTAAGATATCATTGTTCTTGATTTAGACGTCTTGTATCATATTCGACAGCTTTTCCATTGAACCAAAATCGTCTTCCGGAATGTAGAGATGAAATATGGAGTAATTGAAGTGCGATTTCGATTCAACCAAGGAATATATTGTGATATCGTGATAACAACGTCCTACTAGAGTCAGTGACAACCCTCAGCAGCACAATTTCCGATCTAAGTTACGCCGGCATCGCAGCGATCAGGTTGAAGAGCCGCGGACGATATATGACGGGATTGTATGATCTGCCGCTGGAGTCATTCGACCTGATATCTTTATAAATGCTCCTCCAGAGCGCCATAAAGAAGGATATCTATCCCTTGTGAGACTTCAGAAACATAATCTTGGAGCGTTTCTGGGCACATTCACTTGGTTTTGTTGCGATCAAACCCTAACCTCCTATTCCAAACCCTAAACTCCGGCTCTCCTCCCCGGAATTCCCAGCCATTAGTGTCTGCTCTAGAACCCCTTCAACCGAATTTCATATGCTAAAGACCTAACTTCCCCGCATACGGAGTACGCTAAGCTCGGATGTAAGGAGGGATCTTCAAATGGCGAAAGTCTGTTTTCTTAAATTTCAATCAACGCGTCAAAACTTCCATTTCCATTGTGATTCTTACAGTTGGAACATCGAAATCAACCTCAAAGCCATTCCATACGATACTGGCCCGAATCAAAAATGTCGTCGCGTCAGTCTACAAAGCAAAGTCAACGGAAGCCGTCGCCTACAGCCACCCAAGTACCGTCAACCATCAATGGCAGCAGTAGCACAAATACCTTGAATGGAAGCGGTACTGTCGATTCAAGGAGGTTGAAGAAGAGAGAGCTAGACCGTAAATGTCAGCGTATGGCAAGAGAGAGGACAAAACAACGCATTGCCTACCTTGAGCAGTTGGTTGATAACTTCAGGAAAGAAGATGCGAATAGTCAGATTGTCAATTTGATGGAACAACTTACAAATGTTCAAAAAGAGCGTGATGATCTTGCAAAGACCTTGAAGAGTATTGCAAATTCCATCCGAAGTCATGAAATCCTCAATATCGACCGTGGAGATCCAAAAGGCAAACTCAACCCATTCCACACAATCACGAAGCAGCCAACAACTTCAATTACCGATATGACACCACTATCAATCAATGAATTGGTAGATGATTCAACAAGTAGTCCTGATTTCAATCCCGACATAAACGAACATGTCAGTTCTGAAGAAGATTTTGAAGGTGATTTACTTTCACCAGAAGTAATCGAAAAAGATCCTGTCTATCCGAAACTAGAACATGGAGGTTGTGATTGTTGTCCAAAGTCTCATGTACCGAATCAACCTGTTAATCTTTGGAGATATGCATGCGAAGCTCTTGCAGAAAGACCATCATTATCGGCTGATATCATGACAATTGAAGATATGTATGCCGAAGATATTCCAATCAGAGCAATTCTACATGGTTGGAATTCAGTTGAAAACTTTTATGGTACAATACCACCTATCTGGAGAAAACTTCGAAAGATTGATGAGATTGTATGGAAAGGAATGGGAGATAAAGAACGACTTTCTTGTCTACGAGTCATTCATCTTCTATACAGTTATCATGCTTTACCAACCATAGAAAGAAAAAGAAAGATCCCAAAGTGGTATCTCAGACGGTAAGATACTCGTACAGTTATAAGAATCCTACTGACGTATGTAGACCTTCTCAAACTATGGCTCACAGCTATGCAATCGATTATTTTGCATGGCCAGGTGTACGTGAAAGATTTGTTTTCACACAACATCGATATTGTAGTAATATCTTTTGGTATTTCTTCAATACTGGTCTACATATTCTCTGGCCATATGAATTCAGAGATTGTTATTCAAGGAATGCAACAACTGGTCAATATTCAATCTCAACATCATTTGAGAAACGAATTTTTGATATCAATGCTTGGACAATGAGTGATGGAATGTTTAAGAAATGGCCTGAATTTTCTTCGGATTTTCCTGCTTATAATCGTTTTCCAATGCATGTTTCGACCACTGGATTATTTCGATCAAGTCAAAATCTTATCAAAGCTCTTCCTGAACCAGAACAACAAACAGAGACTATCGAAGTAATACCCGAAACCGTCCCAGACGAAGATACCGTATCTATAGGCTTCAACACATACGGTATAGATACCAATGAACTTTCGAATAGTCTCTTTTCGATGCAGGCTTTTGATAATTGGTATACAACTCCGATATCATTTCAACAACAGATGATGAATGATGCGAGTCAGTATTCGAACACGCAGAATCAGCACAACGTTACAAAAGAGATGACTTTCCAAGCACTTGTATCAACTGTTGATAATATACATGGCATGTATGGACTTTCGTTTTGATTTTTGTCTTGTAGAAGAGTAGAATGTTTTGAAGGAGTCTTCCATGGTATGATAGTTCTAATAGCAATATCTATGACTTCAATTTCGTCGATTTAGTTGAATCATACAAAACACCACATTTGAGAACTCTACCAAAGCCTACATACGTCTTTGAAATTCAACTCACATAGTTGCAGTAACAGCGTAGGTTGGTGCAGAGAAACTTAAAACTTCATCTTCACCGCAACTATATGGGTCCAGATATACTCTCCATCCAGGATTATGATATGTTCCATCTTCTAGTGCATTCAAACCTGAAACTCGAATGATCGCATAGATTTCTGATGGCGTTGATGACCTCACTTGAAGTTGTTTTGCCTGTATAAATGTTAGATCTTATCGATTCAAAGCATTTTCCAAACAATACCAATTTGTACTGTTCCGAACTCATGAAAAATGGAACCTTCTGATCTTGACTTGTGGTAGTTTTAACCTCGAGTCAATATAAAGGAGCATTGTCACTGTTGTATACAGTGTGGAGCCATTCAGGAGTTGGATAAGGATATCATAGTTGTTGAAGGTGACGTGTGAGAGTTCTATCCGTATCATGATAGGTAAAATCTGTACCAGAATCGGGTCCAAAGTTTGAGAATCCAGTACGAGATCGTAGAGAACTAGTCCAATTGACTTCACCTGAGAAGTTAGGTAATCTCAATGTCTCGTGTAGTAGAGTATATATCTAAAACAATCAATATTTTATAGCCAAGTAGAACGTAACACTTACAAACTGTTCTCCAAGGAAACCTACTTCAAAATCTCTAGCTGTCTCCTCTTCGTTATGATCTCTTCGTCGTTGATATACATGTTGGACATTTACCATGGCGGAAGAAGAATTTGACGGAGAATTTTCAAGAGCTTCACTTAGTACTCTCAAATCGAAACTTCCATCTCTACTATGTGAAGCACGAACATTTCTTGTCTGAGCACCAGTCACAGCATCACTGATAGCACTCGCGGTTCGAGCAAACCTTTGAATTCGACCCATATTTTGATTCCGATTGACAACGTTGTATATTATAGAAACTCTGACCGGTGCTGGAGGTGCTTCGTCCGCACGTCTTTGAATATTCAAGTTTGAATTCGATTCCAGTGTATTCCTAATCTGACTTTCGTGTGCCGCCGACAGAGAAAGCTTCACTGTTCATATGTGGCTGCAAAGAGGGAGTATCCATTTGTACTCTTGCAGATCTCGTCGATATTGCAGTGTTTCTTCGTTCTGACATTGATGGAGTGATATTTGTATCAGAAAATGCACCTTCCGAGTGACTTTCGGGTTGCTCTTCATTGATTCATCTCCTCGTCTACTAGTGTCTCTGCATAATCATCTCCAGAAACTCCACTAATGATGCCTTTCTGTATCAACAAGGTATTCAACGAATCCAAAGGGACCTGTAGAAATATGTTGAGATCAGGAAGATCAGCCGGCTCAATCTGTAGTGCTTCTATAAGCTGCTGTGGAAATTCAGTTATCAATGCGCAATCTCGTTTTCTCTGATCCGCGGAAACAATAATTTCCAGATTGTGCTTTGATTCGGTAGTATTGACTCGTACAGAGGAGCCTCCTTCGCTCTTTGTTACGGTGGTACCTCGTAATTCGTAATGTGATATGATATCTAGGCTCTTCCAAACCTGAACACTCTCGAGTAGTGGACCAAGTACATATGGTGAGCGGCACTCAGTGTGTTGAAAGTATCTATGCTAACATTAGAAACTTGAGAGATTTCGAGTGGCCTAATCGTTGTAGCGCAGTATCTGTCAGTTGCATGCGGTTAATATCGCGCAATAGTTCCTTGGAATATTGGAACGTATCGTTACTCCGAGTATCATTTGCGTCGGAAGTGATATTGAGTAATTCCCAGACCAGCATGTCTGTCGTCACATTGGGAACCTCCAGTGTGCCTCGCATTAGAGCCCGATAATCATTCAGAGTTGGCATCGATGCATATTTGCTGCGTAGAACTGAATGACTCCAGACACATTTGTTGAAAGGTAACCACCGACCGCATCTATCGTTGGAACCACGAAGGAAAAACAATGGCTTGGGTTTGAATGCTTGTCTATCGCTAGGTTAGTAATATTTAACGTAATCAATTCATACGAACCTACGGAGATGCGGGCCAAAAGTAACCCTAACCCTAACCCTTACAACCCTAACCCTAATACAAAAATACGTGCCGTTTGACCGGGCGCGGTCGGCAAGGCAAACTAATCCTGACTTATGTACGGAGATGCGGGCCCCTGACATAACCCAGGTATCAACCCTAACCCTAACCCTAACCCTACAATAAAAAACCGTACCTTTTGACGGAGCGCCGTCTGAGCTACTATTCTCGCGGGGATTAAGCCGCAGGTCGGATTACACCGCGCATTTTGCCCTACCCTGTATCACTTATTTTAAAAATGCGCCACCAGCCACCACCGCCCGCGTCGACGCGTTGACGCGTCGATTGACTGAGCTACTATTCTCGCGTGAATTAAGCCGCAGGTCGAATTCCCGAGCGCGTTTTAACCACCCACTTATTAAAAATGCGCCACCAACTACCACCACCACCCAACCCCCGGGGGGGCTAATTTAAATAACTAAGCGCGTCGACGCGTCGATTGACGGCATTATTATTATCATAAGTATGATACACGAGATGCAATAACTAGTTACATATCTTTCTGGCCTCATAATCTACAATGGAAGCGTCGATTTTGAACTATTGCGACGAAAACTTCGGCTACATACGTTCAATAGACGCAATCGTATGCAGGAAGTGTGGTCTCGTGGTACCACGAGACTCCATATTACGGGATTTGTCTCGGACTCACAACCTACCAGCGGCATTCGTCAGAGACGTCATCACCGAGCTAGATTGTCGGTATCCATGGGCGATTTCTAGGCGTCAATTGATCAATGACTACAATAAAAAAAACCGTGCCTTTTGACGGGGCGCAGTCAAAAGGCTGAGCTACTGGAACGGCTATGGAAGCGGTTATATTTATTTCACAGACCCTGCGGGTCTGTCCTGTCGGGGTAGAAGGCGGAAATTAGAATTGTGGCGTGAAAGTGGCAAAAAGAAAACAACAATATTTTGGTAGGGCATGCCAAGACATTAAGCGAGAAAACACAAACAACCCTGCAAACTCGGCGACGATCAACGCCACGACAAAAGTAAAAGCGGCAATCGACAGGAAATGGGCACTTTCCATGGGGTTAACACCCCATCCCCCCATCCCCAATCTTATTTAAAAAAATACAATTTTTGTATTTTTGTAAACCCTAACCCTAAAATTAGGGTTAGGGTTAGGGTTAGGGTTAGGGTTAGGGTTAGGGTTAGGGTTAGGGTTAGGGTTAGGGTTAGGGTTAGGGTTAGGGTTAGGGTTAGGGTTAGGGTTAGGGTTAGGGTT
>Ga0335072_10002251_pt1 | contig 30165 bp, 18 predicted proteins | sample Lox_Sample_21_FD_206725 | JGI IMG/M metagenome (GOLD analysis project Ga0335072, IMG submission 206725) | Soil microbial communities from Loxahatchee National Wildlife Refuge, Florida, United States - Lox_Sample_2.1 | ecosystem: Environmental > Terrestrial > Soil > Wetlands | place: USA...
GAAAATTGCGCGGGGGCGGGGATTTGGGTGTATTGGGGACGTGGTGCTGGGGCTAATTGGGTCGGTGATTGGCGGATGGATTTTCACAAAATTGGGAATTGTGCACGCGGAGACGTTTTTGTTTTCGTTGGCGGCGGCAACCGTGGGGGCGGTGGTGCTGGTGTCGATCGCGCATTTGTTTTTTGGGGGACAGGAGGGGCGGTGAGGTCCGGCTCATCTCGCGGGGAAAGATCGAAGAGGGATTCATCGCAAAAGACGCGATGGAAAACCGTACCTCACTGCGTTCGGAATGACCGGCCGCTAGGCCAATAGATAGAGAGAAGACCCGGCGGTTGAGATCCTTCGAGGCTCGTGCAAAAACAAAGCTTGTGCTACCGCGGGCGGGTGCGCCGACGTGGAATCGGGCGATATGGTAGGATTTTAAGTTTGGTGAGGGAGCACACCGCTTCTTGAGCAAGCTGACACAGACGCTGACCGCCATTCCACTGGGCGGTCTGGGCGAATTCGGAATGAACATGATGGTGTTTCGCTACGGGGACGACATCCTCGTAGTGGACGCGGGAATGATGTTCCCGGAGTCGGAGTTGCTGGGCGTGGACCTGGTGATTCCGGACATCACCTACCTGAAGCAAAACCTGGAACATGTGCGGGCGATCGTGCTGACTCACGGGCACGAAGACCACATTGGCGCCCTGCCGTATATCCTGCGCGACGTGAACGTACCGATTTATGGAACGCGGTTCACGCTGGCGTTGGTGCGCAAGCGACTGGAAGAGGCGGGACTGCTGGAATCGGCGAAGTTGTTCGAAGTGACGCCGGGGCGGCTGGTGGAAATTGGGCCGTACGAGATTGAGTTTATTCCAGTGACGCACAGCACAGTGGATTGCGTGGCGCTGGCGATCCGCACGCCCATCGGCGTGATCATGCATACGGGTGATTTCAAGATTGACCAGACGCCGGTGGATGGAGCGCCGTTTGATTTGCACGCCTTTGCGCGCTACGGGAATGAAGGGGTGCTGGCGCTGTTCAGCGACTCGACGAACGTGGAACGGCCGGGGTTTACGCCGTCGGAGCGAGCGGTGGTGCCGCGGATCGAAGAGCTGACGAGATTGGCGCCGCGACGGGTGGTGCTGTCGTGCTTTGCGTCGTCGATACACCGAATTCAGCAAGTCATCGACATCGGGGAACGGGTTGGGCGGAAGGTGGCGTTCGTTGGACGCAGCATGGTGGACAATGTGGAGATCGCGCACGACCTGGGATTGCTGCGGATTCCGGATGGAATGGTGGTGCGTCCCCAGGATATTCGGGGCTTCGATCCGAAGAAATTGCTGCTGCTGGTAAGCGGATCGCAGGCGGAGCCGATGTCGTCGATGTCGCGGATCGCGGTGGACAATCACCGGTTGGTGACGATCGATGAAAACGACACGATTATTTTGTCGGCGAGAATCATTCCCGGGAATGAGAAGGCGATTTTCCGGATGCTGGATCATATGTTCCGGAGGCGCGCGCTGGTGTATTACGACAACGCCAACGGGCCGATCCATGTGAGCGGACATGCGAGCCAGGAAGAGCAGAAGCTGCTGCTGCGGCTGGTGAAGCCGAAATACTTTATTCCGGTGCACGGGGAATACCGGCACTTGTTCCGGCATGCGGCGCTGGCGCACCAGTTGGGGTGCGTGAGCGAAGAGATCATGCTGCTGGAAAATGGAAAGGTTGTGGAGTTTACGGAAGACGGGGCGTACCGCCGCGATCCGGTGACGACCGGGCGGGTGCTGGTGGATTCGGGGTCACTGGAAGAGATTGAAGAGATGGTCGTGCGGGACCGGAAACATCTGTCGGAAGAAGGAGTAGTGATTCCGATTATCGCGATCGATAAACATACGGGGCAGGTGGAGTCGGCGCCGGAAATTGTGACGCGTGGATTGATGAGCGAGAACGGGAATGAGTTTTTGGCGGGAGCGCGAGATGTGGTGTCGCGGACGGTGGAATCGTCGAATCTGGAAGAGCGGGCAGACTGGTCGGTGATCAAGGAAAAGATTCGCGTGGATTTGAAGAGATACATCAATAAGCAGACGCAGAAGAGGCCGCTGATTTTGCCGGTGATTTTGGAAGTGTGAGAGGCAGTGGCGAGTGGTTAGTGGCCAGAAGAAGTAATCTGTAATCGGTAATCGGTAATCAGTCATTCGTCGTTGACGACAAGACGCAGTGGTTGAGATCCTTCGTCGCAAACGGCGCTCCTCAGGATGACATACCCCCTTTTGCAGGCACCTTAAACGAGGACTTCCACGGCTTAACGAAAGAGAACTGCACTTCGTTCAAGGTTGGGCTTGGGCGAACGAGAGTTTCCACGGATTGGAAGTTGTGTAACAAGACAGCGGCGTAAAGCCGCTGCTACCAGAACGGTCTGCAAAATAGGCTAGAATCTACGGGCACATGAGCGAGTTTCCGGAACAAGTTTCGGGAAGTGATCAGTTCCCTGCCCCGACGAATGGGAAGGCGCCGGGCATGCACGCGGCGATGATTTTTATCATCGTGACGGTGCTGCTGGATTTTCTGGCGTTCGGAATTATTGCGCCCGTATTACCGGACTTGATTAAGCAATTCGAAGGCGGCGACATTGCGCGAGCCTCGGACATGGTGGGGTACTTCGGGCTCATCTGGAATCTGATGCAATTTCTGTTTTTGCCGGTGCTGGGAGCTTGGAGCGACCGATTCGGGCGGCGGCCGGTGATCCTGATTTCGTGCCTGGGGCTGGGACTGGATTACATTTTCATGGCCATGGCGCCGTCGCTGAAATGGCTGTTTGTGGGGCGGCTGATTTCCGGGATCACCGCGTCGAATGTGACCACCGCGTTCGCCTATATCACGGATATATCGGAGCCGTCGGCGCGAGCAAAACGTTTTGGGATGCTGGGAGCGGCGTTTGGAGTGGGATTCATCGTGGGGCCGGCGGTGGGTGGGCTACTCGGACAATATAATTTGCGGGCGCCGTTTTGGGCGGCAGCGGGATTGAGCTTGGCGAATTTCTTGTACGGGCTGTTGGTGCTGCCGGAATCGTTGGCGAAGGAGAAACGCGCCGAGTCGGCATGGCACATGGCCAACCCACTGGGCTCGATGAAGTTGCTGCGGTCGCATCCCGAATTGATGGGGCTGTCGGCAGTAGTGTTCCTATTTTATTTGGGACACCAGGCGCTGCAGAGTGTGTGGGTGCTGTATACGGAATACCGATTCGGATGGAACCAGCGGGACATCGGAACGTCGCTGGCGGTCGTGGGAGTATGCGCGGCGATCGTTTCGGGTGGACTGGTGGGGCCGTATGTGAAGAAATTTGGGGAACGATTGAGCCTGACCAGCGGGATGTTATACGGCACGGTGGGCTTTGTGGGATTTGGACTGGCGTGGAAGGGCTGGATGATGCTGGCGTCGATTCCGTTCATTGCCTTGTGGGGAGTGGCGGGGCCATCGATGCAGTCGTTGATGTCGCAGCGGGTGGACGCGAGTTCGCAGGGGAAGTTGCAGGGTGCGATTAATTCGTTGCGAGCGGTCACGGGGATGCTGGGGCCGGTGTTGTTTACGCAGGTGTTTGCGTGGGCGATTGCGAAGAATCGCACGGTGCATGTACCCGGGGCGGCGTATTATTTGGCGGCGGTGCTGTTGGTTTTGGCGATGGGGATGGCGATCGTGGTGACGCGGCGAAGCGCGGCGGCGAGGGAAAGGCAGAGTTTAAGAGTTTAAGAGTTTAAGAGTTTAAGAGTTTAAGAGTTTAAGAGTTTAAGAGTTTAAGAGAGGCTGTACGCAAGCCAACGGCTAGGCGGTAAGAGCGATTCCTCGCGGCGCGCCAAGGAAGAGATAGGAAAACGCATGCTATGGATTGGAAAAGTTGATTCGGGGGGCGCGCGGGTGTAGCCTTAGCTCCCACCCAGTGCGTGCTGCTGCTCCGAGGAAGCCGGGGCGAGAAGAGCGGCCGCCAAAGATAGGATCTTGGGAAGGAGCATCTTATGGCGACGGCGTCAACAGTAATTGAACCGAAGGTGAAGGTTAGCGCGACAAAACTGCTGATCAATGGGAAGTGGGTAGAGTCGGCATCGGGGAAAACGTTCCCGACGATCAATCCGTCGACCGGCGAAGTGATCACGCAAGTGGCGGAAGCGGACGCGGCGGATGTGGACAAGGCGGTAGCGGCGGCGCGGGCGGCGTTCGATCACGGACCGTGGCGCAAGAAGATAACGGCGTCGGGCCGCGGCGTGTTGATGAACAAGCTGGCCGATTTAATCGAGAAGAATAAAGAAGAATTGGCGGAGTTGGAATCGCTGGACAACGGCAAGCCGTACCATGTGGCGTTGGCGGCCGATTTGCCGTTGACGATTGCGTGCTACCGGTATTATGCGGGCTGGGCGGACAAAGTGCAGGGCAAGACCATTCCGGTACAGGGCCGGTATTTCACCTATACCAAGCACGAGCCGGTGGGCGTGGTGGGACAAATTATCCCGTGGAATTTCCCGCTACTGATGCAGGCCTGGAAGCTGGGACCGGCGCTGGCGACGGGTTGCACCGTGGTGCTGAAGCCGGCGGAGCAGACACCACTGACGGCGCTGCGGGTGGGCGAATTAATTTTAGAGGCAGGATTTCCGGAAGGCGTGGTGAACTTGCTGCCGGGGTATGGACCGACGGCGGGTGCGGCGATTGCGCGGCACATGGACGTGGATAAGGTGGCGTTCACGGGCTCGACGGAAGTAGGCCACTTGATCATGAAGGCCTCCGCGGAATCGAATTTGAAGCGGGTGACGCTGGAGTTGGGCGGGAAGAGCCCGAACATCGTGTTTGCGGATGCGGATATGGATCAGGCGATTGAAGGGGCGCATTTTGCGCTGTTCTTCAATCAAGGACAGTGCTGCTGCGCGGGCTCGCGGCTGTATGTGGAAGAAAAGTGCTACGACGAATTCGTAGCGAAGAGCGTGGAGCGCGCGAAGAAGCGGACAGTGGGCAACCCGTTTGACAAGACGACCGAACAGGGCCCGCAGGTAGATCAGGACCAGTTTAATAAGGTGATGAGCTACATAGAGAGCGGGAAGCAGGAGAAGGCGAAGCTGCTGGCGGGCGGCAATCGCGTTGGCGACAAGGGCTACTTTATCGAGCCGACGGTGTTTGCCGACGTGCACGACAACATGAAGATCGCGCAGGAAGAAATTTTCGGGCCGGTGATGTCCATCCTGAAGTTTAAGGATATTCATGAGGTGGTGGACCGGGCAAACAAATCGCTGTATGGGTTGGCGGCCGCGGTTTGGACCAAGGACATTACCAAGGCCCATGCGATCGCGGACGGCGTGAGAGCCGGAACGGTGTGGGTGAACTGCTACGACGTGTTTGACGCAGCGGCGCCGTTTGGCGGGTTCAAGCAGTCGGGAATTGGGCGGGAACTCGGGGAATATGGGCTGGCGAATTACACGGAAGTGAAGACGGTGACGGTGAAGCTGTAAGACAGGCGACAGTCGACAGCCAACAGTCAACAGTTCTCAGAGGGCATGCACAGTAGCGTGCCCTCTTTTTTTGTGGACCGTGAGCAGCGATCGGGCTGGCAGGTTAACGGAGCGGGTGAGATCCTTCGTCGCATCCGCCTACGCGCTGCGCGCTCGGGCGGACAGGCGCTCCTTAGGATGACAACCAGTGGTGGTTGGGGTGGCAAGAAACGACAAACCAAGAGAGCTTTCTCGCTCCGCGGTCGTGGCACGAACTGCAAGCGCCGCGTGGTAGGATTGCCCGCAAATGGCGGGATTTGCGATACGGGCGTACGAGGCACGTGACTTTGCGGCGTTGCACAAGCTTGACCAGGCTTGCTTTCCTCCGGGAATCGCGTACAGCAAATGGTCCCTGCAATATTTTCTGAATCTGTCGACGGCCGATTGCCTGGTGGCCGAAGAAGGCAAGCGAGTGACCGGATTTATTCTGGCGGAGAAGAATCCACCGCTGGCGCACATCATCACGTTGGATGTGGCGGGGGAAAAGAGGCGGAGCGGGCTGGGTTCGGCGTTATTGGATGAGATGGAGAAACATTTCCGATTCCATGAGGTGAAGTCGGTGCTGCTGGAAACGGCAGTGGACAACGAAAGCGGGATTGCGTTCTGGCAACATCATGGATATCGTACAGAAGCAGTATTGAAACGGTATTATCTGGGAAAAGTGGACGCGTACGAAATGCGGAAACGATTGGTGTAACCGCGCAATTCGGGCGTTCAAGAAAAACTTTCCTCGAAGCTGCCGCAAACGGCATGCTTCATTTTTAGTTTTATACCCGATGCTTGTGAAGTAGCGTAACGGGCAATCGAAGAGCACAGGCTAAAGCGTGTGCTACTGGAGAGCAGCGTGAATGATTATCTGATCAGCGTGATTCTGGGCATTGTGGAAGGGTTGACGGAGTTTATTCCGGTGAGCTCGACGGCGCACTTGCGGCTGTCGGAGGCGCTGCTGCACTTCCATTATCCGCAGCTGAGTCTGGAGAGCGGGTACTGGAAAATGTACTCGATCGTGATCCAGTTGGGAGCGATTTTGACGCTGCCGATTTATTTTCGAGAACGCATCGCGAAATTTTTGGCGACCTTCCCAAAGGGAGAGCGGGGCGACCGGACCATTTTTACGCATCCCTTGAGCCTGGTGATGCTGGCGTTTGTGGTGACGGCGATCCCGGCGTATTTATTGACGAAGGTGGTAGGAAAGAATCTGGAGAGCCCGTATGTGATAGGGTCGGCCCTGCTGATTGGCGGAATCGTGATGTGGTTTGTGGACGCACGAAACGCGAAATCGGAGACGGCGGGGGAAGGGGCGCCAGAGAGTTTGATTCACACCTGGCACATGGAAGAGATGAGTTTGGGACAGGCAGTGTGGATCGGAGCGTGCCAGATTTTGTCGGCGGTCTTTCCGGGGACATCGCGGTCGATGTCCACGATCGCTGCGGGGCAAGTGGCGGGGATGTCGCGGGCGTCGGCGCTGGAGTTTTCGTTCTTTTTGTCGATGCCAACGATGGCCATGGCGACGCTATATACGTTGTATAAATCGTTGCACGGGACCAAGACGGAGAATCCGATTGGGGTATCGAGTATCGATGCGCATGGATGGATCGTGCTGGCCATCGGGTTTGTGGTGTCGTTTATCGTGGCGTATGGCAGCGTGGCGTGGTTTATGGCGTGGGTGCGGAAACGGGGATTCGGGCCGTTTGCGGTGTACCGGATTATTGTGGGGATCTTGGTGTTGTTTTTTGCGGCGAAGTTGGTGGGATGAGGGGAAAGAGTCGGGAGTCGGGAGTCAGTAGTCGGTGTCCGGCTCCCTCGGTTCGAGATGATGAGAAAATTTGTCAGCGGTTCTTTGGTGTGGGCTATTTGGATTTGGCTCCCCGTTTGCCTGTTGGGTCAGCAAGGGGCCGCTCCCGGTTCGCAGGTCTTAGGACCGCACGTTGTTATTGTGCCTTTAGACCGTGGTGGGAGCCCTGTCGATTCGCTATCGAAAGAATCGATCAAGCTAGAGATCCAAGGCAAGCCAGCGGAGATCGAGGGTGTCCAAGCTTTAAGGCAACAGCCTATGGTATTTTCCCTGCTAGTCGACGTGAGCGGGTCTGCTGATAAGTTTACCAAGCAGCGGGTTGAGGGTGCGTCCAAAATCTTTCGTTTGTTGAGCACCGACCAGAATCGCGGCTTCCTTATAGCGTTTGACGGCGCAATTAGATCGAATGACCGTCCCATGACTCCCAATGAGACTGATCAGATACTTCAAAGGATGCAGTCAATACCCCGTCAGCCAGGAACCGTGATTTATGACGCGATTGAGCACGCCATTGACCGCCAGGTTGGGGAGTCCGCCGTTCCTGGCTCGCTGCGCCGCGTGGTTATTCTTCTTTCGGATGGCGAGGACAACTCCAGCCATCTGACGCTGGATGCAACAGTTCGAGCCGCGCAACGCGAATGCGTGCCTATTGTTTCGGTTGGATTTACAGAAAAAGAAGATTGGACTCGGCCAAAATCGAAAAAAATGGCGCTGCGGACATTTGAAACGCTAAGCCATGGAACCGGCGGACTCGTGACGTTTCTGGATGCCAAAGAAGACGTCATCGGGAGATTGCCGAGCCTGCTTGAGGCACAAGAAGAAGTCATTTTCAAGGGTGAAAATCTAGAGGCCGGGAAGTCCTACTCAGTGAAATTAGAAAGCACTATTCCGAACGTGGCGATCCTTTCCCCCCGCAACTATATTGCACGGTAGATACGCCTGAAGAAGGGTTCCGTTGCCTCGCGATGGGGGACTCGATGCGCATGGAAACTGGTGGGCAAGTTGGACTTGTGCAGGGACTTGCGGATGGTATGATTCCGGTGTTCCTCCGATTTGGGGCGCAACAGCGCCGCGCCCCGGAGAATTGGCACGGACGCGAGGTACGCGTGCGTGTACACTCAGCCTTCCCCCCAAGGGCCGTGTTTGCCGGTCTAAAGACCGGCCACGATGCGGCTTAAGCTGAGGAGAGATTTCGTGCGCTTTCTGACACCTACCGAGAATAAACGGCTGAATGAGTTGATTGGTTTTGTGTGCATAACGGCGGCGGTGCTGCTGGCGCTGTCGCTGATTTCCTATTCGCCTCACGATCCTTCGTTCAATGTGAGTACGGCATCGATGGGAGACAATCCGGTGCGGAACTGGATTGGGCCGGTGGGGTCGTATACGGCGGATATAAGTTTTCAGGTGTTTGGATTCGCGGCGTTTCTGCTGCCGGTGGCGGTGGGAATCTTGGGGTACCGGTGGTTGCGGAGCCAGGAGATTCATTCGCAGTGGGCGACGCTGGTGGGCTACGCGTTGTTGCTGCTGTCGTTCCCTTCCCTGCTGGCCATGACGCATTTTCCGGATGTGCGCGGAGCGATTCCGGCGGGAGGACTGCTGGGCGGGGCGGTGTCGCGGGGACTGCAAAGCGGGTTCAATTTTTGGGGCGCGCTTTTGGTGGCGATGGCGCTGCTGATTGTGGCGCTATTCCTGACGACGAGTTTCAGCTTCGCCGGGGCGCATGCGTGGGCGAGCAGTTCGAAGGGGCCGCTGGGAAAAATCGAGAAGTTGGGGCTTTTACAGCGAGCGCGGGCGCGTTGGGAAGAATGGCGGGATGAGCGCGAAGAAGCCCGGATGCGGCGCGAGGTAGAAGAGCGGAAGCTGAGCGGACGCAAGCCGGTGGCTCCACAGATAGTGGGCAAGGCGGAGGCGGAAGCGCCGAAGACCATTCACCTGGAAGATTTGGGCGACGTGTTCAAGGGTAAGAAGGCCGCGGTGGTGGAGGAGGAAGACCCTTCGCATTCGCTCAGGGCAAGCGACGAAGAAAAGGGGCACAAGGCGCCGGTGGTGATGCTGGGACCGGATCGAACGGAGAAAGCGAAAAAGGTCGAGCCCAAGATGAGCAAGGGTCCGGCCAATTACCGGTTGCCGTCGGTGCAATTGCTGCGGCAAGGCGAGGGCAGTCAGAAGCTGGACGAAGACGAACTGAAGATGCGGGCGCGAGCGATCGAGAGCAAGTGCCACGAATTCGGAGTGGAAGGGCGCGTGACGCAGATCAATCCCGGACCGGTGGTGACCACCTTCGAGTTCAAACCGGAAGCGGGGATCAAGTACAGCCGAATTATCGGATTGACCGAGGACCTGTGCCTGGCGCTGCAGGCGGAGTCGATTCTGATTGAGCGCATCCCGGGAAAATCCACGGTGGGCATCGAGGTGCCGAATGACCGGAGGCAAACGATTGCGCTGCGGGAAATCATCGAATCGACGGAATTTGCCAATTCGCCCAGCAAGTTGACGCTGGCAATGGGCCGCGACCTGCACGGGCGTATCCGCGTGACGGATTTGGCGTCGATGCCACACTTGCTGATCGCGGGTTCGACGGGCACTGGTAAGAGCGTGTTCATCAATTCGCTGATGATGTCGATTCTATACAAGGCGACACCGGAAGACGTGAAGATGGTGCTGGTGGACCCGAAGCGTCTGGAATTGAGCTTGTATGGGGACATCCCGCATTTGCTGGCACCGGTGGTGACGGATCCAAAGGTAGCGTCGAACGTGCTGCGCAACGCCACGCGCGAGATGGAGAACCGGCTGAAATTGCTGGCCCAGCGCGGGGTGCGGAATATCGACCAATACAACCGGACATTCCAGAAGCAGCAGTCGCTGTCGCTGTTCGAGAATGTGGAGGAGAGCGAACACAAGCCCCTTCCCTACCTGGTGATCATCATTGATGAATTGGCGGATTTGATGATGGTGGACACGAATAACGTGGAAGAGTCCATCACGCGGCTGGCGCAAATGGCGCGGGCGGTGGGCATCCACTTGATTTTGGCGACGCAGCGACCGTCGGTGGACGTGATTACCGGCTTGATCAAGGCGAACTTCCCTGCGCGTATTTCGTTCCGGGTGGCGAGCAAAGTGGACTCGCGCACGATTCTGGACTCGAATGGGTCCGAATCGCTGCTGGGCAAGGGCGACATGCTGTATCTGCCGGCAGGATCGGCGCGCTTGCATCGCATCCACGGGCCGCTGGTGAGCGAGGACGAGATCACCGCGGTATGCGAATTCTGGAAAGAACAGGCGCAGGCGAAATACAACGAGGCATTGCTGGAAGCGCCGCGGGAAGAGGACGGAAAGGAACCTGCGAAAAATGGAGGGAAAGGCGCCGCGCGGACGTATGAGAATGCGGAAGGCGCTGGCGGAGACGATGATGTGGATGATGAGCTGTATCAGGATGCGGTGCGCATCTGCTGCGAGATGGGGCGCGCGTCAACGTCGACGCTGCAACGGCGACTGAGGATTGGTTATGGGCGCGCAGCCCATTTGATCGACCTGATGGAGAAGGACGGCATCGTGGGCCCGCCGGATGGCACGCGACCACGTGAAGTGCTGAAGGGCCGGGACTGGATGAAGGAGTTCGACGACCGGGAAGGCTAGGCGGATCGCGCGCGGTTCCCTTCGAGGCTTGGGGCAAGCCGACTGCGTGTCGTGCAAAGCGCCCGCCTCAGAAGGCGGCCGCTACTAAGGCAAATTCAGGAAAAAGCAGGTTCCTCGGGCACACACCGCCCTCGGAATGACATTTTTGATTTTTGCTGTTCTTTTCATTTTTTCTATTTTTTCGATCCCACTGGAGCGGGCTATTCAGCACGGAGTTGCGGACAGTTATTTTTTGGGACGGCTCCGCGCAAAACAAACCACTCTCCAATCGCCTTGGAAAACTAAACGAATATATATTTCCCAAGGCACCTGTACGTTTGGGCAAAGAAAAGTGCAAGAGAGCGTTTTGCACAGGAGTGTGCCCGAGAAAGAGCCTTTTGGTCAGTAGCTGAGCCGGTGAACCGTCCGTGACACTGGGACGGTTATGAAAAACTACGGGCCCTTGTGGTCATACCCAGAAATCGTTGGCAACTTAGCAAGAAACCCTCGCAGATCGTATCTAACCCTGGCAATTCTCCTAACCGTGCTGGTGTTGACGGGCGGTGCGCCCGGCGCACGGGCAACGGGAACATTAACAGCGAATCCCGGTTCGCTCTTGTTTGGAGACATCACGGTGGGGCAGACGCAGACAAAAACCCTCAGCTTGAAGAATTCGGGGAGCACGGCAGTGACCATCTCGGGAGACTCGGTGATTGGCACGGGGTACCGTATCAGCGGAATTTCGTTTCCGCGGACACTGAGCGCAGGCGAGACAGTTTCGTTCAGTGTGGAGTTCACGCCGGGGCAAAGCGGGACGGTCAGCGGAAAACTGGAAGTATTGAGCAATGCGAGCAACAGCACGCTGGTAGTGCCGGTATCCGGGGAAGGCGTGGTCTACGCAAACGGTTATGCCAGCGTGGCGCCGCTGAACGCGCCGTTTGGCGGAGTGCCGGTGGGAACCAAAGACACCGAAATCATTACGGTGATGAACGCGGGGAAGAAATCCTTGACGGTGGATAGCGTGACCACCAACGCGAAAGGATTTTCGATCACCGGAATGACGACACCGGTGTCGATCGAGCCGGGAGCCGAGACGCACTTTACCGTAGCGTTTTTGCCGGAAGCGGCGGGAAGCGTGAATGGATCGATTCTGGTGAAGTCCACGGGATCAGACAGCAACGTGACGATTACGGTATCGGGTACGGGTCTGGCGAGTTCGCGAGCGTTGAGCGTTAGCCCGACGAGCGTGGCCTTTGGGAATGTGGAGGTGGGAAGCTCGGCGACACAACAAATTTCACTGAAGAACACCGGCAATTCCAGCATTGCGATTTCCGGCGAGAGCATCACCGGCACGGGACTGAGTGAGGCGGGGATGGGAGGAGCAGTGACGCTGGCGGCAGGACAGAGCGCCACGATGACGGTAGAGTTTGCGCCGAAGTCCGCGGGAGCGGTGAGCGGAGGAGTAACCATTGCGAGCAATGCTTCGAACGGAACGAGCATTACGGTTCCGGTGACGGGCGCGGGCGTGGCGGCGAGCTCGTCGGCGAAAGTGGTGGAGTTGAGTTGGAAAGCGAGCACGTCGTCGGGCGTCTCCGGGTATTACGTGTACCGCGGGAGCACCTCCGGCGGGCCGTACACGAAGCTGGACAGCAGTCCGATTGCGGGAACGAGCTACAGCGACAGCAGTGTTAGCGCGGGAGAATATTATTACGTGGTGGCGGCGGTTAACTCGGATGGGACCGAGAGCGCGTACTCGAATCAGGCCGCGGTGAGTGTGCCGTAGGGGCGAGAGACAGCCATCGAAGAATCAGCGGTGGCGCTCAAGGAATTTGCCGAGAAGAACGGCGGCGTGTTCACAGAGGTGGCGATCGTCGGGGCCAAAAGCGGCGAGGAAGTGGGAGTCGATGTCGAGCTCGCCAGCGACTTTGCCGTGGACGAAGACGGGGACGACGATTTCGGATTTGGTTTCGAGGGAGCAGGCGAGATAGCGGGAATCGGCGTTGACGTCGTCGACCACGATGGTTTTGCCGGTGGCGGCAGCGGCGCCACAAATGCCCTGGTTCAGCGGAATGCGCGTGTGCGGGGTCATGGTGCCCTTAAAAGGACCGAGAACGAGGACGTCGCGGTCTGCCTCTTTTTCCAGCAGGTAAAAACCAACCCAGTTGTAGCGAGTGAGTTTTTCGTGGAGAAGGGTGACGATGCCTTTCATGAGGGTATCGGCGGTGGTGGCGGAGCGCGCCAGAGCGTCGAGATCGGAGATGAGGTCGGAAGCTTTGCTGTGCGTAGTGGTCATGGACAGTAGTGCACCACAGGTTTGGCGTGTAGAGCAACTGCGGCGAGGCGAGAAGGGCGCGAATGTCACGTGCGGGGATGCGCGGTTGTTGTGATTGTGACGATGCGAGCGGCGGGCAGGCGAGGTTTGACAGGCCGAGAAGCCGCCTCTAAACTAAATGAACTGTGTGCCGGGGTAGCTCACTGGTAGAGCGCCGCCCTGAAAAGGCGGGCGTAGCCAGTTCGATTCTGGCCCCCGGCACCATCCGAACGTACATCCCCCACCAAGTCCCACTCACCGCTGAGTTTGTAGCTTTTCCCTTCTGGGGTGAGCGTGATTTCAGTGCAGTGCTGCGCGAGTTCTGCTTTCGCCCTGGGCACTTCGCCAGCCAAGCGCGCTTGAATATCGGCTAGCCCGTTTAGCACGAAGGCCTCGATCTCCTGGAGCCGGGCGTCAATTCCGCGGCCATCCGTAGCAAGTAATGCGTCGCTGATTTCCTCAAGGCGCCGCTTTCGTTTTTCGAGTTCCGCGAGGAGGGCTGGAGAATGCCGTCCCGAGGCAATCACGGCCGCAAGATTGCTGATTTCGGCTTTCAGTCCATCGCGTTCGCCCCGTAACATCATCAGATGAGAGCGCGTGTTATTCAGCCTTTCGGAGAGCTCGGCTTTGAACCTTGCGAAGGCGTAGCGAATGGCGTCTTCTTGGAGTACCTCGCGCCGCAGACCTTCAATCACTTCCCTTTCGAGATGGTGCCTGATGTGCAGAGAGTTCGCGCATATTCCGCGAGCGTGTCTGAGCGGACAGCCATACCTTGCACGGCCAGAATTCCCCCGGCCCGACACGACGACCATTTTCGAGCCACAGAGGCCGCACCTCAGAAAGCCCGAAAGCAAGTAAGGCGCTGAGTATGCTCGGGTGCAGAGACCTGCCGATTGACCGTTCGCAAAGGCCGTCTTCACCGAAGAAAGACGCCCTTGTACTGCCTGCCACAGTTCCTCGCTGACAATCCGCAAGCGCGGTGCGTCCTGAATCTTCCATTCGGACTCTGGACGAACACGTTGAACTCGGCGCCCTGTCTGGGGATCGCGCACCTTGCGAGTTCGATTCCAGATCACGATGCCTCGATACCGCTCGTTGTGCAACATGACCGAGATCGCGGAGGGTGCCCAGGACGGATGTGTCTGGCCTCGGTAGGGTGCCGGCGAAGTTACACCTTCCGAGTTGAAACGTTTCGCAATCGTCTTGATCGAGTCTCCCGCGGCGTAGTCCGTAAAGATTCGGCGCACCGTCAAAGCTTGAACCTCGTCGATTTCCAACCGGACGCCGGTAATCAATGGGCGCCCGTAGGGATCAGTCCTAGTCGGGTCCTCTACCGGAATGCTCCGGTATCCAAAACATCTCCCTCCGGTGTGAAGACCTCGGAGCGCTAGCCCTTCAACTCCCCTGTGAACTTTTTTCGCGAGTTCGCGAATGTAAAGCGAGTCTACGATGCCATGTGTAGCAAGCAAGAGTTCGGCCTGGTCAGAGTCGGTGTCGATCCCTTGAGACACATACACAACCCGGATGCCGGCAAATTTGAGCTGCTCAAAAATCCGGAGGGAGTCGGCGATCTTGCGGCTCAACCTACTGGTATCATCCACAAGCACAACATCGAACGGACGCAAGCGATCTGACGCTGCTCGGAGCAAGGCCGCCAAACCCGCGCGGTCGTCTGTAGCACCACTGATCGCTTCATCCTGATAGATGTGGCCTTCGAGGAATTCCCAACCTTGGGACAGGGCAAAATCCCTGCACTTTCTGATCTGGTCAATGATGGAAAGGGGATTCTGTTTGTCGGTGGAATACCTGGCGTACGCTGCGCAGCGGAGTCGGGTCATTGGGCCCCCTCGGCTGAAAGCACCGTGCTTCGACCAAACTGTGCCACAACCATGAGAGCATTCGCAACAGAGTTCGCAGACTCTTCACATACGACTCGCCATTACGCAAAACTGGCCTCGATAGCCATCCTGGCTCTGACTGCTGCAGTGACCTGGCTGGCCTTCGCGCTGCTTCGACCAACACCTTCAAAGTTGCCATTACTGTGCTATTCGGCAACGACGCAGCCCGCACTACAGGTTCATTCGAATCTCTGACAGAACCCTTGCCACGGAACAGCGCGCGCTACTTTTCCCCGCCCAGATTGCGAGATGCCGGCACTTCACTGTAATCGCAAGCGCGTGGGAACTGTCTGTTTCGACAGGCGGCCAGTCCGAAGTCCGGCGATACGGGTAGATGTAGGATTATGTATGTCTAATAATTACTTCGCAACCGGTCCGAGTTTCGCCGCAGTAACGCCTCGGTCCCGATAGGCATGAAACAGCGCGTTTTTCGACCAGTTGGCTCGACTTGACGTGTGCGGCCGCCCAACAACCTAGGGCGAAAAAGAACGGGAGCTCATCGCTGAGCTCCCTGTTCGAGTTAGGGGTGTGAGGGTTAGAAGTTGAGACGGACACCGAACTGCAATTGGCGCATACCGGTGGGCGTGCCCGGGGTAGCATCCGCTTCGATGTCGGTGATTTGCCCCGCAGAAGGATTGGTGGCGCAATCCACGCAGGTGTTCCCCTGGTTCGAATTGAAGCCAAGGACGGGGTGGTTGAAGACGTTGTAAGCGTCGAACCGAAAAGCCGCGGAAACCTTCTCTGTGATCTTGAAATCCTTCCTCAGCGAGAGGTCAGAGAAGAAGGCACGGGGTCCCCAGAAGGTGTCAAAGCCCGCATTGCCAATGGTGCCGCAGGCTGGAAGGGAGAATGGACCGGAGCGAGGTCTCGCCAGCGTGCAAGCATCCTCATTGTTGGTGGCACCCGCCAGATTATAAGAAAGTGGCGCAACCGGAACGAACCAGTACGTACCGCACTCGCCACCTGTCGCACAACCAGAAGTCATTGTCTGTTTGCCGACGCTGAAGCCGCCAGCCCCCGGAGTAAAATTGGGACGACAAGGGCCGGTGTCCGCAATCTCACCACATTCGCCGATGGTAGCTGTCCATGGCAAACCGCTGCTCCAGTTCAAGGTCTGACTTAGCTGCCAGCCGCCAACTACGAAGTCCATGGCGCGGCTCACCCCGCTCAAGTATTTTCGTCCGCGTCCAAAGGGCAACTGATATACCGCGTTGATCTGAAAGACCTGTTTGCGGTTGTACTGGTCTGGGCCATATTCCAGTTGCGGTGCAATGGCGTAATAGCCTTGAGTGGTGTCGTATGCGTTGGAATGCGAGTAGGTGTAGTTGGCAAAAAACTGCAGGCCCTGAGAGAAACGCTTCGTGACGTTGGCCTGCAAGGAGTTGTAGTTGCTGCTGGCATTATTGCCGTAGTAATTCCCGATGTCGACAGCACAGCAGGTCAACGGCACCTGCGTGGGTACACCATTGATGACTTGGGTTACGAAAAAGCCCGGATAGGTGAACGCCGGCACGCCGTTAAGGTAATAAGGCCGACGATTGGCCTGAGGGGTGAAAGGCACGAACGAGGTCAAAGAGCAGTTTCCAGGTGTGGGGCAGGAAATCAGGTCAGTGCCGTTGCCTACCGCTGGAGCGTTCACGTTGTAAGTGGGCCCGTTCGGGAAAATCATGTGGGTGCCCTTATTTCCGACATAGGCGATTTGCGCGGAAATGCTGTTGGTGATCTGCCTTTGAACGGTGGCGTTCCAAGCGTCGAGCGTGGGCAACACTTGTTTTGTCGGCCGGATGTGCGTGGCCGCACTGCCATCAGGACCCAGAAGAGGGAGAGTCCCCTGTGGTGAAATATCGGACAAGATGTTTGCAAAATAGTTGGTCGGATTTAAGCTGGCTGGGGGCCCACTCGTGAGAGTAAAAACGGGGCTAATGTTGTTCGTTGCTATAGGATTGATGTTGCTGTCCTCATAGTTCTGAGCGGCCAGCACCGGCAAGTTCTGGGTGACGTTGTGACCGAAATTCGATCCGAACACACCGAGATCAAAGCTGCGACCGTATCCCATGCGCACGACGGTCTTCGGGTCAAATTGATAAGCGAGGGCCAAGCGCGGGCCAAATGCTTTCCAAGTGTTGTCGATGTTGCCGTTCGTGCCAATAGTGCCATAACCGGCAACGCGAATCAGGCCCTGGGTAAGATTCGCGAAACCGCCGTTACCCTTGCCGTTAACAGTTTCGGGGAAGTAGATTTCCCAGCGCACACCGTAGTTCAAGGTGAATTTTGGAGTAATGCGCCAAGTGTCCTCGCCATAGAAGAACCAGCGCTTTTGACGTTCCGCAGCATCCGTGATCGTGCTGGCGTAACGCTGAAAAGAGGTTACGTCGCCAAGCAGGAATGTAGCCAAGCTGAGCCCGCCCGCACCGGCTAAGGAAGTACCATTAGCGTCAAAATTCAAAACGCCGGTACGGTTGGAGTCGCTGGGGAAGCGCAAGTTCATGGCGTAACGGATGTCGGCACCGAATTTGATTTGATGGTTGCCCATGATCTTGGTCCAGTTGTTCACGAACTGGAACTGCTGCTCGCTTTCAATGAGTGGGCAGTTGCAGCGGCCGACGTTCAAGCCGTCACCAAAGGCGGAGAACGATCCGAAGCCATTGAGGAAGAAGGAGGATAGGCCGCCGGTGTCGAAAGTGCCGAGGTTCAGGCCAGGAACGCCGAAGCCATTCATGGGCTCCAGATTCGCGTCGGAGTAGTTCGTTCGCGGGTTGTATTTGAAGTATCCGAAGCGGAAGTCGGTCAGCAGGTTGGTACCAATGGCTTTGTCAAAACCAGCAGCTAAGCTATAGTTGTGGACATTCGACTCCCCATTGAGCCCGCCGGGGCCGTAGCCAACGCCACCCAGTGCTCCAAGGGAACCTTTTCCGGAAAGATTGAAGTAATCCAAGCTAAAGCGTCCGAAGACGGTATAACCATGTGGGGCGTTGTAATCGATGCGCGTGTCGAAGGCGTTCTGATCGTAAGGACCGGAACCCGAGCCCACGAAATTGTTAGTGATGCCCGTGCCGTGGTTCGGTGAAGGAAATTCGGCCAAAATAGCCGCGGCTTGCGGGGAGATCATACCGATAGGAATCCAATTCGGCTCGGTCGTACATCCCGCTGGCCCGCAAAATGGGGTCCGGCCAGATCCGTTCACTGAGCTTCCCGTGCTTGGGTTATAGATGAGCCCGCTACCGGAAGAGATAGCGGCCGTATAATCGCTGAGATTGCAGTAACCAGGGCTGCTGCTATTCCCGTTGGTGGCAGGATTACAAGACGATAGGACCGTAGCGTCCGGAATGGTCTCCAGGTTCGTTATACCGTTAAGCTGTCGAACTCCCTGATAGTCGCCGAAGAAAAACAGTTTGTCCTTGAGGATGGGACCGCCGAGTTGACCACCGAAGTCCTTGTACGAAGCGCTGGGAACGCCAGTAGCCGCAGGTTGAGTAAAGGGGTCGCGAGCATGTTGAGCGCTGTTCCAATAATCGAAGAAGCCTTCGCCATGGAACTCGTTGGTTCCTGACTTGGTCTCAACGGTCACGACACCTGCGACCGCTTTGCCGAATTCCGCGTCGTAGTCTTGGAGAGTAATCTTGGTCTCTTGGATAGCGTCGATATTGGGGTTGACGACGATGATTCCTAAGATCGCGTCTTGGTTGTCGGTGCCGTCCAATTGAAACGCGGTTCCACTAAAATGCTGCCCGTCGGCGAAGATCTGCTGACCAGCCTGAGGATTTTCGGTTGCCGCGTGGCTCCAGCCCACCAACTTCTGCGTGCCTGGTGAAAGCAATTCCAAGCTGGTGAAGTTGCGGTTGAGGATGGGGAGGTCGGACACGTACAGGTCGTTGAAATTCGTCGCCACGTCAGCGCGATCAGTCTCCAGTTGCGGGACTTCTGTGCCGCTGACTTCAATGCTCTGGGTAACTACACCAACCTGCAATTGCGCGTCAACGCGTGCTGACGCGTCGACAACCACGGTGACAGAGTCGACGGTGTAAGCTTTAAAGCCGGTTTTCTCGATTTTGATCGAGTAGGTATCGGGAGTTAAGTGAGTGACAGTGTAGTCACCGCTGTTGTTGGTGGTCGTTCCGTAGGGATTCCCCTTGGTTGTGGAAGTAACCGTCACGGTTGCCCCTGGGACAGCGGCACCTTTCGGATCAGTTACCGTGCCAATGATACTTCCGTAGACTGCTTGGCCCCGAGCTGGCCTCGCGAACAAAGTGAAAAGCGAACACAGTGCCACGACCCCCACCAACGTAGCTTGCCTTTTCATTTCCCCTCCCTCCAATGGCGTTCGGCATGGCCGCCCGCCACGCAACCGGGACACTTCTTGCAAGGGGACTTCATCCGCCAATATCGATAGGAACGATCAAACGCACCACAACGGATCCCGCGAGCGCGGGACTATGGAATTGCGAATCGACCGGATAAAAGCCTATCGAGCTGACTCAAGTACTGCCAAAAGCCCCCAAACCCTCGGCTGAGAACGACGCTCTGTAGCACCTGCACCCGTCAATTCGTGTTCCTCTTCCTCCGTGCCGCTCGCCTTTGAACCCAAAAAAAAGACAACCAGCCCGGACAAAGCGTCCGACCAAATTAATGCGATGGCTTGTAGCAGTTTTTTGCATTAGCTGGAAAGTGTCTTAGAGTCCTGAAACGGTTACATGGAATAAGTTGAGGTTTCTCAAAGGACTTCGAAAAGTGCTACCTCGGTGTTACAATCCGCGCAAGTGTCCCGATGAATGGCAAGACGGACTATCAAGCACAAATTGAGAAAATTCTAGCTAGCCGCTCCCTGCACAGCAGTGATTCCCTCCGAAAACTTCTGCACTATCTGGCCGATCACTCCTTGAGGAATCCCGGTGTCGCGCCAAAGGAATACCAGATAGCGACGGAGGTTTTTGGGCGGCGAGGGGATTTCGATCCTCATCTGGACTCGATGGTCCGTGTGCAAGTGGCTCGGCTGCGAGCCAAACTTGCCGACTACTATGCCTCCGAAGGTGCAGGAGATATGGTGGAGGTCGGGTTGCCGAAGGGGACCTATGCACTGACCTACCATGAGCGTGCCCCAATCGCCCAGCCGGAACAGCTGGCGGTGGCCGGAGCAGCGCCCCCTCAAGCAGTGGCGGCCACGTCGCTGTCGTTTGGCTGGGTGGCGGCGTTGGTGTTGTTTTCGGTGCTGCTTGCCAGCTCTCTGGCCGTGGCCATTGACCGGCTCATTCTCCGGCAAGGTGCCGAGGCACATTTAACGGAAAAGAGTGGAGTGGTTCCGGCGCCCCTCCGGACGTTTTGGTACGGTTTTCTCGCGGGACACGAGCAGCCCTGGGTGGTTTTCAGCAACGCCCATTTTGTGGGCCGGCCGGATTCGGGCATGCGATATTACGACCCGAAGCGGGACACCGCGACCCTGACACTCGACCATTATACGGGCGTAGGCGAAGTGCTCGCGGTGCACGCGCTGGACACCGTGTTTGGGCAATTACATCAACAGCTGCGCGTGAAGCGCGGCAGTCTGTTTTCTCTCGATGATGCAAAGAATACAGATCTGATTTTCATTGGCTCACCGTCGGAAAACCTCACCCTTTTGGAGATCCCCACTACCAAGCAATTCATCTTTCAAGAAAAGCACTGTTGCTCCAGGCAGGGAGATGTCGAGATCATTAACGTTCACCCTGCGGCTGGGGAGCCGAAAGAGTACCTGGCATCGCCATCCAATCAGCTCTTGACAGAAGACTATGCCGTGATCGCTTTGGTGTCCGGTCTGGACGCCAGCCATTCCGTGCTGATCCTGGCCGGAACCACCACGATCGGCACGCAAGCCGCGGTCGAATACGTATGCCAGCAGAATTCACTGCAAGAACTGCTCCACGAACTGGGGGTTTCGCAAGCGCCGGACTTGAAACCGTTTGAGGCCGTGATTCATGTGAAGGTGGTGCGCGGGGTTCCGGTCAATTCGGACTTGGTGGCGTTGCATAAAGAGCCCACATAGGTTGAACGAGGCTGGTATCTGCGACACAAAGGATTCGTGGATCACGGGGGGACACGTCAAGACCCCATCAGTTGTCGGCGGGCGGAGGGTAGTGGGCGTCGAGTTGGTTGGCGCGTTGGAATTCCTGGCGAGCTTCCTCTTTCTTCCCTTGCTGCTGAAGCGCGAGGCCCAATTCAAAATGAGCAGGAGCGTAGTCGGGAGTTGCGGTTAGGGCAGCGCGGAATTGGGAGATGGCTCCCTCGAGATCTCCGGTCTTTCGCAAACGGCGTCCCGAGTTCGTAGCGAAAACCGCTGCCTGAAGATCGGTCGCGCGCTTGGCGAGTTCACTGCCGATACGCGCCTCCGCCGCCGCTCCTTGGGCGTCACCGGACTGGCGAAGAACCGAGGCGAGTGTAGTGTGCACCGCAGGATAATCGGGCTGCAGGCGAATGGCTTCGCGCAACGCTGCGGCCGCTTCCGGAAGTTTTCCCTGCTGCTTCAGCACAGTACCAAGGGTGTAATAAGCCTCGGTGTAATCTGGCTTGACGCGGATAGCAGACTGGAGTTCGCGGACAGCGCCGTCGAAGTCGCCTTGCTGCCAAAGGGTAATGCCAAGCGTAAAGAAGGCATCGGGTTGCGAAGGATCCAGCGTTTCCGCTTTGCGAAATTCCGTGGCGGCCTCCGGGAGTTTGTCTTGCATTTTCAAAGCCAGGCCAAGATCATAATGAAGAGCCGGATTTTGCGAGTCGTGCTGGAGCGCGGTTTGGAATTCGGAGACCGCAGCGGCGAAATCTGCCTTTTGCAAATAAGCATCGCCGAGATTCTGTAGATAAGCGGTGTTGTCCGGGGCGAGTTGCAGTGCCGCATGGAAGGCCGCGATGGATCCCGCACCATCGCCGATCTGGAGCAAGGCAAGACCCAGGTTGTTTTGCGCGTCGGCATTGGAGGGCTGAAGGCGGACGACTTCGCGAAAGGCGGCGACCGCCTCCTCGGTGCGGCCGGAGCGCTGAAGAAGCAGGCCAAGCTGATTTTGCGTATCCGGCTGATCCGGATTGAGCTTCACTGAAGATTGGAAGGCAGCAATGGCGGCTTCGTGGTCGCCGCGTTCGCGTTGAGCCGAACCAAGATAAGTAAACGCTGCAAAATTCTGGGGAGCGAGTTGCGTTGCACGCTGGAGTTCCGCCACGGCGCGCTCGAAATCCTTTTTTTGGAAATAGACTACGCCGAGATGAAGATGGGCCGGGGGGAAATCGGGGTCGAGTTTGAGGGCCTCGAGGAATTCTGGAATGGCATCGGTCGAATTGCCGCGCTGAACCAGCAAGGCCCCGAGGTCGTCGTGATACTCGGCGTTGGAAGAGTTCAGTTGAATAGCACGGTGAAGAGAATCGGCAGCGCCCTCAACGTCGCCCGAAGCAGCAAGAGCATGTGCTAGGACGTGGTGGGCCTCGGCGGCCTGAGGCGCAAACTCCACCGCTGCGCGGGCTTCACGAAGGGCCGCCTCAGCATCGCCATCACGAGCGAAAGCGCGAGAAAGGTTGATATGCGCTTCCGGGAAGGAAGGCCGGAGACCAATAGCTTGCTGCAATTCCGTGATGGCCGGCTGGACTTCGCCCTGGGCCAAAAGCAATAAGCCGAGCATGTTGTGGGCCTGCGCGTTCTGAGGGTCGGCCTGAACCGCGGCCTCGAACGCCTTACGGGCTGCAACGAGATCTCCGTTGCCAGCCGCGGCCAGACCTTCGGCGTAAAGCTTCTCCGCCTCTGAAGACGGCACCGCCTGCTGCGGAGTGGTGCGCGACTGAGGAAGCGCAGAGAGCCTGGCGGCGCCGGGGGCGAAAACAATCAGGCCGGCGACGAGAAGCAAGAAAAGTCTCGCAAAACGCGCGCGCAAGTTGGCGAGCGAAAACGCCATGGGGAAATACTAGCACTGACGCGAACAAGTCCGAGCTTGTTGCATCCAGCAACATCTACGGCTGGAGCGGGGTAGAACGAAGACGCTTGACTTCTTCGAGGTTGTCGTGGGCGAGGGAGTTGTTGGGATTGAGCTGTAATGCTTTTTCGAGGTGAGTCTGTGCAGCGGCCAGTTTGCCAGTTTGCGCAAAGGCGGCGCCGAGGTTGGCCTCGGCCATGGAATCTTTGGGATTTAGACGCGCCGCCTCGGCGAATTGAATGATGGCCTCGTCGAATTTACCGAGCGAAGCATAGGCGTTGCCGAGATTGTAGCGGGCCGAGGCATAATCGGGCTTGCTCTGCACGGCGAGAAGAAGAGGGGGGACCGCCGCGGAAGGATGATTAAGGGCTAGAAAAGCGGCACCCAGGGCGTTGTTGGCGATGAAGTCCGAGGGGCGAAGCTGAACAGCCGCTTGAAAATGAAGGAGTGCTTCGGTGGTATCGCCACGAGCCTGTAGCATGGCGCCCAGATTGTATTGCGCCGGGAAATCACCCGGGTCACGCGAAACGTCGTGACGAGCAATGGCTTCCTGCAGCATCATGCGCGCCTGCGGGACGGGAACCGCGTCGCCGTGCGGCAGGACCTGTAACCAAAGATGAGCCATCTCGTCGGTGGTGCGGTTGCCACCAAGAACGCGGTGCGGCGGATGAAAGGGATTAGCGAAGTTGTCGGCGCTGTTGTCGTAGAGGTAGCGCATGGTGACGCGCGTTTGCGCGGGGAGGAGGACGGGCGAGTCGTAATAGAAAACCGCTTGCCAATTGAGGTCCCAACCGGGAATGTGAATCAGGGTTTTGCAAGAACCGTCCGGCAGAGTGGCAGTGGCGAGTAGATCCTTGCCGAGATAATGCGCGTGGGGGTAGATGGCGAGGAGCTGGACGTCGGTGGGGAGCGTGAATTCGTCGTTGACCTGGAAGTGGGCGTCGCCCGGAGGAATGTCGAGAGCCTTGTCGTCCTGGAGTTCGAGTAGCACCGGAAATTGCGTGGCGGGCTTGTCGGTAAAATACAGACCAAGGGAAGGTTCGATGGACTCCGGTTTACCGGAAGGCTGGAGATGAGTGTTGAGGACGAGATCGTCACCGGGATCGAGGCGAAGAGCCATGCCGTCTGGCTCGACATGAGGAACGGAGCCGGGCTTCCAGAAAAAGATGTGGCTATCCGGATCGAAGGACTCGGATTCGATGCGGAGTTCCATGCCGGGGAAGCCATCGCCGGGATGTTTTTCCTGAGCCCGGGAGGAATGCAGGCGATCGATCAGGATATTGGCGTGGTGAACCACGCGTTTTTCGCCGGGGCGAATTTCGATGGCGCGAACCCATCGGGTGGAGGAGAAATTGGTGGTGAAAATGAAGTTCCAGTAGTTGTCCGAACCGCTGGCAGGGAGGGCGTAGGGTTTGCGGGCACGAAGGATGACGTCGGGTTTGCCGAGTTGCCAGCCCGGAGTAAATTGGGGCGGCGCGGGAAGATCACGCGGATCGCCCTGTGGAGCGCCTTGCGCGGCCCAGCGTTGGAAAAGGGCGATCTGCTGATCGGAGAGGCGGAGGTCGCCCGTGAATTTCAAGTCGGAAGGAGCGGGAAGCCACGGCGGCATGATGCGGCGCTGAGTAATCACGGCAATCTGGGCGGCAAATTTGGCAGCGTCTTGATATGTCAGGAGAGAAAATGGCGCGGCTTCTCCGGGGCGGTGGCAAGGAGAGCAGTAGTGAAACATAATCGGCGCGATGTCCCGGTTGAAAGTGACCACATCGGAAGAAACCGGAGGAGAGGCCGGCCGACGAGAGGCAGAGCCGTAAAGAGCGAGAGAGAAAGCGCCGAGAAGCAGCACAGCCGAACAGATCGATCGCACGGAATTCATGGCAGGCCAGGAATGTAGCAGCCGACCGCGGGAGTGGAGGCAGAAGCGACCGGCTTGCCGGAAACCGCAGCATCCAGAGCGTCCACGAGGTCGTGCGTTGTTGGCGAGTGACGAGCGCGCGTGAACTCCACGTACCAATCGTCAATCCGGCCGTGGTAGAGGAGTTTCCTGGCCGGAGAAAAAACGGCGACTTCCGGCGTGATGCGCACCTGGCTGGCGCGGGCCAGAGTGAGGCCGGGATCCCGGAACGCAGGAAGATGATAGCCGTAGTCTTGAAGATGCTTGCGAATCTGGCTGGGGCTCTCGGACTGGATCGGATAGATCAGGAAAAACGCGGCGTGCCCGGCGTAGTGCACACTCAGTTCCTGGATGGTCGGCGCATAACGATTGGAGATCGGACAATCCGTGCGAATGAAAAGAAGCACGACGATTTTCGACCCCGCCAGTCGGAAGGGATCGGCAGGATGGCCGTCCAGGTCAACCACAGAAGCGTCCACGGTCTGGGGAAAAGTGGGGCACGCGGGGATAAGGCAGAGAGAGGAGAGGACGAGCAGAGCCGAGCTTCTCTTCTGGAGCGCACGAAGAGCAAACATGGTGGGAGTATAGCACCGGGAATGGCACGGGAGAGTAGTTGAAAGCCATGGGAGATGGGGGCGAAGCGCAAAGGCCCGGACGAAACTTTGTTAGCCCCGTAGCGAATTGGATGGACAGTGATAGGATGAAGCAACTGCAACGGTACATCCTCCGACGAAACGATGACTCCGAAAACCAGCCGACGCTGGTGATCTTGTTTTAGCGAGGGGATCATGGTGAAAGCAACAAGGAAGCGTCTTTTTTCCCTAGCGAGCGTTTTCTTGATAGCCAGCGCCCTGGCTTATACGCAAACGAGGGCAACTCCCCAAAGGCAGACCGCAGCGGCCACAGAACGAGGTTCGTATAAGCCGATCCTGGACTACATTTCGAACGGATGGGACCTCCTGACACGCTCGCTGGAAGATTGTACGACCATCGTGGATCCGAAACTTGCGGCAAAGTCCATCCTATATGTGCCCGCGGATTATGCCGTCCCCGAAAGCGTGAAAAACCTCGAAGCAAAATGCGGAGTGGAAGTGAAGGCATTGCCCAAAGTGATTCACCACCTAGGGGAAATCGATCCGAGCACGATCAACCCACAGGGGCTTTTGTATCTCGATCATCCCTACGTGGTGCCGGGCGGACGATTTAACGAGATGTACGGGTGGGATAGCTACTTTATTCTGCGAGGGCTGGTGCGCGCTGGAAAAATCGAATTGGCCAGGGGAATGGTAGAGAATTTCTACTTCGAAATCGAACATTATGGCGCGGTGTTGAACGCCAACCGAACGTATTACCTGAGCCGGTCGCAGCAACCGTACCTTTCATCCATGATCCTGGCGGTCTACCAGGCCGAAAAGGAAAAGGGCAAAGACGACCGGTCGTGGCTGGAACAGGGGTACAGCTACGCCGTGCGCGACCACGATATGTGGCTACGACCGGAAATGCGCGCGGGTGATACTGGGCTGTCGCGCTATTACGATTTTGGAGAAGGACCTGCGCCGGAAAGCTTGAAAGACGAGACAAACCATTACCGCAAGGTGGTGGAATATTTCCTCGACCATCCTGAGCAGAGCGCGGGGCATCTGCTTGAGCGGCAGCCTGGAGAAAAGTTGCCACTGGGTCCCGGGGCGACCTACCTGCTGCGCTTGTGTGACATGCGGAGCGCGGCGACGAGACCAAGTTGCGACGATCTGCAGGAAATCTCGTTGAGCGCGGACTTCTACAAGGGCGACCGGGCCATGCGCGAATCGGGTTTTGATATTTCCTTCCGGTTTGGGCCTTTTGGTGCGGACACGCACCATTATGCGGCAGTGTGCCTGAATAGCTTGCTTTATAAATCCGAGATGGACCTGGCGGAGATGAGCGAGGTTCTAGGGAGAAAGGCCGACGCGGAGTCTTGGCGGCAAAAGGCTGCGCTGCGCCGAACCGCCATCAATAAATATTTGTGGGACAAAGGCAAGGGGGAATTCTTCGATTACGATTTTACGAAGAACGCCCGCTCCCACTACGAATACCTCACGACGTACTATCCGCTGTGGGCTGGACTGGCAACCGCGGAACAGGCGAAGGCTGCCTTGGGTAACTTGAAAGACTTCGAACAGCCAGGCGGCGCAGTCATGAGTCCTTACCGCACGGGCGCGCAATGGGATTATCCCTATGCGTGGGCACCGACGCAGATGATTTTAGTGGACGGCCTGCGGCGCTATGGCTTTGCCGCCGATGCCGACCGCATTGCGTACAAGTTTGCCGATATGGTTGCCGAAAATTACGCGAAGGATGGCTACATTGTGGAGAAATATGACGCCGTCACGCGCTCGACGGATGCGGCGGTGACGAGCGGATACAGTATCAACGTTATCGGCTTTGGCTGGACGAATGCAGCGTATTTGGAATTTCTGAACGAACTTCCGGAGGCGAAACGCACCGAATTGATGCAGATTCACTGAAAAGCTTGCGCGTTTGCTCAGGGTCGGGTGGGATTTCGTGTCAATTCATCGGCCTGCTTCAGTTCGCGCTCCGCGTCCACGGTTTGACCGAGAGCGCGGTAGGCTTGCCCCAGCAATTGGTGCGGTATGGGATTGCCGGGATCCATGCTGATGGCGCGCTGCAGGGCGCGAGCGGCAAGTTCCGGTTCGCCTTTTTTCTCGAGCACCTTGCCTAATAGGACAAATGGTCCGGTGGAAGTTGCATCCAGCCAGATGGAACGCTGCAGGAGCCGCTCCGCGTCATCGAATTTTTGAACCCGGGTGTAGGCGTCAGCCAGCTTGTAATAGACGTTGGGATAGCCAGGATTCAGCGCCATCTCCTGTTCGAATTGACTGATGGCCTGATCAATTTTGGATTGGTAAAGGTAGAGTTCGCCGAGAAGATAGTGGGCCATGGGAAGTTTGGGATCGAGGGAGACAGCTTTGAGGGCATACTCTTCGGCGATCGGACCGAAGTCGAGGCGCAGCAACATGCGCGCGCAGAAGAGATAGGCCGGAGCGGAATCGGGGGAAACGCCAAACATTTTAGCGAAGGCTTCGCGCGCCTGGGGATACTGCTTGGTCTGAATGTAGGCAACTCCCAAAATGTACGCGGCGTCGACGTTGGCACGTGGATACCAAGATTGGACTTTTTGAAGATACGGAATGGCCTCACTGGGTTTACCGCCGAGGTAGAGGGAAAGACCGAGCAATTGAATGGCCTCACCGTCTTCGGGGTTTTCCGTTAAAGCTTTTTGCAGACTCAGAATGGCCTTCGGGAAATCGTTTTTCTTGTAATAAGCAACGCCGAGTTCGTGCGCCAAGCCGTTTGGAGGAGGCGTCTGATTCTGCATGGCTCCGAGCTGAGCGATGGCTTCGTCGTATTTTCCCTTTTCGAGCAGGCGATCAATCTCCGGGAACGAGGAAGAGCCCAGGGTAGCGTCGTGTTGCTGGGTTGGCTGGGGCGGCACGGCAGGAGCCTGGGCAAGGAGCCCGAATAAAATAAAGGCGAGCGGTTTTAGAACAAACGTCATGCGGCCTCCCCAAAAGATGGACCGATAGAAAAAGCAATCATGGCGCACATCCCGGAGGATTGGCATTCAGTTCCCCGACTAACTTTTTTGCGGGGCCGAGGTCGGGGTTAAAACGCAGGACGCGTAGCACATACGTTCGGGCTGCTTCGTAGTTCGCACCCTCGCAAAATAGACGCGCCAGATTCATTCCGATTGCACTTCTTCCTGGAGCTCGTTCGAAGGCTGATTGCCACAGGCGGATGGCCTCGGTCATGCGCCCCTGCTGCGCTTCGAGGACTCCCAGGTTGGTTGTCGCGTCAACCGACGAGGCGTCCTGCTCCAGCGCTTTCTTGTACAACGAGCGCGCCTGAATGTCATCTCCGTGTATCTGGGCTGCGTAGGCGAGGCCAGACAAAAGTGCAGGGTCGTTCGGGTATTGTTGCAGAGCGGCGCGCAGCAGTTGCTCGGCTTGGGGCTGAGCCATGCTCATTCCGCTATTGACGATGGATTGCCAGGCCAGTGCGAGGTCGCGCAGATCTTTCTCCGTATCGCCGACGGGGGGAAATTGCGCCAACCCGGGAAGTTGATCCGAATTGCTGAGCGCAACAGGTTGCGCAAGCGGACGGCCCGGAATGCGATGATCCGTCACTTGCGTGTGCGCGACATCGGAACTGAGGGAGGCAGGCATGTGGCAGGAAGTGCAATCTTCTTGTTTGGCGTGATGCTTGGCGCCGAAGGCTTCGCCGTGGCAAGCAAGGCATTTGGCCCGGTAGAACGCCGCGCGATTTTCTGGTGCGACCGCGCGATGCGGGTCGTGGCAACTTGTGCAGCTCATGACGTCGCCGGATTTTTGCTTGCAGACACTCTGTGTAAGCGCTTCGAACTGGCTGGTGGCGCGCAAGCCCTGCGGCACATTCCCAGTCAGGACGAAATAACGGACGTATTCGGACAGGTCATCGCCAGGCTTGTAATCATAGATGTGCTTGCCGGCGCGTTCGATGGCAGCATTTCCTTCGAGATGGCACTGCATGCAGACCTGATCGCGGAACTTCGCGGGCAGTTTTGCGGGATTCACTATCGGTCCCCCGGTTACGTGAGCCGCACCCGGCCCGTGGCAACGCTCGCAGGTAATGCCGGAGTAGAAGAAGATGGGAGAAGGATAGTGATTCTCGCTGCCGTCGAGTGGCGCACGAACACCGCTGACGTGGCAGTGCAGGCAGCTAGTGGTGGCAGGCAGATTCAGCGGAATCTCTTTCGCTTCGCCGTAGCCCGGAGCCATATCCCAAATTCGGCGATCGGCATACCAGTTCACGGGGGATTCAAAGACGTACCCGTCCACCGAAAAGAGGTAGGTTCGCCCGCGCCGCCCCTCCCCGATGTAGCACAGGAACTCGCGCTTATCATGGACGAGCGGATCGCCGGGGCGGTCAAAGCGCAGCCATATTTTCCCCGCATCGCGAAAGATGGCGAAATGCACACCGGAAGGTTTGTGAGTGAATTCACCAAGAAGTGGATTTTCATCGGCAGGGCCACTGGAGTGAGCCATGGCGGTCCTCATGTACGATTCGTAAATCTTGGCGTGGCATTTGGCACAGGTTTCGTTCCCGACATAGCCGGAGTCATCCGTTTTGGACAGGGCCACGGTGGCAGACGAGGGTTGTTGTGACGCGGCAGGGGACGCG
>Ga0335072_10002252_pt1 | contig 30162 bp, 23 predicted proteins | sample Lox_Sample_21_FD_206725 | JGI IMG/M metagenome (GOLD analysis project Ga0335072, IMG submission 206725) | Soil microbial communities from Loxahatchee National Wildlife Refuge, Florida, United States - Lox_Sample_2.1 | ecosystem: Environmental > Terrestrial > Soil > Wetlands | place: USA...
ACGAATCTCGGTTCGGGATGGGTGGTCAGCACGCCGGCCGGTGGAAATCCATTTACGCGCCGTGTGGGTACTACCGCCCAGTCGTCCGAGTGCCACTTCGAAAACACCGGCAAGCTCGTCTTCTACACGGGCTTTGCTCCCGCCGCCGACGAGCAGGTTGCGGTCACGTATCGCTCCATTCAGCGTGCCTTGGGCCGCGCGGTGAATACGGCAAGCCAGCAGTCGCTCGCCCAGGCCGGACTTCCGTCTGTCTGTTCCTGGATCGGCACGGTGACCAATCCTTCCTCGCGCAGTTCGCAGGATTGTCGCAATGCTGCATCGGCCATGGTCCAGGCCGCGGCGAGCACGATCGCTCTTGTCAGTGGTACTTACAAGGCTACGCGAGCCGACTTCGCTGCGGATGTATGGCCGGGCGACGAGCTTCAGCTGAATTCGCCTTCCGCGAACTTGAATGCGCAGGCCGTGATCAGAACGGTCATAGTGAGTTATCGTGTGAGTTATCCAGACTTAGTTGAGTACACAATCACTTTTGCCAATGACTGGGCTGATGACCTCGCCATGAAAACCAGCGCAACGGTTCCGGCCGATGCCTGGCTGCCCGCGATGGCCAGTCCGGCGTTGCTTCCAAATCTCAATGCGCTCACGGTCAGCTCAATCAACGGCAACGCCGTCACCATCAATACCGGAGCCACTGCACCTTCGGGCGGCGGATTTGAGATTCGCCGCCGCGATAACTGTTTCATGCCTGGGGAAGATCCAGACCTGGTGATGCGAGGATCGCAGCCAACCATGACCTTTACGCGCACATCGGCCAGTGATCGCTACTACATCCGCGCGTACGACGGCTCTACGCCGCCGAATTACTCTGAATTCTCAGCCGCACTTTGCTTTAACCTGCCGCTATCTTAGCGAGACCGTCATCTGAATGGGTGAACGCGAGCTTTGCGAACAGCCTTTCGAATAGGAATCACTTACGATGCAAATCTTCAATGAATTCGAAGCCCAGGTGTTGAGTGACCTGAGCGTCCTCAAGATCCAGATGACTGAGCTCATGGGCGACGGCAACGGCGGCCGTATTGCTCAACTCGAGCACCGCATGGAGCGCCACGAGCAGAATTGGCAACGTGCCAAGGGTTTCCTTGCCGCATTCAGCGTACTGCTCGCGGTCGTCGAGGTCGCCATCGAAGCATGGCACCGGCATTAGATCCGCCTTCTATAATCACCCCATGAACGATAAGCCGCTGGTCGGCGTGGTGATGGGCTCGAAGAGCGACTACGAAGTCCTCTCGGCCGCCGTGGAAATCCTGCGCGCGCTTCAAGTCCCTCATGAAGCCAGGATCGTAAGCGCGCACCGCACCCCCGACTGGCTCTTCAAGTACGCGGAAACTGCGCGCGATCGCGGGCTGCGCATCCTCATCGCCGGTGCGGGCGGCGCTGCGCACTTGCCCGGAATGCTCGCGGCCAAAACGCTGGTTCCGGTGCTGGGCGTTCCGGTCCCGGCTACGCAATTGAACGGCATGGATTCCCTGCTGTCGATCGTGCAAATGCCGAAAGGCGTGCCCGTAGGAACGCTGGCCATCGGCAAGCCCGGCGCGGCAAATGCCGCTCTGCTCGCCGCCGAGATGCTCGCCGGCACCGACGCCGCCCTCTACGACCGCCTCGCACTCTGGCGCGCCGCGCGCACCCAGGAAGTGCTCGACCAGAGACTGGACGAGGTGCAGCCGGGGTGAGCAGCATCTCATCAGGCCAACCGCCCGTCGTGCAGCCCGGCTCGCTCATTGCAATTCTTGGCGGCGGCCAGTTAGGACGCATGACCGCCATCGCCGCGCGCACCATGGGCTATCACGTGCGCGTCATGGACCCGGAAGCAAAGTGCCCCGCGAGCTTCGTCGTGGACGAAACCATCGTGGGCCGCTGGGACGACGTCGATGCCGCGCGCCGGCTTGCAACCGGTGCCGATGCCGTCACCCTCGAGATCGAACAAATTGGTGTCGACGCACTCGGCGAGGTCGCTCGCATCGCGCCGTTGCGTCCCGGCGTCGAGCCCGTCCGCATCATCCAGGACAAGACACTCCAGAAAACCTGGCTCGCTGAAAACCGATTTCCGGTCGGCCCATTCCGCGTCGTGCGAAGTGAGCTTGATCTGCACGAAGCCGTGCAGGTGCTCGGCGGCAATGTTTATCTGAAGATCGGGCGCGGCGGCTACGACGGACGCGGCCAGGCACGCATCGGTCCTGAGCACTGCAGTGATCTTGGACAAGCGTGGAAGTCGATCGGCGAGCGCCCTGCCGTAGCTGAAAAGGCGCTCGATCTCGAATGCGAGATCAGCGTGATGGCCGCGCGCAATCCAGCCGGCGAAGTGCGAAGCTATCCTGCCGCGCGCAACCATCATGAGAACCAGATCCTCGCCTGGAGCGTGCTGCCCGCCGGCATCTCACCGGAGTTGGAACGACGCGCCGAAGAGCTGGCATCCACCATCAGCGCTCGTCTCGGTATCGAGGGCCTGCTTTGCGTCGAAATGTTCGTGACCCGCAGCGGCGAGTTGCTGGTCAACGAACTCGCACCCCGGCCCCACAACAGCTATCACCAGAGCGAGCGCGGATGCGTCACCAGCCAGTTCGAGCAGTTGGTGCGCACCACGTGCAACCTGCCGCTCGGCGATACAAGCCTTATCTCGCCTTGCGCGATTGTGAACCTGCTCGGCGATGTCTGGCTCGACCGCAGCACTCCGCCCGACTTCGCCGCGGCCATGGCCGTGCCAGGTGTGCGCGTGCACCTGTATGAAAAGCACACGCCGCGCCCGGGCCGCAAGATGGGCCACCTCTCCAGCGTGGGCGTCACTGCAGAGGAAGCACTGGAACGCGTGCTCGAAGCCAGGCGCCAGCTCTAACGTGTCCCGCCGTCGGAGAGCGGCGGACGCAGCGCACGATGTGACCACGCTGCATCTTTTTCGCTGCTGAAGACGAATTTCAGTTCGCCGCCCTGCATCAACTCTTCGTGCGTCACGTAGCTGCGATCCAGCGATTTGCCGTTGAGCAAGACGTCTTTGATGAAGCCGTGCTCGTCGCTCCGGTCCTCGCTCACAATCGTCAGTTGCTTGCCGTTGGGCAGGTGCAGAACTGCCCGATCCACAAAAGGCCGGCCCAAAACATATTGATTGGAGGCCGGCGCCACCGGATAGAACCCCAGCGAAGTGAAGATGAGCCACGCCGACATCTGTCCGAGATCATCGTTGCCCACCAGTCCGTCGGGCGCGGGCTTGTACTGCGAATCGACAATCTGCTTCAGCCGCGCCTGCGTCTTCAGAGGCGCACCCGCATACATGTAGAGATAGGCAAGGTGATGGCTGGGCTCGTTGCCGTGAATGTACTGGCCGATCATGCCGGAGATATCCTCGACATCTGCATACTGCGCCGGATCGACCTTCTGATCGAACATTTCATCGAGCTTCGCCGTCAGCTTGTCGCCGCCGCCCAGCAGGTCGATCAGGCCCTGCTCGTCCTGCGGCTGATACCAGGAGTACTGCCACGAATTGCCCTCGGTGAACCCGCTGCCCGCGCCCGCCTTCGCGGGATCGAAGGGTTTCCGGTACTCGCCGTCCTCGAGGCGCGGCTCCACAAATCCATCCGCCTTGTTGAAGTTGTTGCGCCACGAGCCAGCGCGCTTCTCAAACTCCGCAGCGATTTTGCTATCGCCCATTGCCGCGGCCATGCGCGCAATCGTCCAGTCATCGAAAGCGTACTCCATCGTTTTCGATGCGGCCTCGTCATCGTGATCGACGGGGACGTAGCCGAATTTCATGTAGTCCTTGAGATGCCCATACGGCCCATAGGTTGCGCTGGCCACCATGGCCTTCAGCGCAGCCTGCGCGTCGTAGCCGCGAATGCCCTTCATGTACGCGTCGGCAATGATCGGCACGGAATGATAGCCGATCATGCACCACGTTTCCTGTCCCTGGAACTGCCAGACGGGCAAAATGCCGAACGGGCTTTCCTGTTGCGAGGCCACGAGGGAGCGCACCAGATCGTTGGTCCGCCGTGCGGGCTCGATCAGCGTCATCAACGGCTGCTCGGCGCGGTAAATGTCCCACAGCGAAAGGGTCGAGACGAAGTGAAAGCCATCCGCGCGATGCACCTGGTTATCAGGCCCGCGATATTCGCCGTCCACGTCCATGCTGATGCTGGGCGCCATCATCGAGTGATAGAGCGCCGTGTAGAGGGATTTCTCCGTCGCAGTATCGGCATGAAACTCGACGCGAGCCAATTCTTCGCGCCACATCTGCTGCGTTTTTGCGCGTACAGCGTCGAAATCGAAGCCGGGCACCCCGGCATTCATGTTGTCGATCGCGTTCTGCTCGCTCACCGGCGAAATCGCGACCTTCACGATGAGCGGATGCGTTGCGGGCGCAAAATCGAACACCGCTTCCAGCCCGCGGCCTTCGATGCTTTGCGTGTCCTGGGGCGAAGTGCCCGGCGTCTTGAAGCCCTTGTACGGCGGCGGATCTTCTTCCTTGTTGTAGAGCGCGTGCCCCGACAGCGGCTCGGAGAAGCGCATCGCGAAATACAGCTGCCGTCCCGGGGCCCATCCGCGCGTGATGCGTATGCCAGTCACCGTGCCGTCCTCGCGAATGCGAATGCGCGACCACAGCACCTTGCCGGGATAGTTGTAGATGCTGCTGCGCAAATCGAGCAGCACGTGACGCTGTACGCCTGCGGCAAACGTGTAGCGATGCACGCCAACGCGCTCGCTGGCTGTCAGTTCCGCGTGTACTCCTGAATCCTGAAGGTAGACGCTGTAGTAGCCCGGCTCTGCATGCTCGTCCGCGTGCGAAAAACGCGAGCGGTAGCCGGAGCGCGGCTTGTCCGGGTCGCCCGGCTCCAGCGGCACCTGGTCGCCGCCGATCGGCATTAGCAACACATCGCCCAGATCGCTGTGCCCGGCGCCGGAGAAGTGCGTGTGCGAAAAACCAAGAATCGTCGCGTCTTCGTATCGATATCCCGCCGCCCACTTGTAACTTTGCTTGAAATAGCGAATCTGCGTATCGGGCGAGAGCTGCACCATGCCGAAAGGCGCCGTGGCTCCCGGAAAGGTGTGCCCTTCCGGCCCGGTGCCGATCATGGGATCAACCAGTTTGAGCGGATCGGTAGTCTGTGCAAACGAAACCAGCGCCGCGGCGGCAAGTACGGCAAAGGCCATCAACTTTTTCATGACTCAACAGTACAATAGCCGCCGCCCGATCCCTTGTGATGCCCGCCCGATCGCTAACGTCACGTAGCCGCGAGGGAGCGCAGTGCGCTCGTACCTGATTTCCAGATCTTGTGTCCGCTGCTCAGGCGGACTTGCGGCGGGCTACCGTCTTCGGTTGCGCTTTCACAATGCCCATCTTCTTCGCGGCCGGCGGAGCCTTCTCGCTCTTGGGCGGCTTCTTGGCCGTGCGCGCATCCTGGCCAAGGCTCTTGCGCAGCGCATCCATCAGGTTCACCACCTTGCCTGGCTGCGGTCGCGGCGCTTCGTCAATGGGAACCGGCAGGTGCTTCATCTTGGCATCAATCAGCGCCTTCACTGCGGTTTCATAGCTGTCTTCAAACTTGCTGATGTCGAGCTTGGCCGACATCTTCTTGATCAAGGTTTCAGCAAGCTCAAGCGAGTCGCCGTCAATCTCGGTCTGCTTGATGTCGCGGAAGTAGTCGGCCTTGTTGCGCAGCTCATACTGGAACCGCATCGTGTAAGCCATCAGTCCGCGGTCATCGTCACCGGCGGGCGCCACCGCAATGATGTTCTCGCGGCCCGAGAACGTGACTTTGCCGATCGCGACCTTGCCCGTATCCACCAGAGCCTTGCGTACCGTATTGAAAGCTTCAGCCTGCGAGTCGTTTTCCGGAACGAGAAAATATGGCTTCTCGAGATACTCGGGATTCAGTTCCGTGCGATTCACAAACTGCGAGACGGCGATAGTGTGTTTGGAGGGAACGCGAAGATTCTCAAGCTCGCTCGGTTCAATAATGACGTATTGGCCCTTCTGATACTCGTAGCCCTTGACGATCTCATCCTTTTCGACCCCAGTCGTCGCCTCGTTGTTCTCGGCAGCACTCTCAAGCACTTTCTGATGGCGGATGCGCTCGCCGGTGCGGCGGCTGATCTGATGAAAGCTGATCTGGCTCTTGCTCTCCGTCGCGACATAAAGACTGACGCCAAACGACACCAGCGATATTTGTAGATTCCCTGTCCAATAGGGACGTGCCATGATGACCTCCCGCGTCTTTGGGCGCGGCTTCTCCGACTGTAGAGTCAAGAGTTTACCGCATCTGTGGAAATCAGTGAAGCGGAATTAGCGTCCGCGATCAGTCTTTCGCCTTGTATTCGCTTGCACAGCCATGTTCCACGAGCGCTTGGATGCGCGGCGCATGAACATCCGTTGAATCACGGGTGGTGGTTGTGCGTTGCAGGATCAAATCTTCACGCCGGCGGCTTGCATCGCTCCGGCAGTGAGGCGCTGTTTCGTATTGGCCATCGCCGCCCATGGATCGTGACGCAACCGCTTCTTCCAGGCGTCCGGCTCGGTAACGTAGAAACGCGGCATCGTTTTCGACTTCAATTCTTTCCAGTCCAGCGTCATCGAAACAGGAACTCCGGAGCGCGCACGCGTCGAATACGGTGCGATGGCCGTCGATTCGCGATCGTTGCGCAGATAGTCGAGGTAGATCCGGTTCTTGCGCGCAGCCTTCGACATGTTGGTGATGTAGAGCTTCGGGTTTTCATTCTCCAGCTTGAGAACGACGGCATACGCGAACTGCTTGATGACGGCCCAATCGTGTTCAGGCTTGATGGGAACCACCACATGCAAGCCCTTGCCGCCCGTGCTCTTCAAAAAGGTGGTGAGCTTGAACTCGGCAAGCCTCTTGCGCATCTCTTCGGCGGCGCCTGCCAGATCACGCCACGCGATCGACTCATCGGGGTCGAGGTCGAAGATGATGCGATCGGGCTGATCAATTGAATCGTTCGTCGATCCCCACGGATGAATTTCCAGCACGCCGAGTTGCGCGAGACCGACGAGTCCTTCCTGCGTACTGACCGTCAGGAACTCCTCCTTCTTGCCGGTCTTCTTGTTGGGAATGGAAATGTTGTTGACGCCGCGCGGCAGGCCGAGGCTCACGTGCTTTTGAAAGAAGCATTGGCTGCCGACCCCGTCGGGACAACGCAGAACGCTGAGCGGCCGGTTGGCGATGTGCGGCAGCATGGCTTCCGCAACCGTGTAGTAGTACTCGGCCAGTTGCTGCTTGGTCATGCCGCTGTCGTGATCGAGAACCTTCCCGGAGTGCGTGATGGGGAGTCGAGGCATGTTCTGGTTGGATGCTCTCGCCCTCTGGCTATGTGCAGGTGAGTCATTCTTCTGCGACGTGGGTGCAGGCGGCTCTGCGCCCGCCGACGGAACCTCGCGGACCACTTCCTCCGGGTTCTTGTCTTCGCGCAGATGCTTGAATGCGGCCTGCCGCACCAGGTTATCGTTGGTCCACGCGGCAAACGAGACCTGCGCCACCAATTCGGGCTTCACCCAGAAAACGCCGCGCGTTGATTCTCGCGGCAGCTCCGCAAACGGGGTTCGTCTCTGCACGAGAGCATCGAGACGGATTCGCAGGGTGCGCTCGGTTTCGTGCTTGAAGCCCGTGCCCACGCGTCCCGCATAGCGCAGCTTGCCGTCTTCGTAATAACCGAGCAGCAGCGCGCCCAGGCCGCGTCCTCCGTTGGATGGCGGGGTGAAACCGCCCACGACAAATTCCTGCTGCAACGCGCACTTCAGTTTGAGCCAGACGCCCGATCGGCCCGATGTGTAGCGCGCCGACGCAATTTTGGAAACGATGCCCTCGGCGCCAATTTTGCAGGCGCTTTTAAAAACCTGGCCTCCCGGCGCTTCAATGTGCTCGCACATGCGCAGCGGCGAATCCGGTTCGACTTTCGAAAGAACATCCGCGAGAATCTTCTTTCTTCGCAGCAAGGGAAGATCACGCAGATTGTGGCCGTTCAGGTGCAACACGTCGAAGGCGAAGTAGAGAAGATGCCGGTCCGATTTCTTTTGAAAGGAAGCCTGCAAGTCGCCAAAGCTAGCCCGGCCATGGCTGTCGAGCACGACGACTTCGCCGTCGAGGATGGCGCTATCGACATCCAGAGTCGCAGCAGCCTTCGAGAGTTCCGGCATGCGCGCGGTCCAGTCGAGGCCATTGCGCGTCAGCAGCCTTGTTTCGCGGTGCGCGCCATCGTTGCGCAGATGGATCTGTACGCGGTAGCCGTCGAGTTTGAGCTCGTGCACCCACTCTTTGGTAGTTGGCGCCGATCGCGCTTGCTGCGCCAGCTGGGGAGCCACAAAACTGGGAAACTTTTCCTTCGGAACCGACCGCAGGCTTTCTTCGAGCTTCGACCGCTGCTTCTTCGCGGCCTTGGCCTCGCGCGCGTTCGGTGAGCGTTTGCGGCTTTCCGGATTCGCGCGCAGTCCGACCTTGGAATCCCAAACGTGATCGCTGCTCTCGGCGATCTGCTCCATGGTTCGCTCGGTGAGCGCGCTGTCAGGAGCTTCGTCGGTAATCGCCGGTGCGTCTTCGGGCTGCGCCCATTCATCCTTTTCCTTGATCAGCAGCCAGTTTGGCTTGTCGGACCTCTCATTCGGCCGCGGACGCAATCGAATCAGCGCCCACTTCCCTCTCATCTTGGTGCCTTCGAGCCAGAACTTGAGGTTGCCCTTTTCCAGTTCATGGTCCACGTCCCCTTCGGCTTTCCAGCTGCCGAAATCCCACACCATCACGGTGCCGCCCCCGTATTGGCCCTTGGGGATGGTGCCTTCGAAGCCTCCGTATTCCATGGGGTGGTCTTCCACCTGCACCGCCAGCCGCTTGTCGCCCGTGAAATAACTCGGCCCCTTGGTCACCGCCCAGCTTTTGAGCACGCCGCGCCATCCCAGGCGAAAATCGTAATGCAACCGCGTGGCTGCATGTTTCTGGATGACGAACGGCATCGGCTCGGCCTGCGCATCTCTCTTCTTGCCGTCTGACTTTCCGCGCGGTTCCGAGGTGATGTGGAAGTCGCGCATGGAGCGATAGCGCTCAAGCTGGCGATCGACCGCTTTGGCCGGTTGCGAATGCGATTTGGAGCGTGCAGGCATGGGCGATTGGTCGACGCGTCAATCCGTAGGTCGCACAAACGAGAGAAATCGTGAAACGATCTGCCCGGCCAGTGCTTCCCGGTTCCGCTTGGTCATAAGTTCGTGGCCCGCACCCGAAACCTGCATCAGTTCCGTGCGCGCCGGGATGAGCTTGAGAGCGGTTTCCATTTCCGACATGGTCGCGAATCCATCCCGCATCCCCGAAACAAACAATGCCGGAACCTGAAGCTCGGGAAAATGCGCGGTACGCAATTGGGCCGGCTTCTCCGGAGGATGCAACGGATACGAGAGCAAAAGAAGCCCTTCCACCAGTTGCGATTCGCGCGCCGCCAAGATGGATGCCTGTCTTCCGCCGTAGGAATGGCCGCCCAAAAAGACCGCATTGCCGAAGTTGCGCCGCATCGATTCAACCGCGGCACGAAGCCCGTCCTGATCCCGCTCCGCGCTGCCGCGCATTGGCGGCCCGTGCGGGCGCTGCTGGCGGAAAGGCAGGTCGCAGCGCAGGACCGTGAGACCCGCGGCACAGAATGACTCGGCAACGGTTGTGAGCAGCAGCGACTGGCAGTTCGCGCCGGCGCCATGCGTCAGGATGAGGCACCCCGCTGCGGGGCCGGGCACGCGATGCAGGTAGCCGCGCACCGGCGCATTGGGATTCGAAATGTCGCTATATGCTTCGCAGCCTTGCATCGCTGCGAATCATTTGAACACAACCGGCGCAAGAGCTCGCGGTCCCATTACGGCGGCCGCTCAAACCTTGCTAAGGCCGCACGGCCCACGCCAGTCCGTCGGGTTCTCCGCCCACGTCGATGTGGCCAACGACTTCGAGGGTTTTAAGGTCGATGACGGCAACGTAATTATCGGGACCGCAGGAGATATAGGCGCGCGTCCCATCCGGATCCATCAGGATGCCCGCCGCGCCATGACCGATTGGCACGCGTTTAAATTCCTTGCGCGACGCGGCATCGTAAATCACCAGGTCGCCGCCGCCCAGCAGCGAGATGAAAACCAGTTTGCCGTCGGGCGTGAACTTGAGCCGGTTCGCGCTGCGAATATTCGCATCCAGCGTTGCGACCACTTTGCGGCTGGCAAGATCAATCACGGAGATGGTTCCATCCTGCGCATTCGCAGTCCACAGTTCGCGCCCATCGGGCGACACGTCGAATCCCTCGTCGCCTTTGCCGACGGGAATCAGGGTCTCGGTCCAGTCTGTGCGCGTCCCGCCACCACCCGGCGGTGGCCCCATGGCGCCCGGAGGCGGCTGCATGCCTGGGGGTGGCTGCATGCCCGGTGGAGGCCCCATCGGCGGCATGGTCACCTTGTCGAGAATCGTCACCGTGCCGGATGCGACGTTGGTCGTGTAGATTTCCTTTTCATCTTGCGTGACGAACAGCATGTGGGTGCGGTTCTGGCCGGTACCCATGATCCAGTCGATCTTCTGGGTTGCCGGATCAAAGCGGGCGATCGCCTTGGCGCCTTCGGCCGTGAACCACAGCTTGCCGCCGTGGAACACGAGCCCGTGCGGACCGTTGAGCGCGCCGGTATCGATGCTGGGCAGAGCCTTCTGCCCCACGAGGTCGATGACTGAAAGCTCGTGATAGCGCCCTCCGCCATAGATGGAAACGTACGCTGTCTTTCCATCTTCGGATGCAATCACCTCGTGCGGATCGGGACCGACGGGCGCGCGGGCAATCACCTTGAGCGTTGTGGGATCGACGATGGCCAGCGTGTGATCGCGCTTAGAGAGCGCAAGCAACGCCTTCTGCGGTGTGGCCTGCGCGGATGCGGGCAGCGCTGGGCACAGCACCGCTGCGAAAGTGGCTCCGGCAAAAAGCAGGCCGGTGAATAATTGGCGCATCGCGTTCTCCTCCTCGTTATGAAGCTGCCAGCTTGTTTGCGATCGAGATCGCATGCGTGACGACCATTCTCACCCACGGTTTCGGGCGCGGCCCGGGTCCGGTGTGGGGAACGGATCCGCCAGTGCGCGAGCTTGCCGTGTCGGTTGAGTGAACAGCGGCAGCGGGCTCACAGTCCGACTGAGCATTGTATGCGATCAGGCACATCGCGAGCATTGCGAATCCGAGTGCGCTCACAATTCCCATGCGTTTGGAGTTCGGACTGAGATACATGATTCCTCCAGTGCCGCGTTGGCGGGCCGAAGCCCGCCGCGGCCGTTTCTAAACTGCGTGCCCGGAAGCACTCAGAAGTTGAACATCAGTTGCAGGTCGATGCTGCGGTTGGATGCCGGTGAGGAGAAGAACCCTCCCGCGAGTGCATTCGATTTGCCGAACAGCGGCGACTGGAGCACGCCAACCGGTTGCGCCAGGTTCACGTTGTTGAAGACGTTGCGCGTCATGGCTGCGAAAGTGAGCGAGTAGCGCCGGGGAACCGCCTGGTCGAACCGCGGAGGTCCACCGCCGCCGCTCAAACCGCCGGGGCCCAGTCCCCCTCCGGGAGGTCCGCCGCCACCAGGCCCATGTCCGCCGCCTGGGGGTGGTCCGCCGCCGCCAGGACCACCGAAAGCACCCGCGCCGCCGGAGTTTTCAACTTTGGGGCCGATGCCGAACGACTTGCTGATCCGCGCATTCATGCTCAGCTGGCCGGGCCCCGTGCCGAGGTTGTAGGGAATGCGCGCTTCGCTCGCCGACGGGTTCAAGTCGAATGCTCCGTAGCTCGTCTGCACCACGTCGGTGCTTGCCGCCGTTGCATACGCGGGGCGATCGTTGTACTGGTTGTCGCCGTTCAAGTCCTGGCCGATGACGATGTTGTAAGGCGTTCCGGAGTTGACCACCAGCATGGGGCTGAACGAAACGCCATACGGCCCCTGGAGGTTGCCGGCCATGAGAAAGCGATTGCGCACATCGAAACTCGAGCGGCCGTAGTCCGCGCCGGGATCGAACTGGTTTGACGGGAAGTACGTCGCGCCGGAGGTGTCGGCCTTGGCGAAGTTGAGAACATAGAAACCAAAGAGCGAGACGCGCTTCGCCCGAACCGTGTAGTTCATCATCAGCTGGTTCTGGTTGTAGACGCCGCCCGATTGGAATTGATAGATGTTCTCGTTGATGCCGTTGGGGCGCACGCCTGTTCCAGTTGCGGCGTCGTACGTGCCCGGCAGAAACGCGTTGATGTTATCGCTCAAGTATTGGTGAACGCCGCGGGAATTGACATAAGTGAACGAGGCGGTTGCAATCTTGCCGAACTGGTGTTCGACACCCGCTGCGGCCTGCATGTTGATCGATGCTTTCAGATTTGGAGCAACCTGGTAGATGGTGGGCGCAACGGAAGTGAGCGAAGCAAGTTCGCTGGCCGGCGGAGCATTTTCGTAGAAGCTCGGATCTTTCACGACATACTGCTGCTGATTGATCCCGTTCTGGCGAATCGCATCGAGCACGTAAGTCGAGTTGAAGCGGTCGTAGAACCATCCATAGCCGGCGCGAAACACGGTCTTTGCCTGTCCACTGCCGATCTTGGGAGCCCATGCCAGCGAAAAGCGCGGAGCCCAGTCATCGTGGTCGCTGATCCGGTTCTGCGTTTCGAAGCGCAGACCGTAGCTCAAGGTCAGGTTGGGCCGGAACCTGTAGTCGTCCTGATAGAACAGGCCCGCGTCAAACACATCCACGTTCGAATTCGGATTTCCGACCGTCACATCGTACTCAGCCGGCTTCTGGGAAGCGTAAGAGTTGTCCGCGGTGCTTGAATTCGTGGGCGGCGTGAGCGAGCTGTAGATGAAGTTGCCGTTGAAGCCGGAGTTGGAAAAATTGGCATCGCGCGTGAGCCGGAAGCGCCCGCCGAACTCGATGGCGTGCGTGCCCTTAGCCCATGTCGTGTCGTTTTCCAGTTCGAATCGATCCTGGTTGTCGCGCACGATCCCCTGGTTGCTTCCGCCGCCGGTGAACGCGCCCTGCACGGTGATGGTGGGGTCAGTATTCTGCGCGGTCTGGTTATCGCGATCGCGAATGTACTGGAAGCGCGTCTCATTTACCATGTTCGCGCTCAGGATCTGCGTGTCGCTGAGTTGAAGGCTGTTCTCGTAGTTCGAGACGTTGTAAGCCTGCGACTGCAATGCGAACTGCGAGACGCCGCTGTTGGTCTGCGCCTGGCGATCGAGCATGTAGCGCACGGTCAGAGTGTTTTTGTCGCCCAGCTGAAAATCGAATCGCGGACCCACGTCGAGCCGCGATTGCGGATTCGAAACCGCCTGCGCGAAGTTATAGGGATTTCCGGTGGTATCGAGAAGATCGGCGTTGATGATCGAGTTCGACGCATTGTCGCGGCGGAAGATGCTGGCGAACCAGGAGGCCTTCTTCCCCATCGGTCCACCGGCGCTGGCATTCATGAAGGTGGTGTAGTACGACGGTTCCTGGGTCACGAAAGGATTCAGCGAGTTGAACGCGGAGTCGTTGCCCATCACCATCGCGTTGCCGTGCAGCTTGTCAGTGCCCGGCTTGGTGAGAATTTCGATTCGGCCATAGCCGAGCTTGTCGTAGTGCGCGGAGAAAGGATTCTGGTTGATGCGGATCTCGCGGATCGATGATTTCGGCGGAAGCTGGCCGCCCGTAAATCCGTCAATGAAGATTTGCGCGCCATTGGGGCCGGCGGCAGGACCGGCCAGCGCATTCAGTTCGTCCTGCAACTCGTCCGGATCGTCGGAGAGCGCATCGAGATCCTTGCCCTTGATGACAATCGCGCTTGCGTTATTGTCCGCCGCAGTGCTCACGCCCATCGAGTCGCTCGTGACCTCGACCTGCTGCTGTTCCACCGGGAGTTGCAGCGTGATGTTCTCCTCAAGGGTTTGCCCGGCCTTCACTTCGATGCTCTCGAGCGTTGTGGGAGCGAATCCCTTCGCCGTGATCACCAGCGTGTAGGCGCCGGGCTCGACCGCTGCGATATGAAACGCGCCATCGCGGCCGCTGCTTGAAGCTTTTGTGCTCCCGGACGCGCTTGTGAGCGTAATGCTGGCCGACGGAACGACGGCTCCGGTTGGATCGGTGACGACGCCATGGATTTCTCCGGCCGTTCCTTGCGCCATTGCAACGACGCCTGCTGCAAACCAGCCCAGGACAAGGGCCATGATCACCTGACTCAGAGCATTCCGCTTCATCATCTGCAAACCTCGATTCCCAATTCGATTGATCCCAGTAGAAGCGATGCCGCGGGTGAGCGCTGTCACGATGAGTAACGCACTGTAAAGATTTGTAACGGCAGCGTGACGATTTGTTACATTTCTCCTGTGTTGACAGGCCTGGAGGCGCGTAGCCTTTTGAGAGAGGCAGCCAGTTTGAATGGACGAAATCCTGCTCATCGACGATGACGTGGAGCTGTGCTCGATGCTGACCGAGTACCTGGGCAAGAACGGCTTTCGCGTTAGAACCGCGCACCGCGGCGACACCGGATTGAAGGCCGCTCTGCAGAGGCAGTGGGCCATGGTGTTGCTCGACGTGATGCTGCCCGGCATGGATGGATTTGAAGTGCTGAAGCGGATTCGCGCCGAGTCGGCAGTGAACGTGCTGCTGTTGACGGCTCGCGGCGAAGATGTGGATCGCATTGTCGGTCTGGAGATTGGCGCGGATGACTATCTGCCCAAGCCCTTCAATCCCCGGGAACTGCTGGCACGGATGCGCGCCGTGCTGCGGCGCAATGCCGGTTCGACTTCAGCGGCGTCAGGCGTGCTGCGGGTCCGCGATCTGGAGTTGGATCCGGCTGCGCGCAAGGCGTTGAAGACAGGCAAGAAACTTGATCTCACCGATGTTGAGTTCGGACTGCTGGAGGCGCTGATGCAGTCGCCGGGCAAAGTAGTGCATCGCGAGGATCTTTCCCAATCGGTGCTGGGACGGCCCTTCGATCCATTCGACCGCAGCCTCGACATGCACGTGAGCCGCCTGCGGCGCAAGTTGAGCCAGGTTGGATCGCCGGAAGATGAAGTGAAGACCATTCGCGGAGTCGGCTACCAGCTCGTGGTCGACAGCGATTTTGCGGAAACAGGAGACTGAGCGATGCGCAGCCTGTTTTTCAAAATCTTCATCATCTTCTGGATTGCGCAGAGCCTCATCTTCGTGATCACGACCGAGCTGATCCTGAATCGGCGATTTCCGCATCCGGCTTCCATGCTCGATCCGGCGTTCAAGAGCCTGCACTACGACGCTTCGCTGGCATTGAAAGCGTTCGACGCGCAGGGCTGTGCCGGGTTTGAAGCTTTCGCCAAAGAGCGCAACGAGACTCTCGCGCTGGTCGGCGAGAACGGAACAACTGTTTGCGGACAGGCTGGTTTAAGCACGCCGGCACAAATCAATTCGGCCGGCGAGATCTACGGGCGCCAGCTCGGCAACAACACGGTCTGGATGTTTCCCGTCACCTCGGCCAGCGGCCGCAGCTTCCGCTTCCTGGTCCTCGTCCCCTCGCACCATGAAAACCATACGTGGTACAGCGACCTGCTGCACTTCTCATTTCCGCAGCTGCCGGTTGCCATCGCAGTGGGCGGGCTGATGACGTTTGTGCTGGTGATGATCTTCACCCGGCCCGTGGTCCGCCTGCGCAAGGCTGCCCGCGAACTCGCCCGGGGAAACTTGAGCACCCGGGTGAACGAAGCGGGTGGCTCCTCGCTGAAAGGTGATGAGTTTAAGGGATTGCTTCACGATTTCAATCACATGGCGGAGCGGCTGGAGTCGATGGTGAACGCGCACAAGCTGCTGCTGCGCGATGTGTCGCACGAGCTGCGTTCGCCCCTGGCTCGCGCCAACGTGGCGCTGGAACTGTCGAGGGAAGACGCTGATCCGAAAATGAGCGCGCACCTCGATCGTATTGAGCGCGAGACCGAGCGGCTGAACCAGCTGATCGGCCAGCTGCTGACGCTTTCGTCCATGGAGACCGCGGAAAGCCTCGGCAAGCCCGAGAAAGTCTCGCTGAAGCAGTTGCTGGGCGAGATGCTGCCCGACTCCGAGTACGAAGCGCAGCAGCGCGGCACCGCGGTGGAGTTGCAGGCCGAGTGCGAATGCGCGGTCCAGGGCCGGCGCGAGTTGCTCTATCGCGCCATCGAAAACGTAATTCGCAACGCCATTCGCTATACCGAAGCGGGCACGCGCGTCGAAGTGCGGTTGCACCAGGACGGTCCGGCGCATGCGGCCGTTGTAGAAATCAGCGACCGCGGACCGGGCATTCCGGAGTCGGAACTCGATGCCATCTTCCGACCCTTCTATCGCGTCGATCTGGCGCGCAACGCGCAAACCGGTGGATTCGGCGTGGGCCTTGCCATCGCGGAGCGGGCCGTGAAGCTACACAACGGCCAGATTCGGGCATTGAATCGCCCCGGCGGTGGAACTACGATCCAGATATCCCTGCCGGTTACAGCCTGAGCCGGAGCTTTCGTGTTGTCCGCCGCACCGGCTCGGGTACGGAGGCCTTCCGTGCAAACCTCTTCTGACGAGCGCCTCATCGAGTTGCGCGACGTTCTGATGGAAACCTATGCGGTGAACGACGCGATGAACCAGCTCATCCTTGCGCATCTCGATCCGCGAGCGTGGCGGGCGCGCCTGGCGACGGCGAAAGGCCGCGGCGGCAGGACGATTGCAGCAATCTTTGCTCACCTGCACAACACCCGCGTCTCCTGGCTGCGGAATTCAGCTCCGCACCTGAAGCGCCCCGCGCTGCTCGATCCGGAGCGCGGCACGATGAAGCAGGCCGGCGCCGGATTGAAGAAAAGCGCCGCGCAATGCGTTCGCATGCTCGCGGATGCCTTGTCGACGGGATCCGGGCGGCGGGTTGCGAAGTTTTCGCGCGATGGATATGCGCCGGTATGGCCGGCGGGCAGCACCATGTTCGCTTACATGTTCGGGCATGAAGCGCATCACCGCGGCCAGATCATCCTGCTGGCTCACCAGCTCGGCTATCGGCTGCCAATTGAGGCCGCCTACGGCATCTGGCATTGGGAGAAGCTTTGGAAGCAGCACGGCTTCGAACGGCCGCGGTAAGCGAGGCAGGTTCGATTTCCCTGACGACGGCGGCGGAGGTCTTGTTCGGGACCGTGGCCTACCGGGAAGGTTTTCGCGTTTTCTTGATGGGGATCGGATCCTGAAGCGCATACGTCTCAAGCAACGAACTGGCCGCACGAAGAGGCGAGACGCGGCCTTCGAGAACATCCTGCTCGAGGGTTTTGAGGTTGCGGAGAATCGCGGGGTGGGAATGGAACAGCCGGTGCAAGCCCTGTTCGATGGCCGCATTCATCCAGCGCAGCTGCTGTTCACGCCGGACGCGATCGAGCCAGCCATTGGCTTTCGTGATGGACTGATGTTCGAGGATAGCCGCCCAGATCGAGGCGATGCCGCGCCCCGTCTGGGCAGAGCAGGAGATGGCCCGCGGCGTCCAGCCCGACCGAGCGGCGGGGAAAAAGTGAAGCGCATTCTCAGCCTCCACGCGCGCCCGTTCCGCGGCTGCAATATTGTTTCCATCGGTCTTGTTGACGGCGATTACGTCGGCCATTTCCATCACGCCCCGCTTGATTCCCTGCAACTCGTCGCCGGCGCCGGCAAGCGCGGTAAGCAAAAGAAAATCCACCATCTCGCGTACGGCGGTCTCGCTCTGACCCACGCCAACGGTTTCGATGAAGATGTTCTTGTAGCCCGCTGCTTCGCAGAGGATCATCGCATCCCGCGTGTGGTGGGCAACGCCACCTGCCGATCCGCGTGCCGGCGAAGGGCGGATGAAGGCTGATGGGCTTGCTGCGAGGAACGTCATGCGCGTTTTGTCGCCGAGGATGCTGCCACCGCTGATCTCGCTGCTTGGATCGATGGCAAGCACGGCCACCTTTTCGCCGCGGTCCTGGATCAGGTGTTTGCCGAGCGTCTCGATGAGGCTGCTTTTGCCTGCGCCAGGCACGCCGGTGATGCCGACGCGAATCGAATTGCCGCTCGAGGGCAGGCAGGCTTCGACAATTTGACTGGCCATTGCGCGGTCGGCCGGACGCGAACTCTCGATCAGGGTGATGGCGCGGGCGAGGATCGACCGGTCGCCCGACAGGACGCCCTCGACATATCGGGCCGGTGAGAGCGGCTGCACCTTCGGAGCACGACTGCTGCGGGCTGCCGGCTCAACAGAGGCAATGGACGCTGCGTTCTTGCTCGACGCGGTCAATCAGGCATGCGCTCCTGCGAAATTTGTGGCGAGCAGATGGAGGATCTGCTGCCCGGCGATGGGAATTACGGTTCCGGGCCCGAAGATGCCGGCAACTCCGGCGCGATACAGAAACTCGTGATCTTGCGGAGGAATCACGCCGCCCACAATCACCGCGATGTCGTCCCTGCCCATGGTTCGCAGTTCGGCGATGAGTTCGGGCACCAGGGTGCGATGTCCCGCGGCGAGCGAGGACACGCCGACTAGGTGGACGTCGCTTTCGATGGCGAAACGCGCGACTTCTTCCGGAGTCTGAAAGAGCGGGCCGATATCGACGTCGAAACCGATATCGGCAAACGCCGTGGCGATCACCTTGGCGCCGCGATCATGTCCGTCCTGGCCCATCTTGGCGATGAGGATACGCGGACGGCGTCCCTCCTCCTGCTCGAAGTCAGCAACCATGGCCTGCGCTTTTTTGAATTCGCCGGTGCGGCAGTTCTCGGCGGAGTAGACACCCGTGATGGTGTGGGTGACCGCTTCGTAGCGCCCCCAGACCCTTTCGAGAGCAGCTGAAGTTTCTCCCAGCGTGGCACGGCGCCGCGCTGCATCTACCGCACACTCGAGCAGGTTCTCTCCGCCGGTTGCGGCCGCATTTTCAAGCCGCTTCAGTGCCTGTTCCACGGCGATCGGGTCGCGCTCCAGCTTTAACTTTTTCAAACGGGCAATTTGCGCTTCGCGCACCGCGGTTGCATCAATGGAAAGAACCGGGAGGTCGGGTTCCTCGGGTGCACGATACGAGTTGACGCCGACGATCACATCTTTGCCTGAATCAATCCTCGCCTGGCGGCGCGCCGCGGCCTCTTCGATGCGCATTTTCGGCACGCCGGTTTCGATGGCCCTGGCCATGCCTCCCAGTTGCTCAATCTCTTCGATGTAAGCCCAGGCAGCGTGCATCAGCTCGTGCGTGAGCCGCTCGACGTAGTAAGAACCGGCCCACGGATCGATGATGCGGGTGATGCCGGTTTCCTGCTGCAGGTAGATCTGGGTGTTGCGCGCAATGCGGGCTGAGAAATCGGTGGGCAGCGCCAGCGCTTCATCCAGCGAATTGGTGTGGAGCGACTGCGTGTGCCCGAACGCTGCCGCCATGGCCTCAACGCACGTGCGTACCACGTTGTTATAGGGATCCTGGGCAGCAAGGCTCCATCCCGAAGTCTGCGAATGCGCGCGCAGGGCCATCGACTTGGGATTGCGCGGATGGAACTGGTGGACGATCTTGGCCCACAGGACGCGGGCGGCGCGCAGCTTGGCAATCTCCATGAAGTGGTTCATGCCGATGCCCCAGAAGAATGAGATGCGCGGTGCAAAGTCGTCAATGGCAAGCCCGGCCGCGATGCCGGTGCGAAGATATTCAAGCCCGTCGGCCAGGGTGTAGGCCAATTCGATGCCGGCGGTCGCTCCCGCTTCCTGCATGTGGTAGCCGCTCACGCTGATGCAGTTGAATTTCGGCATGCGACTGGCACAGTAGCGAAAGATTTCGCCGATAATCCGCATCGACGGCTCGGGCGGATAGATGTAGGTATTGCGGACCATGAACTCTTTGAGGATGTCGTTCTGGATGGTTCCACCGAGTTGTTCCGGCGTCACGCCCTGTTCCTCTGCCGCGACGATATAGAAGGCCATGATCGGCAGCACGGCGCCGTTCATCGTCATCGAGACCGACATGCGGTCAAGCGGAATGCGGTCGAAAAGAATCTTCATGTCGAGGACCGAATCGACTGCAACGCCGGCCTTGCCCACATCGCCCGCCACGCGTTGATGGTCAGAATCGTAACCGCGGTGGGTGGCGAGATCAAAGGCCACGGACAACCCCTTTTGCCCGGCAGCAAGGTTCCGGCGGAAGAACGCATTCGATTCTTCAGCGGTCGAGAATCCCGCATATTGACGGATGGTCCACGGGCGCAGGACGTACATGGCGCTGTAAGGGCCGCGCAGAAACGGCGGAACTCCGGCAGCATAATTGAGGTGTTCGAGGCCCGAGAGATCGCCGCTCGAATAGATGGGCTTGATGGCAATGTGCTCTGGCGACAGCCACACTTCACAGGAAGGCGCAGAATTGGCGGAATCCGGGGCCGCGTGCGGTTGGTACTCGATGCATGAAAAGTCGGGGCGCATGGCTAATCCTTGATTCCTGCAAGGCGCTGGATGTTGGCGAGCGTTTCCACGGCGTTGCAGCGGACGTGGATGAAATCGGCGACGCCGAGCGCGCGCAGCTCACTTGCCGTCTCAGGAAGACCGGCGACAACGACCGGCGCTGTACGGTGGTTGGTCTTCGGTTGCCCGAAGAGTGCGGACACAATCGAGAGATACTCTGCGTCGGCGCTGCACAACACGACCAGGTCGGCGTCGTGGTCCGCGATGTCTTCGGCATGCTGAACGCGCACGATCCGGCTTTCGAGCCCGGCGCAGGCAAGAAAATCCGCGGCGAAATTGGAACGCGCGCCTTGCAATTTTCGATCTTCGCCGCTCTCGGCCAGCAGGATGCGAGGCTTCCTGCCGATTCTCGCTGCGTGGCGCTCGGTTCGCATGCGCAGTCGCTCGAACGGCTCAGCGGCACGGCCGGTCTTGATCTGAGCGGCATCTTCAATTCGGCTGAGTGCCGATTCAAAGGGGTCGGCAAAATGGTTCGTGCCGGTCAGCACCCGCTTTCGACACGCAACACCGCGCGCGCGCTGGTCGCCGCGCTGAGTCAGCAGCGAGTCAACGACTCCCGTCGCAATCGCGTTCCGGTAGCCGCCCTCGGATTCGATCCTCTGGAGCATCTGCCATGATTGGTGCGCGATCGCGTCTGTGAGAACTTCGAGGCAATACGAGCCGGCGCCGGGATCGGCAACCCGAGCGAGGTCGGCCTCGTGCTTCAGGATGAGCTGTGTGTTGCGTGCGAGGCGACGGCTCATTTCGCCGGCGCTCCCGCAGCACGCATCGAACCCGGCGATCTGGATCGAGTCGGCGCCGCCCAGCACGGCCGACATGGCCTCCGTGCCCGCGCGAAGGATGTTGACGTGCCGGTCGTAGATCGTTTGATTCCAGCCGGCGGTGCGAGCTTGGATACGGGCCGCTGACATTGCGGGCGGTCCGCCGAAGCTGTGAACCGCCTGCGCCCACACCAGGCGAAATGCTCGCAGCTTGGCGATCTGGAGGAAGAACTCAGGCCCGATGGCGAATGAGAATGTCAGGGAATCGGCAGCCTGATCGATGGCGAGGCCATGGTCTTCCATCGCCGCCAGGAAGTCGACGCCCGCGGCCAGCGCGAGCCCAATCTCCTCGGCAGAACCAGCGCCATGCTCGTGAAACTTCGCGGCGCGGATTGAAAACGGGACGAAGCCGGCGGGCCGATCAGCGAGCACTTCGGCGGCAAAATCGAGATTGCGGAGCGGATCGAAGCCGGTTGAAAACTGAGCGGCGCGTGGTTTTTGGTGAAGGCCATCCATCAGGAGACGAATCAACTGCCTGTCGGCGTTTTCAAAACAAACCGGAATACCGTCCAGGTTGGCGATTGCACTGACAAGGCTGGACGCGTTGGCAACGGTCAGATTTGAAAATGCGATTTCTTGGGCGCCTTGGCTGATTGCCTCGCAGGCAATGCGGTTTGCTTCCACCGGATCGGCAACATCAACTCCCTCGCAAATGCGCCAAACACCGGTGTCCTTCATTTCGCGCGTGCCCGGCGACTCACCCGGCGCGGCGTCCAGATGCGCAACCCCATCGAGGTCTTCGGCCCGGTAGTAGGGCTTGATGGCGAGCCCAGCTTCTGGAAGCCACATCAGGCTGCGCGCATAGTCCGCACCCTTCAGATCCTCGCGAATGATCCGTTCCCACTCGGAGGTGTCCACGCCCTGAAACTCGGCCAGCAACGAGGCTTCTGTCATGCGCTTCACCTGGCTGCCGGATCTTCGACGATTTCCATCAGGACTCCAAAGGGACAAGCGTCGGTCGACTTGGGATGAACGAAAAACACCGTGGTTCCGCGCGATCCCCTTCGCGGAGCGGAATCGATGAGGCGATAGCCGGCAGAGTGCAGGGCTTCGAATGCGTGCTGTGCGCTCGCCACACGAAAGGCTATGTGGGCAATGCCGGGCCGCCCGGCATTCTTCTCAACCGTTCTTTGCACGGGCGAGTCGGAATTGAGCGGCTCGAGCAGTTGAATCATGTTGGGCCCGTCGCCGACCTGCAACAAGACCTCGCGGACCTGGTCGGAGCCGAGAACCTCTTCGCGATGGATCTCCTTAAACCCGATGGATTCGTAGGCCTTGACCTGCGCTTCCAGATCTCCCTGCCTGACGGCAATGGCCACATGATCCACAAACCGTATGCCGGGAATGTTTTCAACCAATGCTTCGGAAATACTCATATCCTCCTTCTGCCTGCGGTCGCTCCCGCTCACGCTCCGGCTGGCTCAAACTCCACCAGAGGCTGACCGGCCCGGACCGAATTGCCGGGCGCAACCAGAATCGTCTTGATGGCCGTGTCGTAGTAAGCGGTGACGTGGGTCTCCATCTTCATGGATTCGAGAACGAGAAGGAGATCGCCGGCATGAATCTTCTGGCCGGTCTCGACGTTGATTTTCACTACGATTCCGTTGACGGGACTGCGGCACACTGAATCGCGCTCAGCAGGCTCCGCGAGTCCTGCGCCCGCTTCTGTTTCCGTGCGCTGCGGAGGCAACTGCTCGACGGGAGCGGGCTCATACGTCGACTCGGCCGGTTCGCTCTCTTCTGCTTCGAGAATTTCAACCTCCGCGTCATAGGTCTGCCCGTCGATGGTGATCCGAAGCTTCACGGCGGAATTCCTTTCCTGCTTAACGTCTCGATCGCAGATTGTGCGACGTTTGAACGAGGAGCCTTCCCTGCTGCGACCATGGGCTCACGGCGTCAGGCGCCGCCGGCTTCACCGACCGCACCACCGCGCTTCGACCAAAGAAGGCTGTAGCCGCGGCCGCGATCGCGGCGCGGATTCGCGGGCTCGGATTCCCCGGTTGCATTCCCGCGTCTGGAACCGCGGCCGCTTCGGATGCTTTTTGTGCCTCGAGCGCGATTGCGTGCGCATTCATGCGCGTTTCCAGCGACCCGACCGCATCGCCCAATGCAGTCAACTGATCGGTCATCCTGGCCTCGCGCTCCGAAAAGATCCTTCGCATCGCACGCAGCAACGCCATGTAGGTCGCGGCACAACCCACGAACACCACAGTCACGATCAGCGCCAAGTCTGCCCAGTGCAAAGTCACCTCCCGTTCCAGATCAAAGGGGAATCAATCCATGTTTCTTTTGCGGCCGCAGCTCGCGCTTGCCGTGCAGCGATTCGAGCGCCAGGGCCAGGTATCGGCGTGTTTCGGCGGGCTCGATAATCTCATCGACGAGGCGCCGTCCCGCGGCGACATAGGGGTTCGCGAACGTCTCGCGGTATTCTTCGACGAGTTCCTGGCGGCGAGCGGCCTGGTCGTGCGAGGCCTCGATCTCGTGGCGAAAAACGATTTCCGCCGCGCTCTCAGCGCCCATCACCGCGATTTCCGCCGTAGGCCACGCAACTACGCGATCGGCGCCGAGGCCTTTGGAGCACATGGCGATGTAGGCGCCGCCGTAAGCCTTGCGCAGCACCACGGTGATCTTCGGGACCGTCGCGGCCGAATAGGCAAACAGCAACTTGGCGCCGTGGCGGATGATTCCGCCGCGTTCCTGCTCGACGCCGGGCAAAAAACCCGGCACATCGACGAAAGTGAGCAGCGGAATATTGAACGCGTTGCAGAAACGAACGAAGCGGGCTGCTTTGTCTGACGCATCAATGTCGAGCACGCCGGCCATGACACTCGGCTGATTGGCCACGATGCCCACGGGACGGCCCTGCAATCGCCCGAATCCGATGACGAGGTTCGCTGCGAAGCCGGGCTGAATCTCGAGGAAATCTCCATCATCGACAACGCGGGTGATGACGGCTCGAACATCGTAGGCAGTCTTGGGATCAACAGGGACGACGTCGTTCAAATCGGAATCGGACCGCAAACGAGAACTGTGTGGCGCCCGCGGAGGATCTTCCAGGTTGTTCGACGGCATGAAGCTGAGCAGGCGGCGGCAAAGATGCAGCGCATCCTCGTCATCCTTGGCGATCAGATGCACAACGCCCGAGTGATTCATCTGCGATTGCGGGCCGCCCAGCTCTTCCGCATCCACTTCTTCGCCGGTCACCTGCCGGATCACCTGCGGCCCGGTGATAAACATGCGCGCCTGGCGGGTCTGGATCACGAAGTCGGTGAGCGCGGGACTGTAGGCTGCGCCGCCCGCACACGGCCCGCAGATGATGGAGATCTGAGGCACGGTGCCCGAGAGCATGACGTTGCGATAGAAGACGCGGGCATAACCATCGAGGCTGTCGATGCCTTCCTGCACGCGCGCTCCGCCGGAGTCGTTGATGAACACGAATGGGCTGCCGGTCTTCAGCGACATGCTCATCATCTCGGTGATTTTGCTGCAATGCGTTTCGCCCGCCGCGCCGCCCAGCACGGTGAAGTCCTGGCTGGCAAGGTGCACGAGCCGGCCGTCGACCGTGGCAGCACCGGTAATCACGCCGTCCGCCGGCAGTTCCTTGCCCGCCATGCCGAAGTAGGTGGCGCGGTGCATCGCGAAGAGACCGATTTCTTCAAAACTGTTCCGGTCGACCAGGGCTGCGATGCGTTCGCGGGCAGAAAGCTTGCTGGAGGCGTGCTGCTTGTCGATCCGGTCTTTGCCGCCACCAGACTCCAGGTCTTCCCGCCTGCCACGGAGCGCGGAGATCTTCTCCTGCATGGTCTTGGGTGCGGCGCGATCCAATTGTTTGTTCAATCCGGGCTCCGGAATCGACCCATCACCTGGCGTCGATCCGTCGAAATTCTAGTGCCGGCAGACTTTGCGCGCTGTGACATGGTTCACTCATGGGGGAAGAGCTCGTTTCGACGACCATGCCGCCGGTTTTCAGGTTGCCGGGCCATTTTCCGGTGCGAGCAGCGGGTTTGGGAGTGCTCGGGCACGGTGGGGTCGGGCCGGCCCGTTCCGTTGACCTTGAGGGCTAAACCCGGTAAACTAGATTGGTTTGGCGATTCCTGCCTGTCGCTACAGACCGATGGCTCGCCCGATGTCAGGCGCTTGAGCAACCTGTAGCGCGGAAGTTTCCGCCCGAGCTATTTTGAGGCAAAGAGCACACGCGCACGTCGCGTGTCGGCTCCGGAGGGTTTATGTACGCGGTCATTCGCACCGGTGGAAAGCAGTATCGGGTGGCTCCCGGCGACGTTCTCAAGATTGAGAGCGTTCCCGCAGAGAACCAGACCGTTGAATTCAGCGATGTCCTGGCTGTTGGAGGCGGAGAAGGCGGTTCGGTCGCAAAGCCTTCGAGCGCGAAGGTCACAGCCGAAGTGGTCAGGGAAGGCCGCGGCGACAAGGTTCTGGTCTTCCACCTGAAGCGCAAGAAGCAGTACAAGAAGCTGCAGGGTCACCGGCAGAACTTTACCGAAGTGCGCATCAAGGCCATTGAGGCCGATGGCGTCACCTACACAGCGGCGAAGTAGATCGCGCGCAAACATCGAGATTGAGAAGAGGATTGGGCAATGGCACATAAAAAGGGCGGCGGCAGCTCAACAAACGGGCGCGACTCCAATGCACAGAGGCTGGGCGTGAAAGCCTTTGCCGGTCAGCTGGTGACGGGCGGGTCCATCATCATGCGGCAGCGCGGAACCAAGATCAAGCCCGGCACAAACGTAGGCGTCGGCTCAGACGACACGCTGTTTGCCAAGGTGTCGGGGCGGGTGAAGTTCACCGACCACGGCAACCGGGGACGCTTCGCGTCCATCGAGCCAATCGCGACAAAATAGCGCACGGCATCGATTTCGCTAAAGAGCCACGGCATCAGGCTGTGGCTTTTTTGCGCGTTCAGAAAAAAGCAGGGGAAATGAAAAGACCGGCCGCGCTGGCGACCGGCCCATTGTCTTAAGAAGCACGGCTAGGACTTGGATTCGCTGTTCTGCAGGCTGCGATTGAGCACCTTGTCCACCACCTTCTCCACGTCAGACAGGAAGAAGCTGTTGGAAGGCTGCTGCACGGCAATCTGGGTTCCGTGTCCAAGCGCCGCAGCAATCTCGTTCCATCGATAGATGGTGGAATTGGCCGGCATCACCACGGGTTTTCGCACCCGCTCTGGCAGGGCACAGTAAGCAACCCAGACCCCCAGCGTGGCCAGGATGACCGACTCATAGAAGTATTGTTCGGGGGCGGTAAGCGCTGCGAAGCGCGAGATCAGCGAGGCCTGGATGAAGTCGTTCGCCGACATCATGCCGAAGCCGAGAGCCAGCCCGAACGTCAACTCACGCGGTGACAGCCGGAAGGCATTCATGCTGAGGCAGAGAAACGCCAGCAGGCAGAGCTCAAGAATGCTGACTGAGCGCATCAGCGCATACGCGATATCGGGAATAATCAGGATCCCGCGGTGGCTCCAGGAAACCGTCGCCAGCCCGACGATCGCGGAAACCAGCGCCGCCCACCGGAAGGCCATAATGCCGAGGCGCATGAGTCCGCTGAACGAAGAAAGGATGGAACGGAAGATCTCAATGCAGATAAAGAACAACGTGATCGCGCTGGCGATGTAGACAGCCCAGAACAAGAAGAAATACGCGATCAGCCAGTTCTGCGAAGCAAAAAATGAATTGCCAAACAGCAGGCAAAGCAGAAGCGGCATCGAAACAACACGAAGCGCCAGATAGGTTCCCATAGCCGGGAAACGGCGCTGCAAACCTTTTCTCCAGAAAACGAATGCGAGCGATGCCCAGAGAAGGAACTCGGCTCCGCTCATCAGGGACATTGGAGAATTCAAAGGCATACAAGGACCCTTCCATCCTGAGGGTTTTCTCAGAATAGCGCCTTCAGCGCAATGAATTCAAACGGAAACCGCCGTATTTAATAGCACTTCCGTGTTACCAGGCAGGCTCCTAGCGGCCAGGGCAGGTCGGAAGACCCGGGACGCAGCCAGGCGTAGGCAGACCTGCGGTGGCAGACTGATGGCTGGCAATTTGATGCGATGCTTTGGGAGCAACCGATGCGGCGGCGGCACCAGCAACGACAACGGCAAATGCGAAAATGCGAAGGACGAGTTTCATAATTTGATTACCCCTTGGCTTCTTTGGTCCGATGAGGGCTTGCCCCATTAGCACGTTAATGGTATGCCAACCGATTCCATAAGTCCATCTTTTTCAGCTATATCTAAGGTAGGTAACCAAGGTAGTTACTGACGTAATGATCCACGTTAGTAATCTGCGCGGCGGTACTCATTTCGGTGGTGACCTGACCGATTTCCCTCCGCCCTTCCGAACCCCTCCGCATGGTAAAATTAGTTCAGGCGAATTCGCTCAAAAGTTCCGGCATTTCAAGCGCTTAATCCCCTCCACCATGAGCATCTGAAATCTCCGGATGGCACCCCGGCGAGCAAATCGCGAATCTCTGCGATCAGGATCCTATGGCGACAAAGACAACTTCGATCGAACCAGCCAGCAAGCCGCCCCTGCCGAACGAAAACGGCAGCTACACCGGCGAAAACATCAAGATCCTGGAAGGTCTCGAGGCCGTCCGCCTCCGGCCCGCGATGTACATCGGCTCGACCGGCGAGATGGGCCTGCACCACCTGGTCTACGAGGTTGTCGACAACTCGGTGGACGAGGCGCTGGCCGGCTTCGCGAAGAAGATCGAAGTGGTAATTCACGTCGACAATTCCATCACCGTGACCGACGACGGCCGTGGAATCCCAATCGACATGAAGACCTTGCCCAACGGCGAGAAGATGTCCGCGGTCGAAGTGGTGCTGACCAAGCTGCACGCGGGCGGCAAATTCGACTCGTCGACCTACAAAGTCTCAGGCGGCCTGCACGGCGTGGGCGTGAGCTGCGTGAATGCGCTCTCGCAGGAATTCAGCGTGGAGATCTGGCGCGACGGCGCCACCTGGGAGATGGATTTCAGCGCCGGCATTCCCACCAGCGAGCTGCGCAAGTCGGGCACCAGCAAAAAGCGCGGGACAAAGGTTCATTTCCTTCCCGACAAGAGCATTTTTGCTACCACGGAATACAACTACGACACCTTGGCCCAGCGCCTGCGCGAGCTTGCCTTCCTCAACAAGGGGCTCGAGATCACCCTCACCGACGAGCGCACCGCCGATTCCAAGACCGGCGAATCGAAGCACGCGGAGTTCAAGTATGCGGGCGGCATCGCGGAGTTTGTGAAGCACCTCAATCGCGGCAAATCCGTTTTGCACGACAAGCCCATCCTGATGGAAGCCACGCGCGACAACGTTGAACTCGAAATCGCGCTGCAATACAACGACGGCTATTCCGAGTCGGTTTTCAGCTTTGCCAACAACATCAACACAGTCGACGGAGGCTCGCATCTCTCCGGATTCCGCACCGCTCTGACCCGCACCGTCAACGCCATCGGCCAGCAGCTCGGCCTCTTCAAGGACATGAAAGAGAACCTGAGCGGGGATGACGTTCGCGAAGGCCTCGTCGCCGTGGTCAGCGTGAAGCTGTCGCAGCCGCAGTTTGAAGGGCAGACCAAGGGCAAGCTCAATTCCGACATCGCCGGAACCGTGCAGGCATTCGTGAATGAGCGGCTCGGCGCTTATCTCGAGCAGAACCCGCCGGTCGCGCGCCGCATCATCAACAAGGCCATTGACGCCGCCCGCGCTCGCGAAGCCGCGCGCAAGGCCCGCGATCTGACGCGGCGCAAGGGAGCTCTCGATGGCGGCGGCTTGCCGGGCAAGCTGGCCGACTGCTCCGAGCGCAACCCAGAACGCTGCGAACTCTACCTTGTCGAGGGCGAGAGCGCCGGCGGAACCGCCAAGCAGGGCCGCGACCGCCGCTTCCAGGCCATCCTGCCGCTGAAAGGCAAGATTCTGAACGTCGAAAAGGCCCGCTACGACAAGATGCTCGGGCACGAAGAAATCCGCGCCATGATCACCGCCCTCGGCACCGGCATCGGCAAGGACGACTTCGACCCGGCCAAGCTGCGCTACAACAAGATCATCCTGATGACCGACGCCGATGTGGACGGCTCGCACATTCGCACCCTGCTGCTGACCTTCTTTTTCCGGCACATGACCGACCTCATCAAGCGCGACAACGTCTTCATCGCACAGCCGCCTCTGTTCAAGATCAAGAAGGGCCGCTCTGAGCAATACGTGAAAGATGAGCGCGAACTGAACCGGGTGGCCATCAAGCGCGCTTCGGAAGGCATGATCGTGCGCCACGGCGAGAACGCAAGCCACATCGAAGGCAGCGAGCTGACGCGCTTCATGGGCTACCTGAACGAGTATCTCGGCTTCGTGGAAAAGGTGGACAAGCGCATCCGCAACGAGCGGCTCACTGAATTGATTGCGCGCGCCGAGCTGACCCATCGCGCCGACTTCGCCTCGAAGAACGGCAACGAGGTTCCCGCCAAGCTAAAAGAGCTTCATGCGCAGCTGGAGGAGATGGCTGACGAGTTCAACATCAAAGTCAACAAGCCGATGGAAGATGAGGAGCACCATACCTGGTCGATCTGCTACACCGACGCCCAGGGTGCTTCGCGCTGCATCGACTGGACCCTGGCCTCGAGCCCTGAGTTCCGCCAGATGATGGCCAAGTACTCCCTGATCAGCCAGTATCTCGAGCCGCCTTTCCTCATCGAGTACGCCGCCAAGGCCGCGCAGGATGCTGCCGCGGAGGAGCCGGAAGGAACGGAGTTCGAAGAGGGCGAGACGCCGGCGAAGGTAAAGGCGGAAGCCAAGGCAGCCCGCCGCGCCGCGCGCGTTCCGCGAGAACCGGTGGAGAAATCGACCGCGCGCGAGCTCTTCAGCTACATCGTGGAGCAGGGCAA
>Ga0335072_10002253_pt1 | contig 30161 bp, 26 predicted proteins | sample Lox_Sample_21_FD_206725 | JGI IMG/M metagenome (GOLD analysis project Ga0335072, IMG submission 206725) | Soil microbial communities from Loxahatchee National Wildlife Refuge, Florida, United States - Lox_Sample_2.1 | ecosystem: Environmental > Terrestrial > Soil > Wetlands | place: USA...
GCCTCGCGCAGCAGGGAAGCATTGCTGATGTCGATCTCGTCCGGCGTCGTGACGACAGTAACGCCAGGCTGCTCGCTGACGGGGAACGGGGAGTCGGACACGGGCTCTCTGCCGAGTAGACGCAGACGATATGTCACCGCTCAACTTACCGGCGCGAGCTGATCGCTGACTAGTTCCCTACCCAGCCGATAGCCAGCACCGGCCTCCCGCCTGCGCGCTCAACCCGCAGCTCGCACGGCTGATAAAACGCCTGAAGCTTGTCATTCCGGGTGCGCGGGAGCATACAGTTAGTCAGCGGCTCACGCTGTGAGACGCCCCAGCGGGTCAAAGCGCGGCCCGGCACTATCCCTATTGCCCTTCCTGGGGGTGCTGGCCGTGGCTGACGACTGCTTCATCGCACCGATGCCCGCCGAGATCGACGTCGGTAATGCCGCCCGGGTGCGTGCAGACCTGTTGTCGGCGGTGAACCACAGCAAGGTCGTCATCGCCGACCTGGGCCGGACCTCATTCTGTGACTGCGCTGGTGTCAGCGCGCTGCTCACGGCCGGCAGCTACGCAGCCCGAACCGGGGCCGAGCTGCTGATCGTCGCCCGGTCCCGGGCAGTGCTGCGCACCTTCGAGCTCACCGGGCTGCCGCTGAGGCTGGCGGTCTATGCCACCTGCGCGGAAGCGCAGCGCGGGCCGCCCCGACGCGGCAGCCCGGTGGCCAGCATCCTCAGCTATCGCCGAACTGGTGCCGCTGGATCCGTCCGGCGACCAGGTCAGCAGCTAGCTCCCTGAGCTTCCGGTTGCCGTTCTGAGATGCCACGCTGAGCCGCTTGAAGGCCACGTCCGGCGAATAGCCGTACTCAGCGACCAGGATCCCCTTTGCCTGCTCGATCACCGCGCGCGATTCGAGCGCGACATGCAGATTGGTGATCATTCCCTGGCACTTCCGGTAGAGGGTGGCATTCCGCATCGCTACGCCGCCCTGCGCGGCAAACAGAAGGGCTACGTCGTGACCAGCACCGCTGAAGGCACCACACTCGGCCGAGTACAGCGCGATGGCGCCGCGAGAATCCCGATCCGTGCGCAGCGGCAGGATCAGGCAACTGCGCAGGCCCTCCTCGGTCATCGCCGCGCACACCTCCGACCAGCGGTCCTCCTCCTTCGCGTCGTCGATACGCCGGGCCTCGCCGAACCTCAGGGCTTCCGGCACCGGACCCGCGCCGGAATCAAGCTGCGCCTGATGCAGCTCAGCGATGGCGCTATCGGAGGTTGCGTAGGTCCAGGCATGCTCGCCGCCGACCACGACTCCCGCGGCAGCGCTACCCGGAATCAGCTCCAGCGCGAAGTCGGCCAGCTGGCTCAGCGGGGCATCGGCGTTCTCCTCGGTGAGCAGCAAATCCGCCATGGCGGCAATGCGCTCCGCGAATTCCCGTGTGACAGTGACCACTGGACAACCCCGTTCCCGTTTTGTCAGAGTTTGCTGGCCCCTGTACTGGCCAGCCCAGCACACCTACCCGGGATCGTTTGGAATGCACATCGCCGGGTAGCGTGGCTGCCGGACCGAGCGGGCCGGCCTGAAACCAGCGGGACCGGCTCTGACCGCACTGGCCGCTGCGGCCCGTCGACATCGATTGGCTCTGCTTACCCTTCGCCGGAGCCGGTGCAAGGAGTGGCGGGCGTTGCGCGTAAGGCCATCAGCAGGTCAGCTGAGCAGCGAGTTCAGATCGAATCAGAGATTCTCGGCCGAGGAAGAACGGCTCCGCAGGCTGTTCGGCGTACTGGAGGACGTGGCCCGTTACAACACCGGAAACGCGAACGGCCGGATGCTGGCAGCCGTCTGGGATCGCATTGCCGAGTTGGTGCAGGTGAGCGGCGACCTCGGTGCTTGCAAGGCGGCTGCGCTCGTCGCCGGTCATGAGCCAGGCAGTTCGTCCTGGTGGCTGGCGATCCGGGCGGTCGCCACGGTCTTCGAGGACGGACACCGGCGCCAGTCTGACTAGGCTCGCACGCGCGTCAACGGTGAAACTGGCCAGGCCGGCCGGCCAGGCTCAGTACTTTGAAGAGGGCTCGCTGGCCCGCACGTGATCAGCCTTATGCTGACTCACACTCCGATCATTACCGGCACCCAGCCGCGAAAGACAACGAGCAGGTAGAGATGGTGGCAGAGGATGTCAGTTCGCGTGGCACTGCTCCGGCAGCGCTGCCCGAGCGAATCCAGGTTCTCCTCGTCGAGGATGACGACGGTGATGCTCTGCTGGTCGAGGAACTGCTGCTCGACGCCGGAGTACCCTTTGACCTCCACCGGGCCCGGTCGCTGGCAGACGCTCGCCGGAGCCTCGGCGAGGCCGCCTGCGTCCTGCTCGACCTGGAGCTTCCCGACTCGCGCGGGCTCCAGGGCCTCCGCTGGCTGCGCGAGATAGCGCCGAGCCTGGCCGTTGTCGTCCTCACCGGAATCTCCGACGAGCACCTCGGCGAGGAAGCCGTCGGCGCCGGCGCACAGGATTACCTGGTCAAGGGCCAGGTCGACGGCTTCCTGCTCCAGCGGGTAGTGCGGTACGCCGTCGAGCGCGCTCGCGCCGAGGAGACACAGCGCCAGCTGAGCGAGGCCCGGCTCTACGCGGCGGAGAACGCGCGGCTCGAGCGCGGACTGCTTCCCTCACCCCTCCTGACCGACCGTCGGCTGTCCGTGGTTGCGCGGTACCGGTCCGGGGGCCAGCAGATGCTGCTGGGCGGCGACTTCTACGACGTCGTGGAGGCCCAGGATGGCTGGGTGCACGCGGTCGTCGGCGACGTCTGCGGTCGCGGCCCCGACGAGGCAGCCCTCGGCGTCTGCCTGCGGGTCGCCTGGCGCACCATGGTGCTTGCCGCCAGGCCGGTGCCCGAGGTTCTCTCAGCCGTCCAGCAGGTGCTGGAGCACGAGCGCCACCAGGACCGCTTGTTCGCTACCCTGTGCATGCTGTCCGTCGCGCCGGACCGCCAGACCGGGCGGCTTTACCTGGCCGGTCACCCGCAGCCCATTCGCCTGACCGCGGATTCTGCCATCGAGCTGCAGGCACCCGTCAGCTTGCCGCCGGGCATCAGCCACGCGACCGACTGGCCGAGCGCCGAGGTCGATCTCGGCTCGAACTGGTCAGTGCTCCTGTACACCGACGGCCTGATCGAAGGCAAAATCGGCGACGGACCTGAGCGGCTCGGCAGTGATGGTCTCATCCGGCTCATCGAGAAGGAGCGTGCCGCCGGCAGTACGGCGGCGAGCGGGGACCCGCAGGTGCTGATCGACGCGGTCATCAGCAAGGCCCGCGAGCTGAACGGCGGCGAGCTCGATGACGACCTGGCTGTCCTGATGATCAGCTGCTCAGCAGATGGCGGCTCATGAGCGACGATCCGCGCGGTCCGGCGACAGCGGCGAATGGCGCTGCGGCCGCCCGGAGCGCAACGGCTACCGGCCCTGCGCTGCCGCGACGCCGGCCGGTGTTCGTGGAAGACGCCGCGAGCCGCTGGCCGCTCGGCCGCATCATCGCCGCGGGCATGATCGCCGTGGGCGCGGTACTGATCGCCGCGATCATCCTCGGATCGTTCGCGCTCAGCGCTCTGACCAGCAACCGCAACCGGGTCGTGGACACCCTGGACCCGGCAGCGTTGCACGGATCACAGCTCTACGTCGCCTTGCTGAATCAGGAGACCGGTCTGCGCGGCTTTCTGCTCAGCGGTCAGCAATCCTTCCTGCAGCCCTACTCACTCGGAGTGAGCCAACAGAAAGCCCAGGTCAGAGCACTTGAACCACTCACGGCGGACATGCCGCCCGCCCAGGCCGACCTGAAGCTCGCGCTCGACCGGATTACTCGCTGGCGCACGACGTACGCCACGCCCGCGATCAAGGCGGTCACCGCATCGGGGAAGCCGATGCCAGCCGGCAACATCAGTGCTGGCAAAGCTGACTTCGACGGCATCCGGGCACCGCTGACCTCATTCCAGACCTACCTGTCATCGGAGCGCCGGGGGGCGGTCGTCGACCTCCGTGACACGGCGAGATTGCTCGACCTCACCGGTATCGTCAGCGTGATCGCGCTGATACTGGTGGTAACGGCTCTCGGCATCGGCATCCGCAGCGCGGCGATCCGGCCGCTGACCCGGCTTGCTGGCGATGCGCGGCAGGTCGCCGGCGGAGATTTCGGACATGACGTCGATCCCAGCGGCCCGCGCGAAGTGCACACGCTCGCCGTGGACGTGAACCGGATGCGGCAGCGGATCCTCAGCGAGCTCTCCGCCGTCCGGGCGGCCAACGCCACGCTCGAGGCAAGGGCGCTCGACCTGGAGCGGTCTAATGCGGAACTTGAGCAGTTCGCCTACGTCGCCTCCCACGACCTGCAGGAGCCGCTGCGCAAGGTGGCCAGCTTCTGCCAGCTCCTGCAGCGGCGCTACATCGGCCAGCTAGACGCGCGCGCCGACCAGTACATCGAGTTCGCTGTCGACGGCGCTAAGCGGATGCAGGCGCTCATCGACGACCTGCTGGCGTTCAGCCGGGTGGGGCGAGTCGACCGCGAACCTGTCCTGGTGTCCTGCGCGAGTGCCCTCTCGCAGGCGCGGGTGAATCTGACGGACGAGATCAGGAAGTCCGGCGCCGTGATCGAGACGACCGAGCTGCCGTCAGTACGGGCCGAGTTCACGCTGATCACCTCACTGTTCCAGAACCTGCTGAGCAACGCGATGAAATTCCGCGGCGAGCAGTCGCCGGTCGTCGAGGTGTCCGCGGTCCGCGAGGACAGCCACTGGCTCTTCTCCGTCGCCGATAACGGGATCGGGATCGAGCCTGAGTTCGCCGATCGCATTTTCGTCATCTTCCAGCGGCTGCACGACCGCACCGCCTACGCCGGCACAGGGATCGGGCTGTCCATGTGCCGCAAGATCGTGGAGCACTACGGTGGCGCCATCTGGCTGGACACTGCATATCAAGGCGGAGCAAAATTCAACTTCACGCTGCCGGTCGCTCCCGCCGACATTGAGGGGATACCCGAATGACTGAGCTTGGCGGGCTGGAGCTGGTAGACGTTCTGCTGGTGGAGGATGACCCCGGCGACGTCCTCATGACCAGGGAAGCGTTCGAGCATTATCAGATCGGCAACAGCCTCTACGTCGTCGGGGATGGCGAGCAGGCGATGCACTTCCTGCGCAAGACTGGTGCTTATGCTCAGGTCCCGACGCCGGGCCTGATCCTGCTCGACCTCAACCTGCCCCGGCGCAACGGGCTCGAAGTCCTCGCCGAGCTGAAAGCTGACAGTAATCTGCTGTCCATCCCCGTCGTGGTGCTGACGACGTCGCAAGCGCAAGAGGACATCCTGCGCAGTTACTCACTGCACGCGAACGCCTACATCAGCAAGCCGGTGGACTTCGAGAAGTTCGTCGGTGTCATCGGCCAGATCGACGAGTTCTTCCTGACCCTGGTGAAGCTGCCCAGTTCGCCAAACTGACGGCAGACGCGCCGGACACCGGTCACGCCCATCGGTCACGCCCATCGGTCACGCCCCTCGGTCACACCCCTCGGTCACGCCCCTCGGTCAGGCCAGCCCGGCTGGCCGCCAGGCTGCCCGTACTCCCCGTCAGCGTTACCGCCGAGATAGGACGCGCCCGCCGCGGATGGCAGCCGGACTGACCGGGCCGCCACGCCACTGAGGAGCGATCCGATGGCAACGCCCAGGACCAGGTCGACGACGGCCGTCGCGACCTTCGCCGTGAGCGGCGCGGACGTACTGAACGGCGCCAGTACCGCCAGAACAGTCGCCAGGCCGACGATCCAGGAGAAGAACGTCAGCGGCCGGGGAGTGCTCAGCAGCAGCAGATGCGCGACTCCGGTGGCCACGAGGGCAGCTCCGGCCGCCACCAGCACCAGGTCAGTTGTGTGCACATCGCCGTACGCGCCGTCAGACTTCGGCGCCAGCAGCGGGATGCCGAAGAGCCACCGGCACACCAGGACACCGACCAGCGCGACGAGGCCGGCGACCACGGCGGTGGCGACCCCGCCGGGCCACAGCTTGCCCGCGTCGACCTGCGGCCGGGACGGGCGCGGCCGGCCGGAACCCCGCCGGGGCGGCACCGGACCTCTCTCCGTATAGCCAGGTGCGGCCCGGTCACCGGCATCGTAGCTGCCGGAGCCGGGCGGCTCCCGGCGCGGGCCAGAGGGCATCGGGGCCGTGGTCATCGGAGTTACCTGCCTTCCGGCCACCTGTCTGGCGGCCGAGCGCTAACTCACCGATCGCGGCACCTTCAAACGCCGGACGAGCCGCGTTCACGTCGTCGCTGGCGGCTCGGCGCGGCCGTTGACCGTGCGCAGAGTCCGGGCCGGCCCGGGTCGTCAGGGCAGGCGAACGACCGCCCGCGCCCTCGTCAGCACCTTGGTGCCGTCGCAGCGGGCGGTGAGCGTGATGGCGACCGTGTTGCCCGTGAGCTTCTCTTCCACGGTCCCGCTGACCTCGATCGTCGCGCCGGCGTCGTCGTCAGGCACGACCACCATCGAAGAGAAGCGGACCCCGAACTCGACTACGGTCGCCGTCGGCCCTGCCCAGTCCGTGACAAACCGGCCAGCCTCGGCCATGGTGAACATGCCGTGCGCGATGACGTCCGGCAGCCCGACGGACTTCGCCACCCGCTCGTTCCAGTGGATGACGTTGAAGTCGCCGGATGCCCCGCAGTACTTGACGAGGCTGAGGCGGGTTACCGGATAGCTGACGACCGGAATCTGTGCGCCGACAGCCACGGTGTCGTAAGTGAGGCCGTCGTAAGTGAGGCCGTCGTAAGTGACGCCGTCGTGGGTGCTCTGGTCGCTCACCGGCGCCGACCTAAGCTCCGCGCTCGACGAGCGTGGAGACAGCCGTGCAGACGTGCTCGCCGCCCGTTGTCCTGATGTCGGTGCTGGTCGTCAGCATGGTGTTACGTCCCGCGCTGCGGATGTCGGTGAGCGTGACCTGTGCGGTCACGACGTCACCAGCCCGGAGCGGGCGGCTGTAGGTGAACCGCTGCTCGCCGTGGACCACCATCGCGTAGTTGAGCCCGAGACCAGGGTCGGCGAGCGCCGCGCCCGACCCGGCCATGCTGATCACGATGGCGAAGGTCGGTGGCGCGATGACGTCGGGGTGACCCGCAGCCTGCGCAGCCGCGGCGTCCCGGAAGACCGGATTACTGTCCCCGATCGCCGCCGCGAACTCGGCGATCTTCACCCTCGATACCTCGTACGGATCCGAGGTCGGGAAGACGCGACCCGCATACTCCTGGTTGACGGCCATGAATCTCAAGCCCGGGCGAGCGGGCTAGCGCGTCTCGCGATGCGGCTGGTGCTTGCGGCAGAACGGGCAGTACTTGCTCAGCTCAAGCCGGTCGGGGTCGTTCCGCCGGTTCTTGCGCGTGATGTAGTTGCGGTGCTTGCATTCCTGGCAGGCCAGAGTGATCTTGGGCCTGACGTCAGTCGCAGCCACGTGGCGCGCCTTTCTCTCGTCCAATCATCGGAATCCGCCGGAGTAGCACCGCCCGAAGGCGCGGCCCGGAGGGCGCAGGCCCGAGGGCACCGGTGCCAGCGTGATCCCGTAGCGGAGGCCGGACTTGAACCGGCGACACAGCGATTATGAGCCGCTTGCTCTGCCTGACTGAGCTACTCCGCCGCCCGCCCGGCAGGCGCAGCCCGGACCCAGTCACCAACCAGGTCAGATCCCCGCCATAGCCCTAGGGCTGACCTAGCTTACCGGGAAAGAGCCCCGCCTTCGATTCGGGCACCCGCTACCCGCAGCTCGGCGGCCCAGGGCGGGCGGCTGGCGGCGGATGAGAACCCCATCATACCGGGCCAGGCAAACGTCCTGACACGACGTAGCGGCCGGCCATGCCGTTACCAAGTTGTCGCCAACTCCGGTAAGCCTGCCGTTTCGACAGCGCTCAGCGGGTAGATTTCTGTAACGTATCGGGGTGGTATGCCCCCGGTGGCCGGCCATCCGGGTCGGCTCGCTCGCGGGCAACGCCGGGCATACGCGGCGATCGCGGTCGCCGTGGGTACAGTCACTACTCAGCGTAATGGACCCGGGGGCAGCGCTCTCTCGCTAGCTGCGGGTTGTACGGTCAGTAGCGGCTCACGCAGTTGACATGAGTGCCGAGCGCCAATTCACGTGAAAGAGGTCGGCGAGTCCGGCTTGCGATTATTGTGGACGCCCATCACTGTCTGGTCAGGTAGGAGATACGACGTAGATGTCGAGGCGAGAGCAGGCAGCCGACGCCAGCTATCACGGGCTGCGCGAGGCTCCGGACACCTCAGCGGTCACCTCCGCTGCCCTTCAGGCGTTCGCCGGCGCATACCCGGACCTGAAGCTGCAGCCCCTGGTGGTGGTGATCGCCGCCTACAACGAGGCTGACAACATCGGTGCCGTACTTGACGAGATCCCTGAGCACATCGCCGATGTGCCTGTCTCGCTCCTTGTCATTGACGACGGCAGCACGGACAAGACCACCGAGATCGCGCAGCGGCACGGCGCCCTGGTCTGCACGCTGGAGGCCAACCGCGGCCACGGCGTAGCTCTCCGGCTCGGGTACCGGATCGCGCGCGAAGGCGGGGCCGAGTACATCGCGACGCTCGACGGCGACGGCCAGTGGGATCCGGCCGACTTGCCCGCCATGGTCCAGCTCCTGGAGTCCGGCCAGGCTGACTTCGTCGTCGGCTCCCGCGAGCTCGGCCAGACGGAGAACACCGACGCGCTCCGTAACGTCGGCGTGAAGCTCTTCGCCCGGGTGATCAGCCTGCTGACGCACTCCCGGCTGACCGACACCTCGAGCGGCCTCCGCCTCATGCGGGCCGGACTGACCGGCACCGTCACCCAGACACAGCCCCAGTATCAGACGTCCGAGCTCCTGATCGGCGCACTGCTGCAGGGCTATCGCGTTGCCGAGGTACCGACTGTCATGCGCCAGCGGCTGTCGGGCGAGAGCAAGAAGGGCCGCAACCTCGCTTACGGCCTCCGCTACGCGCGCGTCATCACCTACACCTACCTGCGCGAACGACGCGCGGCCCCGACGATGCCGAGGCCGGCAGTCACCGCGCCAGACTCCGCTGCGCAGGAGCCTGTGGTCTCGGAGTCCACTAGCACTCGATGACGTTGACGGCCAGTCCGCCGCGGGCCGTTTCCTTGTACTTGACCTTCATGTCGGCGCCAGTCTCGCGCATGGTCTTAATGGCCTTGTCGAGCGAGACCTTGTGCTCACCGTCGCCGCGAACGGCCATCCGCGCCGCAGTGATCGCCTTCACTGCGCCGATCGCGTTGCGCTCGATGCACGGGATCTGCACAAGCCCGCCCACCGGATCGCAGGTCAGGCCGAGGTTGTGCTCGACGCCGATCTCGGCCGCATTCTCCACCTGACCGGGCGTGCCACCGATAACCTCAGCCAGCCCCGCGGCCGCCATCGAGCAGGCCGAGCCGACCTCGCCCTGGCAGCCGACCTCGGCGCCGGAGATCGAGGCGTTCTCCTTGAACAGCGTGCCGATCGCGCCGGCCGTCAGCAGGAACCTGACCACGCCCGCGTCGTCGGCACCCGGCACGAACCTGGTGTAGTAGTGCAGTACTGCCGGGATGATCCCGGCCGCGCCGTTCGTCGGCGCCGTCACGACGCGGCCGCCGGCGGCGTTCTCCTCGTTGACCGCGAGCGCATACAGCGTCACCCACTCCATCGCGTACAGCGGGTCGGTCACGTCGCCCGCCTGCTCGAGTTTCTCCTGCAGCGCCCGGGCGCGGCGGCGTACCCTGAGCCCGCCGGGCAGCACCCCCTCGGCCGCGCAGCCGTTGTCGACGCACTGCCGCATGACGGCCCAGATGTGCAGCAGGCCGGACTCGACTTCGGCCTTGTCCCTGCGCACGAGTTCGTTCGCCAACATGACGCCGCTGACCGGCAGTCCGGTCCGGCCCGTGATGTCCAGTAGCTCCGCGCCGCTGGCGAACGGATACGGGACCGGAGTCGGGTCGGTCACGATGGCGGGGCGCCCGGCCTCGTCCTCGCCGAGCACGAACCCGCCGCCGACCGAGTAGTAGGTCCGGGCGGACAGCTCGTCGCCGGCCGCGTCCAGCGCCGCGAACCGCATGCCGTTGGAGTGGAAGTCGAGCCGCTTGCGGCGGTGCAGCACCACGTCGGAGTCGACATCGAAGCGAACCGGGACGCGGCCGAGCAGCCGCAGCTCACCGGATTCGCGCACGCGGGCCATGGCCGGCTCGGCGGCCGCTGGGTCGACGGTCTCCGGCTGCTCCCCAGCCAGGCCGAGGACCACGGCCTTGACGCTGCCGTGCCCGTGCCCGGTCGCGCCGAGCGAGCCGAACAGCTCGGCACGGACGCCGTGTATGTCCGCCAGCAGCCCGTCGCTCTCCAGCGAGGTGGCGAAGGTGAACGCAGCTCGCATCGGGCCGACCGTGTGCGAGCTCGACGGGCCGATGCCGATCTTGAACAAATCGAACACGCTGACCGTCATCGGTCACTCCCTGCCGTCAGGACTCCGCTGTCCTGTCGCTCCATTGTCACCCAGCCGGCCGGATCTTCCGGCCAGCCGGATCGTAGGGCGGCCGCAGGCTGACCGTAGCGTCCGTCTGCCGTCCTCCGACATTAACCGCATACCGTCCGGACCGGATGAATTCTGACGTCACCTGCTCACCGCCGGGATGGCGCAGGTAGGCAAGCCCCACGGCGGCCCCCAGCGTCTCGCCCCACGCCGCCGAGGTCAGCTGACCGGCAGGCTCTCCGTCGCGCAGCAGCAGCTCGCCACCCCACATCATGACCTCGGGATCGCCGAGGACAACCGACACCAGCCGCCGCCGGGGCCCGTCGGCTCTGGCCTTCTCCACTGCCTCGCGGCCGAGGAACCCAACGCCGCTGCCGAGCTTGCAGGCGAACGTCAGCCCCGCCTCCGCCGGGTTGTAGTCCGGCGTCAGTTCCCGGCCGAACGCACGGTAGGCCTTCTCCAGCCGAAGCGACTCGATCGCGTAGTAGCCGGCGTCCGCGACCCCCAGATCCGCGCCCGCGGAAAGCAGGTCCTCATAGACCCCGACCGCGAACTCGGCCGGGACATACAGCTCCCAGCCGAGCTCACCGACGTAAGTGATCCGGGTGGCCCGCACGGTCGAGTAGCCGAGGTCGATGAGCCGGCTAGCGCCGAAGGCGAAGCCCTCCTCGCTGAGGTCGGCGGCGGACAGCCTCGACAACAGCGCCCGTGCCTGCGGCCCCATCACGCCGTAGACCGCGTACGACGAGGTCACGTCGGTCAGCGTGGCGCGGCTGCCCGGCGGCAGGTTCCGGCGGATGTGGTCGGCGTCCCGCTCCGTCGTCGCCGCGCTTGCCACCAGTAGGAACTCCGTCTCCGACAGCCGGGTGACAGTGATGTCCGACTCGTAGGTCCCGCGGCAGTTGAGCATCCCGGTGTACACGGTACGGCCCGGTGCGACGGCCACATCGTTCGTGCAGATCCACTGCAGCACCGCCTCGGCGTCCTCGCCGGCGACCAGGTACTTGGAGAACGAGGTCTGGTCGAACACGGCCACCCGCTCCCGGGCCGCCCGTTGCTCCGCCGAGGACCAGGGCTGCCAGTTCTGCTTGCCCCAGGAGTATTCGATCGCCGGGTCGTGTCCGGGCGGGGCGAAGAAGTTGGCCCGTTCCCAGCCCATCTTGGACCCGAAGCAGGCGCCCGCCGACCGCAGCAGGCCGTAGACGGGCGAGCGCCGGAACGGCCGCGCAGTCTCCAGTTCCCGGTTCGGCCAGGCGATCGCATAGTGCAGGCCGAGTACTTCGCCCACCCGGTCGCGGAGCCAGCGCGCGTTGCCGTTGAAGGCCGCGAAGCGGCGGATGTCCACGGCCGTCAGGTCGGCATCCGGCTGACCGTCGGTGATCCACTGGGCCAGCGCCAGGCCAGCACCCCCCGCCGACGCGATCCCGACGGAGTTGAACCCGGCACCGACGAAAAATCCGGCCAGCTCCGGCGCTTCGCCGAGGATGAACTGGTTGTCCGGCGTGAAGCTCTCTGGTCCGTTGTAGAACTTCCGGATGCCAGTGTCGGCGAGCGCCGGCAGCCGGTGCAGCGCGCTGTCCATGAGCACCGAGAAGTGGTCCCAGTCCTCGGCGAGCAGCTGGAACTCGAACGGGTACGGCAGCTCGTCGGGTGACACCCAGGGCTTGGCCTTCGGCTCGAAGCCGCCGACCACCAGCCCGCCCGTTTCCTCCTTGAAATACGTGTAGCCGTCCGGGTCGCGCAGCACGGGCAGGCCCGGGTGGACGCCGTCGATCTGCTCGGTGACGACGTAGAAGTGCTCAGCCGAGTGCAGCGGCACGGTCACGCCCGCCAGGGTGCCGACTGCCTTCGCCCACTGACCCGCGCAGTTGACGACAGTCTCCGCCTCGATGTCACCCTGATCGGTCCGCACCCCGGTCACCCGGCCGCGGGCGCTGGTGATCCCGGTCACCCGGACGCGCTCGGCGATGACCACGCCGCGCTGCCGGGCCCCGCGCGCCAGCGCCGCAGTGAGATCGACCGGGTCGGCGCGCCCGTCGGCTGGCAGCCAGATCGCGCCGGCCAGGTCGTCGGCCCGCAGCAGCGGGTAGCGGTCGGCCGCCTGCGCCGGGCTGAGCAGCTCGCAGTCGATTCCGTAGGCCTGCGCGGTCGCGTCGGTGCGCCGGAGGGTCGTCATCCGGTCCTGCGTCCGCGCCACCGTCAGCCCGCCGCACCGGCGGAATCCGGTTGCCTGGCCGGTCTCGGCTTCGAGCTGCTCGTACAGCTGGGTGGAGTACTGCACCAGCCGGGTGCCGGCCTCCGACGCCCGCAGCTGCCCCACCAGCCCGGCAGCGTGCCAGGTCGTCCCGCAGGACAACTGCCCCTGCTCCAGCAGCAGCACCTCGGTGCGGCCGAGGGCGGCCAGGTGATACGCCACGCTTGCGCCGATCACGCCGCCGCCGATGATCACGATCTGGGCCCGGTCCGGGAGCCCTGCCTGCGCCATATTCCTGCCTTCGTCAGTCCGGGTCCTGCACGTCCTCGAGCAGCCGCCCGAAGTGCGGGCTGGTGAAGCCAGCCGCGGCGATCTCGTAGCGTTCCATCGCCCACGACCAGAAGTCGGCATCCAGCTCGCTGGTCGCGTGCTGGATCACGCCCCACAGCGTCCAGCCGTAGCGGGACACCAGCCGGAACAGCCGCGCCCGGGCGATCCGGCTGCGGCGCGGCCTGCCGTAGTAGCAGGTCACCAGCTCGGCGAGCGCGTCGTCGTCAAGGTCGCACTCGCCCGCGATGTTGCCGAGCTCGAAGCACGAGTCGTTGTTGCCCGAGTACTCGTAGTCGATCAGCCAGATCCGGCGGCCGTCGTCGATGAAGTTCGCCGCCAGCAGGTCGTTGTTGCAGGGAACCGTGCCCTCGTCCCGGACCGCGAGCGCCTTGCGGGCCTCCGTGAACTGCGGCATCAGCTCCTGGTAGCCGGCCGGGATCGCCATCCCGCGGCCGGCTGCGGTGGCGTAGTAGGCGGCCTGCACCTCGAACATGTCGAAGTCGCCGTCGAACCGCCCGGCCCGGTGCAGCCGGGCGCAGGCGGCCGCGATCCGGCTCAGCGTCGCCGGCTCAGCGACGTCAGCGCTGGTCAGGGTCCGGCCCGCGACGAAGCCGAGCACCAGGACACGGTCCTGCGGCCGGTACTCGATGACTGGGGCGCCCACACCGGCCCGCGCCGCGACCACCGAGTTGCGGTACTCGCGGTCGCGGTCGATCGCCAGCAGCTCGCCGCCCGCCGAGAACACCCGGGCCACGAACACGCCCGCCGGAGTGGTCACCTTGAAGTTGCGGTTCGTCAGGCCACCGGGCAGCTCGGTAACCTGCCGCGGCTCACCCGCCAGGCTCGGCACCCGGGCCAGCACAGCCAGCGGGCTGCCGGGTGGGTCGTCGCGAGGCGGGGTCACCCCCGCACAGTACGGCGGGCCAGGCATAAAGGTCTAGATCGTCACGGGGAGAAACGGGGCCGCCGGTCGTGAATGTCTGCTCTTAGAGTCTGGACAGTTAACTGGCCAGGTCCTACGCTCCTGCCACAGTCTTTCGATCGTGCCCGGCCTCAATCCAGCGACGTATTGATCCAGGGGTCAGTGTCCGTCCAGAGCAGGAGCCCGTCGTGAGCACAAGCCCGGATGTCACAAGCGGTCATGACCGCGACGCTGCTGACCTCGCCAAATTTGGCTATCAGCAGGAACTGAAGCGCTCGCTCGGCATGTTCAGCTCGTTTGCCGTCGCGTTCAGCTACATCTCGCCCTCCACCGGCATCTTCACTCTGTTCGCCCTCGGCCTCACCACGATCGGCGGCGTCTTCATCTGGACCTGGCCGGTCGTCGCGGTCGGCCAGTTCATCATCGCGCTCAACTTCGCGGAGGTGACGAGCCACTACCCGCTGGCGGGGTCTGTCTTCCAGTGGTCCAAGTACATGGCGAGCCGCGCCTACTCCTGGTTCACCGGCTGGATCTATCTGTTCGCGGGCATCCTGACCGTCACCGCGGTGGTAGCGACGCTGCCGATCGCGCTGATCCCGGCGCTCAACGGGCTCGGCTGGCACGGTCTCGGCCAGGGCAGCAGCTCAACCGCGCTGCACACCGAACTCGTGGTGGCACTGATCACCCTGGTGGTGATCACGGTGCTCAACATCTACGGCGTGCGGCTGGTCTCGATCATCAACAACACCGGCGTGCTGTTCGAGATCCTCGGCATGTTCGTCTTCGCCATCGTGCTGATGGCGTTCCACAACCATCAGGGCTTCAAGGTCGTGACGAACAGCGGCGGGCTGCACGTCGGGGCCAACACGTTCCTGATCGCGATGTTCATGAGCCTGTTCGTGATCTACGGCTTCGACACCGCGTCCACCCTGGCCGAGGAGACGAAAGACCCGCGCCGGGCCGCGCCGAGGGCAGTTCTCTTCTCGATCATCGGCGCGTTCATCATCGGCGGCGTGTTCCTTCTCGGCGTCCTGATGTCGATTCCGAACATGCACGCCGCGATCACCGGCGCCTACGGCCCGCAGAACATCATCGAGGCGAACTTCTCGCACCCGTTCGCGACCATCTACCTGCTGGTGGTCTCGGCCGCGATCTTCGTCTGCTGCCTGTCGATCATGGCAGCAACGATCCGGCTGACCTTCGGCATGGCCCGCGACAACCAGCTGCCGCTCTCCAAGCCGCTGGCCCGAGTCTCGCCCAGCCTGCACACCCCGGTCTGGACCTGTATCACCGTCGCCGTGATCGCCGCCATCCCGTTCATCCAGTACACCGGGGCCGGCATCATCGCGATCGCCGCGACCGCGATGATCTACCTCAGCTACTTCCTCGGGAACCTCGCGATCCTGCGCGACCGTCTGAGGGGCTGGCCGCGGACCAGCTCACCGTTCCGCCTCGGGCGGTGGGGCCTGACGATCAACATCGTCGGCCTGCTCTACGGCGGAGCCATGCTGGTTAACTTCGCCTGGCCGCGGGTGCAGAGCAACCCGACGCCGAAGCAGGAGGACCTGCTGCTGAACTTCCACATCGGATTCCTCAACGGCATCCCGGTGCTGTGGAGCGTGTTCATCTTCATTCTCGTGATCGGCGTCCTGTACTACCTGATCACCGGGCAGCGCAAGGAGTTCGCGCCGGTGACCGCGCCTGCTGACGAGCCCGTTCCCGCAGCAGGCGGAGCCGCCTAGCGATGCAGGAGCAGGGTGGCGTGCCGGGAGCCTGGCCGGGTCCTTCGATCCGGCCGACGGCGGGGAGGGCGGTGCGCCACCCATCGTCGGGGATTGCCGCGGCCGCTGGCCGCGGCAATCCGCCGCGAGCGCGCGCGGGCGGGAAGGGACACTAGGAAACATGCAGCGACGGCCGCACACCTGGCGCCGCGCCCCGCTGCCCAGGAAGCCGCCGGTCATCGTCCGGCAGCCCGGCACGACCGCGCACGCTCAGATCGAGGACTGGCTCGCCGACGCGATCGCGGCCGGGCAGCTCACTCCGGGCGATCGGCTGCCCACCGAGCAGGACCTGGCGGCCTGGCTCGGCGTCAGCCGGATGACCCTCCGGCACGCGCTCGGCGAGCTTGCGCAGCGCGGGCTGGTGACGAGGACCGTCGGCCGGGGCGGCGGCACCTTCGTCGCCGAGCCGAAGCTCGAGCAGGATCTCACGACGCTGGCCGGATTCTCCGAGCAGCTGCGCCGCACCGGCAAGGTCGCCGGCGCCCGGGTGCTGACGGCTGCGCAGATACCGGCGGGCCCGGCCGCCGCGGCCGCGCTGAGTCTCGCCGAGGGCGACCCGGTCCACGACGTCCGGCGCATCCGGCTGGCCGACGGGCGGCCCATCGTGATCGAGCACTCGCAGTTCCCGGCGGCGCTCTTTCCCGGCATGCTGGACTGCCGCCTCGACGGGTCGCTGTACGACCTGCTGACGAGCAACTACGGTGAGCGGCCGCACCACGCCCGTGAATCGCTCGAGCCGGTCGTCGCCGGCGTACGGGAGGCCGAGGCGCTCGAGGTCGACGAGGGCACGCCACTCATGCTGGTGGAGCGGACCGCCTACTCCGCGTCCGGTCTTCCGCTTGAGTACGCCCGGGATCTGTTCCGCGGTGACCGCACCCGCGTCGTGGTCTGGACCTCAGGGCTTGGCGGCGCGCTGTGACCCCGCCCGCGAGGTGATGACAGCGCAGCTCGTGCCCGGTAACGTCCGCAGACATGACAGTCAAACTGGTGGTCCTGTACACGCAGCCGGAAGACCCCGCAGCCTTCGACGAGCACTATCTGGGCGTGCACATGCCGCTGGCGGCCGGGCTGCCCGGCCTCCAGCGTGCCGAGACAGCCACGCTGACCGCCGCGCTCGACGGCAGTGAGCTGACCTACTACCGCATCACCGAGTTGTACTTCGCCGATGCCGACGCGATGTCTGCGGCGTTCGGTTCCGCTGAAGGCGCGGCGACGGCCGCTGACTACGGGCAGATCGCGCCGCCGGGCTCGCGCATGCTGGTCGCTGCGGTGGAGGACTAGGGCCGCGAAGCCGCCTGGGTCCGGCCGATCGACCTGTTCTCGGACGCGCCTCCGGTGGCTGGCCCTCGCGGGTCAGCTGGAGCGGGCGGGCCTGGGCGTCGGAATTACCTCGATGGTGACCGGCTCAAGGCCGGTGATCTCCCACTGACCCTCGCCGACGTCCACTGCGAGCCGCGATTTGCCGACGCGCAGCCCGCTCACCCGTAGCGGCAGGTAGCGGTCAGGCACTTCGGGTGCGCACCACAACTGGCTACTGCCCACTTCCGGGGTGAACCGGAGCAGGCTGTGCAGCAGCAGCAGCGGGGCGCCCGCCGCCCAGGCCTGCGGCGAGCACGACGTCGGGTACGGCACGGGCGTTCCGAACTCCTCCCGGCCGAAGCCGCAGAACAGCTCCGGCAGCCGGTAGCCGAATGCGGCCGCCGCGTCGATGATCGCGCCGGTCACCCGCTGGGCCTGCTCGATGTAGCCGTAGCGCATGAGCCCGGCTGCGCAGATCGCGTTGTCGTGCGGCCAGATCGAGCCGTTGTGGTAGCTCATCGGGTTGTAGGCGGCCATCGAGCTCGCCAGCGTCCGGATACCCCAGCCGCTGAACATCTCTGGCGACATCAGGTGCCGCGCCACCGAGGCAGCCTTCTCCTTGTCGGCGATCCCGGTCCACAGGCAGTGCCCAATGTTCGAGGTGAGCGCGTCAATCGGCCGTTTCTCGGCGTCAAGCCCGACCGCATACCAGCCCTTGTCGTCCAGCCAGAACCGCTCGTTGAAGTCACGCTTGAGCTGCTTGGCCTTCTTGCGCCAGGCCGCGGCGCCCGCGTTGTCACCGGCGTTGCGCGCGAGCTGAGCCCGGGCGCGGTAGGCAGCATAGACGTAGGCCTGGACCTCGGCGAGAGCGATCGGCGGCTCGGCGATCGTGCCGTCGGCGAAGTTGATGCCGTCCCAGGAGTCCTTCCAGCCCTGGTTGGCCAGCCCGCGGCTGGTCTTGCGCCGGTACTCGACGAAGCCGTCCCCGTCGGCATCGCCATAGGTCTCGATCCACTCGAGTGCGCGATCCGCGTGCGGCAGGAGGCCGGTGACCGCGCTCTCCTTGCCGCCCCACCGCTGCAGCTCACCGAGCAGCATGACGAACAGCGGCGTCGCATCGGCCGTGCCGAAGTACGCGCTGCGGCCGCCGAGGGCGAATGACGCCGCGGGGCCGAACCGTACCTCGTGCAGGATCTTGCCCGGCTCCTCCTCGGAGGCGTCGTCGAAGTCACTGCCCTGCCAGGCGGCCAGCGTCCGGAGGGTGCCGAGCGCCAGGCCGGGATCCCACGGCAGCAGCATCCACGCGGTGAGCAGCGAGTCACGGCCGAACAGCGCCATGAACCACGGTGCGCCGGCGGCGACAACCGGCCAGCGGGGGTGCTCCGGGTCGAAGATCCGCAGCGCGCCCAGATCCTCCACGCTGCGGCCTAGCACCTGCGCCAGGTTCCGGTCGGGCGTGCGAACCTGCGGGCCGCGCTGCCGCCACTTGCGCAGCCGCTTGGCGGGCAGCGTCCGGTCGACTGCATGACCGCGGGGATGGCGAAGCTCCATGGCGATGCCGTCGTTGACTGGCACCGCCTCCACCGTCACAGTCCGCTCGGAATGCGCGGGTACCGAGAGCCGCCAGGCCAGGGCACCCTCGTCAGTGACCGACGGGTTCTGGTCACCCGTGAGCCGTAGCTCCTGGCGGCGCTCACGCCGGCCGCTGCTGATGACAAGTCCGGAGTCCTCCATGGCGGTGCTCGCCGACGCGCGCGGCTTCGAGCGGCCTTTGACCTCGAACAGGTCGGCGAAGTCCGCCTCGGCTATCAGCGTGACCCGGAAGCGCTTCGCCGTACCCGAGGTGTTGCGCAGGGTGATGTCCTCGCGCAGGCCGTCGCCGACGTACCGGCGCCTGATGACCAGCAGCGTGCTGTCGGCCTTGCCGGCCCGCGGCGGCATCCGGCCGAGGAACGTTGCCGCGTAGGGCTCGGTGTGCTGCACGGACAGCGGCTGCGGCTCGATGTCGTCCACCATCAGCTCGAACCGCGAGAGCATCCGGGTGTCCCGGACGAACAGCCCCTGCGACCGGTCCGGCACGATGTCGCCACCCGGCTCGCTGATGCAGAACGTCGAGCCCTCGATCAGCGTGACCGGACTGCAGGCGGCGCCCTGGCCGGGCGGCAGATCGCCCGACGACCACGGCTCAGTCATCTCGCTTCTTCTCCTGCCGAGCGGCTGGTCAGGTCCCCCGACACCGCGCTGCGCGCGGCCCGGAGGCCGCGCGCAGCCGGACTGCCTGGGTTAGGCGCTGATGAGCCGGCGTCCCGCTGCCGGGATCCGGCGCATGAGCCGGGACTCGCGGTCGAGCACCCGACGGTAGAGCTCGTCGTGGTCGCGCGCCATCCGCTGCAGCGAGAACCTCTGCTGCGCCGCGTCCCGGCACAGGTTACGGTCGAGTTCGGCCACCCGGTCAACTGCGCTGATCATCTCCCCTTCGTCGCGGCAGAGATACCCCGTCCTGCCTGGATCAATGATCTCCGGAGCGGCCCCGTTCGGAAAGGCAAGCACCGGCGTGGCGCAGGCCAGCGCTTCTGCCATTACCAGGCCGAACGGCTCGCGCCAGGTGATGGGGTTGAGCATGGCGTCGGCATGCCGCAGCAGATCGATCCTGCGGTCGAGCGGCATCTCCGTCGGCATGTCGTCGTCTATGTCGAGCAGCGGCTTGACCTCGGACTCGAAGTACGCGATCTCGTTGTCCTCGCGCATTTTCGTCGACAGCAGCAGGCGCTTGCCTGCCTTCTTGGCGATCCGGACCGCGTGGTGGACGCCCTTGTCCGGCGACATCCGGCCGATGAACATGACGTAGCCGCCGCCGCCCGGCCCCGGCGTGTAGACGTCGAGATCGATGCCATGGTGGATCACCGCGGCAATCGGAACGCCGCCGTACTGCTGCGCCTGGCGCGCCTGCGAATGCGAGATCGCGACCAGCGAGCAGTGCTTGGCGATCTCGGCCTGGATGGGCTGGGTCTCGCCGTTGAACGGGCCGTGGTTGGTGTGGACGACTGGTGGCCGGCGCATCCCTCTCAGACCGGAGATGAGCGGGCCGAGGAAGGTGTGGTCGTGGATGACATCCATGTCCGCCAGCGACTCGTAGGCAGCCAGCACGTGCGCTGTCTCCGGAACGGTCACGCCAATCGGGGCGATCGGCGCGGGATACAGAAAATCAGTGGGAACCGGGCACTGCGACTCGCCCACTGTGAACAGCCGGACCTCGTGACCGAGTTGCTTCAAGCCGCGGGCGAGGTTGTCGATGACGACCTCGGTCCCGCCGTAGGCCGGAGGTGGAACCGGGACCCAGGGCGGGGCAATCAGGCCGATCCGCATCTGCACTGCCTCCTCGTGTCGAGCCGCGTGACCATCACGCTCCGCCAGGCCAGGCAACCTGCGCCCTGCGCTGGCGACGGTGGGCGCGCTACCGGGTGGACCACACCGCCTGGGCCGGAACGCCTGGCGTGGCGCTCCGCAGGACGGCGCGGGCACACGGCGGCACGGGGATTCGTCCGGTAGTGCCGGTCGTGAGACCAGTTCCGGCTCCGTACCCTGCGCACCCGCGGGGAAGTGCCAGAGGCCGATAACGCACCTAAACTACTGTGCGTCTTGAGCCGTTAACCGAAAGTAATCTTCCCCGCCGGAAAGGGACGGCAAACGTGATGCGGTCTTTCCCGGCGATCATGGCAGGGGCTGGCCAGGACCTCCTTCGTGCCGGTGACCAGGCCCTGGACCAGCGGATCAGCACGTTCGGCGCGAGCGCCGCTCCTTCGGGCGCCAGATCCCCGATGCACCGCTACAACGTACAAATGCTCATATTTCTTTGGCGCTTCAGTCCGCCGTGAAAGGGCAGTGGGTGGCAATTCACGAGGTCTTCCGTCCGGCGCACTGGCGCCATTCCGGGGAAGCCGGGAGCGCGGCGCCGCGGGTCCGTACTGCGGTCTGCGCGGTACCTCGCCTTGAGAAGTACCCCGCCACTGCCATGCCGCGGTAAAGCAGCCGTCTGCATATGACCGTCGCCGACGTCAGCGGCCGTTGAGCGACCGAAGTAACAGAAACCCCATCAGACTCATCCCTTCAGCCCATACGATTCGGCGCAGCCGCATCCGCGGTCAAAGCTGAAGGGGAAGCCGTGATCATCCGGAGGGCGTATTCGGTACCCGAGCACATCACGATGGCCGGGCTTGGTGCAGGCCTGATCGGCTCCGTCTACCCCATGATCATGGCGCATACGGGCGGCCAGGGACTCCCGTGCCCGCTCCGGACGCTGACCGGTGTGCCGTGCCCGTTCTGCGGCCTCACGACCGCGACGGTGGCACTCACTCATGGCCAGTGGGGCACGGCAGCGGCGACCAGTCCGCTGGCCTACCTGGCGGCCTGCCTGGTCCTGGGGACGACGCCGCTGCTGGCGGCTCGGCTGGCCGGCTTCGCCGGTCCGCCGCGCCCGTGGTCAGCGGCGGCAAAGAAGCGCATCAGGTACGCGGCCTACGTCGTGGTGGCGTGCAGCTGGATCTTCCAGCTGCACCGGTACGGATTCCTCTAGCAGTCGCTGGCACGAACCACAGCAGCAACCCCACACCAGAAAGGGCCATCATGGCTGACCCGTATGCCGCTGTCCCGACGACCAGCTTGTATGCGAACTGGGGCCAGCGCGTCCTCGCGTACCTCGTCGACGTGGCGCCCATCGTCATCCTTGAGCTGATTTTCTTCCGGATCTTCGTCATCTACCTGCTTATCCTGCTGGCCTCCGTCGGCTGGACCATCTACAACCGCTGGTACAAGGCGGGCACGACGGGCCAGTCCCTGGGCAAGAGGGTGCTGAATCTTCGCCTGGTCAGCGAGCAGACCGGTGAGCCGATCGGCATGCTCATGGCATTTGTCCGTGACATCTGCCATCTCGTCGACGCGATCATCTGCTACGTCGGATTCCTGTTCCCGCTGTGGGACGCCAAGCGGCAGACTCTCGCTGACAAGATCGTGAAGACGGTGGTTATCCCGGCCTGATCGCGATCACCGGCTGCCGGGCCCGCCCCTGTAGGACCCGGCAGCCGGCTGCGTGCTGACCGCCATGCGATCCCCCTCTGCGAGCAACGCGCGTGTGCTCCCCGGTCTGCGGATGGCACTGGCAGTCCGCTGATACACACAGGTGCACTCCATCGGCGAGGAATCCACTGGGCCGGGTGTATCAGCAGGCAGCGCGGTGTCTCCGGGCTGACAGAAGCGGAGCCGTCCGGAGGCACATCCCGCGGCCTGTGCCGCGAAGGGAGCGCGCATGAGCCTGAGCTACCGCGATGTGCGGGTCGGTGCCGCGCGGCCGCAGCCCGGGCCAGCTTCCGGACTTCGCGAACTGCATCCTTTCCGAGGCATAACATGCTGGTGGGTTCGCCAGCCCTGGAAAGGACGCACCATGCGCGACGACCCGTCTGTCATTGCCCTGGTGACACGGGTATGCGGCGGCGACCACGAAGCGTGGAACGAGATCATCGACCGCTACGCGCCGCTGGTGTGGGCCATCTGCAACCGGTATCAGCTGAGCCGGCAGGACATCGACGACGCTGCCCAGGGCGTCTGGGTCATGCTGGTGGAGCACATCAGTCAGCTGCGCGAGCCCGCTGCGCTGCCCGGCTGGATCGCTACGACGGCCAGGAACGAGTGTCTGCGGATGCTGCGCACGGCCAGTCGGTATGACCTCAGCGGGCAGCCGACCGAGGACCTGATGCCGCCCGACCCGGACGATCGCGCAGTCGACGAAGACCTTCTGGAAGCGGAGCTCAACATCTCCCTTCGCGCCGCGTTCGCAGAGTTCGCGGAGCTGGCACCCGACTGCCACAAGCTGCTGACCATGCTGATCACTGATCCCCCGCCGACGTACGCGGAGGTCAGCGGCGCGCTCGGCATGCCAGTCGGGAGCATCGGGCCGACGCGCTCCCGTTGCCTGAGCCGACTGCGGAGATCGCCGCACCTCGCTGCCTTCCTGAGCGGGCACGCTGGGGCTGTCCAAGCCAGGAAGACCGGGAGATGAGCACCATGGGTGCTGACCTCAGCGACGATGAACTGCTTGCGGCGCTCAAGCGCGCCGTCGCCGAGCGGAACGCGGTGCCGCCGGACTTTATCGAGGCCGCTCAGGCGGCCTTCGCCTGGCACAACATCGACGCCGAGCTCGCGCAGCTGACCTACGACTCGCTGCAGGACACGGAATCCGCTTCCGCCACCAGGGCTGAGGCCGCCTCGATTCGCGCACTCACGTTCACATCGGCCCGGCTGACGATCGAGCTCGAGGTCGCTCACGACGCGCTCGTGGGCCAGATCGTGCCCGCGCAGCCAGCCGCAATCACCGTAGTGCCGCGGACGGGGGCGGAGGTGACTGTCGAAGCGGACGACATCGGCTGCTTCTCGATAGAGCCGATCCCGCTCGGCCAGTTCCGGCTGCGTTGCCAGACAGCCGCCGACGTCGAGGCCCTGACTGGCTGGATCACGCTCTAACGAGGCCGCAGCCTCAGGCGGCGCCAAACGCGAGTAGCGACGCGGCCGCGGCGTGCTGATCGACGTCCGCCCCGGCTGCCGACCGGACGTAGAGAAGCGACTCGGCCAGCGACCGCCCCGCGCTCAGGTGCCGGTGCAGCTCGATCATCAGCGGCACGATGGCCTGGTCCTTAACTGGGACGACGCCCGCGACGATCCCGGCGGTGCCAAGCGGAAGCAGACTGCTGACCAGGCCGAGCAGCTCGTCCGCGCCGACCGGGGCGAGCACGCCGGAGTCGCAGCTCGACAGCACCATGCGGTACGGCGCACGCTGCAGCTGCTCGAAGTCATAGACCGTGAGCGGACCATCGTGCAGTCGCAGCGAGGAAAACATCGGGCTGTCCGCGCGGAACGTGCCGTGCGCGGCGAGGTGCGCGAGCCAGGCACCATCGAGCGCCGAAAGGACGCGCCCTGCCGTCGCATGCTTCCCCGACAGCACCGTGACGTCCTGGTAAAACCCCGCCGCGACCGGAACCTCGGCGCCGCCGGTCACCAGGCCCGGTCCACGTGCCAGGACCACGCGGTGCCGGTCGGGCGGCCGCGCGGTGCGGGCACGCAGCCAGGCGCTTGCCGATGGTGCCACGCTGAACGGACGGGCAGCGAGCGCGGGCAGCAGCGCCCACGGAATCCCGTGGAGCCTGCCCGGCGGGACGACAACGAGCGGACCGTCCGCCAGCGCCGCAGTGGCCGGACCGAGAACGACAGCCTCGAGTCGCGGGCCAGCAGCGGAGAGAATGGCCATGGCGCTGGCGACGTCGTCCCCAGTCCGGCCGCGCGCCAGCCTGCGCAAGGCAAAGTGCGCGAAGTCGGCCGCGCGCCTCGCTTCCGCGGAGGTTCCTGCCGTGATCAGCCGGACCCGGCCGCGTCCGCAGAGCAGCACGTGCAGCACGCCGTCCACGTCGACGATTTCTGCGAGCTGCTGGTGGCCAAGCTGGTCGAGTAGCTCGCCGACGTCCAGCCGGGGCAAGCCAGGCATAGCTGCGCCTGGAGTCCGCAGCGAGCGCCCGCGGACGTCCTTCTCGAGCCGCAGTTGCTGTCGCTCAAGCATCGCCGTGGGTCCTCCGGCACGCCGCGCGGCCTGGAGCAAGCTGCTGACCCGTCGCAAGGCGGCGAGATCGGCATCGAAGCCGGTGCCACCGGGCGGCCGCACTGCTGGCACAGCGAGCGCGGTACCGCGCCAGCGCTCGCTCCAGACCAGGAGCCGACGCGGCTTGCGGCCTGCGGCCGCGTGTCGCTGCGCGAGCGCGGCGAGTTCCGCGCCGTGCGCAGTCGCCTGGGCACGCAGTTCGGAAGCACCGAGCGTCCACCGGTACTCGTCCAGGATCTGCAGGCCGCGCCGGCAGGCAGTCTGCAGCTGCACGACCTGACCTTCCGCCTCCGCGCGCAGCGCCTCACCCAGCCAGCCGACAACCCGGGAGATCGCCGGCCCGCGGTACCGGTCGCGGGCAGCAGAGCGAAACTGCTCGGCCGCAAGATCTGTCCGGCCACGGGCGAGCGCGATCCGGCCAGCCAGCAACTGGGCCTGCGCCACCTGGCCCGAGCCCGCCGCCGACAGCAGGTCGACCGCCTGCAGCGCGGACGACAACAGCCTGCCCGACCGCTGACCACCCTCGTAGCGGGCACGGAAGACGCAGAAAGTGGCGTGGGCATATCGCCAGCTCTGCTGAGTCCGGAAGAGCCGCCGGGCTGCACTGGCCCGGGCGAGCGCCTCGCCGGGCTGCGCCGAGGCAAGAGCGCATACAGCTCCCATGTAAAGAAGCTCTGCTTTTCGCGTTGACTTTCCGCGGGTCTGCTCGATGTCCCGGACGGCCTCGTCGGCCTGGGCCAGCGCCTCACGAGCAAGGCCAGCGGCCAGCAAGACATCACAGCGGGTAAAGCTCACAGCCGCGGTCGGCACTGCGAACTCCCGGTAGCGCGCCTCGGTGTCGTCCAGCACCGTCAGGGCGGTCACCAGGTCGCCCGCGTGGAATGCGGCCACTCCCCGGTTCAGAAGCGTATGGACAAACTCCAGCTCCTGACCGCTGGCCGACAGCAGCTCGCCTGCCGTGACGAAGTCGGCATCCGCGCGCTCAGGAAAGCCAAGGGCCAGATAGACAAGGCCGCGGCCGTTGAGGGCACGGGCGGTCCAGACGGGGTCGCGCGCCCGGCGCAGAATGACCACTGCCCGCCGGAAATCCTCCAGCGCGCGGGAGTGCCGCCCTAGTATCCACAGCACGTTCCCGCGCCGGTGCAGGACCCGGCCGGCGAGAGCGCCGCCGGACAACTCGACGGCGCGGTCGAAGGCTGCCAGGCCCGCAGCCGTCCGGCCGGCAAATACGTACGCGGCGCCGAGCGACCCGAGGACGTCGGCCTCGCGCTCACGGGAAGCGAGTTTGCGGGAAAGCTGAAGCGCATTGCGGAGTTCGCCGATGCCCGCTGCGACGTCTCCCGTGTCGCGCAGGACGATGCCGGCCGCCTGGTGCGCGATGCTTGCCTCGTACAGTGCGGGACTGGACGACAGCAGGCTGCGCGCGAGCGCCAGCGCCTCCCGCGGCCGTGACATCGCAAGCAGCAGCAAGCCGTCGGCTCCCGTCGCACCGGAGCCGTCCGCAGGTGCACTATCCGCCACAAACGTAAGACTAGATGCCCATATGATCACGCTGTGGCGACGCGTCCGGGCAGGCGCTGTAGGGCCAGGTCCTCGCGCCAGCACCGGCTACATCACGTCACCCGTAGCCGACAGAAGGTATTTCACCCGGACGAGGTATCACTCCGACACTTGCCTCCTCCGTAAGGCGCCCGGCGCATCACCGGTGCGCTCCGCGGAGAGCACGACCCGTGTCAGCCGTGGGCCCCGCCCCGGGCGGCTGTGCACTACCCGACCCCCGTTGTGGAGACCCCATGCCTGACGAAACCGACAACTGGAGAGCTGGTCTCAGCCAGAAAGTCGTCGACGAAACCGACTGCATCATCAAGGCATTCCGCGGCTCGTCTGACCCGCGTCTGGAGGTTAAGGCAGCGCGCAGCGACATCGGCGTCGACCATCTGTATGCCGAGGGGCAGATCCTCGTGCGCGCCGAATATCTGGACCGGGTACTTGAGGTTCTCGGCGAGCAGCCGGAACGCGACCTGCAGGCTGCCGAGCCCGCAGCCGGACGGCTGCGGCGGGTGATCGGCGGCGTCGCGCTGCTCACGCTGCCGGAGAACTGGACCGTGACCACCGCGCTCGCGGAGATCGACCGCCAGCTGGGCCGCGGCGCCGCGACTCCCGACCACGTGCTCACCGTGGCGGGCGGTGCCAACGGCGGCGGCGAGGGCCTGGCCTGTCCCGCGACCGAACCGGAGCCGGCTTACCACGATGCCGACCTGTATCCGTCAGTGACCGGCGGCCACGGCGGAGCCGGCGTTCTCGTCTACCTGGCCGACACCGGATTGCTGGAGGGCATTGCGAAGACACACCACTGGCTCGACGGCGTCCAGGCGGTGGACTTCGACCCGCTGCCGCCGAAGCTGCCGGGCGGCGTCCAGCCGATCCCGCCCTACTCCGGCCACGGCACGTTCGTCGCCGGCGTCATGCGCGCGGTGGCTCCGGCGGCCCAGATCGTCGTCGCGAACGCGTTCTCCATCGCTGGCAGCCAGCTCGAGTCGGACCTGGTCACCCGGCTTGAGGACGAGCTCAAGCGCGGCGCCGACATCTTCCACCTCAGCATTGCCGCGCGGTCGCGGCACGACCTGCCTCTGCTCGCTTTCCGCGAGTGGCTGAACCGGCTGCACGACACGAAAGGCAGCATCTGCATCGCCCCGGCTGGTAATGACCACCACCGGAGGCCCAACTGGCCAGCAGCGTTCCCCGGTGTCATCGGCGTCGGCGCGCTCGGCAGCGACTGGCGCGGCCAGGCCAGCTTCACCAACTACGGCGGCTGGGTCGATGTGTACGCACCGGGCCGGGACCTTGTCAACGCGTATGCGACCGGGACCTATACCTGCCATGTCGCCCCGTACACCGGCCAGACGCGCGAGTTCTACGGCATGGCGAAGTGGAGTGGCACCTCGTTCTCCACTCCGATCGTGACCGGGCTGATCGCCAGCCGCATGTCGAGCACCGGCGAGAATGCCGTGCAAGCCGCCGATGCCCTGCTGGCACTAGCGCGCGAGCAGGCCATCCTCGGCGTGGGCCCGGTCTTGCTGCCAGAGGGATACCACCGGCTCTGACGTGTGCCTGCGGTTGCCGGTTGCTGTTGTGACAGCAACCGGAAGCTGGCATGGCCGACCGCCACCGGCGGTTCGAGCCCGGGAATAACCTGCGGGTTTACTTAGTTTGCATATAGCAAGTAAACTTCTACAGCCAGGCCGTCGAGCTGCAGTCTCCAGCACCCGCTCCGGCCTCCCGGGTAGCAGCGCCACGAAGGGAAGTTCATGTCGTCCGTCGCAGAGCGTGTCGCCGGCGTCCACTACAAGTGGATAGCCCTGTCGAACACGACCCTGGGCGTCCTGATGGCCACCATCAACGCCTCGATCATGCTCATCGCCCTGCCCGACATCTTCCGCGGCATCGGCGTGAACCCGCTACAGCCAGGCAACACCAGCCTGCTGCTGTGGCTGATCATGGGCTACCTGGTGGTCACCGCGGTGCTGGTCGTCAGCTTCGGGCGACTGGGCGACATGTTCGGCCGGGTCCGGATGTTCAACCTGGGCTTCGCGATCTTCGCGATCTTCTCTATCTTCCTCTCGGTGACCTGGCTGCACGGGACGGCGGCGGCCTGGTGGCTGATCTGCATGCGCGTGCTGCAAGGCGTCGGCGGAGCGATGCTGATGGCCAACTCGGGCGCCATCCTCACCGACGCATTCCCGGCTAACCAGCGCGGCCTGGCACTGGGGCTGAACCAGGTCGCGGCCATCGCCGGCTCGTTCATCGGCCTTGTCCTCGGCGGCATTCTCGGTCCCATCAGCTGGCGCTACGTCTTCCTGGTCTCGGTGCCGTTCGGCCTGCTCGGTGCGGTCTGGTCCTACCTGAAGCTGCAGGAGCGAGGCGTCCGCAAGCCTGCCCGCCTGGACTGGCCGGGCAACGTGACCTTCGCCGCGGGCCTCATCGCGGTGCTGGTCGGCATCACCTACGGCATCCAGCCGTACGGCGGCCACACCATGGGCTGGACGAGCCCGCTCGTGCTGACGCTCATCATCGGCGGCATCGTGGTGCTGACGGTTTTCAGCGTCATCGAGACCAGGGTCGCCGAACCGATGTTCAACCTGAGCCTGTTCAAGATCCGGCCTTTCACCGCGGGCAACATGGCGAGCCTGCTGTCCAGCCTTGGCCGCGGCGGCCTCATGTTCACCCTGATCATCTGGCTGCAGGGCATCTACCTGCCCATGCACGGCTACGACTTCGACCGGACGCCGCTGTGGGCCGGCATCGCCATGCTGCCGCTGACCGCCGGTTTCCTGATCGCCGGGCCGCTGTCGGGCTGGCTGTCGGACCGGTTCGGCGCTCGGCCGTTCTCGACCGGGGGCATGATCCTTGCGGCGGCCTCGTTCGGAATGCTCGAGCTGCTGCCGATCGACTTCACCTACTGGCAGTTCGCCGGGATCCTGCTCCTCAACGGCATCGGCATGGGCCTGTTCGCCTCACCGAACCGGGCCGGCATCATGAACAGCCTGCCGCCCGAGCGCCGTGGCGTCGGCGCCGGCATGAGCGCGACCTTCCAGAACTCCGCCATGGTGCTGTCCATCGGGATCTTCTTCTCGCTGATCATCCTGGGCCTAGCCGGCACCCTGCCCGGCGCGCTGAACCACGGGCTCGTCGCCCAGGGCGTACCACACGCGGACGCCGCCCGGATCGCGTCGCTGCCGCCGGTCTCGGTGATGTTCGCAGCGCTCCTCGGCTACAACCCGGTGCAGACGCTTCTCGGGCCGGTGATCAGCAAGCTGTCGCCGAGCCACGCTGCCTACCTGACCGGGCACACGTTCTTCCCGTCGCTGATCTCCGGGCCGTTCCAGCACGGTCTCGAGGTCGCGTTCGCCTTCTCGATCGCGGCCTGCCTGATCGCCGCGGTCGCGTCGCTGCTGCGCGGCGGCCGGTACGTGCACGACCTGCAGGCCGCCGGGGCAGTCAGCGCAGAAGTTGCGACCGCCGACATCGAAGCGGGCGAGGACGTCGAGGGCGATGACGACTGGCCGCAGGCGGACCGCGACGCCGCCGGCCGGCTCACCGGCCCGCCGCTAAGGGCCGCCGACCCTGCGCTGAGGGCTGCCGAACCCGCGCTGAGGGCTGCGGACCCTGCGCTGAGGGCTCCGGCGTCCATCCCGGCCGGCGACTGACAGCTTCACTGGCCCAGCCTTTCTTTGCCGGGCAAGTCCGCCCGTGCCAGCGAGACAGCGCAATGTAAGCGCTAACATTGTGGTCGTCACCGGCTCGATCCCGCCGCGCCGCCCGCTGCTTGCTGCCCTCCGGAGAGGCGCGACCATGGCTAAGGACCGGCTGTCCGGGCGACCAGCTATCCAGGCCGCAACGCTCTACGACGTGGCCCGCGAAGCCGGAGTCTCGACCGCCACGGTCTCGCGAGTGGTGCATGGCCAGGATCGCGTCCGCCCGTCGACTCGGCAGCGTGT
>Ga0335072_10002254_pt1 | contig 30156 bp, 25 predicted proteins | sample Lox_Sample_21_FD_206725 | JGI IMG/M metagenome (GOLD analysis project Ga0335072, IMG submission 206725) | Soil microbial communities from Loxahatchee National Wildlife Refuge, Florida, United States - Lox_Sample_2.1 | ecosystem: Environmental > Terrestrial > Soil > Wetlands | place: USA...
CGGCCTGGCGGAAGCGCATGAACGCCGCGGGATACGGCCGGCCCAGCTCGGTCCAGCGCGCGGCGGCGGCGGCGTACGCATCTGGGTCGGCTGGTCCGGTCGCCCGCTCGCGCTCGGCGCGCGCCACGAGCGACCACGCGCTCTCGAGCGGGAGCCGGGCGTCGGCCGGGGCCGGCGTCCGATCAACATGGCCGTCGGCCAGATCGCGGGCGAGACGTTCGGCCTCGTCATCCCCGAGGTCGCGGGCGCGTTGCGCCGCGTCAGCCTCAACCGCCGCCCCGACCGCGCTCACCCGCGCCAGCCGTACGCGCTCCTCGCTGCTGGACGGCAGCCGGTCGACCGTGTCGGCCGCCGTGCGCCGTGCGGACTCGAGATCGCCGTCCCGGCGCTCCAGCTCGGCGCGCAGCGCGCCGAGCACGCCGACGAATTGCGGCTCGTCCATCTCCGCCCCGACCCGTCCCGCCTCCTCGAGCAGCTCACGCGCCTCCTCGTGCCGGCCGCGCCCGAGCGCGAGCTCCGCCCGTCGCAGGTCGAAGTTGACCAGGCCGTTCCCGGTCGGATGTCGTCGGATCCCACCCAGGATCTCCTGGGCCCGATCCCAATCCCCGGCCTCGATCGCGAGCTCTGCCTGGAGGATCACCAGCCACACCCAGTTGCCGGGCCGCTCGCGCGCGAGGCCCTCATCGACGAGCGCGCGGGCCTCGGACAGCCGGCCCCCGAGATGGAGCGCGTCGCCCAGGTTCACGTACGCCGAGTTCTGCTCCGAGACGAACCCTTCCCGCGTCGCCTCCTCGAGCGCCTCCCGCAGCGCGCGAGCGCCGGTCTCGATGTCGCCGAGGTTCATCAGTGCCGTCCCCAGCGCGTTCAGAGCCCGGCACCGCAGCCGGAGGAGGCCCAGCGTCTCGGCGATCTTCAGCGCCTCGTTCGCCGCATCGATGGCCTCGGAGTTGCGCCCTCGCAGCATCATGGTCAACGCCCAGGACCGGAGCAACGTGCCGCGCTCGAACGAGACGTCGTCGGACGGCACGAGCGAGAGCGCGTGCTCGAGCGTGGCGAGCGACTCCTCGCCGCGACCGATGTGCCACTGCGCGTCCTGCAGGATGTCGAGGAACCGCGCCGCGCGGTGCGGCTCGGCCTGCTCGTCGACCTCGGCCAGGGCCGCCCTGGCCAGCGTCTCCTGCCGGGCGCTGTTGCCCTCCATCTTGTGCTGCATCGCCGCGCGAGCCAGAAGCTCGGCCCGGCGGATCTCCGCCACCTCTTCGGCCTGCGGAACTCGATCGAACAACTCCACGGCCTGCTCGAACAGCGCGGCGGCCTGGCCGTAGGCGTGCACCTGGCCGGCGGCGTCGGCGGCGCGGATGGTGGCGCGCAGCGCGGCCGCTCGGTCTCCCGCGGACGCGTAGTGATGGGCTATCGCCGCAGCGAGGCCGGGGCTCATGCCGTCCAGCTCGGAGCGCCGCTCGAGCGCGAGGGCCAGACGCTGGTCGACGGCCCGGCGCTCGCCGGGGAGCAGGTCGTCGGCGACAACCTCGCGCAGCAGGGCGTGGCGGAAGCGGTAGCGGCCGTCGGTCTCGACGACCAGGATGTTGCTCGCCATGGCGGCGCGCAGCGCGAGGTTGAGGTCATCCTCGTCCAGGCCGGTGATCTCGCCCAGCACGCCCTCGTCCAGCCGCTGGCCCACCGCGAGCGCGGCCAGGACGCTCTGGGCCGCGGCCGGCAAGCGCTCGACGCGCGCCATCAGCGCATCGCGCAGCGTGCCCGGCAGGGGCCCGAGTCCGTCGGCGCTCGCCGCCACCAGCTCCTCGACGAACAACGGGTAGCCCTCCGAGCGCGCAAACACGCGCTCTACGAGGTCCTCATCGGGCGCGGCCCCGAGCAGGCCGGTCAGCTGCAACGACATCTCCGCGCGGTTCAGCGCGGGCAGCTCGATTCGCGCTGACAGGCTCAGGCGCTCGAGTTCGGCCAGGAGTGGGCGCACCGGATGGCGCCGATGCAGCTCGTCCGCTCGATACGTCGCGACGACCAGCAGCCGTTCCGCACCCAGGTTACGGGCCAGGAACGCGAGGAAGGCGCGCGTCGCCTTGTCGGCCCAGTGGAGATCCTCGATCGCGAGCACCGCGGGAGCGGGATCGCCGATGCGCTCGAGCAGCGAGAGCAATGCTTCGAACAGCCGCCCCTGCTCGGAGCCGTCGGCCGAATTCGGAGCGCGAGGCGCGTCCTCTCCGAGCTCTGGCAGGAGCGCTGCCAGCTCGGACCGCGCGAACTCGGGGATCTCCCCGAGCACCGGATCGCGATCGCGTGCGAGCGAGCGCAGCACGGCGACGATCGGCGCATACGGCAGCTCGCCCTCGCCGAGCTCGATGCAGTCCCCGCCCATCACGCGCGCCCCGCGCTCGCGGGCCCTGGCGGCAAACTCGGACAGCAGGCGCGTCTTTCCCACGCCGGAGTCCCCGGCCACGAAGACGAGTCGGGGCCGCCCCTCGATGGCCTCCTCGAGCGCTGCCTCTAGCCCGGCCAGCTCGTTCGAGCGCCCCACGAATGTCGAGCTCCATACGCGCTCCGGCACGTTCCCAATTATCGGCCGTGGCCAGGGGCGGTGAACGCCCGGCGCGCGCAGATCGCGATCGATCGAGCCAGCTCTCCGGCGCGCTCTATCCGCTCGATCGCGTCCGCGAGCTCGCGCCGGCCGGCACACACCGACCAGGCCTCGAGCATCACCGGCCGGCCCCGGATCGCGCCCTCCAGCCGGTCGAGCTCCGCCGGGCCCAGCTCGACCGAGCGCCGGTAGCGTGAGACCACGGCGTCGACCAGCCGCAGGTCCCGAGCTCCCGCGGCCCACAGCAGGAAGCCGAGCGACCATAGCCGCGGTCCCCGTCCCGCCCCGGTCCAGTCGATGATCGCGAGCTTCTCGTCGGCGGTCGAGATCGCGTTGGCCGGGACGAAGTCGGGATGCACGAACGCGTGCGGCAGATCGTGGCAGTCGTCGGTTCGGGCGACCTCGTCGCGAAGGCGATCAAACAGTGCCAGCTGGCGGACGGCGACCCGGGGGAGATGGTCGTCCAGCAGCTCGGATGCGGCGGCGATCTCCTCGCGGGGCCCACCGACGAACGAGAGGTGATGCCAGGCGCCACCGGACCGCAGGTCGGTGGCCGGACGCGCGTGCATGCGCCCCAGAATGATTCCCAGGATCGCGGCCGTCCGCCCCGGGCGCAGCGGCCCGTGATCGGTAAGAAAATCGGTCACGAGCACGCCTTGGTCGCGCAACTCGGACACCGGCTCTGGATCTGCCGGGCGCTCGGCGGGAAACCCGGTCTGCTCGAGCCGTTGCAGAAGCGCGGCATCCTCGTCCACGCTCGCGAGTGGTCGCTCGGCGGGGAACACGCGCGCCACCCAGGGTGAGCCGTCACGTCGATCCACGCGGAACACGCCCGCGTCGAGCGCCGTGATGTTTGCCACCCCGACGCCGTAGCGATCCTCCAGATGCCGGCCGAGGCCGTCCATCACGGTACGCGCATTCCCATCAACCGCAGGTAGCGCGTCACCGCCTCGGCCCGGTTGGCCGCGTGCAGCTTGCGCAGGATGCCGCCGACGTGGAACTTGACCGTTCCGCTCGAGATCACGAGCGCATCGGCCACCTGGCGGTTGGTGGCGCCCTCGGCGAGCAGCCGCAGCACATCGAGCTCGCGACGGGTCAGCAGCCCCTCGAACACGACGCGGTCATCGCGTCTGTCCCCGGGCCCAGCCCACCCGGCAATCGGCGGAGGTCCCGGCTGGGGCGGCGCAAGCGGCGCGTGACCGCCCACGGCCAGGGTCACCGGAGCATCGGTCAGCTCGCTCGAGCGCGCCCGCAGCCACTCGAGGAACTCGCGCATCTGGTCGCGCTCGTCGCGCAGGGTGCGGCGCAGCACTGAGGACTCGTACGCCTGCGCCAGCCCGGTGGCGAACTCCCACAGCACGTCGCGGTCGAGCACGTCGAGCGGCTCGCCCGCACCCCGGTCGCCGTGGATCACGCCCACCACCTGCGAGCCAACCACGAGCGGCGCCGCGGCATACGATCGCCATCCCATCAGGCGGGCCATCTCACGATCGACCCGGGGATGCACGTCCGCGTCGACGACGATCGTCGCCCGCCGCCGGCGCAGCAGCTCCGTCTCGATCAGCGGATGCTCGAGCCGGGGCGGGCTGTTCTGAAGTTGAGCGAGCACCGTCGTGGCGCCCGCCGGATTTCCGGCGAAGTGCGCGGCCTCGGCGACCATCCTCCCGCTCCTGACCAGGCTGAGGATCGCGCGGTCGAAGGCCGATCCGGCGCACAGCACCGCCGGCGCACGGCCGAGCATCTCGCGCGGCGAGGTCACCTGGCGCAGCTCGGCGATCGACGCCTGAATCCGGTCGAGCGCGTCGAAGCGTGCTTCGAAGCGAATCCGCAGGCGCTCGAGCGCGCTCTCCTGCTCGCCGATCGATCCATCGCCCGCCGTAACGCGCCGGCGCAGCGCGTCGATCAGCTCACGAAGCCCGGCCAGGTCGGTGTCGGCCCGCGCCGGGACGCCGAGCAGCTCGCGCGCGTGGGCGGCCCGCTCGTCCAGCCGGCGCTCGAGTTGATCATCGAGCTTCACAGCTCGCCCCCGCGTCCGGCGCGCGCATAGCGCGCCACCGCATCGGCCCGGCTCGTGGCGCCCATCTTGCGCAGGATGTTCTTCACGTGATACTTGATGGTGCCCTCGCGTACGACGAGCTCGTTGGCGATCTCCTGGTTGGTCTTCCCGCGCGCGAGCAGCCGGAGGACGTCGACTTCGCGCGGCGTCAAAGCGTCGGTCGCGCCCGGGTCGCTGAAATCGCCGGCCGCGCTCACCTCGCCGGCTCCCGTGGTGAGCTGACCGAGGCGCGCGCTCATCCACTCGACCCCAGAGCGCAGCTCGTGATGGTGCATCTGGAGCATCTCGCGGAGCACCGCGCGCTCGAACACCCCGGCCAAGCCTTCGGCGTAGCGAGCCGCCACCTCCGCGTCGAGCGCGTCGGGCACGCGCCCGCCGCCGGTCGTGTCGGCATGGATCAGCCCGACGGTCGTTCCCTGCACGACGAGCGCGGTGACGACGTAGCCGTCCCAGCCGAGCACCTCCGTCAGCCGCCGGCTGGCGAGCGAGCGAGCGGCCCGAGCCCGGACGATCTCGGTTCGCGGGCGGCGGGCGACCTCGTCCTCGATCGACGGGTACTCGAGGCGAACCGGCGCGGTGCACAGCTCCGCGAGCGACGCCGCGGCGAGGGCGGGATCGGCGCCACTCCACAGGGCGCGCACGTGCAGCTCGTCCCCGCGCACCTCCCCGAGCACGACCCGATCGAACTCCGAGCTCGTCCCGAGCTCCTCGGCCGCACGCTCGAGGATCGCCTGCGGCGCGCCGACCTCGCCGAGTCGCCTGACGGCGTCCGCGACTCGCTCCAGCGCGTCCGCGCGGCGCACGTAGGCGGCCTCGACGATCTCGCGTTCGAGCGCGAGCAACTCGGTCAGCGCGCGCTCGGCGCCGGCCGCGTCAACGGCGACCGACACGGTCCCTCGAGAAGATCAGACGAACGGGAGCGTGGCGGGGCGCAGACGCTCCATCAGCGTGTAGCGCGCCGTCGCTTCCTGCCCTACGCAGCTGATCCCGTACGCGCGCCCCACGCGCTCGATCGCCAGCCACACCTCGCCGGCGTGCTCGCGGTCGACCAGCGCCAGCGCCCGTCGGTCGGACTGAAGCAGCCACCAGGCCGCCACGCCCTCCACCGCCCCGCGTGCGAACGGCCTCGCCGCCCGGGGATCTCCCGCGGCGCCGTACGCCCCGAGCGCCTTCAACACCTGGCCCGTGTTGTGTCCGAGCAGGCCGATTGCCGCAACCTCGTCCGACAGATCGCGCACGACCACATGTCGCGCGGCGTCGGCTCGCAGGCCACCCACCAGCCGCGCCGCCGTGCGTGGGTCGCAAACCACGACCACGCGATCGGAAGCCTCGCCACACCACCATGCCCCGCCTCCCGCCACCAGCCCGCCGGGCGAGACGGTGGCGCCAACGAGGCGGTGGGTGAGCGCGGCTAGCTGGGCCGGCGGCGCTTCGAGCGCGAGCGTGCTGAGCTCGGAACGATCGACGAGCCCCACCGTCCTGACACAGACGGCGAGCTCGGCCGCGGCCGAGCCGAAATTGATCGCCACCGGCCGGCCGTCGCGCGTGGAGAGCACCGCGCCGGCGCGCCGCAAGACCATGTCGAGTTCGGAGGAGGAGGTTCCGGAGGGTCGTGCGGTCGCCGACACGTCCGAGAAGGTACATCGCGGGCGCCCCGCCGGCCCTGCTCCTTACTCCGGAATTACCTGTCCGATCGAGATGTACCATGATCATGCTCAGCGCCTGGTCAAACGAGGCTTTGCCTTCAGACCCTCTCTAAAGTCTAGGCTAATCCGGCGGTGTGAGAGTGGCGAATCGGCCGGGGGAGCGACAAGCTCTTACGGTTCGCCAGCTGTCAGGGCGGGCACCCATCCCGATCCCAGGGAGGAAGAGAGAGTGACGACGAATTTGACCCCGGCGGAGATCGAGCGAGGCGTTGCCAAGGCGCAGCCGCCAGGCGCCGCCGACAAGTTCCATTCCCAGTACGAGCGACTCTCCCGCCTGCTCGCCACCGACCAGGTCGTGATGATGGACGGCGCCACCGGTACCGAGCTGATACGCGTGGCCGGGGAGCGGCCCGAGCTCGAAGAGCACCTGTGGGGCCTAACCGCGCTGCTCGAGGCGCCGGCCGACGTCAAGGCCGTCCACCGCCGCTACGTCGACGTCGGCTGCGACGTGATCTGTACCGACACCTGGGGCCTACCTACCGCGTTGCGCGACGGCCAGGCCAGGATGTGGGAGACGAGCGAGCCGATTCACTGGATGGACGTCGCGCGTCGCGCCGTTCATCTGGCTCGCGAGGCCGCGGCGGAGGGTGGTCGCGCCGACGAGGTCGCGGTCGCCTTCAGCATCAACGGAGACGTCGATACGCCCGACGGCCGCGAGACGATCCGCCTGCTCGCCCGCGCGTTCGAGCACGACCCACCCGATCTGATCCTGGTCGAGACGCTGACGCTGGTGCGGAGCTCAACCTACGCCACCGTCGAGGCGCTGCTCGACACCGGTCTGCCCGTGTGGCTGAGCTTCCGCCGCTGCCGCCACGGCGTGTGCGGCGTGTACGGCGAGCACTGGGGTGGGCCCGAGGGCGACGCGTTCGGCCGGGCCGCCCGGCGCTTTGAAGAGATGGGGGTGGGCGCGCTGGCCATCAACTGCCTCCCGCCCGACCACGTCACCGGGATGCTTGCCTGGCTGCGCGATTTCACCGATCTACCGCTCGGCGTATACCCGAACCTCGGTTACCTCTCGGCGGCCGGCTGGCGCCAGGAGTCGGGGGTCGGCCCGGAGGAGTACGCCTCGCTCGCGCTGCGCTGGCGCCAGGAGGGGGCCCAGATCGTCGGTGGGTGCTGTGGCGTCGGTCCCGAGCAGATCGCGGCGGCGCGCGCTGCCCTGGAAGAGAGCAAGCCGGGGCACGTGCGGCCCGAGGCGCTCCCCGACCAGGGCGTGGGGCCGGTCGCGCTCCAGGACAGGCAGCACCCGGCGCCGCGCTGGAGCGACGCACGCGGCCGGCTCATGTACCCGCTCGACTTCCCCGATATCACCATCGAGCCCGGGGTGTTCGTCCCCACCCAGGGGAGCATGATGGTGTGGAAGTACCTGTACCAGGAGGGCGTCGGGGCGCACCAGCGCTGCCTGGACATCGGCTGCGGGACGGGTCTGCTCACCGTCCAGCTGGCGCGCAATGGAGCCGCCCACGTGCACGGCCTCGACATCAGCGCCGAGGCGATCAAGAACACGATGACCAACGCGTTCCGCAACGGCGTCGCCGATCGGGTCAGCGCCGCGGTCCAGGACCTGTATCCATGGGTGCCCGAGGAGCGCTACGACGTGATCGTGGCGAGCCTCTTCCAGACGCCCGTCGACCCGTTCGAGCCGGTCGTCTCGCACCGCCCGCTCGACTACTGGGGACGCGGGCTGATCGACCACCTGCTCCGGATGCTCCCCGAGGCATTGGCGGAGGACGGCACCGCGTATGTCATGCAACTCTCTATCATCGGCGAGCGGCGAACCACGCAGCTGCTGGAGCGCCTGGGCTATCAGGCTCGCGTCGTGGACTTCGGCTTGTTCGAGTTCACGGACCTGTTCAAAGACGCGCGCGATCAGATCGCTCGAGTCGAGGAGCTGTCCGACGCGTACCACCTGAAGCTCGGCGCTCTGGATGTTATGGCCGCCTATCTGCTTGAGATCACGCGCTAAGGCGCCACTACTTCATAAGGACCAAGGAAACGAGACGCCCATGACCCACGCCGACAACGAGTTCCTGTTCACCTCCGAGTCCGTTACCGAGGGGCATCCGGACAAGGTCGCCGATCAGATCTCGGACGGCGTCCTCGACGCGGTCCTCCGAGACGACCCGACCGGTCGCGTGGCGTGCGAGACGCTGGTCAACACCGGGCTGGTCGTGGTCTCCGGCGAGATCACGACGACGACGTACGTCGACATCCAGGACATCGCGCGGGAAACGATCAAGCGGATCGGCTACACGAACGCGGAGTACGGCTTCGATTGCCACACGTGCGCGGTGATCAACGCGATCGACAAGCAGTCGCCCGACATCGCCCAGGGCGTCGATCGTGCCTACGAAACCCGGACGAACGCCAAGGACGAGGATGAGCTGGACATCGCCGGCGCGGGGGATCAGGGAATGATGTTCGGGTACGCGTCAAACGAGACCGACGAGCTGATGCCGCTGCCGATCTCGCTCGCGCACAAGCTGGCCAAGCGGCTGGCGGACGTGCGCCGGGCGGAGATCCTGCCCTACCTGCGTCCGGACGGGAAGACGCAGGTGACGGTCCGCTACGTCGACGGCCGGCCGGTCGAGATCGAGAAGGTGCTGATCTCGACCCAGCATCGTGACGGCGCCGAGTCGCTGCTCAAGGAGGACCTGTGGGAGCACGTGATCGAGCCCGAGCTGCCCGAGGAGCTGTATGACGCCAAGCGGCTTCGTCGCAACCTGCTCGTCAACCCGACGGGCCGGTTCGTGATCGGCGGACCGATGGGTGACTGCGGCCTTACCGGACGCAAGATCATCGTCGACACGTACGGCGGGATGGCCCGGCACGGGGGCGGCGCGTTCTCCGGTAAGGATCCGAGCAAGGTCGACCGCAGCGCCGCGTACGCCGCGCGCTACGTGGCCAAGAACGTCGTCGCCGCCGGCCTCGCCGATCGTGCCGAGGTCCAGGTGGCTTACGCGATCGGCGTGGCGCATCCGGTGTCGGTCATGGTCGAGACGTTCGGGACCGAGAAGGTCTCCCGGTCGAAGATCCTCGAGCTGATCGGCGAGCACTTCGACCTGCGCCCGGGGGCGTTCCGTCAGTACCTGCGGCTGCACCGTCCGATCTATCAGAAGACCGCGGCGTACGGCCACTTCGGCCGCGAGGATGGCGACTTCACGTGGGAGCGGACCGACAAGGCCGCGGCGCTGCGCGAGGCGGCCGGGCTCGACACCGCGGCCGGCGCCCAGGTACTCCGCGCGTGAGTATCACCGTAGTCGGCTCGGTCGCGTTCGACGCGGTCAAGACGCCGTTCGGCGAGCGCGAGCGGATGCTCGGTGGCGCCGCGACCCACTTCGCGCTCGCCGCCTCGTTCTTCGACGAGGTCCATGTCGTGGGCCGCGTGGGCGACGACTTCAGCGACGCGGACCTGGCCATGGTGGCCACGCGCGGAACTGACGTGGTCGATGTGGAGCGCGTGCCGGACGGCCGGACGTTCTTCTGGAAGGGCGAGTACGGGTGGGACCTCAACTCCCGTGAGACCCTCGACACCCAGCTGAACGTGTTCGAGTCCTTCCAGCCGGAGCTCTCGCCCGCCTCGCGCCAATGCGACGTGCTGTTCCTGGCCAACATTCAGCCCGAGCTCCAGCTGAGCGTGCTCGAGCAGTGCGGCGAGACCGGGTTCGTCGCGATGGACTCGATGAACCTTTGGATCGACATCGCGCGCGACGCGCTGCTCGACGTCATCCGTCGCGTCGACTGCGTGATCCTCAACGATGCCGAGCTCCGGCAGCTGACCGAACGCCCAAGCATCGTCGGCGCGGCCCGCGCAGTGATCGAAATGGGGCCGTCGGTCGTGGTGGCCAAGCAGGGAGAGTACGGCGCCGCGCTCATCACCGAGGATCAGTTCTATGCCCTGCCGGCCTATCCGCTCGAGACGGTGGTCGACCCTACGGGCGCCGGCGACACGTTCGCCGGCGGCTTCATTGGCTATATGTCCCGCCACCTCGACGGCTTGACCAGCGAGCCGCTGCTCCGCCAGGCGATGGCGTACGGCACCGCGCTGGCCTCGTTCAACGTAGAGGAGTTCGGGACCGAGCGGGTGCTGCGGCTCACCGCGGGCGAGATCGACGCGCGCGTCGAGGACCTGCGGCGGATCACGCAGTTCGATCACGTGCCCGCGCCGCTCGAGGCTTCGTGACCACCGAGACGCCGCCCCAGCCGGGGCTACTGCGCCTACTAATTTCCTGTCCCGACCGCCCAGGAATCGTCGCCGCCGTGTCGCGCTTCCTGTTCGAGGCCGGCGCCAACATCGTCCGTTCCGACCAGTACTCGACCGACCCCGAGGGAGGCACGTTCTTCCTGCGCATGGAGTTCGCGCTCGCGCCCGACAAGCGCGACGGGCTCGGCGAGCAGTTCGGGCTGAAGGTGGCCGAACGGTTCGGCATGACGTGGCGCCTGTGGGATGCCGGCCGGCCCAAGCGGATCTCCGTGATGGTGTCCCGCTACGACCACTGCCTGCTCGATCTACTGTGGCGGTGGCGGCGCGGCCAGCTCGAGGCGCAGATCGCGATGGTGATCTCCAACCATCCCGACCTGCGCGGGGACGTCGAGCTGTTCGACGTCCCCTACCACCACGTGCCCGTCGAGAAGGACGGCAAGGCCGACGCCGAGGCCAGGCAGCTCGAGCTGCTCGACGGATGCTGCGATCTCGTGGTCCTGGCCCGCTACATGCAGGTGCTCTCGCCGGAGTTCCTGGACCGCGTGGGCGTCCCGATCATCAACATCCACCACTCGTTCCTGCCGGCGTTCGCCGGCGCGAACCCCTATGCCCGGGCCAAGGAGCGCGGCGTCAAGCTCGTCGGAGCCACCGCGCACTACGTGACCGAGGAGCTCGACGCGGGTCCGATCATCGAGCAGGACGTGATGCGCGTCAGCCACCGCGACGACGCGGACGCGCTCGCCGCCCTCGGCGCCGACGTCGAGCGCCTAGTGCTTGCGCGAGCGGTCCAGGCCCACTGCGAGGACCGCGTGCTTCGTCACGGCAACACGACCGTGGTGTTTTGACCCGCGGCGAGCCGACGGAGCGACTCTGGCCGGCGAGCTGATCCGCACGGGTGGGTGGACGCTCACGTCCAGGAGCGCGGCGCTGCGCTGCGGGAGCGTGAGCACGTAGCCGGCGCGCCCGCCGGGGGTGATCGTCTCGGTCTGGGCGGTCCCCACCCACTGCGCGTTGCGGCCAAGCCGCTGCCCGTCAAGCGTGACGCCCGCGCGCGAGTAGGCCGACGGGGCGAGCAGCCGTTGGACGGTGGCCGGGCCGCTCGCGGGGAGGTGCAGGTCGACGCGCACGCTCCGCTTGCCCTTGTCGAGCAGCAGCACATGGAGATTCCCGCCGCGGACGCGCACCGCCCACGCGCTCAGGTCCAGCGAGTGCGACGCGGTCAGCTTGAGGCGCACGAGCTGTGAGTCCTGGCCGCCCAGCGTGCGCGTGAACAGGATCAGGCCGTACAGCAGTGGCCGCGCGTACAGCCCGCCGCCGTTGATCGTGAACGGTGCGTTGATGGCGTCTGCCCTGACGTGCAGGTTGGCCCCGTCGACGCCGGCTCGCATCAGCGTGAACAGCGCGTCCGGCGCCCACAGTGCCGTGGCGAAGGTGTTGCTGACGCCGAACTTCCCGCCGCAGGTAACCGAATTGATCTCGGTCAGCCGGAACTTCAGCCCGGCGTCGTGCGCCACCGCGACCGCGCCCGCCACGTCCTTGGTCAGCCCGGAGGATGCCTGCGGACTGAGCAGCTTCGGCACGGTTGGATAGCCCGACGCGTGCTTGTCCTTTTCGCACGCTGAGTATGGATAGAGGTGCCCGGTCACCGCCCCCAGCTCCGAGCGTTCGTCCTGGATCAGCGTGGTGATGTAGCCGAGGCTGACGCGGGGATGGGCCACGGCCGGGCCGATCAGCGGGATGTCAGGGGAGTTCTCGCCAATCGCGCGGGCGTAGGCGGAGAAATCGGACACGTACGTGCTCGGCGTCAACTCGAGCGGCAGCGGCCCGGTCTGCAGCGGCGAGCGTGTGATCGTGGACACCCAGTAGGAGCGGGAGTAGAGGTCGGGCTCGTTGCCGATCTCGAAGCCGACGATGCTCCCCTTCGGCAGGTACGTCTCCGCCGCCCGCGCCCATTCGGCCGCCGTCAGGGGCGTGTCGGTGATCAGGTTGAGGTCGACGATCAGGCGCAGATGGTCCCGCAGGACCAGCGCGCGCAAGCGCGACAGGTAGCCGGGCGTGAGGGCAAACGCCCACGACGGCATCCGTTTCGGCTTGGGATCCCAGAACGAGTGGTCCGCGGAGTCGCCACCGATCCGGAGCACCATCGGTCCGTCTCCCTGTACATGCAGCAGCGCGAGCACGCGATCGAGCACCGGCGAGTCGCGCTCGAACAGGGGCAGCGCCCAGTACTCGGTCGAGATGCCAAACCACGAGGCCGGCACGGGGGTCGTGGCGGCGTCCGCGGCGATGGTCAGCGTGGCGCCCGGCAGCGACGGCCCGCGTCTGGTCGCGTGCGCCCGATGCGCGGGCGTCGCGGGGTGGACCGGCCTCGACGTGCTCGCGTAGATCACCTGATCGCGCGACCTGGCGACGGCGCGCGTGATGCCGGCGCGGTTCGGCAGCGCCAGCGGCACGAGCACTGCGCCGAGCGCGGCGACCATGGCCGCGACCGACACGAGCCCGGCGGTACGGCGCCGGCGCAGGTGGCGCGGACCCCAGGACGCGGCGCGTGCGAACGCAGTGGCCAGCGAGCGAAGCGGGCCCCCGACGCGAACACGATCGTCGGAGCGCCGCCGTGAGTGACGGGGTCGTGCATGCTCCTTCGAACGGTTCACACCTGGCATCCGGGGCTCCCTCCCATTGGCAAGGCTTTATGCCCAGCATACGGGCGGCACCCGTGTATCGGTCCCCGTTCCGGGCCGCCTTAACCCCGGCGGCGGTGACCATAACGGCCCGCTAACCGAACGGTGGCGGCCCGCAAAATCGCGCGCCACGCCGCCGGCCCGCAAGGTGAGAATTGTCATATCCAGGGCCGGTCCCCCGACCATCCGGCGCCGGCGTGGGCCCGGCGCCGGTCCAAAGCCCCAGGAATGGACGCGACCCCGCCACCCCGGGTCGAGAGATCCCGCCACCCCGGGTCGAGAGATCCCGCCACCCCGGGTCGAGAGATCCCGTCACCCCGGGTCAAGCGATCCCGCGCCCCCCGGTCAAGAGGTCGCTCCACCCGGATAACGGCGCACTCGACCACCCCCGTGGACGTGAATGCCGGTTCCCCCGGCTATAGCACGGGCAACGGGACAGTCGAGCCACCGGGCTCAACGAGTGTGCCGTTATCCGGGCTCGGCAGCCCGTTATCCGGGCTCGCGAGCCCACCTTGAACGCGCTGGGGCACACGCGCTCTCGGGCGCAGTCCGCCGGCGCGCCTCAGCTGCCGCCGATCACAACCTTCATGACCTCGGTCGGGTTCGCCATCGCGAACCGCAGTGCCTCGGGCGCCCGCTCGAGCGCGAACCGGTGGCTGATCAGCCCGGCCAGCACGCCGGCGTTGCGCTCGACCACCCCGACCGCCTCGCCGAACTCCTCGCCGGTGCAGACGCTGACGCCGAGCAGGTCGAGCTCCTTCTCGGTCAGGCTGCCGATGCGGAGCGTCACCTCCTCTCCTGACATACCCACCTGAACGGCCCGGCCAGCCGAGGCGACCATGTCCACCATCGCCCGGACCGCGGCCGGCGCACCCGTCGCGTCGATCGCCACCGGCGGCCCGGCCGGCCCGGCCCAGCCGCGGGCCGCGGCGACGACCTCGGCCGCGTCCGTCCACACGAGCGTCTGCGCGCCCATCGAGCGGCTCAGCCCAAGCCGGCTCTCCTGTAGGTCGACGACGAGCACCTCGGCCCCGCGTTCACGCGCCACCAGGCAGATGCACTGGCCGATCGGGCCGGCCCCCAGCACGACGACGTGCTCGCCCGAGGCCACGCGCGCCCGGTTCACCGCGCGCACCGCGATCGACACCGGCTCGGCCAGCGCGGCCAGAGCTGGATCGTCCACCGCGATCGGGTAGAGCTGCGAATCCGGCACGACGAGCTGGTCCTGCAGCCCGCCGTCGACGTGGATTCCGATCAGCTCGAAGTTGTCGCACGTGTTGGGCCGTCCGACGCTGCACGGGTAGCAACGGCCGCACGCCCGCAGCGGCCACAGGGCCACGCGCTGACCCGCCGCGAGCTCGTCCCCCGAGCCCGGTCCGACCGCGACCACGGTGGCGCCCACCTCGTGGCCCTGCACGCGCGGAAACCGCGAGCCGCCGGCCGCCTCGGACAGCTCGCCGGCGAAGAAGTGGTAGTCGGAGCCGCAGATCCCGACCGCCTCGGGCGCCACGACGACCTGACCCGGTCCGGGATCAACCGGTTCCGGGCGGTCGACCACCGCCATCGCGCCTACGCCTTCTGTTACCGCGGCCCGCACGAACGCTCTAGCCCCACACCTCGGCGGCCGTCTCGACCACGAGCTCGAGCTTCGCTCGCTGCTCGTCGGCGGTCAGCGCGTTGCCCTCGACCGTGGAGGAGAAGCCACATTGCGGCGAGAGGCATAGCTGCTCGATCGGCACGTAGCGCGCCGCCTCCTCGATTCGCCGCTTGAGCAGGTCCTTGGGCTCGAGCTCGCCGCGCTTGGTCGTGACCAGGCCGAGGACGACGTACTTGCCCTTGGGGACGAACCGCAGCGGCTCGAACCCGCCCGAACGAGGGTCGTCGTACTCCAAGAAGAACCCGTCGACTCCTAGACCGCCGAACAGCGCCTCGGCCACGAAGTCGTAGCCGCCCTCGGCCGCCCACGAAGAGCGGAAGTTGCCGCGGCACAGGTGGGTGGTCACGGCCATGCCGTCGGGGCGCCCCTCGAGCGCGCGGTTGATGTTGCGCACGTACTGCTCGTGCAGGTGCTCGACGTCACCGGTGCCCCGCTGCTTGATCTGCTCGCGCTGGCGCGGATCGTTCAGGTACGCGAGCGAGGTGTCGTCGAACTGAAGGTAGGTGCAACCGAGCGATCCGAGCGCGCGCAGCTCGTCGGCGTAAGCCGCACACAGGTCCTCCCAGAACTCCTCCATGTCCGGGTACACGCGCTCGTCGACGGCGGCCCGCCCGCCCCGGTAATGGACCATGTTCGGCGAGGGGATGGTCAGCTTGGGTGTCTGGCCGGGCTCGACCACACCCTCCAGGAACTCGAACGCCTCGGCGAAGATCGTGTGGTCGAGGTGGACCCGTTCGGAGACGTGCAGCGTCGCGGGTGTCCACTCCACGGTCCCGCTCTCATTGCGGAACTGGACCTTCATCTCGCCCGGCGCGGCCTCGAGTCCCCCCAGCTGGTAGATGAAGTCCATGTGCCAGGTGGCCCGGCGGAACTCGCCGTCGGTGGCCGCCTGCAGGCCGACGTCGCGCTGCATGGCCACCACATCGCGGATCGCCGCGTCCTCGACGCCGCGCAGCTCATCGGAGTCGATCCGGCCGGCCTCGAACGCGGCGCGCGCGTCGAGCAGCTCGGGTGGCCGGAGCAGGCTGCCCACGTGGTCGGCCCGGAACGGCGGCGTCGTTCGCCGTCCCGTGCCTGTCTGCACCGCTGTCTGACCGTCAGCCATTCCTACCTCGCTTCGTCCTCTGGGGAAACTGGGAAATTGTCGGGGGCGCCTGATGGCGACGCCTGAGTCATGAAGTTGATCTCCACCCGGACCCCATTTGGATCCTCGATGAACACCTGACGCGGCCCACCGGGCACGGCGTTCGTCACCGCCTCGATCCCCGCTCGCGAGAGCCGCTCGAGCAGCTCATCGTAGTCGCCCGAGCCGGCGCGGAACGCGACGTGGTCGACCGGCCCCACTCCGGCCCCGGCCGAAGGTACGGCGAGCCCGAGGCCCGCGGCGTGCGACGCGTAGGCCCGACGTTCGGCCACGTGCACGGACGCCGTGGCGCCGGCGTACAGCCAGTAGCCGGGAAACTCGAGCGGCGGGCGCTCGCCGACCGCGAGCCCCACCACGTCGCAATAGAAGTCGCGCGTGCGCTCGATGTCGTCGCAGAGCACGAGCACGTGCTCCAAGACGACGACCGTCATGTGGTCGAGGGCGACCCGGTCTGCGACTCGGGGCCGGCCGGAGCGGCCGGGCCGGCGGACGGGCCGGCGGACGCGCCGGCGGATGCGCTCGGCACGGCCGAGTGATCGGCCCCGTTGCTGCGGCCCCGCAACAGGTAGGCCGAGTGCAGCAGCGAGGGATCATCCCGGAGCTGGCTCGCCGACCCGGAGAACTGAAGCCGGCCGCCCTCCATCACGTACGCGCGCGTGGCCAGCCCGAGTGCGACGGTCGCGAACTGCTCGATCAGCAGTACCCCGATGCCCGACTGCGCGACGTCGCGGATGGTCGGGATCAGGCGGTTGACGACGACCGGCGCGAGGCCGAGCGAAAGCTCGTCGATCAGCATGTAGCGCGGCTGGGAGACGAGCGCCTGGGCGAGGACGACCATCTGCTGCTCGCCTCCGGACAGCGACCGGGCGGCCGAGCCGAGCAGCCGCTGGAGTTCGGGGAACAGCTCGAGCGCCCGCTCGCGCCCGGCCTGCGCCTGCGCGCGCGGGAGGGCGTACATGGCCACGCGGATGTTGTCCTCGACGGTCAGCTGGGGCAGCAGACGCCGCCCCTCCGGGACGATCGCCACCCCGGCGTTGCGGATCCGCTCCGGACGGCGTCCCGCCCAGTCGCGTCCGTCGAGCATCACCGCGCCCTTGCGCGGCCGCAGGACGCCGCCCACGGCCAGGACGAGGCTCGACTTGCCGGCGCCGTTCGGTCCCAGCAGCGTGGTGACCTGGCCCGGCGGGATCTCGATCGTGACGTCGCGGACCACATCGCGTCCGCCGCGCTGGACGACCATCCCCTGGAGCTTCAAGCCTTCGTCGGTTCCGGTGGCGCTCACAACGTCTCCTCGGTCCCCAGGTAGGCACGGACCACCCGCTCGTCACGGAGCACCTCGGCGGTCGGACCCGAAGCGAGCAGCTTGCCGAAGTCGAGCACCGCGGTCACCTGGCAGCACGACGAGACGAGGCTCATGTCGTGATCGACGAGGATCGTGAGCGCGTCGGAGTGCTCGGGGATGCGGCGGATCACGTCTCCCAGGTGCTCGGTCTCGTCGTCGGGCAGTCCCGCCCCTGGTTCATCCAGCAGCACCAGCCGCGGCCGTCCGACCACCGCGCGCGCGACCTCGACCATGCGGCGCTGCCCGGCGCCCAGCACGCCCACCTTGGTCTCCGGGTCGATATCGAGCCCGACGAAGCGGATCGCGTCGATCACCTCCTGCCGGCGCGTGCCGCCACCGAGCTTGGAGTGCTCGTGGATCATCGCCACGTTGTCGTACACCGAGAGCTCTTCGATCGCCTGCTCGGTCTGGAAGGTTCGCCGCACCCCCCAGCGAGCGCGCCGGAAGTGGACCATCCCCAGCAGATCCTCGCCGAACGCGGTCACGCTCCCGGCCACCGGCTTCACGAAGCCGCTCAGCACGTTGAAGAACGTGGTCTTGCCGGCGCCGTTGGGGCCGATCAGCCCGCAGGTCCCCTGCTCGAAGCGCAGGCTCATGCTGTCCAGCGGGGTCACACCACCGAACCGGACCGTCATGTCGGAGACCTCGATCACGTCTCACCGCTCGTCGACGGGGTCGGCCGGCGCACGAGCCGGATCACAAGTCGTCCGAGTCGCGCCATGTCCTTGGGCATCTGGTCGACGATCCCGCGCGGCGCCGTGGTCAGCACCTGAAGCACGCCGATGCCGAACAGGATCGTCAGCCAGTCGGGTGAGACCCCCCAACTGTTGAACAGCTGCGGGAAGAACTGGAGCAGGATGCCGGCCACGATCGCCCCCCACAGGCTGTACGCACCGCCCATGAGCACCACGGCTAACAGCGTGATCGAGTCCTGGGTCTGGAAGTCGATCGAGTACAGGTAGTGCAACGAGCCGGCCAGGACCCCGCCGGCGACGCCGGTGACGAACGACGCCAGCGCGAACGCCCACAGCTTGTAGAGCGTGGTGTTGATTCCGGCCGCGAGCGCCGCCGACTCGCTCTGGCGGATCGCCGCCCACGCGCGCCCCGGCTTGCTGCGCAGATGGGCGAGCACGAGCAGGAACATGAGGATCGCCACGACCACGGAGTAGCGGAAGAACGCGTTGTCGCCTTCGGCGATGCTCGGACGCCGGATCGGCGGGATGTGGACCGACGCCCCGTTGTAGCCGAGGAAGCCGTGGCCGCCGTTGGGGAAGTTCGTCGTGGCGAGCACGACGGTGATCGCGCCGGCCAGCATCAGCGTGATCAGCGCCAGGTACAGGCCGCGCAGTCGTAGCGCCGGCAACCCGACCAGCGTTCCAAGCACCATCGTGATCAGGCCGGAGGCCAGTAGCACGATCGGGAACGGGAGCGAGGTGGCGAACAACAACCGCGCGGCCACCCAGGCGCCAATCGCCAGGACGGCGGCCTGGCCGAGCGAGACCAGGCCCACGCGTCCGACCAGCACTCCCAGCCCGAGGGCAACGATGGCGTAGATCGCCGTCTGCGTGCTCGCGTCGACGTAGTACGTGCTGAACAGCGACGGCAGCGCGAGCAGCACGAACAGCAGGAGCGCCACGATCACGATCGGGCGGATCAGGTTCCTCGGCTCGAGCGAGCCTCGGCCTCTCGTCAGTCGGCTCTCGCCCTCCGCCCCTGCGGTCTGCTCGGTTCGCTCCACCTCGGTGGAAGCCACGCGCTAGATCCCCTCTCTCGATATTGAGATCACGCGTTTGCGGTTCAGCACGAGCAGGGCCGCGGCCGCGAGCACGAACGGGGTCAGGTCTCGGTAGTTGGTGATCGAGTTGATCGGGGTGATCAACGCGTCCACCGTCCCCACCACGAGGGCCGCGACGAACGTAACCGGGATCGAACGCAGCTGGGCGATGAGTGTCGCGGCCAGCGACGAGATGACCAGGAACGTGAGCGTCGTGGCATCGAGCGCCACCAGGTCGGCCAGCAGCACGCCGGCGATCCCCGACAAGACGCCGCACCCGAACCACGCCGCGGCCTCCACGCGGCGCACCGGCACCCCGAGCGTGGCCGTGATCTCGCGGTCGTTGGCCATCGCCCGCATCGCGGTGCCGAGCTTGGTGTAACGCAGGAAAGCCGACGTCGCCACCGCGATGACAAACCCCAACGCGAGGGCGATCACGTTCGTGTACTCGACCTGGATGCCGCTGATCATGAACGTGTTGTTGTCGGTCGGCAGCGTTATCGAACGCGATGCGCCTCCGCTCGAGGTCCACAACAGGTCCATCACGCCGAGCAGGATCAACGTCAGCCCGAGCGTGGCGGTGGCCTTGACCAGCGGATCACGCTTGGCCAAGGCCGGGCCGAACACCATCCCATAAACCAGCGTCAGCACGCCGCCGAACAGCACGCAGACCAGGTACGCCAGCCACTCGTTCCAGCCTGAGTGGTTGATCAGCGACCAGGCGATCAGCGCGCCCATGGCGCCGACTGCTCCGAAGGCCAGGTTCAGCACCCCGGTGGCCCGATACAGGACCACCATCCCGACACCGGACAGGGCGTACACCCCGCCCAGCGACAGCCCGGTGACGAGGAACGGCTGGAAGTCCTGCCAGCTCGGCAGACCGAGGATGCCGAAGTGAAAGAGCATGTCAGCTACATGGATCGCGCCGATCGCCCGTGGATCCTACTTCCTCTCCTTCGAGCGGCTCACCTTATGACCCACTCGGCTGTCCGGGCGCGAGCGGTGCCGTGCCGGCTGCGGCGCGGTACTGAGCGATCTGCGGATCGACCGCGGAAATCAGCGTGCAGCCCTGCTTGAGCACCATCTTGCCGTTGTCCGGCGTGACCGTGTAGTCCTCGTTGTTGGCGATGTGGAGTGGGTAATCGCCGAACGTCCACAGCTGGCACAGCATTCCGGTGTTGTAGTTCTTCACGGCCTTGAACGCCGCGTTGACGCTCGCGACCGTGTACGGACCCGTGATGGAACTCAGCGCGTGCTGCGCGATCTCGCCCATGGTGAATCCCATCTCGCTGAAGGCGCCGATCCCGCCCGACACGTCCGAGCCGTACTGCTTGAGGATCGCCTTGTACAGGTTCATCGTCGGCGTGTTGGTCGCGTCGGGGTCGGCCAGCTCGGCGTTGACGAAGAACTTGCCGTCCCACTTCGGACCCAGCGACGTGGCCAGGAAGTCGGTGTTGCACGGGGTCGAGCACGCCCAGGCCTTGACCCGGTCCTCGAGTCCGAGCTTCTGGGCGGCCTGCAGGATCACCAGTGCCTCGGGCGGGGTGAAGTTCAGGACCACGGCGCCGTTCGGCCCCGCGTCGTCGACCTCCTTGAGCGCCACCGAGTCGGCGTCGTTGATCGGCACGTTCTCGGTCAGCTGGGTGATCGGGATGTGCGCGTTCGCGGCTAGCGCGGCGGGTCCGGCGGCGATGTAACCGGTGCCCGGCACGTTGGACTGATCGAACACGATCTTGCTCGGGTGCAGCGTGAGCACGTACTGAACCGCCCCGTCGGAGCTGTACCGCGGCCCCATGTTCACGTCGGCGTAGTTCGGCGTCGAGTAACACTCGGGCGCGATCCCCGCCGCGATCACGTAGTAGTGGAGCTTCTGCCAGTACGCGGAGTTGATCGTGCACTCGAGGATGCTCGAGCTGCCGGAGACCCCGTCGACGTGATCGGTCTGGACCAGCTTGCTCGCATCAGCCGCGATCTGTGCCGGCTGGGTGGCCTCAGTCAGCTTGATCAGGTTGATCGGGTGGCCGTTGACGCCGCCGTTCGCGTTCACGCACGCGAAGTAGGCACCCTCCATGTTCTCGATGTCGGTGAAGTCCGTGCCGGGCTCCTTGGTGTTGATCGCGCCGAGCGAGATCGGCGTGCCGGTCGCGGCAACGCCGGGCTTGGGCCCGCACGACGATGTGCTCGTCGACGCGGCAGCCGCAGTTGTGGTGGTAGAGCTGGACGCTGCCGCCGGCGTGGAGCTAGACGTCGAGCTCGCGCTACTGCTGCTCTTGCTGCTCCCGCAGCCGGCCACGAAAAGTACTCCGAGGACCGCCACCATAGGCAGCCCCAGCCGCGCACGCGGCACGTGATGGAACATCCTCACCGATCTCCTCCTCCTCGAGGATTGTGTTCGTACCCGCCCCAGGGTTGGCGAGCGGGGCGATAGTAATCGGTGACCAAACTGTATGCAATAGCTCCTAACACGAACTGAAGAATGCGGTTGAGGCGGGTGCGATTGTCGGTTTTGCATGCAATCGCGGTATCTGACTAGACTGCCGCGACGCCGATCGACGGCGCGCACTGAGTGAGGTGAGAGTTGGCGGATCGAGCCAGCAGAAGTCAGATGACGCGAGCGGTGCTTCGCCTGCGCGAGCTGATTTTGCGCGGTGAGTTCGCGCCCGGCGAGAGGATGTCCGAGCTGCGGCTGGTCCAGCGGCTCGGCGTGTCCCGGACGCCGCTGAGGTTGGCGCTGGCCGCGCTCGAACACGAGGGGCTGCTGCGCGAGCTCGAGTCCCGCGGGTACGTGGTGCGCGAGTTCACCGAATCCGACATCGCCGACGCGATCGAGCTCCGCGGCGTGCTCGAGGGCACCGCCGCCCGCCTCGCCGCCGAGCGTGGCGCCGCGCCGGCCGCGGTGGCCTCGCTGCGCGAGATCTGCGACACGATCGCCGAGGCGGTGAGCCGGGCCGACTACGAATCCTTCGAGCAGTTCGTCGCGCTCAACGAGCTGTTCCACGCCGGGATCGTCCAGATGGCGGCGAGCCCGATGCTCGAGCGCGCCCTGGAGGGAATCATCGCGCTGCCGTTCGCCAGCCCCAGCGCGTTCGTGATGGCCCAGGCCGTGTTGCCCGAGTCGCGCGAGATCCTGACGATGGCTCATCGCCACCACCTCGGGCTGGTCGACGCGATCGAGCGCGGGCAGGGCACCAGGGCCGAGAGCCTCGGCCGTGAGCATGCACTGCTCGCGCGCACCAACCTCGAGGTCGCACTCGACCATCCCGACGTGCTCGAGCGGATGCCGGGCGCGTCGCTGCTCGCAGTTCCCGAGCGGGGTCGGATCCCCGGGGCCTCGCTCGAGCCGGTATGACATGGGTGACACGTGCCGCGGTCGGAGCGCCCGGGCCCTGGAGGTGCGCCAGCACCGTTTCCCGGGCGCTCCGATTCCTTTCAGGCCGCTAATTCACCGGCGGCTCCGTCGACGGCGCTTCGCCCGCGACCTTGCGGTAGGCGGCGATCTGCGGATCCGCGTTGGAGATCGGTGTGCACCCCTGCGCGGTGATCATCTTCCCGTTGTCCGGCGTCGTCGTGAAGTCGGAGTTGTTCGGGATGTGGAGTGGGTAGTCGCCGTACGTCCACGGCTGGCACAGCAGCTCCGACTTGTAGTTGGTGATGCCCTTGAACGCGGCGTTCACGCTGGCCATCGTGTACGGACCGGTGACCCCGTCGAGCGCCTTGGTCGAGAACTCGGCCAGGACGAAGCCCATCTCGCTGAACGAGCCGATGCCACCGGCCACGGCTGAGCCGTATTTGGACAGGATCGCCTTGTAGAGCTGCATCTCCGGTCCGTTGTGATCGTCGGGATCGGTCAGCTCGGCGTTGACGAACAGCTTGTGGTTCCACTTCGGTCCCAGCGCCTTGGCCAGGAAGTCGGTGTTGCAAGGCGTCGAGCAGCCCCAGCCCTTGACGCGGTCCTCGAGGCCGAGTTTCTGGGCCGCCTGGAGAATGACGAGCGCCTCGGGCGGGGTGAAGTTCAACACCACCCACCCGTTCGAGCCGGCGTCGTCGACCAGGTTCAGCGCCACCGAGTCGGCGTCCTGGATCGGGACGTTCGAGGTCAGCTCGGTGATCGGCACGCCCGCCGCCTTCGCGAGTGCCGCCGGTCCGGCCGCGATGTAGCCGGTGCCGGGGACGTTGGACTGATCGAACACGATCTTCGACGGGTGCTGGGTGAGGCCGTACTGGACCGCGCCGTCGGAGCTGTAGCGCGGGCCCATGTTGACCGCGGCGCTATGCGGCGTGGACCAGCACTCCGGGGCGATCCCGGCGCCCATCTCGTAGATGCCGAGCGACTGCCAGTAGCTCTGGTCGAGCGTGCACTCGAGCAGGTCGAACACGCCGACGATTCCGACCACGTGATCGCTCTGGATGAGCTTGTGCGCGGCGGCCGTGATCTGCGAGGGCTGGGACTGGTCGTAGAACACGAACAGCTTGAGCGGATGCCCGTTGACCCCGCCGTTGTCATCCACGCAGGTGAAGTACGCGTTGATCATGTTCGGCCCGTCGCTGAAGTCCGTGCCCGGCTGCTTGGTATCGATCGTTCCGATGTTGATCGGCGTCCCGGTGGCCTTCACGCCTGGCTTCGGCCCACACGAAGAAGTGCTGGCCGAGCTCGCGGCGGTGGTCGCGCTGGCGGTCGAGCTCGTCGCACTCGATGCGGCGCTCGAGCTACTGGTGGCGCTGCTCTTGCTGCTGCTACCGCAGGCCGCGAGCACCAGCGCACCGACGACCACGACCACGGGCAGCGCGAGCCGCGCGCGCAGGCGTAGCGCATGGTTCTTCACCCTCACCCTTGTCCTCCTCCTCTGAATGGTTCGGTCGACCCGCCCCGGCTGGGCGAGGGAACGATCTTATTGTCAAACATTTCTGTATGCAACTGCAGCCTCAGCAGGCCTAACAAGACCGAAAAGATCGTTTGCAAGGCGCTCATCGCCGGCTCTTGCATACAGGAGTTTCGGCGGCCATACTCGCGGCGCCGATGGTGAACCAGACCAGCCGGACGCAGATGATGCGGGCGCTGTTTGCGCTCCGCGAACTGATCCTGAGCGGCGAGTTCAAGCCCGGTGATCGAATGTCCGAGCTGCCGCTCGTCGAACGCCTCGGGGTGTCGCGCACCCCGCTCCGGCTCGCGCTCGCCTCGCTCGAGCACGAGGGGCTGCTCCGCCTCCTCCCCGCCGGCGGCTACGTGGTCCGCGAGTTCACCCAGGCCGACATGCGCCAGGCGATCGAGATCCGCGGCGTGCTCGAGGGAACCGCCTGCCGCTTCGCCGCCGAGCAGGGAGCGAGCCGCCGTGACCTCCGCGCGCTGCGCGCGATCAATGAGCAGATCGAGCCGCTCGTGCACCGCGCCGACTACGAGTCGTTCGAGCGCTACGCGGCGCTCAACGCGGAGTTCCACAAACGATTGATCAAGATGGCGGGCAGCCCGCTGCTCGAGCGCACGCTCGATACCGTCCTCTCGCTGCCCTTCGCCACCCCCAACGCGCTCGTGCTCCAGCATGCCCAGCTGCCGGAGTCACGGGAGATCTTGATCGTGGCCCACCGCCAGCATCTGTGGCTGGTCGAGGCGATCACCAACCGCGAGGGTTCGCGGGCCGACAACGTGGCCCGTGAGCACGCACGGCTGTCGCTCACCAACCTCGAGATCGTCCTCAGCCGGCGCGGCCTGCTCGGGCAGGTGCCGGGCGCGTCGCTGCTCGCGCTCGACGCCGAGCTCGAGCCGGCTTAGCCGGGGCGTCGCCTAGAGACCCCAATCCATTGCGGTCTTCGCCGCTTGGACGATGTCCGCGGCGCCGGGGCGGTAGGCATCCTCGAGCGGAGGGCTGACCGGGACCGGTGTGTAGGGAGCCCCGATGCGCTGGATCGGCGCCTCGAGGTAGTCGAACGCGGCCGCCTGGAGCTGGGCGGCGAGCTCGGCGCCGAAGCCGCCGGCCGTCACCGCTTCGTGGGCGATGATCCCGCGTCCGGTCCTTCGCAGCGACTTCGCGAGCGTGTCGAGATCGAGCGGCACGAGCGTGCGCGGGTCGATCACCTCGGCCTCGATCCCGCTCTCGTTCGCCAGTGTCTCGGCCGCTTGCATCGCATCCTCGACGAGACGGGAGAGCGCGACGATCGTGACGTCTTTGCCGTCTCGCAGCGTCTGTGATTGCCCGAGCGGAATCGGCTCCGGCGGGTCCGCCACCGCTTCCTTGCGGAAATACAGCGACTTGTTCTCGACGAACACCACCGGGTTGGGGTCGGCGATCGCGCTCAGCAGAAGGCCGGCCGCGTCCGCCGCGCCGCTCGGCATGACCACCTTCAGCCCCGGCACGTGCGTCAGCCACGCCTCCAGGCTCTGCGAGTGCTGGGCCCCGTTGCGCTGGCCCGATCCACCTTGGGTGCGAACTACGAGCGGAACGTTCAACTGTCCCCCCGACATGAAGTGCGCCTTGGCCGCCTGGTTGACGAGCTGGTCGAGCGCCAGCGTGATGAAGTCGATGAACATGATCTCGACCACGGGCTTGAGGCCCGACTGGGCGGCCCCGACCGCCACGCCGCACACCGCGCCCTCGCTGATCGGCGTGTTGCGCACCCGCCCGCGCCCGAACTCGTCGGCCAGACCGGCGGTGACGAGGTAGGGGCCGCCCTCGGCGACGTCCTCGCCCAGCACGATCACGCGCTCGTCCTCGCGCATCGCGTGCGCAAGCGCGCGGTTCACCGCCTCGACGAACGTGGCCTCGGTCATTTCGCGTAGACCAGCTCGGCCGTGATCGTCGGATCCGGGAACGGGCTGTCGCGGGCGAAGCGCACCGCGTCCTCGATCTCCTGCGCCACCTCTCGCTCGATGGCGGCCGCGGTCCGCTCGTCGATCACTTCATCCCCAATCAAAAAATCGATGAACCGCGTTACCGGATCTCGCTGCGCCCACTCCTGCTCGGCCGCGGCATCCCGGTACTTCTGCTGGTCGCCCTCGTAGTGGCCGCGCCGGCGATAGGTCAGGCACTCGAGCAGGAACGGCCCCTCGCCTTTCCGTGCCTCGCGCAGGAACCGTCCGAACGCCTCGTAGACGGCGGGCACGTCGGAGCCGCTCACGGTCTCGCGCTCGAAGCCGTACGGCGCCACCACGTCGCTCACGCGCTCGATCGTCGAGTGCTCCTCGCGCGAGGTGAACTCCGCGAAGCCGTTGTTCTCGCACACGAAGATCAACGGCAGCCGCCACAGCGCCGCGAGGTTGACCGTCTCGTTGAAGTGCCCCGCCTGGACCGCGCCGTCGCCGAAGAACACGACGCTCACCTGATCGCGGCTTTGCAGATGGTGCGCGAGCGCGGTGCCGAGTGCGAGCGGAAGGTTGCCGCCCACCACGCCGGTGGCGCCCATGAAACCGTGCTTCTTGTCGACCAGGTGCATCGATCCACCGACGCCCTGGCACAGGCCGTCCACGCGACCCATCAGCTCGGCCATCACGCGGTCGACCGGCGCCCCCTTGGCGATCGCGTGCCCGTGCGCCCGGTGGCCGCTGTAGACCGCGTCGTCGTCGCGCAGCTGGCCGCACACCGCGGCGGCCACGCCCTCGCCGCCGATGCTCAGGTGGATCAGCCCGTGGACGACGAGCGTGCGCTTGAGCTGGGCGACACGCTCCTCGAACAGGCGGATCCGCCACATCGCGCGCAACAGCTCACGCGCCGTCTCGGCGTCGGGCGCGGGAGGCTGGGTCATCTACGCCGGGACGGGCGCCTGGGGTGGGCGGGCCTCCATCATGGCGCGCACGCCGGCGGCGATCTTCTCCTCGTTGGGCAGCACGTACGCCTCCATCGGCTCGCTGTAGGGCACGGTCACGTCGAGCGCGGTGACCTGCCGGATCGGCGCCTTGAGCGATCCGAACCCGTGCTCGGCCACCTCGGCCGCGATCACCGCCGAGGCGCCGCCGTGTCGCGTCCCCTGGTCGGCGATCACGAGCCGCCCGGTCTTCTCGACCGAGCTCAGGATCGTCGCCGTGTCGAGCGGGTTCAGCGTCCGCGGGTCGATCACCTCGGCGTTGATGCCCTCTTTGGCCAGCGTCTCGGCCGCCTCGAGCGCGCGCCCGACGGTCCAGCCGGTGGCGACGATCGTCACGTCCGAGCCCTCGCGCCGGATCGCCGCCTCACCGAACGGCACCACGTACTCGCCCTCGGGCACGTCGCCGTGCTCGAGCACCATCAGGTAGTTGATCAGGTAGCAGACCGGGTTGTCGTCGCGGATCGCCGCGGCCATCAGGCCCTTGGCGTCGGCCGGCGTCGCAGGCAGTGCGATCTTCAGGCCCGGGAAGCCCATGAACATGCCGTAGATCGAACCCGTGTGCTGGCCGGCCCAGCCCGCCGTGAACCCGTAGCCGGCCTTGAACACCGCCGGCACCTTGACCTGGCCGCCGCTCATGTACCGCAGGCGCGGCGCCTCGTTGACGACCTGGTTCATCGCCACCAGCATGAACTCGGCCATCAGCAGCTCGACCACCGGGCGGTAGCCGGACAGGGCCAGGCCGACTGCCATGCCGATCTCGGCCGTCTCGGAGATCGGCGAGACGCGCACCCGCTCGCGCCCGAACGCCTGAACCAGCGGGTCCTCGTCGCTCGGCGCGACATCCTGGCCGTAGAACACGACGGTCGGGTCGCGCTCCATCTCGACGCGGATCGCCTCCTGCACCGCCGCGATGTAAGGGATCTCTCGTGCCATGGTCGTCTCCTCGGCGCTAGGCGTAAACGTAGTCTTGGCGGGCGGCGGCTTCGGGTTCGGGGAACGCGTCGTCGAGCCCGAACTGGACCGCGGCATCCATCTCCTCGCGGACCTGGTCGGCGAGCTTGTCGGCTTGCGCCGGCTCCAGGACACCCTGCTCGACAAGGCGCGCCCGGAACCTCGGCACCGGATCGCCACGCAGTGCGGCCTCGTACTCCTCGCGGTTGCCGAACGTGGTGATCGCCTCGTGCTCGGGGTAGTGGAGCGGGACGCCGGGCGGGGCGATGATGTTGCCGTGGGCCGACAGGCGGTAGACCTTTGACTCCACGAGCGTCGGGCCGTCGCCGGCGCGCGCGCGGTCGGCTGCCGCTCCGACCGTCTCGTACACCGCGATCGGGTCGCCGCCGTCCACCGTGACTCCGGGCATGCTGTAGGCCGCGGCCTTGACCGACAGCGGCTCGCCGGCGGCCGCGTTGGCGTCCTCCTGCTCGGAGCGCGTGGACACGTTGTAGTTGTTGTTCTCCATCACGTACACGACCGGCAGCTTCCACAGCGAGGCGAGGTTGAGCGACTCGTGGAACGCGCCCTGCTTGGACGCGCCGTCACCGAAGAAGGAGAGGACGACCTGGCCTTGCTTTCGAAGCTGGGCCGCGAACGCGACGCCGGTGGCCTGGGGGATCCCCTGGCCGACGATCCCGCTCGTGCCGAGGAACCCACGGCCCGGATCGACCAGGTGCATGGATCCTCCGTAACCGCCGCACAGGCCGTCCTTGCGACCATAGATCTCGGCCATGATCGCCTTCGTGTCGGTCCCGAGCGCGATCGGGTAGCCGTGGCATCGGTAGGTCGCCATCAGCTGATCGCCGGGCTTCATCGTGGCCAGCGCGCCGACGATCGAGGCCTCCGCGCCATCGGCGAGGTGAGTGTGCCCACGGATCACGCCGGGATGCTCCTCGAAGGTTCGCTTGACCCGCTCCTCGAACTCGCGGATGCGCAGCATCTGGGTGAACATCCAGACGAGCCGTTCGTTGTCGAGCTGTTCCATGTCTCTCTCCGTCCTGAGAAGGATTGTCGGCGGCGCCTGACGGCGGCGCCTTAGGTAACGGTCGCGCGGAACTGCGCCGCGGTCGTCTCATAAGCGCGCTCGAACGCTTCCTCGATCGGAAGGGCGCGCAGCTCCGCGGACAGGATCTCGACCCCCCACGGTCCGTCGTAGCCGACACTCCGGCACGCCTCGATGTAGCCCGGGATGTCGAACTCCCCCTCGCCCGGACAGCGGCGGTGGTTGATCACCTCGTCGAGCGGGTCGTCCATGTACTCCACCGGGCCGTCCGAGAGCTCGACCCAGGCCAGATATTCGCCCGGGATGGCGCCGAGGGCCTCGGGTGGGATCCGCAGCTTGCCCATGTGCCAGGTGTCGATCGCCAGCCCACCGTTGGCGCGAGCGGCCCCGGTGACGAGTGCGATACCGGTCTCGAGCGTGTGCACGTTGGGGTCGAACGGAATGATCTCGTAGGCGACCTTCGCGTCCGTGTGCTGGGCAGCGTCGTCGCACAGCGCGGCGTATTCCTCGATCAGCCGGTCGAGCTCGCACGGCGTCTCGGGGATGTTGCCCACCTTGATGTGGTGGGCGTCGAATGCGGCGGCCGTCTCGAACAGCTGCTTGCGCAACCGGTCCGAGTCGACGCGCTTGGGCTCGCCCTCCGGGACCCAGAAGTCGGCCAGGAACTCGACCTCCATGTACCTCAGGCCGGCGTCGTCATACACCGTGCGCATTTCCTCGAGCGTCGTGCCCGTCTCGAGCTGATGCGAGACGTCGGCGTGCCACAGCCCGATGCCCTCGAACCCCGCCTTGGCCGCCTGCTCGCACCGGTCGCGCCAGCTGTACCGGCTCCATTCCCGGCCGGCGTGGATCTCGACCGGACCAGCCGTGGTCCAGTACAGCGCCATCAGGGATGCATCCGCCATCGTCGCTCCTCTCGTGTGAGAGCGACGGTACCGCCGCGCGCCGGACGGCGTCCAGTCATCCCGCGCATCCGTTCTTGCCGATCAGCGCTCCCGCCGGGCGCGCGATTACGGACAACGTCTCACTCGCCACCCCGCCGGGCGTGAATGCCCGTTCACCCGCCTCTGGCACGGACAACGTCTCACTCGCCACCCCGCCGGGCGTGAATGCCGATTCACCCGGGCTCTTGACCCGGACAACGTCTCACTCGCCACCCCGCCGGGCGTGAATGCCGATTCACCCGGGCTCTTGACCCGGACAACG
>Ga0335072_10002255_pt1 | contig 30148 bp, 37 predicted proteins | sample Lox_Sample_21_FD_206725 | JGI IMG/M metagenome (GOLD analysis project Ga0335072, IMG submission 206725) | Soil microbial communities from Loxahatchee National Wildlife Refuge, Florida, United States - Lox_Sample_2.1 | ecosystem: Environmental > Terrestrial > Soil > Wetlands | place: USA...
ACGATGAGAATTCCGGCGCCCAGCAGCGCCACCAGTGATGGCTCCAGGTGTATTGCCGAGTGTGCGACAAACCCGGCCAGCACCGCCACCAGGACCACACCGCATTTGGTGAGCAGCCGGGGATCGCGGATGGCTTCGCGCTCCTCCAAGGACATGACGTCGGCTACCCGCTCGGGGTCGACGTCGAAAGCGCCCGGGAACAGCCGCGGCAACAGCGCGACGAAGACGCCGGTGATGATGATCACGATCGGTGTCAGATGGATCAGAAAGTCGTTGAAGGAAAGGCCCGCCCGGCTGGCAATGATGATGCTGGGCGGGTCACCGATCAACGTCGCCGTGCCGCCGATGTTCGACGCGAACGCCTCGGCCATCAAAAACGGTGCCGGACCGATATCCAGTCGGTCACACACCAGCAGGGTGACCGGGGCGATCAGCAACACCGTGGTGACGTTGTCCAGCAAGGCCGACGCGAACGCGGTCACCAGCACCAGCAGAATCATGATGCGCAGCGGCGAGCCTCCGGCGCGTTTGGCGGCCACGATCGCGGTGTATTCGAACACACCGGTCTGCCGCAGCACGCTGACGATGATCATCATGCCCAGCAGCAAAAAGATGACGTCCCAATCGATTCCGGTGTCGCGGGAGTAGAAGACATCGTCGGAATGGATAACCGGCAACACGAGCATGACCGCCGCGCCGGCCAGCGCCACCAGTGTCTTGTTGACGCGGTCGCTGGCGATCAGTGCATAGGCGACCACGAATACGACGACCGCGACAACGCTCATCGATTTTCCTGTGTGGTCTAGTTTTTGGGTATCAGTGTTTGAGTGCCGCGGCCAGTAACCGCGATGCGGTGATCACGCCGAACAACGTACCGTCTTTGACCACCGCGATCAGCGGACTTCGCAACCGTGCCATCATCGCGGCGACTTCGATGATGGTGTCGTCCGCATCGGCGAACGGCACATTGGTCAGATGGTCCGGCAGGACGTCGCGCACCTTCTTGCCGCCCAACTTATCGGCGGCGCGATCGGCCATGGATTCGTTGAGCACACCGGCCAGCGAAGGATCGTCCTGCACGTAGCGGGGCACGATGAACCGCACCACCTGGGACGCCGGCAGCACCGCGAAGGGTTTTCCGCCAGCGTCGGTGACGACAATTCCGGGCAGGCGGTGCTCGGCAAGCAGGCGGGCAGCGTCCAGCGCGCCGGAGTCGACGGTGACGACCGGGAAGTCCTCGGCGAGTTCCGCGGCGCGCATAGTGGAGACAATACGACGGTTGGCTCGGCCGGCGGGCCGGGTGGGTTGACGAGTTTTACCGGTAGTGATCTCGCAACCGCTGCGTAGACTAGCGGGATGCTGGAACAGATCCGCGGGCCCGCTGATCTGCAGCACCTTTCCCAACAGCAGCTACGCGATCTGGCCGGCGAGATTCGCGAGTTCCTGATCCACAAGGTGGCTGCCACCGGGGGGCACTTGGGACCCAACCTCGGCGTCGTCGAGCTGACCCTGGCGCTGCACCGGGTGTTCGACTCACCCCACGATCCGATCATCTTCGACACCGGCCACCAGGCCTACGTCCACAAGATGCTGACGGGGCGCTGCCACGATTTCGAGGGCCTGCGCAAAAAGGGCGGGCTGTCCGGGTACCCGTCGCGCGCCGAGAGCGAGCACGACTGGGTGGAGTCCAGCCACGCCAGCGCCGCGTTGTCATATGCCGACGGACTGGCCAAGGCATTCGAGTTGACCGGGCACCGCAACCGGCATGTGGTCGCGGTGGTCGGGGACGGTGCGCTCACCGGCGGCATGTGCTGGGAGGCGCTGAACAATATCGCGGCTTCTGGCCGTCCGGTGATCATCGTGGTCAACGACAACGGCCGCAGCTACGCGCCGACCATCGGCGGTGTCGCCGATCATCTGGCCACCCTGCGGCTGCAGCCGGCCTACGAGCAGGCCCTGGAAAAGGGCCGCGAGGCGCTGCGCGCGGTTCCGCTTGTCGGCAAGATCGCCTACCGCTTCATGCACAGCGTCAAGGCGGGCATCAAGGACTCGTTGTCGCCGCAGCTGCTGTTCACCGATCTCGGCCTGAAGTATCTCGGCCCGGTCGACGGCCACGACGAACGCGCGGTGGAGGTTGCGCTTCGGCACGCCCGCGGCTTTGGTCGGCCGGTGATCGTGCACGTGGTCACCCGCAAGGGCATGGGCTATGCGCCGGCCGAAGCCGATGAGGCCGAGCAGATGCACTCGACGGGGCCGCTGGACCCGGCCACCGGGCGGGTCACCACGGTCGCAGGTCCGGGCTGGACGAAGGTCTTTTCCGAGGCGCTGATCGAATACGCCGCCAGGCGCCGCGACATCGTGGCGATCACCGCGGCGATGCCCGGTCCCACCGGGCTGACGGCGTTCGGGCAACGGTTCCCGGACCGGTTGTTCGACGTCGGCATCGCCGAGCAGCATGCGATGACGTCGGCGGCCGGGCTGGCGATGGGCGGCATGCACCCGGTGGTGGCCATCTATTCGACGTTCCTCAACCGGGCGTTCGACCAGATCATGATGGACGTGGCGCTGCACAAGCTGCCGGTCACCATGGTGCTCGACCGGGCCGGGGTAACCGGTTCGGACGGCGCCAGCCACAACGGCATGTGGGACATGTCGATGCTGGGCATCGTGCCCGGGATGCGGGTGGCCGCACCCAGGGACGCCACCCGCTTGCGTGAGGAACTCGGTGAGGCGCTTGACGTCGACGACGGCCCCACGGCCATCCGGTTCCCCAAAGGCGATGTGGGCGAAGACATTCCGACCCTGGAGCGACGGTCAGGGGTGGACGTGCTCGCGGTGCCGGCCGCCGGGTTGAATCACGACGTGCTGTTGGTGGGGGTGGGCGCATTCGCGCCGATGACGTTGGAGGTGGCCAAGCGGCTGCACAACCAGGGGATCGGCGTGACGGTGATCGATCCGCGTTGGGTGCTGCCGGTTTCCGACGGTGTTCTCGAACTGGCGGCGCAGCACAAACTGCTCGTCACGCTGGAGGACAACGGGGTCAACGGCGGTGTGGGTTCAGCGGTGTCGGCCGCGTTGCGGCGTGCGGAGATCGACGTCCCGTGCCGCGACGTCGGACTGCCGCAGGAGTTCTACGACCACGCCTCGCGGGGCGAGGTGCTGGCCGGCCTGGGGCTGACCGATCAGGACGTCGCCCGCCGCATTACCGGTTGGGTTGCCGCTCTGGGCGCGTGTGTGACCGAAGCGGAGATCCGCGAGCACCTCGACTAGCCGCCACTCGTCTCTGCCGGTGGCTGCACCGCTGCCGCCAGCACCGGGTCCACCAGCTCTCGCTGCCATATCCGAGCGTGGCCGGCGCACAAGAACTCTTCGACAGCCTCGACGGGGTCGGCGACGTCCTGCCAGTCCCAGCACAGCCGTCGCACCAGGTCGGGTGAGACCAGGTTCTCCGTCGGAACCCCCACCCGCTCCGACACCTCCGACAGCCCCGCCCGGGCCGCCTCCAGCCGGGCGGCGGCCTCCGGTTTCCGTCTGCTCCAGCGCGCCGGCGGGGGAGGCCCGTTGGGCGGCTCGACCTCGTCCGCCGGATCCCGGCTTTCCCGGGCCGCTTCCAGCGCCGCCAACCACATCGCAGCGCTGCGACGCTGGTTGCGCCCACCGAACACGGGCAAGGCCACCAGGTCGTCGACCGTCTTCGGATCGGCGACGGCGGCGTCGATGATGGCCGAGTCCGGCAGGACGCGCCGGGGCGCGATGTCTCGGCGCTGCGCGACACGATCGCGCGCCGTCCACAGTTCGCGAACCGCGGCCAAGCCCCGCGGGTCACGCACCCGATGGATTCCCGATGTTCGCCGCCAGCGGTCGCGTCGCCACACCGGGGCGGCCTCGCTGAACCCCTCCGAGCGCAGATGGTCGAATTCCTGTGCAGCCCAATCGGTTTTGCCTTGTTCGGCCAGGACACCCGAGATCGCGGCGCGCAGTTCGATGAGCAGTTCCACGTCGAGGGCCGCGTAGTTGAGCCATTCGGCGGGCAGCGGGCGCTTGGACCAGTCGGCCGCGCCGTGGCCCTTGGCCAGTCTGAGACCCAGCAGCCGCTCGACCATGGTCGCCAGGTTCACCCGCTCGAACCCGGCCAGCCGTCCGGCGAGCTCGGTGTCGTACAGCGCCGGCGGTCGCATGCCGACCTCGGCCAGGCAGGGCAGATCTTGATCGGCGGAGTGCAGAATCCATTCGTCCGAGCCGAGCACCTCGGCGACCGGCCGCAGCGCGGTCAGCGGGTCCGCGCCATGGCTGACCGGATCGATGAGCACCGTGCCGGCGCCGGCCCGCCGGATCTGAATCAGGTAGGCGCGGTTGGAGTAGCGGAAACCCGATGCCCTCTCCGCGTCGACCGCAAACGGTCCGCTCCCGGCGTCCAGGAGTCGGGCGGCCGCCTCGATCTCGCCGATGGTGACGGAGAGATTGGGCATCCCGTCGGCCGGGTGCGGTAGCGGTGTGGGGCTGGGTTCGGTGCCGTCGGGCGCATCGGCCGCCGGTTCGACCATGTCAGGCGCGTGACCGCGAGCCCAGGTCGGTGACTCCGGCCGGTGGTAGACCCGCGGCGTGCTCCAGCACGTCGCAGAATGCCTCGACGTGGACGCCGACTGCGGGGGTAGTCGCCGTCCACGACGCCCGCAGCTCCAGCTGGTGGGCGCGCGGCGGTCCTGAGATGTCGCCGTAGCGCACCGATGTGGTGGCGGTGACGGTGCCGCCGAGGGCTGTGACGTTGTCGGTGTGGGACTCCAGCGCATCGACCAGCCAGCTCCACGCCACTTCGGGCAGCAGCGGGTCGACGGCCTCGCTGGGGTCCAGGTCGGCCTGGATGTAGGCGACCAGGCGGATGGTGCCGTCCCAGGCTTCGGCGCCATCCGGGTCGTACAACAGGATCAGCCGACCGAATGCGTCGCCCTCGGAGCGCTCCGGGACGATCTCGAGCTCGGGATGCTTGACCTCAGCTCCCAGCGCGTAGCTGTAGGGCGCCAGGCGCTGCGGCGGTCGGATGGGGCCCAGCTCGATCTCCGGCCGCGCGGTGACGCCGTTCATCGCCGCTACCGCCTCGCGGAATGGGGCCGGTTCAGCTGAGGTCACAGCGTTTGACGGTAGACCCAACGGTCGACACGCCGAAACAGGCGCGCCGATTCCCGCGCCCGTCGCGACCAACCCGTTACCAGCACTCATTTCGCCTGCTCAGCTGGCAGTTTCGGTGGAAAATCGGGCCGGACGCTTCTCCCGATGCGCGGCCAGGCCTTCCTGCACGTCGGGGCCGCTGAAACTGAGAAATTCCAGGCCAAGCGATGTTTCGAAGGTGGGGCCGAACATGCGGTACCAGTAGTTCAGGCTGTGTTTGGTCCAGCGAATCGCGTTTTGGGCGCCCTGGGCCAGATTCTCGGCGAGGCGGGTCGCGGTCGGCAGCACATCCTCGTCGTCGACGCAGGTGGAGACCAGGCCGATGCGTTCGGCCTCCTCGCCGAGCAGCGTCTCGCAGGTGAGCAGGTAGTACTTGGCCTTGGCCATGCCGACCAGCAGTGGCCAGCAGATGGCGGCGTGGTCACCCGCCGCCACCCCGAGTTTGGTGTGCCCGTCGATCAGCTTGGCGGTCCGGCCCGCCACCGAGATGTCGGCGAGCAGCGCGACCACCAGGCCCGCGCCGACGGCCGGACCGCGGATCGCCGAGACCACCGGCTTGTCGAAGTTGATCATGTTGAGCACCAGATCGCGGGCCTCGCGCATGATGCGGATCCTGCCGTCGTAGTCGCCGATGGTTTCCGCGATCAAATCGAAGCTGCCGCCGGACGAGAACGCCTTGCCCTCGCCGCGCACCAGCACGACGCGCACGGCGGGATCGCGATCGATCACCGGCCAGATGTCGGCGAGGTCGCGGTGCATTTGCGGGCCGACCGAATTCAGCCCGGGCGCGTCGAGAACCAGCGTCAGCACGCCTTCAAGACCAGTTACGTCGCCGGTTTCACACCGAAGGCTGGGGAACTCGTCGTAACTGGTCGGCATCGTCGTGATGTTACGCACCGGCCGTGTCGGCCGATCCCCGTGGCAGCATTAACGCCAATGAGTACTCGTCGCGAGCTTCCCGAGTCGCCGTACCTGGCCGCTGTCACCGGGCGCAAACCCAACCGGGTGCCGGTGTGGTTCATGCGCCAGGCCGGCCGCTCGCTGCCCGAGTATCGGGCACTGCGCGAACAGCACAGCATGCTCGCGGCGTGTTTCGAGCCGGAGCTGGCCTGCGAGATCACCCTGCAGCCGATACACCGCTACGGCGTCGATGCGGCGATCTTGTTCTCCGACATCGTGGTGCCGCTGCGTGCCGCGGGCGTGGATCTGGACATCGTCGCTGACGTCGGACCGGTGATCGCGCATCCTGTGCGCACCGATGCCGACATCGACGCGATGAAACCCCTTGACCCACAAGCTGTTCAACCGGTCTGCGAGGAGGTTTCGCTGCTGGTTGACGCGCTGGGTGAGGTTCCGCTGATCGGTTTCGCCGGCGCGCCCTTCACGCTGGCTTCTTACCTGGTCGAGGGTGGCCCCAGCCGTAACCACGCCCGCACCAAGGCGATGATGCTGGCCGCACCGACGAGCTGGCATGCGTTGATGTCGAAGCTGACCGATCTGACCGTCGCGTTCCTGCGCGGCCAGATCGACGCCGGGGTGGACGCCATCCAGGTCTTCGACTCATGGGCGGGGACCCTGTCGCTGGCCGACTACCGCCAATACGTGCTGCCGCACAGCTCCCGGGTCTTCGCCACCTTGGCCGCATCCGGCGTGCCGATGACGCACTTCGGGGTGGGGACCGCCGAGCTGTTGGGCGCGATGTCGGATGCGGGCGCGACGGTCGTCGGGGTGGACTGGCGAACAACGCTCACCGATGCCGCCACCCGCGTCCAACCGGGCACGGCGCTGCAGGGCAACCTTGATCCGGTGGTGTTGCTGGCCGGCTGGCCGGTGGCCGAACGCGCCGCACGGGCCGTGGTGGACGACGGACGTCGCGCCGTCGACGCCGGCGCCGCAGGCCACGTCTTCAATCTCGGCCACGGAGTGCTGCCGGAGACCGATCCCGGCGTGCTGACCGACCTGGTATCGCTGGTCCACTCGCTATGAGTTCGCGCTCGTATTGTGTTGTGGGCGGCGGAATCTCGGGGTTGACGGCGGCCTACCGGCTGCGCGTGGCGGCCGGTGACGACGCGGGGATCACGCTGTTCGACCCGGCGGACCGGCTGGGCGGGGTGCTGCGCACCGAGCTGGTCGCCGGACGGCCGATGGACCTGGGGGCCGAGGCGTTCGTACGGCGCCGGCCCGAGATGCCGGCGCTGCTGGCCGAGCTGGGGCTGGCGGAGCGTCAACTGGCGACCACCGGCGCCCGGCCGTTGATCTACAGCCGGCGCGAGTTGCATCCGCTGCCGGCGGCCACGGTCGTCGGGATTCCGTCGTCGGCGTCGTCGCTGGCCGGATTGGTCGACGACGCGACGCTCGCCCGCATCGAAGCCGAACCTGGCCGCCCCTTCGCTTGGCAGCCGGGCAGCGATCCCGCGGTGGCCGAGTTGGTGGGCGACCGGTTCGGCGAGCAGGCCGTGGCCCGGTCGGTGGACCCGCTGCTGGGCGGGGTGTACGCGGGATCGGCGGCGACGATCGGGCTGCGCGCGGCGGCGCCCAGTGTGGCCGCGGCCCTGGACCGTGGCGCCACCAGCTTGACCGACGCGGTCCGGCAGGGGTTGCCGCCGGCTACCGGCGCGCCGGTGTTCGGCGCACTCGACGGCGGCTACCAGGTGCTGATCGACCAGCTCGTCGAGCGCAGCCGGCCGCGGTGGGTGCACGCCGCCGTGGACCGGCTGGAGCGGGCCGGGCGCGGCTGGACGCTGCATGACGACACCGGCGCTGGATGGCACGCCGACGCGGTGATCCTGGCGGTTCCGGCCCCGCGGGTCACGCTCCTGCTGGCCGAAATCGCCCCGCGCAGCGCCGCCGCCGCGAACCGGATCAGCAGTGCGTCGTCGGTGGTGGTGGCGCTGGCGGTGCCGGGAAACACGCCGTTTCCGGAGTGCTCCGGGGTGCTGGTGGCCAGCGGAGAGGCGCTGCGCGCCAAGGCGATCACGCTGTCGTCGCGCAAGTGGGGGATACCCGGCGTCCGGCAATTCCTGCGGCTGTCGTTCGGTCGGCATGGCGACAACCTGGCGGCCGGCGCTTCCGACGACGAGCTGCTGGCGTGGTCGGTGGGCGATCTCGACGCCGTATTCGGCCTGGACGTCGAGCCGGTCGATGCCCGGGTGCGGCGCTGGATCGACGCGATGCCGCAGTACGGGCCGGGCCACGCCGATTTGGTCGCCGAGGTGCGCGCCGGGCTGCCGCCGACGCTCGCGGTGGCCGGCAGCTACCTCGACGGGATCGGCGTGCCGGCGTGTATCGGGGCCGCGGGCCGCGCGGTCGGGGCTCTCGAATTGGAAGTGGCACGATAGGTTTCATGGCCAAACGCGACGCGAAACTGGATTTTGCCGCCCTGAACTCGCAGCTTCGCTACCTGATGTTCTCGGTGTTCTCCGTGCGGCCGGGAGTACTCGGTGACCAGCGGGACGGGATCGTCGATGACGCGTCGAGCTTTTTCAAGCTGCAGGAAGACCGCGGCGTCGTGGTGCGCGGCCTCTACGACTTGGCCGGACTGCGGGCCGATGCCGATTTCATGATCTGGACGCACGCCGGGAGTGTGGAAGCACTGCAGGCCACCTACGCCGACTTCCGGCGCACCACCACACTGGGACGGGCCTGCTCGCCGCTATGGAGCAGTGTGGCGCTGCATCGGCCGGCCGAGTTCAACAAGAGCCACATCCCCGCGTTTCTGGCCGGCGAGGAGCCCGGCGCCTACATCTGCGTGTATCCGTTCGTCCGGTCCTACGAGTGGTATCTGCTGCCCGACGAGGAGCGCCGCCGCATGCTTGCCGAGCACGGCATGGCCGCCCGCGAGTACAAGGACGTCCGTGCCAACACCGTGCCGGCGTTCGCGCTCGGCGACTACGAGTGGATCCTGGCCTTCGAGGCACCCGAACTGGATCGCATCGTCGACCTGATGCGGGAATTGCGCGCCACCGATGCCCGGCGGCATACCCGTGCCGAGACGCCGTTTTTCACCGGCCCGCGGGTGCCGGTCGAGCAACTGGTGAACTCGCTGCCTTAAACCAACCGGCCAATTGAGGGGGACATATGACGACTCAGTTCGACCCGACCGATCCCACCCGTTTCGAGCAGATGTATCGCGACGACAAGTTGTCCCACGGCCTGCCTACCGCCACACCGTGGGATATCGGTGGTCCGCAGCCGGTGGTGCAGCGGCTCGTCGCGCTCGGCGCGGTCAAGGGTGAGGTGCTCGACCCGGGCACCGGACCGGGACACCACGCGATCTACTACGCGTCGGCGGGCTACTCGGCGACCGGGATCGACGGGTCGCAAGGCGCCCTGGAGCGAGCCCGGGACAACGCGCGCAAGGCCGGGGTGTCGGTGAACTTCGAGCTGGCCGACGCGACGAAGCTGGAGGGGTTCGAAGGCCGGTTCGACACCGTCGTGGACTGCGCCTTCTACCACACCTTCAGCACCGAACCGGAGCTGCAGAGGTCCTACGCGCTGGCGCTGCACCGGGCCACCAAGCCGGGAGCGCGGCTGTACATGTTCGAGTTCGGCGAGCACAACGTCAACGGCTTCAAGATGCCGCGGTCGTTGTCCGAGAACGACTTTCGCGACGTGCTCCCGGCCGGTGGCTGGGAGATCACCTACCTGGGGACCACCACCTACCTGGTCAACATGAGCAGTGAGACGCTCGAGATGATGGCCGCGCGCAATCCCGACATGGCCGATCAGATGAAGACGATGATGGATCGCTTCCGGGTGATCGAGCCGTGGCTGGAGGGCGGCCGGGCGTACGCCCCGTTCTGGGAAGTGCACGCCACCCGGACCTAACCCTTCCGCGCCGAACGTCGACTTGGTGGGCCAATCTCGCCGCCGAAATCCCCACAACAAGTCGACGCTCGACGACCTAGTCCGTAGGGACGAGGCGCAGCGAGATCGAGTTGATGCAGTACCGCTGATCGGTCGGCGTCGGGTAACCCTCGCCGGCGAACACGTGGCCCAGGTGGCTGTGGCAGTTGGCGCACAGCACCTCGGTGCGAACGGTTCCCATCGAATGGTCGGGCCGCAGGATCACGGCGTCGGAGTTCGCCGGGTCGAAGAACGACGGCCAGCCGCAGTGTGACTCGAATTTCTCTGTGCTGCGGAACAATTCGGCGCCGCAGGCCCGGCATTGGTAGACGCCTTCGGTTTTGGTGTCGGTGTACTCACCGGTGAAGGGCCGTTCGGTTCCGGCGCGACGGAGCACGTCGAACTCCTCACGCGTGAGCTTCTGCCGCCACTCGTCGTCGGTCAGTTGCAGCTTCGGATTCATGCGTCCACGCTAGCGCGCTCGCGCTTGGCCGTCAGCCAGGCCGGATCGATGCCGTCGTCCAGCCGGTTCTCGGCCTTGGCGTCCAGGTAGCGGAAGTAGAGCACGGTGAACACCACGATCAGCAGCAGCGACCAGCCGTAGGTGATCTTCAGGTATTGCAGCGCGCGGCCATACCGCATGTAGTTGAAGATCAGGTAGTTGTCCAGCGTCATGAAGCCGTAGATCCCCAGCCACGCCGGCCAGTTGCGGATCAGCGAGTTGGGCAGCACCACCGTCATCAGGAACGGCAACAGCATCATCGAGTAGTAGCCCTGGGCCAGCGGCAGCGCCAGCCACGACCACAGCAGCAGCACGCCCGAGGAGCTGGTGAACCAGAACAGCGGGTCGCGGGTGCGGTAGTAGCGGTTCAGCAACCACAGGGCGCCGATGGCCAGCACGGTAAACAGCAGCCGCATGAACACGATCAGCCAGGTCGGCAGGCCGAAGTACACCCCATTGCCCTCGATCGAGCTGTTGAAGTAGTCCCGGGTGCCCCCGATGTACGGCAGAGTTTTGGTGACGAAGTCCATCGGGTCGCTGACCAAAGGCCAGGCGGCGACGTTGATGACCACGGGAACGATCAACGCGGGCAGCAGCGCCCGCCACTGGCGGTTCAGCAGCGGCAGCAACAGCAGCGGGCCCAGCACGGGTTTGAGCGTGAGTGTCAGCCCGATCGCCAACCCGGCCCACCACTGGTGGGCGACCTTCCCGTCCAGCAGCCACCGCACGAAAAGCACCTCGGCCAGCAGCACGCAGCCGTTGATGTTGGTGAACACCAGCGTGCTGCTCACGCTTTCGGTGCAGAACATCGCCAACAGCAGGGCGGGCGCGGCGACCGAGGAGAGCGTGAATTTGAACAACCGCAGCAGCAGGTACCAGGCGATCAGGATCGCCACGGTGTTGATCAGGATGAACAGATACCGCGACGGCGTGAACGAGAGGTATCCGAACGGCGCCATCAGCAGCGTGCCGCCGGGCGGGTACAGGTAGTGCGGGTCGACGTAGTCGAAGTGCTCGTTGTAGATGTCCCAGCCGCGGCGGAAGTTCAGCACCGCGCGGTAGACCGGCTTGAAGTCGTCGGTGATGTTGCCGTTGAGGGTGAGCACGATGCTGCGATGCAGCACCGAAAGGATGGCCGCCGGCCACAACACCGACCGCAATATCGTCGCCGTACTCGGTGCGCTGGTACGGGGGCGAAACGCGGCCAGTATCCAATCGCGCAAGCCGGTTCGGGTCGAGTCAGCTGCCGTCACCAGCGCACCGTACACCGGCGAGAGCGGGCCCCAAGTATCAGGCGGGGCAGTAGGTGTCGGTTCCGGGCAGCTTGCCGCTGTTGAGGTAGCCGATCAACGGCGGCACCGCGCACGGCGAGTAGATGCTGGCGCCGTGCCCGATGCCCTGCCACATCACCCGCTTGCTGGCCGCGTTGGCGTTGATGATCGTGGCCGCCGTCGCGGCGACGCCTTCGCTACCCACGATCGGGTCGTTCTGCACGCCCGACAACAGGACATCGATCTTGAGTTTCTTCGGCGGCGCGGGCGGCGAACCGGTGGGCCAGTGCACGCATTTGACCAAGTTGAGCGCGGCGACCGTGCCGAACTGGGGGTAGAGCTTGCCCCATGCCACGACCAGTTCGCGAACCCGGTCCGGGGTCGGACGGTTGATCGCGTCGCTGCAGGAGTTGACGAACTGGCCGTCGGAGTCCTGGGTGGCATCGGCATGGTTGATCAGGTTGTTCAGCTGGTTGGCGTCACCGGAGCGGGCCGCCGCCAGCGCGTTGGCCAGGCTGGTGGTGGCATTGACGCGGCCGCCGGAGGGGAAGCCCAGTGCGACGGTGATGGCGTTGGCCACCTGGGCCACCGACGCGCCGCCGGGCCCCTTGCCCGCACGGGCGTCGGCCAGCAGCGCGCTCACGGCGCCCTTGGGATCGGAACCCAGCGCGCAGTTCACCGCAAGGCACTGCGCGGCGAACGCGTCGAGTGCGGCCTGCTGGCCTTTGACCTGTTGCTCGGCGGCCGCTTCGGCGTTGACCCCCAAGGCAATCGGGGAGTCGAGGATCAATCTCGCGACCTTGTCGGGCCGTGATGCGGCGTAGGCCAGCGCCAGCTGGGCGCCGTTGCCGATGCCGACCAGCGCAACCGCGGGCACGTCCCACAGGCTGCGAAGTCGCTCGATGTCCGACGCGGCGTGCGCATTGTCGTAGGTGGCGTCACCGGCCGGCGCGATGGCGTCGGTGCAGCTGGTGGTGGCGGTGTTGGAGATGTCGGACAGATTGGCGACCGGGTCGTCGCCGGTCTGGAATTGCGCCTGATCGCGCATCGACTGCCGGGCGAAGTGATCCCGGCAGTCGATCGGGCTCGACATGCCGATGCCGCGGCGATCGACGGCGACGATGGGGTGGGTTTGCAACACGTCGGCGCCCGCCTGGGACAGCCAGACCGGCAACTGCGCCGAGGACGCCAGGTCGGAACCGGTGGTGAAGACGAGGGGCCCCGCGTCCTTCGGGGTCTGATTGGACCGGGCGCGCACCACGCCGATCGTCACGGTCCCGGAGCCGCCGTTGGCCGGGTCGAGGTCGGCGTCGTAGTTCGCGCAGTCCAGCTGGACCCCGGCCGCCGGACGCAGCGCCGCGTCGTTGAAGACCTGCGACGTGCAGTCGTGCCAGGACAAGTCGTTCTTGGGTGCGGCGATCGGCGGCGGACCGGCCGGTGGCGGCTTGGTCGGGGGCGCGCCTTGCGGGCGGGCGCCGGAATTGGTGGCAAAGCGCGGATCTGCGGCCAGGCCCGGGACGCAGCCGGCCACCACGATGCTCGCCGCGACCAGGATCGCGGCCGGCGTGATGTGCCGGTTCATGCCGACCACAGTAGCCACCCGCGGGGCTTAGGCCTTCACGTAGCGGCTGTACAGGTAGCCGGCATCGTCGGTGAGGATGTGCGCGCAGCGCATCCGGGTCAGCAATTGGCCCGGGCCGGTCGCGATGCGTCGGGCCAGGCCGCCGACCACGTAGGGCGCGGTGGTCAGGCACAGGTCGTCGAGCAGGTTGCGCTGGATGAACGCGCCGAGCAGCATCGGTCCGCCTTCGGTCAGGACGCGGCGCATACCGCGGGCCGCGAGGATCGCCAGTAAGGCGGCCTCGTCGACCTTGCCGGGATCGCTGCCGGAGCAGTCGATCACCTCGGCGAGATCGGTGAGCAGACGGCGTGTCTCGTCGGCGGCCGCCGTGCAGGTGAGCACCAGCGGTGGCACCTCGGTCCGGGTGAACACCCCCATATCCCGGTCAAGGCGACCCGACTTGGTGACGATCGCCAGTTGCGGGACTTCGCTTTGCCCCCGGGCCTGCCGGCGCTGGCGCTGGACGACGCCCAGATGCGCGCCGGAATAACCCTCGATCCGCACGGTCCCCGCGCCGACCACGATGACGTCGGCGAGTTCCCGCAGCAGGTTGAAGATGAGTCGGTCACCGGGCCCCGCCATTGCGCCGCTTTTGCCGTCGGCGGTGGCGCCGCCGTCCACGCTGGTGATGAAGTTCGCCCGCACCCACGTCCCGTGTTGGTCGGGATAGGCGTAGAGCTGGGGGAGTGCGCCGTCGTCGAGTTCGCGCGCCGAGCCGAGCAACGTCAGCGGGATCTCGGCGGCCCTGCCGGCATCAGAGTCGGACATGGGTTTGATTGCAGCACGCCGCTACAGTTCCTGCATGCATGGGTCGACCTCTCCGGGCGTTTCCGGCGCGTCCGGCCGGGTGGCTCATCTGGTGGACCGGCATCCCAGTGTCTCGCCGGAACGGCTGATCGCCCAATTGAGGCCGCCACCAACGTTCGCCGACGTGAGCTTTGCGAGCTATCGCCCCGACCCGGCCGAACCGAGCCAGGCTGCCGCAGTCGTGGCGTGCCAGGATTTCTGCCGGCAGGCGGTCGAGCGCCGGGCCGGCCGACGAAAGCTGTTGGGCAAACGGGCGGTGCTGCCCGGCGTTGGGCTGTATCTGGATGGCGGTTTCGGCGTGGGCAAAACCCACCTGCTGGCCTCGTCCTACTACCAGTTGCCCGACGCACGTCCCAAGGCGTTCGCGACATTTGGGGAGCTGACCCAGCTGGCCGGGGTGTTTGGCTTCGTCGAGTGCATCGATCTGCTGGCCAATTACACCGCGGTGTGCATCGACGAGTTCGAACTCGACGATCCGGGCAATACCACGCTGATCTCGCGGATGCTCTCGTCGTTGGTCGAGCGGGGTGTGTCGGTGGCCGCCACCTCCAACACGCTGCCCGAGCAACTCGGCGAGGGCCGGTTTGCCGCCCAGGACTTTCTGCGTGAGATCAACACGCTGGCAAGGATTTTCACCGCCGTGCGGATCGAGGGGCCGGACTACAGGCACCGCGATCTGCCCCCGGCGCCCCAGCCGCTGTCGGACGACCAGGTCGCCGCGCGTGCCGCAGCCGTCTACGGCGCGACGCTCGACGACTTCGACGCGCTGTGCGCGCACCTGGCGACCATGCACCCATCGCGGTATCTGAGCCTCATCGAGGGTGTGACGGCGGTGTTCGTGACCGGGGTGCACGGCATTGACGACCAGAACGTCGCGTTGAGGCTGGTGTCGCTGACCGATCGGCTGTATGACGCCGGCATTCCGGTGGTGGCTTCCGGGGCGAAGCTGGACACCATCTTCAGCGAGGAGATGCTGGCGGGCGGATACCGAAAGAAGTACCTGCGGGCCACTTCACGGCTTTTGGCGCTCACCGCCGGGGTCAACGCACCTCGCGGATCATGACGAAGTCGTCTTCGCGGCCGGCGCCCACCTGAAACGTCCTGGTGCCGCTGATTTCAAAGCCGCTCTTGGCGTAGAAGCTTTGTGCGCGTTGGTTTTTCTGGTTGACGCCCAGCCAGACACGACGCACACCCCATTCGGCGGCGGTGACAAGCGCAAGTTCCATCAGTGCCGTCGAGACCCCGGTGCCGTGGAAGTCGGGGAGAACGTAGATCTTCGATAGCTCGGCAGCGTCCTCGTCGACGCCGCGAACAAGCATGGCGTAACCGGTGATTCGGCCTTTCCGCGTTGCCGTGATGATGGCGTGTTGTGGATCGGCCAGATACTCCGCGAAGCGCTCGGCCGACAGGTTGGTGTCGATGAACGACGCGATATTTTCCGGAGCCATCGACGGCGGACATGCCAACGGAAAGGTTTGCGCGGCAACGGCGGCCAGCTCGCCGGTATCGACGGAATCCGTCGTGGCGAGGTTGACCTGCAGCGTCAGAGGTTCCACTGCGCCAGATGCTGGCCCGTCTTCTTGTCCAGCAGCACGACATTGGAAACCGGATCGCGGTAGGCGTCCCAGTACACGCCGCCGCGGACGATCGCCCCATTCGGCGCATTCACGAGCACATTGTCCAGCGCGTCGGGCGCGTCGGTGGCCCGCGGTTTGTAGGCGTCGGCGAACGGGGTCACCCCGTCGAAGCTGAAGGTGGTGGCCATGATGAACGGGTTGGGCACCCGGACGGCACGGACCGTCACGTCGGCGCGGTTGGGGGTGCTGCCGGGAAAGCTTTTGATCGGAACGCCGCTGCGGGTGTAGCCGAATCCGGGCGGCGGGTCACAGGGGGCCACGCCGCTGACGGTGACATCGGCGATGTAGGTGCCGGTGTCCACCCGCAGTGTGTCACCGATGTGGCCGATCGGTGCGTCGCCGGCGCGTGCGCGGGGAGCTGCAACGCCGGCAGCGGTCACGCTCGCGGCGGCAACGAGGAAGGCGGACAGCACGATCAGCCAGCGACGCATCGTTGCATGATTGCACACGCGCTATGCCGACGGGGAGGGGTTCTTCCCGCTGGTCAGCGTTGCGAGCGTCCTGACCAGATCGACCTCGACGCGTGCCTTGTCGACGCCCACGGAGTGCAGCGGTCCGGCGCCGCCTTCGAGTTCGAGCAGGGCCAGCAGCAGGTGTTCGGTGCCGATGTAGTTGTGGCCGAGCCGAAGTGCCTCGCGGAAGGTCAGTTCGAGCGCCTTGCGCGCCGGGCCGCTGAACGGGATGAGTTCCGGTGTTTCGGCGCAGACCGGCGGCAGCTTTACCGCGCCACGGACGGCCTCGACGTCGACGTGCTGTCGATTCAGCAATACCGTGGCCAGCGCGGCCGGATCGCTGAGCACACCGAGCAGCAGATGCTCGGGGGTGATCTCACAATTGGCGGCCTCGTGGGCGGCGTTCTGGGCCGCGACGACGGCGTTGCGGGCCCGCGGGGTGAAGCGCCCGAAACCCTGTTCGGGATCCATGGTGGTGGCCCCGGCCCGGGGGACGAACCGCTTTTGCGCGGCCTGCTTGGTGACCCCCATGCTCTTGCCGATGTCGGTCCAGGAGGCTCCCGAGCGGCGTGCCTGGTCGACGAAGTGCCCGATCAAGTGGTCGGCGATCTCACCCAAATGCTCGGCTGCCAGAACTGCGTCGGCCAGTTGGTCCAGGAGGTCGGGGTGCACCTGTTTGATGGCGTTGATCATCTCGTCGAGGCGCACGGGATAGGAAACGGGCGTCGAATCGGGCATGCCGTCAACGTTAGGTTGACGAGTCGAGTGGTGTCAACCGGAGGTTACGTTTCTCGATTTTTGCTGCTCAAGATGCGGGTTGATCGCCGCTCTGGGAGAATCTCTAGGCCATGAAGCTACTCCTGACCATGGCAAGCGTTGCCGCCGTAATCGGCATGGCCGCGCCGGCGTACGCCGACAGCACCGACGACTCATTCATCGCCTCGCTCAAAGCGGCCGGCATCACCTATACCGACCAGGATGCGGTGATCGGGGCCGGCAAATGGGTGTGCGACAAGGTCAGCGGGGGCACCGACATGTCGGATGTCGTCAAGACGCTGACAACCAAGAACACCTCACTGAACCCGGAGAAGGCCAGCAAGTTCGCAGCAATCGCCGCGAACGCGTACTGCCCGGATGCGGTCTCGACCGCTAGTTCGCCGAGCGACACCCCTGGCCCTGCTCCGAGCGACACCCCCAGCCCTGCCCCTGCCAACACCACTTAGCGGCCTGGGCGTCAGCCTTCGGTTGGCGGCGCCTCGCCGTCATCGGGTTCTACCGCGGGTTGCGGCACGCGTCGACGGCCGGGTGCCCGGCCCAGTTCCAGCGGGCCCAGTCCGGGAATGGTGCGTGGCGGCGTCGTGACGGATCGCCGCTTCCGCCAGTGGCCGGACCGCGAAAGACGCCAATCGGACGCCCACTTCCACTCGTAGACCTCGGGCGTGCTCACATTCCATGCGAGCGCCGCCATTCTCAGGTTGGTGCCGCGGGCCTCCATCCACGAGGCGATCACCCAGACCCCGTCGAGGTCCTCGTCGGGAATCTCGAAGCCCCACGACATTTCTTCGTCGTCGCAGCCCATTGACGGACGTATCGCCGGTTTGGGCGTCGACACGTCGAGCCGATTGCCGTCCGCTTCAAGGTCGAGCCCTACCTCGTAACGCACAGCCGGTCCTGCCATCCGCAGCCTCACCTCGATGCGGGCCAGGCTCTTGCGGCGCGGCGTGAGCCGATCGATGACCATCACGACGCCCTTGGCGTGCGGGTTTTTGCGCTGTGCCCGTAGCTGATTCGCAAGCGCGATCAGCCCAACCACGGCGATGATGCCGATAAAGACGTCGAGAACGATGATGGCAGCCACGTCGTCCTAGATAACACCATTCGAGCTCGCGCCGCCCGTCGGCCAGGCGTTCGCTCGTGATGCGGACCGACCGCGCCTCTGCGAGAATCCAGAAGCTATGAGACGTCTGCCGATGCTGTTAAGCGTCGCCATCATAATCGCCATGGCCGCGCCGGCGCACGCCCACGCCGACGGCAACGATCAATCGTTCCTCGCCGCGCTCCAGCAGGCCGGGCTGACCTATCAGGACCCCGACCGCGCGGTGGCGGCCGGCAAACAGGTATGCACTCTGGTCGACGGGGGAATGACCGGCATGGACATCGTCAAGAACCTGGAGCAATACAACCCGGGGTTCGCGGGCAACGGTGCGGCCAAGTTCACGGCGATCTCCGCCGAGGCGTACTGCCCCAACGCCCTGGCCCGGGTGCGTCAGGACGCAACGCTCGCAGCCCTGGGGCGCTGAGCACCGTTCGGCCGCGGCAATACGCTAAGTGGTTATGGGCGTCTCTTCGGGGCCGTTGACGTGGGCCGCTGTGGTTCAGACCTGGCATCTGGATCTGGCGTCCACGTCGGTAATCGTCTTGCTGGCCAGCGCATATGCGTGGTGCTACCGGCATAACCGAGACGCCGGGCAGCCGCCCGGCCCCGCGCAGGCCGGATGTTTTGCCGTTGCCATGGGGCTGTGGGTGCTGGCCACCTCCAGCGTGATCGGCAGCTACGCGTACGTCCTGTTCTGGATGCGTGCGCTGCAGGTGCTGCTGTTGCTGTACGTGGCGCCGTTCTTCCTCGCGCAGGCCACGCCGGTCACCGTTGTCCGCAATGCGCTGGGCCCCGCCGGCCGTGATCGCCTTGACCGCCTGTTGGCGAGCCGGCCCGCCCGGGTGCTCGCACACCCCTTGACCACGTCGGTGGCGATGCTCGCCACGCCGTGGCTGCTCTACCTGACGCCGTGGTACACCGCAGCACTCGACAGCGAATGGATCGGTGCGCCCACTCGAATCATTCTGGTAGTCATAGGTTTTGCCTATTTCTACGCCAGGCTGCAAGCAGACCCCGTTCCCCGCAGGTATTCCCAGCTGATCTCGTTGCTGATCACCGTCGCCGAGACCCTCGGTGACGGTCTGCTGGGATTGGTCATCTGGCAGGGCTCGTTGATCGCCGAGCCGTATTACTCTGCGCTGCACCGCTCTTGGGGCCCGGATCAACGGTTGGACCAGACCATCGGCGCGGGTGTGTTGTGGATCCTCGGTGATGTGGTCGGCTTGCCGTTTGTGTTGCTGTTGATGCGCGCGCTGTCCCGTGACGAAAAGGCACACGCGGTGAAGGTCGACGCCGAGCTGGACACCGCCGAGGCGGCCGAGAACGACGGTGCCGCGCCGTCGGGATTGTGGTGGGAAAACGACCCGCAACTGCGGGAACGATTTCGCCGCGGCTAGCCGTCAGCGGGCAACCAAACAGGCTGCGGCGCAGCTGGTTACGCGGCCCGCGCCGTCCAGGTGAAGCTGTGCATCTGGGGAATCTGTGGCGCCAGCGCGAAAGCCACGTTGCGACCGACTTGATCGGCCGCCGCCACTGGAGTGTCGGGGTCGAGGAAACCCTCTACTTCGACGTGCAGGGTCCGTCCGGTCCAGCGGGCCCGGGCATGCGCATGCGTGACACCGGGCACGCTGGTGGCGACGGTTTCGGCTGTCGTGATGATTTCAGGATCGACGCCGTCGAGTAGACGGTGGGCGATACCGGCGGTGACTTCCCAGCCGACATGGCAAATGAATCCGGTCACGACGATTCCAGCAATCGCGTCAGCCCAACCCCAGCCGAGGGCAACGCCGATCAGCCCGAGCATCGCCCCGGCAGACGACAACGCATCCAGCCACGAATGCTTGGCGTCGGCCACCATGGTCGCGGACCGGATCTGGCGGCCTACGACCAACTTGTAGCGGGCGACCAGTTGATTGCCCGCGATGCCCACGGCCGCCGCAGCGATGCCCCAGCCCACATGACCGGTGCCGCCATGACGGAGCAACTTGCTGACGCTTTCAAAACCGGCGACTAGAGCGCTGCCCCAAATCACCAGAGCCACACCGAGTCCGGCGAGGTCTTCGGCGCGTTCGTAGCCGTAGGGATAGCGCTCGGTGGGGATTTTGCGGGAGGCCCGAAACCCGATGAAGACCAGGGCGCTGGTCGAGACATCCGACAAATTGTGCAGCGCATCGCCGAGCAGGGCGACCGACCCGGACACCAGCGCGATGACCAATTCGATGAGCCCGGTCAGCGTCAATCCGATGGCACTGACTGCGACCGCACGGTTAGCCTGCCGACGCTCGCTGGCGTCATCCACGGCGGTGGTGAGGGGAAAACTTGCCGCCGGGTCACGGACTCCCTTGATCAGATGCATAAAGACCAGGATGCCCGGTTTAGTCGGAGACACCGTTGCGGGGACCCTTTGGGGTCCCCGCAACCGATGGTGATCGCTGTTAGGCCGAGGTGACGTACTGGGGGCAGTAGGCCGAGGCGGCGTCGACCGCGAACGTCTTGGCGCCCTTGGTGGTCAGACCCGTCGCCTGGGCCACCGCGCTGATGACCTCCTGCGCCGAGTGGCCGTTGTCGAGGGCTTTGCAGACGGCGTGTCCGTCGCTGATGGCGCGCGCCGCGCTGGGCGGCGTGATCCCGTCGGACTGTAGCTGGGCAAGGAAAGCGTCGTCGACCGAGCTTGCGCCGGCGGTGCCGGCGAAGCCGAGCGCTGCGAGGCCGAGAGCGCCGGCGGTCAGGGTGGTGCGGGCAACGGAGGCGGCGAAGCGACCAGTGAACATTGGGGTTCTCCTTGTGCTGATGTGTTGGTGGTAGGCGCTATATGCGTCGACATCAGAATCGGCACGGGAGCTTTATGGTTTCTCAATAAATTCTTGGCGGAATCTCAGCAAGCCATCTGGCCGCACTGCCGTTTCGCGTATTCGCACCGTGAGCCACTTGTATCTCAATAGTGACTACTGCATCGATAGACACTTTTGTATCGTTGGTAACATGAAACGCTGGCGTCTCTGGGTGCAATGAGCACGGGGCGCGAAACGCAGGTAGCCAATACGAAGACGCGGTAAACGCCTGCAGATTCAACCAACAGGAGAACAGTGGATACCACTACGGAATTAATCATGCTCGCCGAGGCCGTTGTGAGGGGAGATAACGTCGATCCGAGCGAATTGTGCAGGGCTGCTGTCGCGCTCGCGGACAATCCGCCGGAGGATGAAGGCTTGGCTCGTTTCGCCGACCTCTTGATTGATGCATCATTCGGATGGGCTCGGTTCAACGGGTCGCGGTTGAGATTGGCGACCGCCGTGCGGGCTTACGCGCTAGCGGCTTCGCTGCTGGTTGCGGAATAAGGGCGGCCTCGGGCGTTACCGCCAGCCGGCCGGCAGGTCGGTTATGTGGCTAGGGCAGAAGTCGTGGGCCGCCTCGGACATGACGGTCCGTGCATCCTCAGCCGACATCTTGGCGCGCAGCAGCATGAAGGCGTATTCGGCTGGCGTGTAACCCGATTGAGGGCCGGTTGGATCGTCCATCAGCTGGCATGCCTCCTTCTCCTGGCTGCTGTCGGCGTGGGCGATGCCCGAGCCGAACAGCGAGGCCAGGCAGACGAGCCCGCCAGCGGCGATTTTCGTAGTAGTCCGCACTGGTGTCACTTTCAGTCGCTTCCTTCGCATCTAGTATTCCAACGCCGGCGCGGCGCCCGTTGACACTGGGCACGAATTGGCCTTCACCAAGGTAATTGGCTGTTTGCGGGCGCACCGTCAGTGTGGTATTGCGCTCTTATGAGTTGAATCCCCAGCTCAGAGGAGGATCAAGATCATGACCATCACACGAGGGTTCGCCGCAGCCGCCATTCTCGCTGGTTTAGCTATTGGTACAGCTAGCGCTGCATGGGCTGAAACGACGATGAGCGGCCACTACATCAGGACCGAAACAAACCCGCAAACTGGTCAATCGGAAAGCGATGACTGGTACGCGACTCCGTGCGGTGACGGATGCGCCTCGCTAGCTCCCGCGCCTGGTGCACCTGCAATATCGCAGGCGCGGTTGGTTAACGGACAATGGGTACTGAATTCCGCCGTACATACGCTGAATTGCCCCGACGGTACCAATGTTCCCAATGCTGTGTCCGCGCACTACATGTGGGATCCAAACACCCTGGCAGGCACCGTCCAAGTTACTTATAACGTGCCGGCCTGCGGGAACCCAGCGGGGTTCCAAACCACCAACTCCGTCCAACTCAGCCCGGCTCCTGACGCATCCGGCACCTGAGAGATAACGCGAAACACATTGCGCCAATTCGCCGCCGAATGTCGTGCAGGAGAGCATCAAGCGCGGGTTGAGCCATCCGGTCAAGTCGCCGTCCTGATCGACGACGTTTACGCGAGCGGTTCGGTTACGCCTTCGTCTTTCTCGTCGTACCGGTCGTACCGGTCGTACCGCGAGAGGCGTCGTCTCTTTTGAGTTTTGTAAATAAATCCTGCTGCCAGGAGCGCCACTAACGCAACGGGCGGGCCAACCCCGACGGCATAGTGAAACGTTTCGCCCATTTTCCCCTCTGACTCTCTGGGACTCTCTTAAAGTTGGCGTTGTCGTCCATGTACCGAGATAGGTGCTCGACCACTTCGATGACGTTGCGACAACGCATGGAGCGTAATGGTCTGCCGGCCAGAGCGTCCCGCGATTCGCGAAGAATGTACGGATCGGAGGCCGATTCGGGCCCAGCGTACCCGTCGAACACGTTGATGCGGGGACGCCGTGGTCAGTCCGCTTTGGGGCAGATATGCCTGCCGATGTCTAGGAGCCCGCATTTAGGGCATCGCTTGGGGCTCGTCTGCTGCTCGTGATAGAGGGTGTGGAGGCCTTCGTTCTTGACGATGGCGCCGCATGTCAGGCATTCCCGGAAATACGTATCCCCGATGGTGCACGGCTTGTAGTAGATCAACGGGGCGCCCATAGCCGCACAGTACGCCAGATCGCCAACACCCAAAGGTCGCGGCGGCCTAACGGTCGTGCTCACGGCCGATTCTGCATGTTGCCGAGCCAGCGACGGATGTTTGTGGAAGGGGTTCGTGGACAGCTGGCACGGACGGTGGGCTTCGAACGGGGGGCGCTGGCCGGCGCCACATCAGCCAGAAAAGGTACGGCTGTGCCACAAAACTGTTGCGCGATCGATACTGAATCGCTTAACTTGGACACCGGGGGATCCAGGTCACGCGACGGGCACGATGTGGCGCACATCCCAACATGCTCAGCGGAGGCGGGTGCAAACTTTGCGGCCCGCGGGAACGAAGGGATAGCTCGTGTCAGGAATGGGATTGGCCGCGCGGCCGATAAGTCTTGTGCCCGTAGAAAGCACTCCGCGCGCGGTGGCGGACGATCGCGCTTGGGTCTCGAAGGCGCTGTGTAGGGAGACGGATCCCGACGAAATGTTTGTGCGGGGGGCGGCACAACGTAAGGCTGCGGTTATCTGCCGTCACTGCCCTGTGATGCAGGAGTGCGCGGCGGAGGCGCTTGACAACAAGGTCGAGTTCGGGATCTGGGGCGGTATGACCGAGCGCCAGCGCAGGGCTTTGCTCAAGCAGCACCCCGAGATCGCGTCGTGGACGGACTTTTTCGACAAGCGCAATACCCGCTCCTTCGGATAGCCACCCACGGCGACCGTTACAGGCTTGGAACAGGGCCTAGCCTTCCTCATTACGAATCTGTTACAGCCAGCCGTGGCCCAATCCCTGCGCTAACTGAGGCGCGGTGGAGTGCTGGCAGATCATCACCGATTTGACGGACCGGCAATCGTTGGTAATCGGTCGGCTACCACAAGGCTTGGCGCGACGCAGGCAGCCGCCGAAATTCGCCGTGCGAGCTGCGACGTTGCGCGGTATGTTCCCGGATACACAGTTGCTTCTAGAAGATGTGTCGTTGGTTGTTTGGGAACGAAGCACACGGAGGCACCATGAGCGGGCAATCGAGCTATCCGACCGCGAACGGCAAGCGCTTCACTCTGGATGTGGACATCCACGCCGACGTCCCTCCCTACATGGACTACGCGCACACCGACCGCCTGGACAACTTCACTGTGATGGAGGTCGCCGGCAAAAGCCGTTGCCACGGCATGCATCTCGAGGGACTGACCTACCCGATCACACCGATCGGCATGCATTATCTGCTCATCCACTACGACATACCCGAGATCGACGAGGCGGCTTATCAAGTCACGGTCGGGGGTCTGGTGAAGAACACGCTGACTCTGGACATGGACTACTTCCGCAGTCGGTCAAAGGTCACCATCCCGGCCACGATGGAATGTTGCGGCAACGGCCGCGCGAGCCAGAAGTGGCGCCTCTGGGCGCACGTTCCCTGGAACCACGACGCGATCGGGACAGCCGAATGGACGGGTACGCCGCTGCGCGGGGTGCTCGAGGAGGCCGGGCTGCTGGCGGACGCGGTGGAGATCCTCTTCACCGGCCTTGACAAGGGCATCCAGGGCGCTCCGGATGGAGCAGAAGTGCAATATTTCCAGCGCAGCTTGACCGTCGACTATGTGATGAACCCTGACAACGACGTGCTGCTGTGTTATCAGATCAACGGCCTACCGCTACCCCCGCAGCACGGGTTCCCGCTGCGACTGTTGGTCCCCGGCTGGCTGGGCATGACCAACGTGAAATGGATCGACTCGATCGAGGCGACGTCCACGAGGCTCACCGAGCGCCAGATGAAGTGGTATAGCTACGCCAAGAACGGCGACGACCCCATGCGCATTCCAGCTACCTTCCAACGGACTCGGGCGATGATGATCCCGCCCGGCATCCCCGATTTCGTATGCCGGGGCCGCCATTTGGAGGAGTCGGATGCCGTCGAGCTGCGCGGGCGGGCGTGGGCTGGCGGGCTTCGGATCACGGAAGTAGATGTCAGCCTTGACGGTGGAGACACCTGGTTGCCGGCAAAGCTCGACAAGCCGTTCGGAAAGTGGGCCTGGGTCGGCTGGTCGTTCACTTGGGAAAACGTCACGCCGGGTGAGTGCACGTTGCGCTGCCGCGCCAAGGATGAGCGGGGCAACATGTCGATGGACGACAACTCGGTACACGACTACTACGCGATGGACATCACCAAAGCGCAGTATGTCGATGTGAAGGTCTATCCCAAAGGCACTCTCACGCCGCTGAACAAGGTCGAGTTGCCGTTCCAGTTCCCTTCCCTCTGAAGGCATCCGGCTTGCTAGCCCATTGTTAAGATTGCCGCTGCGGCCAGGCAGATTATGGCCACGAGGGCTACTAGAGTCACTGTGATTGCTGCGCGCTCGATTTCGTCTTCGCTGGGTCGCCAGCGCGATACTTCGACAGGGACGATTTCGGCTCCCCGATCTGCTGCTTCGGTTCTGGCGGCGAATGTAGTCGTATGGCTCATCTCGGCTTCACAATGCGGCAGGCGACGCACTCTTATTGCAGCCAAAGACTCCAACGCTTTCATGTAACAAAAGATACAAAGATGAATTTTGATACCGCCGATGACACAGTCACTATTGAGGCACAAGTGGCTAACCGTACGACTTCAGCAAATGCCGACCGACGCTGCGCATTCGATGAGTGCGTCTGCGATCATGTAGAGCAGACGAGTCGCCGGCCAAGCGGGGACCACATGGTGTGCCAGCGCGGGGCATCATTTGGTCAAACCCCTTGAGAATCAACGCTACTGAGAAGCGACCGCGAATATGCGCCACTCACCGGGTACGCCCTTGAGTTCGTGAGCGCCGCGCTCCTCGAACCCGAGCCCTGACCCGATCACCAGGTCGCGCAGCGTGCTGGACACCAGCACGTCGTTCGGGCCCGCCAGGGCGCTCACCCGCGCGCCGATGTGCCCCGGCCAGCTCGGCGGAATCGACCACCTGTTCCAGCTTCGCGTAACCAGCATCCCCCAGGGCACCGCGTTGATCTTGGACAGCCGGATCGCCGTGAACATCTTCCGCCGATGGGCGCTCGAGGTTCAGGTCAACCCGTACGCGGGCGACGAGTTCAGGGCCAATCAGCTTCGTTGTGGATCTGCCGGTGCCGGGGCCGAATCCCCGCCGAACGCGAGTCCGATCCTGTCGGGTCGAGCGTGTCACGGCGAAGTGAAGACCCTCGGCGTGCCCGGTGTGACAACCTGGCAGCAACTGGCTGGCATCTTTACCCTCCCGGGCCAGTGGGTTGCGTTGGGGCGATGGGCTTGAGCACTGCGTGATGAGGACAGCGCAACCATCCACCGGGCACGTCGAGACCCAAACATGAAGGCGCGCGAGGAGATATACCAATGGGCACTCGCCTGCCTACCGCCTCTTCCTCAAAGATGCGGTAGGCCCGGCCATGGGAACTCCGGCCGGATATCCGGTGGCGGCGGCGGTGCAGTCGGTTCCCCTAAATGTTGGGGGCAGTAAGTCTCCGTCGCAATCGCCGTGAATTTGGTGGCGCTGTCCATCGTGAATCCTGGATTGCTCGCCGACACGCTCTGGATGACGTCGCTTGCCGGACGCCCCTGGTCCATGTCTGCGCACGCCCTCTTGCCGACTGCAATGGCGTCAGCTTTGTTCTGAAAAGTGATGCCGGCGTTGTCGAGCGCGGTCAGAAAGCTCGCATCAGGACCCGAATCATTGCCGTTCGGATCGGCATGTGCGGGCGTAGCCATGCCGATTGCGGCGACGAAACTTGCAAGCACCACAACCATTCGCACCACTCCATCCTCGTACAGATTGCTGCCCTTGTCCTGCCGAACCGGGGGTGCAAGCAATCTCAGGAGGGGCTATGCGGAGTCGAGAATCGCAGCTCGGAGTGTCCCCTGATCGGTGGACTGTGATTTACCCGCTGCAGTGGCCGGGCAGCGGACAGACAGCCAGGCCGCGCGCGGCAATGCTGCCAGTTGAGATGGCGTGACAGGCCATCAACACACCGAAAAAGGACAGCAATGACAACGGTCATGGATACGTTTCACATTCACCACTGGTCGGCCTGGTCGCCGGCCTTCTATCAAAGCCCCACCTGGCGTCGTCGCCGCAAGTGTCGTGAGTGCGGTAATGAGCAGGTCATCGGAGGGCGTGTGCCGCGGATGGTGCCCTTCGCCACCCCCGCTGCCGCCGCCGGTGTCACCGCGAGGGAAGCCGCGTAGGTCGCGGGAGTTGAGCTAGGCAGCGGCGGCGTGGTGCACGGGCCGGCGTTGACTGCCGGTTGCCGGATTCTGGTCGGTGCGGCAGCGGTGCGCCAGGCGCTCAGGAGCCGAAGGCTCTGTCGAGCGCGGGCCAGGCGATCAGGGACGCCCAAAAACCGGGCGCCGTGCAGAAGCCTGTAAAAGTGCGGGTGCGGGCCCGGTATCGGGTTGTGTTTGAAGGCAAGCCATTTGTCGGTGGGGATGTGTTGAGCGTCCCCGCCGACACGGCCCACCGCTGGTTGAAATCCAGCATTGTTGAACGAGTTTCGAGAGGTAGAAAGTAATGCCCTATGTCAATGGACTGGTGTCCGTGGGCGCCACAGCAACGCTCATCGCCACCGTGGGCTCGGCGCCGGAAACTGACGGGCTGGTGGTCTAAAACAACGGCTCCGCAGCGGTATTCGTTGGGGGTCCGTCGGTGACCACCAGCGGCGCCAAGGCCGGGGTGCAGATCGCGGCCGGTGCGACGCTCACGGTACCGACGACGGCAGTGAGCCGCTGGCGTTGTACGGGATCGTCGCGAGCGGCACACAAAACGTCAGCTACCTCTACCCCGGTTAAAAGCCACCCCCGCGCGGGCTTGTGAAAAAGGGTCCCCTTTCTACCCGGGCATGCGGCCCGCGCCGGGGTTTCCACCGCCCGCGGCGAAGGTGCTCGCCTCTTTACTCGACAAATTGCACCAGGCCGGCGCGCCTGGACGTCGAGGCCACCTCTCGGCCGTCAGGTCGATGACGGAGGGCGGGGCGTAATGACCGAACTTAAGAGTATTTGCTCCGCCGTCTCGCACAGTCGTCGTGCCCGATCTACCGCGCGTTGACAGCGCCGGAGCAAATCGTCCTCGTACCGGAGGACCCGTTCGATGGGAGGCAAGTCAGTGATGAATGCAGTGACCGGTCGAAACGGTTCGGTGGCGGTCACCTGGAACTCACCTCGCGCCAGTAGTCGCCGTAGCAGTTCTTGGTAGGCGCGTTCAAGGTCATCTTCGCGGTCTGAAGGCACGTCCAATCTCATTGACCCAACTGTGGCTTTTAAACCAACTGTGATCTGATCCGATGGTCTTCGCAGTCGCACATGCGGGGGAGCTGTGATGGTTTAGCGGCGCCAGCACCGTCAATCCCCCGAGAGTCGACGGGACGGGGCGCGGTGGACTCCATGGACAGCTGGGGCATGGGCGAATATTTATTGCGCGCTAGTCAACAAGTCGAGCAGCTGCGGCGGCAGACGAAGTTGGCCCAGCGGTCTGCGGCTGAGAGCTTCGAAAAGTCCGCTGACAGCCACGACAGAATCGCCAAGTCATACGAGAAGCTGGCCGAACTCGGCGAGGGGGACGAGTACGTGGAGCGGGCGGCCCGCCACCGCGCGTTCGCGCACGAGGACCGCCAGATCGCCGAGCGGCTACGAAGAATGGCAGAAGATTGACACCCGGCGGGCCAGCATTAGTCGTCGTCGCGATGCCGTTCAGTTTCGGCCATCTCCCGCGCGATGTCGGCCTGCTCCCGCTGGGCAGTGGCTCTTAGGCGATCCGCCCGTTCGTCCGCGCGTTGCAGTCGCTCGCGTTCACGCTCCGCAGCCGTGCCCTCGCGTTCGTCCGCGTGGCGCTCTCGGTCGTCTGCCACCTGCTCGCGTTCGCCTGCGATTCGCGCCCGCTCATCACCGAGCCGATCTCTCTCGTCAGCGAACCACTCGCGCTCATCGAGCTGGGCCTCACGATGCGCGACGGCCTTCTCGCGCTCATCGAGCTGGGCCTCACGATGCGCGACCGACTTCTCGCGCTCATCGAGTTCACCAGCCCGGCGATCGAGTTCACCGGACAAGTTGGCACGATCCCCAGCGACCATGACTTACCTTAAAGCCGGGACTCGCCGCGCTCATCCAGCAGCGCATCCGCCACGTCCATCGGTTTGGCGGATGATTGGTTTCATGCCCGCGATCGAGCGGCGTTCCCGCAGCATGTCCCAGGGTGTGCGCGGCACCTTGACCTTCTTGGGTTAGGCCACCTCGCCACCCTCGAGCAGCCTGCCCTCCATGCCGTTGCGGCACTCCCAGGTGCCGGGGATCGCGGCGTCGTCGGCGAAGGGTATGTCGAACTCCTGCCGTTCTCGGTGCGGTACCGCGCGATGTGACGCGTCGCCAGGTTGTCGGTGCGCTCGGTCTCGTAGCTCACGGCTCCGAGGCGAGTGCCCCTCATCACGCGTCGATCAGCCATCATCAACGCTCCTCAAATTGCACGTACACCGCATATCTGTGCAGGTTACGCCCCAGCCCGTGCTAGCTAACGACGTCGGTACGCGAAACGTACGCCTGACGGCGCCGTATCGCCCAAACGAGCGCCCTTGGTCGCGCTGGTCAACCCGGTCGGTTGTCAGTCGCCCCGCCGTACCATCGGAAGTATGGACCTCATCAGGCGGCAGCAGCCCACAGGTACGTTCTGTGCCGGCAATCATCCCGAGCAAATCGAATATCGTTACGCCCTGGTGGACGGCGTCGAAATCCCTGATGGCGAAAGCAGCCCGCGTTGCTTCCGAGTCGGCTGCCCCGACAACGAGGTGGCCAGGGCCAAAGAACAACCGCGGGGTGGGGGCCAGACGGTTTAATCAGTGTTGCCGACTGTCAGGTCGTATTGAGGTCACGCGGACCAAATCAGGCTCAGAAAACTGCCTCTAAGCTGCACAAACTCTGGTGCGCGATACTGGGATTGAACCAGTGACCTCTTCCGTGTCAGGGAAGCGCTCTCCCGCTGAGCTAATCGCGCTGGGAATCGAACTGGAGGTGGAGACGGGAATCGAACCCGTGTGCACGGCTTTGCAGGCCG
>Ga0335072_10002256_pt1 | contig 30135 bp, 27 predicted proteins | sample Lox_Sample_21_FD_206725 | JGI IMG/M metagenome (GOLD analysis project Ga0335072, IMG submission 206725) | Soil microbial communities from Loxahatchee National Wildlife Refuge, Florida, United States - Lox_Sample_2.1 | ecosystem: Environmental > Terrestrial > Soil > Wetlands | place: USA...
GAGGTTTCAGCCTGCTGGCGCTCGTGCTTGCGAGCATCGGCATCTACGGAGTGATGGCATATGCGGTGAACACCCGAACAGGGGAGATCGGTTTGCGCATCGCTCTGGGGGCCGGGACCAACCAGGTCCTCTCCCGCATATTGCGCGAGGCGTTCTGGCTCACGAGCGCGGGCATCGTGCTTGGACTGATTGCCGCGTTGTGGCTCACGCGACTAATTCGAGTGATGCTCTACGGAATAGGAAGTACGGACCCTCTCACCATCGCGATCACAGCCGTGCTTTTGATATCCGTATCCCTCTTCGCTGCGTTTGCGCCTGCCCGTCGCGCTTCCAGGATTGACCCAATACGTGCTCTGCGGCACGACTGACATCAGATCATCACACTCCGATGATCGAGGGACCCTGTGCCCTGCAGATGTGGCCGCCATCCAGCCGGAAGAGTGATCGCCAACTCACGCGTTGATCCCAGCCACGGCAGGTCGGAATCTCCGGATTCGCGGGTCCTGGGCGGCTGATCGCCAATCCTTACCTCACGGGCCGCCTGGCGAGAATCCGTCGAACGCCACCGCGGGCGACCGCGCACAAAATGCATTCGACAATGCGAATCACGCTATAATCCCGCCATGCGGCCCCAAAACCCCCGACAGATCGTTCCTTTGCTCTATTTGATGATTGTAGTGATAGTGGTATTGTCGTTCGATCTTGGAATGAACATTGCCGGGTTGGCGCGAATATATGGTCACGGCGATCCAAGTCTCGTCCGCCGCCCGCCTGAGTTCAGCGCCCTGACCATGGCCGCCGCGATTCTGGCAATTGGATTTGCGATTCATGTGCTGATCCAAGGCTTGTTCAACGCGACGAAGCCCGAGCCAGACGAAGAACTGCCCAAGCCTCGATTTCATTAGACGGGTGTCCCGCGTCCCGGCAACGCGCAAAAATCTGGATCCAGTCTTCCCATCACACGCTGATCACCGGGAACGGCGAGTCGCGCACGATCGCATAGGTCAGGTCCTGCAACCGCCCCTCCGACCCCGGCCGCGCACTCCTGCCGATGATCAGCGCATCGGCGTCCGACTGCCGCGCGGCCTCGATCAGCGCCTGTTTGATCGGTCCCGCCGCGATCCGCACCGGCGCCCGCGAGCCAACCCTCCTCTGCAGCGCCTCCATCTGCTCCCGCGCCGCCCGCATCTCCGCCGTCTCCATCTCCTCGGCGAGCTCCAGCCGCACCGGCAGGCTCCGGTCGGCCGCCTGGATCGCGTGAATGATCCGCAGGTGCACATGCGCCTCCTCGGCCGCCTGGTGCGCATACCGCAGCACCCGTTCCGAGTCCGCGCTCAATCCGATCGCACACAGCCACTCCCGGTGCGCCGGCGGCCGCGGCGCTATCGTCTCGGCGTGCAGGCTCGTCGCCACCGGGCAGTCCGCATCGTTCAGCACCTTCGCCGTCGTCGAGCCCAGCAGCATCCGCCGGAAGGTTCCCGCGTGCGTCGGCATCATGATCAGGTCGAATCCCTTCCGCGCCGCCTCGGCGATTCGGATCGCCGCATCGCCCGCCGCCAGCAGCCGCGGGTACTCTGGGGCAGGGAACTCCTTGCCTAGAAATGAGCGCAGTCTTTCCCGGGCAATCTCCTCGCGCTCCTCCGCGATCTCTCCCGGCGCTCTCACATACATCTCCAGCCCGCTGTGGCTGGCCGGGTCAAACACGTGCAGCAGCGATACCCGCGCGCCAAACATGGCCGCCGCCCTCTTTACGTAGGCCCCCATCGCCGCACACGACGGCGAAAAATCCACCGGGAACAGGATGTTCGTAATCAGTCCCATGCACCCCTCCTTACGCCCTGATGGTCGAATCCCAACTGTCAGATTCCCGGCATACGGCAAAGACTCCGATTCCCCCGGAAGTCAACCTGCCAACCCCCGGTGGCACGGTCGGAAGCCCACCGGCGATCGTCCTTGCATAGAATTTTCCCCTTCCGGCGCATACTTGTTGCAGAAGGTCGGCACAGGAGCTCTTGGTGAAAAACAGGCGAACACCCCGGATACATGTATCGCAAAGTGGTATGAATTCCGCCGTTTTGCCACCCCCCCAGGGGAGGGTCTTCACAGTCTGCACCGGATCTGGTGCAAATTGGGGTTCGCTATTCCCTGGAATCAACAAGATAAGAAAATAATTCGGTTACCGATGAGTAACGGAATTAACATTTCTTTAATCAAATTTGGAAGGTTTTTGCCCCAAAAGGCTCCCAGAAAGTCACTTTCCCGGATCGGCCGCCATTTCTGCTCGTACCGTAATGCGGTCAACGCATAGACGGCAAACCGGCAGATCGACCCGCACCCTGCGCAACGGCGGGAACGGAAGAGTCACAACTTCAGGTCCGCCGAACCACCCCTGCGCGGGCGTCGCCAAGCCGGGACGGCGTCCGGAATCGCAAGAGAACCTCAAAGGTAACGGAGGAAAGGCGAAAAAAAGGTTGCGCCGGTTCGCTTTTTATTCGCTATAATGCGCCCATGGCAGTCACGAAGCGGCAAAAAGAGATCCTCGATTTCCTGGAGACGTTTGTGCGGCGCAACGGGTACTCGCCGTCCTTCGAGGAGATCGCGCGCGGGATGGAGCTGAAGAGCCTGGCGACAGTTCACAAGCACATCACCAACCTGGAACGCAAGGGAATGCTGGACCGCGTGCACAACCGGAGCCGCTCGATCGACGTGGTGCCGGCGGGCGAGCGGACGCGTTCGAGCCTGCGGCTGCCGCTGGCCGGGCGCATCGCCGCCGGGCTGCCGGTCGAGACAGTGGAGGCGCCGGAGAGCATCTCGCTGCAGGACGTGGTGGGCAACCGCGACGTGTTTGCGCTGGAGGTGCGCGGGGACTCCATGCGCGACGAGCACATCATCAACGGCGACTACGTGCTGGTGGAGAAGACCAGGACGGCGCGGCAGGGCGAGATCGTGGTGGCTCTCGTGCGCGGATCGGAGACCACGCTGAAGCGGTTCTACCCCGAGGGGAGCGTCGTCCGGCTGCAGCCCTCGAACGTGGAGATGGAACCGATTTATGTGCCGGCGGCGCAGGTGGCCATCCAGGGACGGGTGCTGGGTGTGTTGCGGAAGTATCGGTGAGTGCTGCCGGCGGGGAGCACGGCTGTAATGGATTTGGATGAAAGGCCCTCCGTGAGGTGCGCAGGGCCTTTCTCTATTGGGCCGAATTGCAGAATTGAAGCGAGTAGGCGGTGGAGGGATCGACCGGTCCCTGCAAAATGCCGAGGGATTTGAGCTGCTCGTAGATTGTGTTCCAGCGAGCGGCGGTCATCTGGCCGATCTGGGCGCCGGAGGGATTATTGCCGGTGATGAAGCCGCCGTTTTTGAGTGCCGCGGCGGTGAAGGCTTCCTGCGCGGGGTTGAGCGCCGGATTGAGCTTGAGCAGCGCGGCGTCGGTGGGGCCGGGATCGGCGAGGTAATGACGCCAGCCCTGGATGCTGGCCTGGACGAACTTGCGGACGACGTCGGGGTGCTGGGCGGCGAAGGCGCGGGTGGTGAACTGAACGCGGTAGGGGTCGTAGCCGGAGGAGCTGATGAGGATGGAGCGGACCTTGACGCCGGCCTGCTGCGCGAAGAAGGGCTCACTGGTGACGAAGATCTGCTGGACGTAGCCGGGCTCGGCGATGAAGTTGGCGATGGAGAGCGTGGCAGGGATTTCGCGGACGTTGTGCAGGTTGTAGCGGCGGATGACGTACTTGAGCCAGGTGGCGCCGGGCTGGGCGGCGATGGAGTGGCCTTCGAGATCGGCGAAGGTGTGGATGGGCGAGTTGGCGTGTACCATGACGGCCTGGGGATCGTGCTGCATGGTGGCGGCGATAGCTTCGAGCGGGAGGCTGTTCGAGTCCCATTCAAGGATCTGATCGCTGGAGCCGAGGCCGATGTTGGCTTTGCCGGTGGCGACGAGCTGGCCCACGCTGCCGTACTGGGGTAGAGGCAGGATGGTGACGTCGAGGCCGGCGGCTTTGTAGTAGCCGAGGCGCTGGGCCTCAAAGAAGCCGCCGTGCTCGGGCTGGGGATACCAGTCGAGCTGGAGACTTAGAGGGAAGAGACCGTTTGACGAGGCTGGGTGCGAGCGGCAGCCGGCGAGGGCGAGAGTCAGAATGAATGCGACCGGGAAGAGACGGAGGATTTTCAAATGCAACCTCGGATGAATGCGTGGATGGACTGAGGAAGATGGCGCCGTTGATATGAAAAGTATCATGCGTGCTTGGTCGCGGCGGCGCTGCGGAGAGCGCCGATCTGAGCGGCGAGATGGAGGAGGGATTCATCGGCGCCGCGCGCGGCGGCAAGCTGGACTCCGCCTTCGGCGCAGGGGATGGTGAGGGCGGGGACGCCGGCCAGGCTGAATGGAGTGGTGTAGCGGAGCAGGCGGGGGCGGGTTTGGGAGTGGTCTGCGCCGGCGGCGAGGCAGGCTATGGGTGCGGCGGGGAGCAGGATGAGGTCGAACGCGGCGAAGAGCGAGTCCATGCGGGCGCGGAACTCTTCGTGGCGGCGGCGGAGGACTGCAAGCTCGGCGGGTGCAATGCGAGCGCCCCACTCCAGGCGCTCGCGAATGTCGGGCTGGATTCGGTCGAAATGGCCAGCGTGGATGCGCGCGGCTTCACTGGCCTGAATGGGTGCGAAGATTTCGCGGGAGTCCGACCACCAGGTGACGTCGATGGTGCGGCGTTCGAGTCCAAGGGATTCGAGGTTGCGCGCGGTGGCGTCGAGGCTGGAGACGATTTCGGGTTCGCAGTCGTGAAGGAAGCTTTCGGCGACGACGGCGAAGCGGGTGAAGGCTTGCGCCGGCGCGGCGTCTGCGGGCGCGAAGGGTGCGGCGAGCAGCGGGGCGTCTTCAAGGTCGCGGAAGAGCCAGCCCATGGTGTCGAAGGATTCGGCCAGATGCGCGGTGCCGCGCCAGTTGCCGCGGCCATGCGTGGCTCGATAGCCGGCGAGGCCGCAGAGCGCAGCGGGTACGCGGATGGAGCCCCCGGTGTCGGTGCCGATGGCGGCGACAGCGGAGCCTTCAAGCACGCTGGCCACAGCGCCGCTCGAGGAGCCGCCTGTAAGCGCGGTGGGATCGCCGGGCTGGACGCAGTCGCCGAACTCTGGGTTCTCGCCGGTGATGCCGTAGGCGAGCGGGTGCAGATGTGTCTTGCCGGTAAGAACGGCGCCGATGGCGCGAAGCTGCGCGATGAGCCAGGAGTCGCGTGCGGCGGGGCCGTTAAGGTCGCGGTAGAAGCGGACACCGCAGGTGGTGGGCGCTTGGGCCAGATCAAAGCAATCCTTGACGGAGATGGGAAGGCCCCAGAGAGCGCTGCGGGCGTCACCAAAGGGGCCGTCTTTGCCGCGCGGCATGGACTCGGCGCGCACGGCTTCAGCGCGGGTGAACGCGGCGTCCTGCCAGAGATAAGTGTTGCGGCCGGCGTTGCCGTTGGAGCGCGCGAGGGCTTGCTCGGCGAGAGATGTGGGGCGGAGGACTTCGCCGGCGAGGGCTGTGCGCAGGGCGCGGATGGTCCACGTTGGCGCGGTCATAGATTCATTGTAAGGAGCGGCGTAGCGGAGCTAGCGGGGTTAGCGGAGCAGGCGGAGTTAGCGAGAATTGGTCAGCACGCGGCGAGGGCGATTTTGAGTGGAAAGTGTCCGTGGCGGCATGTTCATAGCGGGCCATTTTTTGGAGCGCGCGGGCGGTGCAACATGCTAAGTTCGAGTATGGGAGTTGCTTCAACCGCTGCCCGCCATGCGACTGAAAAAGCGCGCGGGCTCACAAAGACAAATGGCGATGTGGAGCGGATGGCCGCGCTGGCTGCGTTTACGGCGCGGTCTTTGAAGACGGCGCGTCCGCGGCCGTTTGGCGCTTCCGTTGTACATACGAAAACCGGTGAGTTGCTGCTGCGGGCGCTGAATAATGTGGCCGGGGAATTCGACCCGAGCGCCCACGCGGAGGTGCGGGCGATACGGCTCGCGACGAAGCGGCTGAAGCAGCTTTCGCTGGCCGGGTACACGCTGTATACGACGTGCGAGCCCTGCCCGATGTGCATGAGCACGGCGCTGTGGGCGAGGCTGGATCGCGTGGTGTACGGCGCAACCATCGAGGACGCAAACCGGCACTGCATTCAGATTCAAATTCCTGCAGCGGAGGTGGCGGCGCGGAGCGATATGCGCTGCCAGGTGGATGGGCCGGTGCTGCGCGACGACTGCTACGCGCTGTTCACTGATCCGCGCATGATCAAGGCATTCCGGGCGTGGTCTACCCGGAAGCATCAGTAGTTGTTTTTGACGAGGTCTTCCCCGATGCAGGATCGACTTGCAGCAGGACTGTCTCAGGTGGTCGCGGACCCGGCGCGCGTGCTGACCGCGCCCGCAGTGCTGGACCGGCTGTCGCACGATTTCTATTGGTACTCGCCGGTGCTGCGGCCGCTGCTCAAAGACAAGAACGGCGATGTGGCCGTGCAGCCGGTGAACGTGGACGAGGTGCTGGCGGTGATGCGTTTTGCCGGCGAGCGCGGCGTGCCGGTGACGGTGCGCGGCGCGGGCACGGGAAACTACGGGCAGTGCGTGCCACTGGAGGGCGGGATTGTGCTCGACCTGGCGCTGATGGACAAGCTGGAAGAGATCACGGCGGATGGAGTGGCCGTGTGCCAGCCGGGGCTGCGATTGGGAGCGCTCGAAACCGAGGCGCGCAAGCAGGGTTGGGAGCTGCGCATGTATCCTTCGACGCTGGTGAAAGCGTCGGTCGGCGGGTTTCTTGCAGGCGGATCGGGCGGGATCGGGTCGGTGATGCACGGGGGGCTGCGCGACTTCGATACGGTGCGGGCCTTCGAGGTGGTGACTATGGAAGAGACGCCGCGGGTGGTGCTGCACGAAGGCGCGGCGGTCCACGAGATTCTGCACGCGTGGGGGACCAACGGCGTGCTGACGCGGATCTGGTTCGCGCTGGCGCCGGCCGTCGAGTGGGTGCAGGTGACGGCGGCCTTCGATACGTATGAGGCGGCGTTCGATTTTACCGAGCACGTTGCCGTGGATACGAAGTGGACGAAGCGGCTGGCGACGGTCTTCGAGTGGCCGATTCCCTCGTTCTTTACGCCGGTGAGGCAACTGGTGCGCGAGGGAAAAACGCTGACGCTGATCATGATTGCGCAGGAACAGGCGGAGGAGCTGCGCGCGGCGGCGGAGGCGGCGGGCGGCGAGGTGACGTTTACGGGCGCGTACACGGGGCCGCGGACGCAGCCGCTGTTGAGCGACTATACGTGGAACCACACGACACTGTGGGCGATGAAGGCCGATCCCGAGTACACGTATCTGCAATGCGGGTTTTCAGCGACGGAGTGCAGAAAGCAGTTCCGCCTGCTGCGCGAGCGGTATGGGCAGGAGATTCTGTTTCACATCGAGTTTATGAAGAACGGGGATGGAGTGGTGATTCCGGGGGCGATTCCCGTGGTGCGCTTTACGACGGAGAAAAGGTTGAACGACATGATCGTGTATTGCCGGTCGGTGGGCGTGTTTGTGGCCAATCCGCATGTGAATTATCTGGAGGATGGCGGGCGGTTCCGCGCCGATAACATTCAACTGCGCGCGAAGGAGCGGTACGATCCGCGGGGGCTCTTGAATCCCGGCAAGATGATCAGCTTTCACAAGGAGGCGGTGAGCCGGTGAAGACGTGGATTCCCGATGCGCGGAACTTTGCTTATCTGACCTGGAAGCAGGTGGACGCGCTGCCGCGTGAGAAGACGCTGCTGGTGCTGCCGACGGCGGCGATCGAGCAGCATGGGCACCATCTGCCGCTGGCCACCGATACGCTGATCAACAACCTGCTGCTGGGCAAGGCGCTCGGGATTGTGCCGGCGGAGCTGCCGATCTACGCGCTGCCGCCGGTGTGCTATGGGAAGAGCAACGAGCATATTGGATTTCCAGGAACGATGGCGGTGAGCGCGCAGACCTTTATGGCCGTGGTGCGCGACGTGGGCGCGAGCATTGCGGCGAGCGGGTTCAAGAAGGTGGTGCTCTACAACACGCACGGAGGGAATACGTCGCTGGTGGATGTGCTGGCGCGCGATCTGCGGGCGGAGTTCGGGTTGCGGACATTTTCTCTGTTCGGCTCGCCGGGCGCGGCGTTCGAGGGGGTGAGCCCGCAGGAGCGGACGTATGGGTTCCATGCGGGGGAGATTGAGACGGCGTATCTGCTGCACGCGACGCCGGAGCTGGTGCATCCCGAGGAGTATACGGCGAACTATATTGCGCGCGTGGAAGAGCCGGAGCTGCTGAAGCCCGAAGGGTCGGCGGCGAACTTTGCGTGGCTGACGCGGGACATTGCGCCGAGCGGGGTGCTGGGCGACCCGGCAGCGGCGACGGCGGAGAACGGCGAGCGGTGGGCCAGCGAGTCGGCGGCAAAGATCGCGGAGATATTGGTGGCGATGTACAACTTTGAGCCGCACGGCAATGAGTCGAGGTCTGGCGTATGAGCGGAGCGCTCGTCGATTGCGGAAGCGGCGTGCGGCTGGAACGCGGTGTGAAGTGCCGGCTTAGCGATGGAACCGTGCTCGTTTCCGATCATTATTATCCGGCGCCTGGCGATTCAAAAGATGGGCCGTGGCCGACGCTGCTGATGCGGCAGCCGTATGGGCGCGATATTGCATCGACGGTTGTCTACGCGCACCCGGTGTGGTTTGCGCGGCACGGGTACCACGTGGCGATCCAGGATGTGCGCGGGCGGGGCGGATCGGAGGGGGATTTTTATCCGTTCCGTAACGAAGGGCGCGACGGTGCGGAGACGATTGCGTGGCTGCGGACGCATCCGGCCTGCAACGGGCGCGTGGGGATGTACGGATTCTCGTACCAGGGGGCGACGCAACTGCTGGCCGCTGCCGAGCAGCCGGAGGGACTGCTGTGTATTGCTCCGCAGATGACGGCAGTGGATTTGTATCACGGATGGTTTTATCACAACGGGGCCCTGCGGCTGAGCTCGGCGCTGGGATGGGGGATCCAGATGCTGCGCGAGGATGCGCGGCGGAGGGGATTGCACGAGGCCAGCGATCGTTTAGAGACGGCGTGGGCGAATGTGCGGGTGCAGGCGGCGCAGGTTCCGTATGCGGCGCATCCCGCGATTGCGGATGGGGCGCTGCCGAGCTACGTGCGGGACTGGTTTGCGCAACGGACCCCAAGCGAGTACTGGAGCGCGATGGATTTGAGCGCGCGCGTGGATCGGATTCGGATTCCGGCGCTGCATCTGGCCGGGTGGTTCGATACGTATCTTGAAGGGTCGATTGCGGGGTATGTGGCGCTGCGGAATGGCGCGGGGAGCGAGTTTGCGCGAGAGAATCAGTATTTGATCGCGGGGCCGTGGGTGCATATTCCGTGGGGCGACCGGGTGGGCGAGGCGAACTTAGGCGAGGCGGCGCTGATCAACACGGATGAAATTCTGCTGCGATGGTTCAACCATTGGTTGAAGGATTCGGGGGAGTTTGAAGGCGAGGCGCGGGTCCGGTACTTCGCGATGGGATGGAATGAGTGGCGAAGCGCGGAGGAGTGGCCGGCTGAGGCGACGCTTGCGCTTTATCTGCGGAGCAAAGGGAACGCGAACTCCCGGAAGGGCGATGGGACACTAATGCTCGCGGCGCCGCAGGGCGATGAGGCGCACGATGTGTTTGTGTACGACCCGGAGGTTCCGGTGATGGCGCCGGGAGGGCCGCAGGCGCAGAGCGGACCATTCGACCAGGCGGCGCTGGAGATAGGGAACAACGTGCTGGTTTACACGTCGCGGCCGGTTGCGCAGGAGATGGAGATCTTCGGGCAGCCGCGGGTACGGTTGTTTGCGGCGACTTCGGCGGCGCACGCGGATTTGACAGCAAAGATGGTGCGCGTGACCGCGACGGGACGCGCAGATTTTGTATGCATGGGGATTGTGCGGAGCTCGTGGTTGTTTCGGGAGACCGGTTACGCGGCGGATCGGGTTCATGCGTGGGAGTTCGCGCTGGAGCCTACGGCGCTCGTGCTGAAGCCAGGCGAGCGGGTGCGGCTCGAGGTAGCGAGCTCGGCGTTTCCGCTCTACGACCGGAACCCTTCGACGGACGTGGCGCCCGAGCTTGCGGACAATTGGAACTGGGCCCGATCGACGCAGCAGGTCCTGCACACTGCGGAGCATCCATCGGCTATGTACCTGCCGGTGAGGGGAGAGGCAGGATGGTAACGCACGACGAAGACGCCGTTCCGGAGATCGAGCTGAAGAATGTGAGCAAGCGGTTCCGCGATGCTGCCGTGGCGCTCGAGGGGATTTCTCTGGCGGTGGAGCGCGGGGAGTTTGTGACATTTCTGGGGCCGTCGGGGTGCGGGAAGTCGACGCTGCTGAAGCTGGTCTCGGGGCTGAGCCCGGCCAGCGAGGGCGAGGTGAAGGTGAACGGCATGACGCCGGTGAACGCGCGCGAGATGATGAGCTTCATCTTTCAGGATGCGACGCTGCTGCCCTGGCGGACCGTCGAGCAGAACGTGGGGCTGGGGCTGGAACTGGATTATGCCGCGCGGGCAGTGCGCCGGGTGCGCGTGGCAGAGATGCTGGAGCTGGTAGGGCTGGAGCGCGTGGCGAAGCGCTTTCCTCGGCAGCTCTCGGGCGGGATGAAGATGCGCGTTTCGATTGCGCGTGCGCTGGTGAGCCGGCCGCGGATTCTCCTGATGGACGAGCCGTTTGCGGCGCTGGACGAGATGTCGCGCGACCGGCTGAACGAGGAGCTGCTGCGGCTGTATGCGGAGCAGAAGTGGACGGTGCTGTTTGTGACGCACTCGGTGGCGGAGGCGGTGTTCCTGTCGACGCGGGTGGTGATCCTGGCGGCGCATCCGGGACACGTGGCGCATCAGATTGCGGTGAATCTGCCATGGCCGCGGACGGCGGAGACGCGCGAGACGGAAGAGTACGAAGAGGCGGTGACGCAGGCCTCGCGGCTGCTGAGAGGAGTGTGGCAGCGATGAAGAAACAGGGACTGCTGGTGCTCAACAGCGTGATCGTCTTCGCGTGCCTGGTGGGGCTGTGGCAACTGATCATCTGGATGAATCACCTGCCGGCGTATATCTTGCCGGGCCCGATGGCGGTGGCGAAGGCGCTAAAGGATCGCTTTCCGTCGCTGCTGAGTTCGTTCTACATCACGACGGAGGAAGCCGCGGGCGGGCTGGCCGCGAGCATCGTGGCGGGCGTGGCGGCGGCGATGGTGTTTGCGCAATGGCGATGGCTGCGGCAGACGCTCTATCCTTACACGATCCTCCTGCAGACGGTGCCCGTCGTAGCGATTGCGCCCCTGATCATCAACTGGGCGGGGGCGGGGATTTTTTCGGTGACGGTGGTGACCTTCATTATTTGTCTGGCGCCGATTATCGCCAACACCACGCAGGGACTGGTCAGCGTGGACGAGAACCTGATCAACCTGTTCATCATGTACAAGGCATCGCCCGCGCAGATTCTGTTCCGGCTGCGGCTCCCGAATGCTTTGCCAAGTTTCTTCACCGGCGTTCGAATCTCGGCGGGGATTGCGGTGATCGGCGGAATTACCGGTGAGCTGTTTGCGGGATCGACGCGAGTGGGCCAGGGCGGGCTGGGGTACGCGATTCTCTACGCGAGCAACCAGATGGAGATCGCCTACCTGTTTGCGTTGGTGATCGGGGCCACGGTGCTGGGGTTTCTGTTTTTCTTTACGGTGATGTTTTTCGAGTGGCTGGCGCTGCACAACTGGCATGAATCGAGCCGGGCGGCGGAGTAGGGGAGAGTATCGATGTTGCGGATGGAGACGGAGACGGGGTGGTGGCTGATCCGGCATCCCGATCATGCGCGGCTGGCGGGTGATTTTGCGGCGGCGTGGGGGAACGCGCGGTTTCGGCGGCCGGAGCCGCGGGCGCGGGTGCTGAACGGGATTGCGTGCCACGACGATGGGTGGGCGGCGCGCGATGCGCATCCGGCGATTACGCGGCAAGGGAAGCCTTCGGCGTTTTCGACGGAGCTGGTGGGCAAGTATTCGGCGTTTGAGGAGATCGACCTCGAAGAGTACCTTGCGGTGCGGGAGCGGGCGGTGCGGATCATCGCGGAAGAGGATCCTTACGCCGGGCTGCTGATCTCGATGCACACCTACAATCTGTTGACCGAACATGCGGACCGTGCGACGATCGCACCCGACGGGCTGGCATTGCTGGATGGGTTTCTGGAGCGGCAGCGGGCGTATCAGGGCGAGCTGCGTTTACGGATTGTGGCGGATGCGACGATTAAGCCGGAAGAGAAGTCGGAGCATGCGATCGTGGAGCACTTCAGACTATTGCAGGCTTGCGATAACCTTTCGCTGCTGACGTGTGTCGCCTATAGCACGCCGGCGCATCTGCTGCATCCGCTGCCGCTGAACGGCGGCGGAACGAGCGAGGTGAAGGTGCTGCCGGTTTCACCAAGGCATTTTCGGCTGGCGCCGTGGCCGTTTGCGGAGCCGGAGCTCAAGTTCACGTTTCCGGCACGGCATGTGGAAGGCAAGACGTTCGGAACTTCTGCGGAGCTGGAGGCTGGGTACACGACAGCGGGTGATGAAAAGCTGACCGTGACTCTGACTGAATAGGTCGCGGCTGAGCGGCCTCTGTTTTCAGAGGAAATAGGAAGGCCGGTTCCATTCGGAACCGGCCTTCTTTCGTTGCGCGTGAGGATCAGAAGTCGAAGTGCAGGGACATCTGGATCTGGCGCGGGGCGCCGATGGTGTGGGTGACGATTCCGAGGCCGGAGGGGCAGTTATAGAAGCTGGTGTTGGTTTGCGAGCCACTGGCGGTGCATCCGGTTGGGAGGGGCGTCAGGCCTGCTGCGGGGAAAGCGTTGTAGCCCTGGTTCTGGGAGACCTCGTTGCCCGGAATGTCGAAGCTGGAGGTATTGGTGAGGTTGAAGACGTCGAAGGTATATTTGAGGCTGTAGCGCTCGTGGTCGAAGGAGGTCATCTTGACGAGCGAGGCGTCGGCGCGCTTCTGGAAGGCCTGGCGGAAGATGTTGCGCTGGCCGGTGGTGTAGCCGGTTTCGTAGGGGTCGGAGGTAGGAATGGCGCCGTTGAGGCCACCGGCCGGGAGCAGGGGAAGCGTGAAGCACTGGGGCTTGAGAGCGGGCTGGCCGCCGCCCGGAGTCCACGCGCCGGAAGCGCCGGTGAGCGCATTCTTGGCGGTACAGCCCTGGGCCAGGGGAACGATGGGGTTGGTGATGCCGTCGGCGGTGGAGTAGTAGATGCTGGCGACGGCGCCGGAGAAGTCGATGATGCTGTAAGGCTGGCCGCTTTGCAGGATCGTCATCCCCACCAGGGACCAGCCGCCGGAGAGCATGCCGGCCAGGTTATTGGTCTTCACGAAGTTGGGCAGGCGGAAGATGTAGTTGATGTCGGTGACGTGGGTGCGGTCGAAGTCGGCCGAGCCGTAGCCGCTGCGCAGATCGAGCGGGTTGTTGCCGTTGTAGAAGAGGCCAAGGCCGCTCTGTTCGTCGAGAGCGTGCGACCAGGTGTAGGAGACGCCTAGCTGGAAGTTCTGACTCATGCGCTTCTCAACGTGGGCCTGGAGGGCGTTGTACTCTGAAACGCCCGCGGCGAGGTAGTCGATAGATTCGGCGGCGTATCCGATGTAGGGAACGCGGAGATCGACGTTGCCGCCCTCGTAGTTGGCCTGGTAGTTGGAGCCGTCCGGCAGGGTTGCGCCGCCGACGTTGTAGCCATAGCTGTAATCCTGGGCGTAGGACCCGCCGCCGAGGAGGGGATTGGAGGGTGAAGCGATGTTGGGCTGGTTGAAGGGAACGGGAATGACCTGGTGACGGCCGACGTTGCCTACATAGCCGAGATCGACGGCAAGATCGTTGCGCGGCTGCCACTGTATGTCGAGGGTGTAATTCATCGTGTAGGGCAGCTTGTTGCGGCGGTCGTAGACGCCGAGCGAGATGGGCTCGCCGTTGTTGATGATCTCGCCGTTGGTGGTGTTGGGACAGACGCCGGGAACGCCGGCCGCGCCGTAGTTTTCAATGCTGCAGGCATTGGGCAGATAACTGCTGAGATCCGAGGCCTTGGGGCTGGACGGCGCTGTGTATTGGAGAGTCGTGCCGTAGGGGTTTTCGAGGTTGCCGGTTTGCGCAGTGGGCGGGCCGGTGGGCGGACCGAATCCGCCGTTACCGCCGCAGGTGGGGATGTAGTACTCGTACAGCGACTGTGAGGCGGTGGGGCAGGTGGAGGCATTGACGAAGGGCAACTGCTGGTTGACGCCAAAGGGACCGCCGGTGACGGTGCCGATGGCATAGCCGGGCGAGAAGTAACTGAAGAGTTCGCCGCGGTCGTAATAGATGCCGGCGCCGGCGCGGACGACCACCTTGCTGTGAAAGACGGCGGGCTGCCAGGCGGCTCCGACGCGGGGTGCGATGCCCCACTGGCGGCCGGTGAGGGTGGTGTCGCTGACGCCCTTGGTTCCGTTGGCGTTGTTGCCGGCGATGATGAGGCCGGGGTTGGTGATGGTGTCTGTAGAGACATCGTAGCTATAGAGGCTGGGATCGAAGTTGAAGATGCGGCCATATTTCTCGGTGAGGCCACCATCCCAGTCGTAGCGCAAGCCCGCGGTGAAGGCCAGGTTGGGCGTGAACTGGTACTTATCCTCGACGTACATGCCGAGCTGGTTGGCACGGTAATAGCGGCTGGCGTTGCCCTGTAGGAAGGAGCTGACATAGAAACCGGTGGCCGAACTGCCGGGAGTCACAAAGCCCTGCAGCATCTGGCTGAGGTCGTCGGTGGCGACGGTGCCCGTGCCGGTGCGCTTGTCGATGGTGTTGAGCTGGGAGTAAGTGTAGCTGGCGCCGAAGTTGACGGTGTGCTTGCCGAGGATCCAGATGGCGCTGGCCGAGGGTGCGATGCGGTTCTGGAACATGCCGGTGTTGGAGGCCTGGCCCTCGGCGTTGGGGCCGATGTTCAGGACCGCGGTGGAGACGCCGGCGGGCTGATTGTCGCCGAGCACGTTGTAGACGGAGATGCCGGGGAAGTAGGTGGATCCGAACATGTTGATGGAGCCGGTGCCGGCGGCGCCGCCGGGGATGGAGCCGGGGCCAAAGGGCTGCTGGTTGTCAGCCCAGTCCTTCTCGCGCAGGAATCCGAGGGTTTCAATGGTGCTGAGATTGGATTTGACGATGAAGGTATTGGTCAGCGACATCTGCTGTGCGCCGGAGTCGAGGTGTTCGGTGAAGCCGGGGACGTCTGAGTAGGAGTAGGGCGCGAGGCTGGGATCGTGCTGGTAGAAGTACTTGAGCGAGAGCGTGTCCCTGCTGGTGGCGTCGTAGTCGAGATCGGCCACGGCCTCGTCCGCGGTGAACCGACCTGTGCCGGGCAGGAAGGCGTTGTCGATATGAGCGGCAGTGGGAGTTTGCCCCTGTGTAATGAGGGTGTCGTTGGGGATGAGCCACTTGCCGGGCTCGCCCGGCAGAGCGGGCGAGTTGAAGAGGACCAACGCGTCCTGGTCGATATTGGCGCCGGTGAGGCTGGTGCCGAAGCTGTTGTTGGCCAGGGTGGCCAGTCCGTCGGCGGTGCGGTTGCTGTCGCTCAGGCCCACGGGCACATCGAAGATCGAGTCACCGATTTCCTGGTCGGAGACGTGTACGTGCTGGTAGCCGATGAAGTAGAAGAGCTTGTCCTTGACGATAGGGCCGCCCAGCGTGCCGCCCAGCGTGTAGCGGTGCAGTTGCGGGACCTTGTCGGCCGCGGGGATGTCGTCGTCCTGATTAAAGAAAAAGGGCGCGGCGTTGAGCCAGTCGGTGCCGCGATGGTAGAAGAGGTTGCCGTGCATGGCGTTGGTTCCGGACTTGGTGCTCATGTCGATGTGAGCGCCGGAAGTCGAACCCTGGTCGGCGCTGTACATGGAGGCGTTGACCTGAACTTCCTGCAGGAACTCGGGGGCGGGCGTGGGCAGGGCGTTGCCGATGGAGAGATAGATGGAGGCGACGGTAGGGATGACGCCGCCGGCGCCGGAACTGGACGAGACGCCGGTGCTGTTGATGACGCGGGCCGAGGGCACGTCGCTGGTGCTCTTGCCGTTGAAGAGGTTGCTGGCGTCGACGCCGTTCAGCAGGAAGCTGTTGGAGGTGTCGCGCTGGCCGTTGGCCCAGATGGGCGCGTTGCCCAGGCCGGAGTTGGCGCCGGTGCCGGTGGGCAGTTCGGCGTCGACGCCTGGCGAGGCGATGGCCAGCTCAGTAAAGCTGCCCGTGGCTAGCGGCACCTGCTGAATCTGGGCGCTTTCCATGGTGTAGCCGTTGGTGGTGGTGCTGGCGTTCATCAGCGGCGTGCCTTGGACCTCGATGGTTTCACCCTTGACGGCGGCCACCTTGAGCTGCACGTTGAGGGTGCCGGTGCGGTCAGCCTGAATGGCGATGTGCAGCATCTTCTGGGTCTGGAAGCCGGCGGCGGTGAAGGTCACCGTATAGGTGCCGATGGGGAGGTCGACAAAGGTGTATCCGCCGGTGCCGTTGGAGGTGGCGGAGCGTGTCAAGGAGGTCTGTTCGTTGACGGCGGTGATGGAGGCGTTGGGAATGACACTGCCGGTGGGGTCAGTAACCGTGCCGGTGATGCCGCCGAGGGTTTGCTGAGCGGCCAGGGGAAGGCCAGATAGCACAACGGCTGCGGCGATGGCCAGCAGCCGTGAGAACAGATTCTGATGGGAAGGTCCAAAAGACTTCAATTCGCATGCCTCCAATGAAGGTTTTCCCCATAGGCTCTTGCAATCTCGGAGGAAGCCCCAGTTGAGTGAGCACGGGCGTCTGGGTTTCGCAAAGGCGGACTCCGAGACGGCGTTACCTGCAGATAGCCTGTACGCGGCAAAAAAGGGCCGCGGACCGAGATGGCCTGGCTGCTAAGTCTAAGGAACGCGAATCTCCGGATATCGCCAGAGTGCAAAAAAGATAAGAGAGTGAAGACGGCTGCGAGTCGATCTCGCTAGTTTTACTGGTCCGAACTGAACTACGGGGTGACGTTAGGATAGCGTTAAACGCATAAAAATCGTCTAAGGATTTACAGTTTTCCTTGGCAATCTTCAAGAGTTAGCAGCCGGGGGCTCCGGTTGTTGGGAAAGAAACGAGACGTGTGCCGAGACGATGCGCCAGCCCTCGGGGAAGCGGACCCAGGTCTGGCTCTGGCGGCCGTGGACGGGACCGTTGGGAGTGATGCGCTCGAACTCGAGGGTGATGCTGGCGAAGTCACGGCCGAAGGTGACGATGTCGAGCCGGGTGACGGTGCGGGCCAGGTTGGCGGCGGGCCGGGATTTGCGGAAGTCGGCCAGCTCTTCGGGGCCGTGGAGGTTCTCTGTCGCGCCAAAGCGCATCACCTCGGGACCGGACCAGAACATGGCCATCAGAGTGTCCACGTCGTTGGAGACGAGGGCCTGCTCGTAGCGCGGGTAAAGGGCGCTGAGTTCAGCGACGACTTCGGGATCGTTAATCTGCATGGGCAGGGAAGAGCTCGCGCTCGGGAAGAACGTCTTTGGCGATGGCGGCGCTGACGGTGTGGACCGGCTCGTTGACGACCTGGCTCAGCCGGAGGCGCATGGCCACGCTCGAGAGGATATACGCGTGAACCTCACTGAAGCCCCAGCGGCTGACGAGCAGATCGATCGTGCGGTTGGTGGCGGCGCGGGCGGCTGCGGCCAGGTCGGTTCCGGTTTCGACCACGACCCAGGCGTCGGCGCGGGAGTCGGGCGCAGCGGATTCACTGGCATCGACGATCGGGCCGGAGAGCGGCTGGCGCTTATGCAGATGGAAGCGCAGGGTGACGTCGAGCGGGCACTCGATGCCGTTGATGCAGACCTCGCCGTCGCCCTGGGCGGCGTGGCCGTCGCCGCAGCTGAAGAGGGCGCCGGGGTTGTAGACGGGCAGATAGAGCCTTGAGCCGGCGCAGAGTTCGCGCACATCGAGATTGCCGCCGAAGGGGCCGGGCGGGCGGGTGCGAAAAGAGCCGTCTTCCGCGCGGGCGACGCCCATGACGCCGAGAAACGGCCGCAGCGGCACCACGGCCGGAGCAAGGGACCTGGTGGACTCGCCCTCGAGGTGCCAGTGAAAGAGATACGGCTCGCGGAAGCGGTCTTTGAGGAATCCGAGGCCCTCGATGACGCTGGACCAGCCCCAGCCGCTGTGACGCGTGGAGAGTACGTCGATCTCGAGCACGTCGCCGGGCTCGGCGCCTTCGATCCAGATGGGGCCGGTGAGGGCGTGGATGCGGGTGCGGTCGATGGCGAGGAATTCCGCTGCCTTCATGCCCGGGCGCACCTGGCCGCCGCTGGCATCCACGCATTCGATCTGGACCTCGTCGCCGGGGGCAATGCGGAGCCGGGGCGCGAGCGAGCGGTCCCAGACGGAGTGCGTCGGTTCGGCGGAAAGCGTGTGCTCGGTCATGGCTCCTCGGTCACGATTCTTTCACGCGCACGGTCATTTGCACTTCTACCAGAGCGTTGCGCGGCAACCCGCTGACGCCGACGGCGGCGCGCACGTGGCGGCCGGCGTCGCCGAAGACCGAGACGAGAAGGTCGGAGGCGCCGTTGATGACGGCGGGGGAGTCAGCGAAGCCGGGCGCGGCGTTTACGTAGCCGTTTACGCTGACCACTTCGGCAACGCGGTCGAGCGAGCCCAGCTCGCGCCGGAGCACGGCGAGATGCGCGAGGGTGCAGGCGCGGGCGGCGCCATAGCCGGCCTGGACGGAGCTATCTGCCCCGGCCGTGCCGGTGATGATGCCGTCGGGCCCGCTGGAGATGACTCCAGAGAGATAAACGAGCGCGCCCACGCGCTTGGCGGGAACGTAGTTGCCGCCGGGGGAAGGCAGCGCGGGCAGGGTGAGGCCGAGGGCGGTGAGGTTTTCTTCAGGGGTCCTGAGGTTTGGCATTTGTCTTCGACTCCAGCATGGGTGCGGGGGATTTTGGGGCAAAGACCGTTCTCACGTTAGGATAAGCCATGCTCAAGGCGTTGGCGATGGGGCTGGCGGGGGTGGGACTGGCCTTCCTATCTGCGGGAAATGCAAAGAACATCCTTCATGTGAGCCGGGCGTCGGCGGGAGACCTCGAAATTGGCGGCGATCTGGCGGGATTGCCGCCGGGTGCGACGCGTTACATCCGCTACGAGGATCTGCTGCGGCTGCCCCAGGAGACCTACACGGTCAACGACGACTCGAACCTGCCGCACGGCACGAAGATCAGCGGGGTGCCGCTGGCGATGCTGGCGCAGCTCTTTGCGGGCTCGCCCAGCTCGGCGCTGATTGTGGCGATCTGCTACGACCGGTACCGTACGAATTATCCAATGGACTACGTGGCCGAGCATCGTCCGCTGCTGGTGCTGCGGATTAACGGACAGGCGCGCGCGGGCTGGCCGAAGTCGGAGCACGGCGGGCCGCTGGGGCCGTACCTGATCTCGCATCCGTACTTCAAGCCGACATTCAAAGTGCTCTCGCACGAGGACGAGCCGCAGATTCCGTTTGGCGTGGTGCGGATCGAGTTTCATCCGCAGGCAGAAGTGTTTGGCGCCATCAAGCCGCGCGGGAATTGGCCCGCGAACTCGCCGGTCGAGCAAGGCTACGAGATTGCGCGGCAGGATTGCTTTCGCTGCCACAACATGGGCGTCGAGGGCGGAACCATGGCCGGCCACTCATGGCTGCAGCTTGGGGCGATGGCTCGCCACAACAGCGCGCGCTTCCAGCGGATCATCCACGATCCCAAGTCGGTGACGCCGGGAGCCAGGATGCCCGCGCATGGCGATTATGACCAGGCAACCCTCGACGCGCTGACTGCCTACTTCCGCACCTTTTCCGTTGCTACCCACGCGGCCAGGAGAAAGCCATGATCACACGCACAGCCAAGCTGCTTTTGCTCGCCGGCATTGCGCTCTTTTATTCCTTCGTGGTCTTGAACAACCTCACCGATTTCAACTCGAACTATCAGTTTGTGCGCCACGTGCTGATGATGGATACGACGTTCGCCGGCAATCGCGGAATGTGGCGCGCGATCGACGCGCCCGCGGTCCATTTGATTTTCTATTGGAGCATCATCGCGTGGGAATGCGTAACCATGGTGCTGCTTTGGTGGGGATCGGCGAACCTGCTGCGCGCGCTGCGCCTGCGTCCGGCGGCTTTTGAAACGGCCAAGCGGGTGCCGGTGATCGCGCTGACGCTGTCGCTGCTGATGTGGCTGGTGGCGTTTCTGGCGGTGGGCGGGGAGTGGTTCCTGATGTGGCAGTCGCGTGAGTGGAACGGGCAGGAGGCAGCCTTCCGGAATTTTGCGGTGGTGGGGATCGTGCTGCTGTTTCTGATGCGGCCGGAGACGGAGACGCAGCCGTAGAGCGATCAGGCCCGTACGGCAGTCTGGTTGCGCCGGAGTGCGTACCAGACCAGCCCGGCGCCGATATATGCGAGATAGATATAGGGAATCCGTGCATGGACGGCGTCGGAGGCCGAGCGCAGGTCAAAGAGGACAATCGTGACAATGGCCGCGACGGTGAGCATGCTGACGGCGGCCACGATGTGCGAGTGCTGCCCGCGGGCGCGGCGGGCGAAGGGAAGCGCGAGAGCTACGAGAGCGTAGGCGGTGAGGAAGCCGAAGACCGCGAGCGAGCCGAGCAGGTCGTAGGTGCCGGCGCCGTCCACATGATTCAGCGACATGGCGGCAGTGGCGGCAAACATGAGCAGGCCCGAGAGAAGGATTCCAGTGCCGGGGGTGCGATGCCGCGGGCTGGTGCGCGCGAAGGCGGACGGAAGCAACCCACTGTGCGCCATGCGCAACAGCACGCGCGCAGCCGCCGTGGTGCAGGCCAGCACGCAGGCGAACATGCTTACGAATGCGCCGAAGTCGATGGCGACGCCGAGGGGCGAGACGCCGGCTTTGGCTGCGAGCAGGTGCAGCGGGCTGGTGGTGTCGCTGAGGCGCGTGGGCTCGCCGCGGAAGCCCAGCACCTCAGAGTACGAGCAAAGGATGAAGAAGATACCGGCAAGCAGAGCGCCTTGCATCACGGCGCGGGGAATGGTGTGGAGGGGGTTACGCGCCTCGCTGCCCAGAGTAGTGGCGCTCTCAAAGCCGACGAAGCTGAAGATGGAGAGCACCAGTGCGGGGCCGATGCCGAAGAACGACGCGCCTTTAAAGCGGAACTGATCGAGGTCGAACTGGAAGCCGAAGCGGAAGACGAGCAGGGCCAGGACGATGAGGATAAGGCTGACCGAGACTGCTTCGATCCACAGCATGACCTCTGCTGAAAGCTTCACGTCGCGATACGCGATATATGCGGCAATGGCACAAACCAGCGCGAGCGTGAGCAGGGGCCAAGGCGCATGGTGAAAGAACTGCTGCATGAGAACCGTCGCGTAGTAGAGCGCGCCGCCGGCAACCGATGCGCCCGTGGCCAGATACGCGATCAGCAGCGCCCACGCGGCCAGCACGCCAAAGAACGGGGGCAGCGTATCGGCCGTGTACGTGTAAAGTGAGCCCGGCGAAGCCGAGAGGCGCGCGAAGCGGCTAACGCAGAAGCCGACAAGCAGGATGGCGCAGGTGGCCACAAGGTAGACGAGCCAGGTGGCATTGCCGGCCAGTGCAAAGACAAGTGGAATGGTGAGCGACGAGGTGGTGCTGGGAGCGATGGCTGAGACCGATTGCGCCAGCGTTTCAATGGGCCCAAGCGCGCCGGCGTGCAGACCGTAGTCCTCCGTCCCGGTCTGCGCGGCATACACTTTGGCCCTGGTGGTCGTCTGGCCGGTCAATGCTCTGCCTCTCGCATTTGCCTTTCGGTCTGATTTTGGCGGTTACCTAACGCTCGATGGTGGCTTCGATGGTACCATGCGGTTCGTCGATGGGTACAAAGACGAGGTTCGGATTGTCGAGACCGAAGGCGCAGAGGTCCGCGAGCAGGTGATGCAGGTTGGGCATGGCGAGATGGATGCTCACGATCTCCGGCGCCGCGTCCAGAGCGGCTTTGCCCATGTCGAACAGCGTATGCTGCACGCTCTTGCTGCCGTGGGCGGCAAAGGTTTTGAGCAGTGCGGGGACAACGCGGCTGCGCACACAGCCGAAGTCCGTGGCCGATGTGGCATGCTCCCACTTCGCGGTTGCACGGGTGCCCAGGATGCGGTCCGTGGCGGGCTTCAGCGTGGTGAGTTTGTCCTGGACGTAGCCGGTGAATGCGGATTGGGCGGTCTTGAGGATGGTGAGGCCGTCGACGCCGGAGGTAATCCCCCACGGGCCGCCGCGCGTGCGCAGGGCGGCAACCGTTTGCAGCTCGGGCCCGCCCAGTTTGAAGGTGGTGGCCTCGGCAACACCATCGAAGGTCAGAGGCTGCCAGGATTTTTCCTCGACCTCCACGCTGACCTTGCCGATCTGCGCATGATTATCGAGAAGGTAATCGCCCAGCTCCATCGCGAACTCCTCGATGGCCGCGGCCTGCGAGCCCCGCGCCACGTAGTAGACCGTGTTCTTCATCGTGTCGGTGGGCAGCACCTTGCTGTTGTCCGCCTCGGTGAAGCTGGTCTCGAAGTCTCCATAGAGAAGAACCTGCACGGTCCACTCGCTGAACTCATGGCGCTCCGCCTTGCGCACGATGCGCGACAGGCGCACACGAGATTTTCCGTAGCGATTCTCTCCCAGTCTTGCCATGCGCTAGCTCCCTCGATAGGTTGTGTAGCTGTTGTCACTGAGAAGAAGCGGCAGGTGGTAATGCGCTTCGCCATCGCAGGTGAAGACGATGGAGACTTCAGGATAAATCGTCTTGCGCTGACTGCGCGCCATGTAACCGCCGGTCTTGAATGTGATTCGGTACAGGCCCGCGGTGGCGTTGGGCGCGAGATCGCGGCAGCGGCCGTCCGCATCGGTCGCGCTGGCAGCGACGGCCGTCCATGCGTCGCCTTCCTGCCTGTCGAGGCGCACGGCGATGGCGGCCGCAGGCTTGCCGAGCACCGTATCCAGCACATGGGTCGTAATCGCGCTCATGCCACCAGCCACTTTCCCAATCGAATTTGCATAATCTGCCGCTGCTGCTCGGCCGCCTCGCGCAACTCCGTTGCGCGGTCGCTCTCGAGCCGGCGCTTGAGGATCGCGAGCATCTCTTCAGCGCTCTTGCCGGTGGCGCACACAATGTAAGTGAATCCGTAGCGCTGCTCGTACTCCGTATTGCCCGCGGCCAGCTCGGCGAGCACCTGCGCACGCGCGGCGTCTGTGGAAGACTGCTCCTGGCGGGACCATGCGGACGATTGCGCCGATGCGTGGGCCGCTTTGCGCTCGCCGATGCGGGGATGGCAGGCGAAGGCTTCCAACCAGTCTGCTTCTTCCATGGTGCTCCACACGCGGTCTGCGGCTTCACTCAGCACGAACACGCCGGCGATGGGGCGGAGGGCGACCATTGCCGCTGCCCATCGGCGCGCGCCGCAGCAGGCGAGCATCGCTTCAAGGGCACTCGATGCATCGGTCGCGTTCCAGGCTGCAAGCGTAGCGTTCACGGGCGCTGAGTCTCCTGTTGCAGTTCGAGTAGAAACTCTTCGATCAGATTAGCGCCAACGCGCCGGCGGTACTCAGCCGTGGAACGAATATCGTCGATGGGCTGGGCTTCGCCGAGCAGCGCGGCACGGGCCGCGACGATTGTCCCGCGCGTGACGGGCTGGGCGAGCAACGCGGCTTCCGTGCGGAGGAGACGCGTGGGGAACGGCGCCAGGCTGGCGGCGGCGAGACGAATCTCGCTGATGACGCCGGCCTGAGTGAGCGCCGTCGCCGCGAGCGCGACTTTGGAGATAGCCATGGCGCGGCGCGTGCCCACTTTGCGCAGATATTGCCGGTGGCGGACGAAGCGGCGCGGCAGATGAATCGCGAAGACCAGCTCATCGGCGGCGAGGACGCTGCGCTTGTAGCCGGTGTGGAACGCGGAGTAGGGAACGCGCCGGCTGCCGCGGACAGAGACGAGCTCGATCTCCGCATCGTAGACGAGAAGCGCGGGCGAGGAATCGGCAGCGGGCGAACCGTTGACCAGATTGCCGGCGATGGTGGCGCGGCTCTGGTTGGCGATGGAGCCGATCCAGCCCGAGGCCAGGGCCAGCAATGGAAAGGCTTCGGCCAACTCAGCATTCCGGCGCAGATCGAGAAACGTGGCGCCGCCGCCGACGGAGATGGTCTCTGGCGTAGCGTGGATGAAGCGGAGATCGGGGATGCCCCAGAGGCTGACGAGCCTGGGCGCAGTGAGCCGGCCGGCGGCGTGCGCAACCATCAGCTCGGTGCCGCCGGCGATGGGCGTCCAGGCGCCGGGGTCCGCGGCGAGCAGCTCCAGCACGGCCGCAAGCGTGCCGGGCGCGACCAGTTGGTGCGTCTCGGCGTTACCGCGCATGAGGCTGCTCCGGTTCGGCTTGCGTCGCAGCGGCGAGCACCGACTCGAAGATGCGCATGAAGCCCGTGCAGCGGCAGAGATTGCCCGCCAGCCCCTCGCGAATCTCGGCCAGCGTAGGATGCGGCGTCTGTTCGAGCAGTTGCGCCGCGGCCATCAACATTCCCGGCGTGCAGATGCCGCACTGCGCGCCGCCGCAGTTCAGGAACGCTTCCTGCAGCGGGTGCAGCACGCCTTTGGTGGCGAGGCCTTCAACGGTCTGGACGATTGCGCCCTCGGCCTGCAGCACGGGCACAAGGCAACTGTTCACCAGGTCGCCGTTCATGCGCACAGAGCAGGAGCCGCACTCACCTTCGCCGCAGCCTTCCTTGGTTCCCGTCAGGTGGAGGTCCTCGCGCAGCACGTCGAGCAGGCGCTTCATGGGTGGCACACTCACCGCGCGGAGTTCGCCATTGACGGTGAAACGGATTGCCGGCCAGCTTGCATTCATTGGATGGCTGGCTCCTCGACAGGCAGAAGCGCGCAGAGCCGGACGAACAAATCCTCGGGCAGCAGCGGGATCGAGTTGAAGCTCACGCCGGTGGCGTCGCGGATGGCGTTGACGATGGCGGGCGCGGGCCCGTCATGCGGCAGCTCGCCGATGCCCTTGGCCCCGTAGCCGCCATGGCGGAAAGGAATCTCTTCAAAGAAGACGTGAATGGGCGGAACATCCTCGGCGGTGGGCATGATGTAGTTGGTCATCTGGTTGTTGGCCATGTGGCCGTTCTCGGAGACCACTTTTTCGTAGAGCGCGTAGCCGATGCCCTGGGCGATGCCGCCCTCGATCTGTCCTGCGGCAAGCACAGGATGCAGCACGCGGCCAATCTCCTGCACGGCCCAGAAGCCTTCCACCTCGGTGGAGTAGGTGACGGAGTCAACGGCGACCTGCGCCACGTGGATGGCCCACGCATAGGCTGGGTAGGCCTCGCCGCGATACTTCTGGTCATCCCAGAAGATGCCGGGCGGGGCCTCATAGCGGCAGAGCGACTCGACCTTGCCGTGCGCGGCGCGGTAGCGTTCGCAGGCTGCGAAGAACTCTTCGCGCGTGTGCGGTGCGGGCAGGCCGGCGTGCTCGCGCAGCATGGCGATGAGCTGCGAGCTGGCGCGCTCGATGAGGCGGCCGACGACCATCACCGTGCGCGAAGCCACCGTCGGTCCGCTGTTGGGGACTGCGCCTGTGTCGGGCGGGGCCATGGTGAGGTCGTCGTAGCTGACACCGAGCGCTTCAGATGCGATCTGCGTGAGAACGGTGTTGGTGCCCTGACCGAACTCGGTATTCGAGACTAGGACGCGGACTCGGGGCTCGGGCGTTACGTCTACGCCGGCAAGGGAGTTGAGAATGCGCTCTCCGGAGCCGGTGAAACCGGAGCCATGATAGTAGGCAGAGATGCCGATGCCGCGCTTGACGGGGCTGACCGCGTTATCACGCGCGTAGCGCGCGCGCTTGGCGTGGTAATCGCTTTCGCTAAGCGCGCGGTCGAGCAAGCGGTCGAGAATAACCGGTTCGCGCATTACCTGCTCGGTAGCGTTGGTATCGCCGTCGTGCAGGAAGTTACGGCGGCGCAGCTCGATGGGGTCGAAACCGATTGCGGCGGCGATCTCGTCCATGTGGCGCTCGACGGCAAAGATGGCCTGGGGCGCGCCGAAACCTCGAAAAGCTCCGTAAGGCACGCTGTTAGTAGCCCAGGAGCGCGAGCGGATGCGGATGTTGGCGCACGAGTACGGGCCGGATGCGTGCAATGTGGCCCGCGAAAGCACCGTGGAAGAGAGCGTGGCGTAGGCACCGCCGTCGGTGGCAAGGTCAATGTCTATCGCCAGCAGCCTGCCGTTGCTGTCGAGCGCAGTGCGATGGCGGACGCGAGATGGATGGCGCTTGGTGGTCGCGGCCAGATCCTCCATGCGGTCGTAGACCATCTTCACCGGATGGCCGCACTTCATCGAGAGCAAGCCGGCGTGGCAGGCCAGCGTGGAGGGGTAATCTTCCTTGCCGCCGAAGGCGCCGCCGGTCTCGGTTTGGACCACACGCACTTTCTCTTCAGGCAGCGCAAAGACGGAGAGCAGGGACTTATACACATAATACGGGCACTGCAGCGAGCCCCAGACGGTGATGCCACGATCGGCGCTCCACTCGGCAATCATGCCGTTGTTTTCGATATAGAGGTGCTCCTGGGCGCCGGTGCGGTACTCGCCTTCGACGATGTGCGCGGCCGTGGCCCATGCGGAATCGACGTCGCCTTTCTCAAGCAGAAAGCTCTTGAGCAGGTTGTCTTCGCCCCAGACGATGGTCTCCTGCTGCTCGCTCTCCTCGATGCTGAAGACGGGCGGCAGCGGATCGTACTCCACCGTGACGGCGGAGACGGCGTCGCGTACCCTGGTCTTTGAGGGATGCGCGACGAGCACGATGGCTTCGTCGCAGTGATTTACCTGGCCGTCGGCAAGGCAGGGCTGATCGTCGAGGATAAGCTGGATGCGGTTCTTGCCGGGCACGTCGGCGGCCGTGACTACGGCGAACTCGCTCCAGTCGATGTTTGGATCGAAGGCGATGGAGCGGATGCGGCCGCGCGGGATGGTGCTGCGCACGGTGGCTCCGTACCACATGCCTTCGCGCTCGATGTCATCCACGTAACGGGCGCGGCCCAGGAGCTTGTCCACGCCTTCCTTGCGCGGGACGGCGGCGCCAACGATGCGGGTTGTCGGGTTTGTGCTCATGCGTGGAGAGACGGAGGGTTGCCGCGCGTTGTGGGTTAGGATACATCGGCGCGGCGCAGATTCAAAACGCGGCGCTCATGAGGCCAGCTTGGCAAGCGCTGTGGCCAGCACGCGCACGCCGCTCGCGATCCACTGGGGCGAGGCGTACTCGTCGGGGCGGTGGCTCACGCCGCCGCGGCAGGGGATGAAGAGCATAGCCACGGGCGCGATGCACGAGACGAACGATGAGTCGTGGTAGGCGCGGGCGACCATTCTTTTGCAGGAGCGGCCGGCTTTGACGGCAGCTTCTTCGAGTGCCGCAAGAATGGCGGGATCGCAGGTGGTGGGCGGGTCGGCATTCACGAGGTCGGTTGTAATTTTGACGCCGCGGCGCGCGGCAACTTCCACGCAGGCAGCGCGGAGGGCGCTGAGCACGCCATCGCGGCGCGCGCCGTCGATGTCGCGGATGTCGGTCTCAAGGCGGACGCGCGAGGGGATGCTGTTGACCGCGCCGGGAAAGACCTCGCAAACGCCCACGGTGGCGACGGTGTCGATGGCGCCGGTGGATTTGGCTGCAGACTCGAGCGCGAGGATGAGCTCGGCCGCGGCAGCGAGCGCGTCTTTGCGGCCCGGCATCAACTTGGCGCCGGCGTGGCCGCCTTCGCCCTCGATATTGATGCGAAGGCTGGCGGGCGCGGCGATGTGCGTAACCAGGCCCAGGTCGATGCCCTCGGCTTCAAGCTGCGGGCCCTGCTCAATGTGCAGCTCGACGAACTGATGGAAGCGTCCGCGCGGCAGCGCGACCGACTCGAGAGAACCGGTGAAGCCGGCGTGGGTGCGCAACTCTTCCAGACCGCGGCCTTCCTTGTCTCGCAATGCAAGCGCCTGGGCGGGCGAGAGCACGCTTGCCATCATGCGGCTGCCCAGGCAGCCAATGCCGAAGCGCGTGGGCTCTTCCGCCGTGAAGATGACGAGCTCGATGGAGCGGCGCGGCTTGAACCCGAGCTTCTGAAGCACGCGAATGGCTTCAAGGCCGCCGAGCACGCCAACAACGCCATCGTAAGAGCCGGCGTTGGGGATCGCGTCGATGTGCGAGCCGGTGCCGATGGGCGCGAGGCCGGGCTCGCTGCCTTGCCAGCGCGCGAAGGTGTTGCCGACGGCATCTTCGGTCACCGCGAGTCCGGCTGCAGTGCAGAGCCCCTTGACGTAGGCCCGCGCGCGCAGATCGGCTTCGCCGAAGACCACGCGCGTGACAACAGGAGGCTCAGCTTCGGAGATCTGCGCCAGCGCGGCAAGCTCGGCCATCAGGCCGTCGATCGAGAGTTGGGTATGTGGGTCCATGGTTCACGCTCCGAGGGGATGGCGGCGCCAGTCCTTATAGATCAGGTATTTTGCGGACTGCTTGCCGAGCGCGCCAAACCACTGCGGGCAGTAGGGCGCCATCCAGATAAAGTCGCCGGCTTCGACGGGGTACCACGCGTCGCCCAGCCGGTAGATGCCGCCGCCTTCGAGCATCAGCAGGCCGTGCTCCATCACGTGAATTTCGACCATGGCGAGCGCGGCGCCGGGATCGTAGGTCATGGTGTTCACGGCGAAGTCGTAAGCGGGGCCGTCGGGCATGAGCGCGCGGACGCGCAGACTTTCATCGCCCATGAGGGCAGTCGCCGCGATCTGCTGCTCGTTGCCGACGACGATCTTGGGCGTCTGCGCATCGGGTTGCGGCTCGTACGGCTTTTCGATTACGGCTGCACGCGAGGCGGCAAGCGCACGAACCGTGTGCGCCGCGCCTTTGGGCAGATACGCGAACCCGCCGGGAGCAAGGGTGTAGCTTTGGCCGCCGGCCTGGAGTTCGAGTTCACCCTCGAGGACGTAGAGGAAGCGCTGTTCCGGCGCGGGGCCCAGCGAGCCGCCCGCGGCGAACTCGGCGGTCATCTGCGTAAAGCGGGCGCCCCGTTGCGGCGCGATGTGCACAATGAAATCGACCCCCTCGGCGCCGGGCACGGGCGTGCGAATGAATGTGTCGGGGGTCTGCAGAAGATGGTCGGCCTTGAGACTGCTCCGTGTTGCTCCCAGATGATGCACGCGTGACCTCGCTGTGGCGTTGTTCGATTTTAGCGGACCTCGGCGGCAAGACGCATGAGAAACTGCCGGCCGACGAGCAGCGCGGCTTCGACATCTTCTTCGCGGACAGTTTCGTCGGGATGATGGCTGATGCCGCCGGGGCTGCGGAGGAAGAGCATGGCCGCGGGCACGCGCGCGGCCATCACCATGGCGTCGTGGCCGGCGCCGCTCAGCATGTGTTTCACGGGGAATCCTGCGGCTTCGATCGATTCGGCGAGATAAGCCGTCAGTTTTTCGTCCATGGGCACGGCGGGCTGGTCCACCTGGCGCATGCAGTGCAGCGAAAGTCCGCGCCGGGTGGCAATCGCAATCGCCTGTTCGATCAGCTTTTCAACAGCGTCCGTTCGCGCGGAATCGCGCTCGTGGCGCAGGTCGAGGCTCATGGTCACGGCACCCGATATGACGTTGCTCGCATTGGGCGTCACGTCCAGCTTGCCTACCGTGGCGACCAGGTCTTCACTCTGCCGCGCCAGCGACTCGACGACGGCGATCCACTCTGCCGCGCCAGCCAAGGCATCGTGCCGCAGGCGCATGGGCGTGGTGCCGGCGTGGTTCGCGTGGCCGGTGAATTCGAGCACCGCTCGGGTCTGTCCGGCAATCGCCGTCACGGCCGCCACGCTCAGGCTCTCGGCTTCAAGGACCGGCCCCTGCTCGATGTGCATCTCGACCATGCCGCACACATCGGGGCCGATTTTGGCTGCGGCAATCTGGGCTGGATCGAGGCCGAAGTTGCGAATCGCGGCGTCGAGCGTGACTCCGTCCGCGTCGATGAGCGCGAGCAACACGGGGTCGAAACGGCCGGCCGCGGCGCGGCTGCCGATAAAGGGAACGCCAAAGCGCACGCCCTCCTCCTCGGAGAACGCAATCACTTCGATGGGGATCGAAAGATGGAGTTCCCGAGCCAGCTCGACCCATTCGAGGGCGAGCATCACGCCGAGGACTCCATCGTA
>Ga0335072_10002257_pt1 | contig 30135 bp, 26 predicted proteins | sample Lox_Sample_21_FD_206725 | JGI IMG/M metagenome (GOLD analysis project Ga0335072, IMG submission 206725) | Soil microbial communities from Loxahatchee National Wildlife Refuge, Florida, United States - Lox_Sample_2.1 | ecosystem: Environmental > Terrestrial > Soil > Wetlands | place: USA...
TGCGGTTCGACTTCTTTACCGCGGGGCAAAAAGCAGCGGAGGCCCTCGTCCAGGCGTCGTTAACCGGACAGCCGGTCGAAGACCTCAAGTTCCAACCCACCTATCGCCCGGGAGAAACCATCGGGCCGGTGGCTCCACGAAGCTGATCTTCCGCCGGTTGGCGTCTTAGCCCTAGATTTTAGTAGATTCTAGGGAACGACGTCGACCGGCGTACCGACAGAGACATTGGAAAAGAGAAGTTCGGCAAAGGCGTGCGGAAGCCGGATGCAGCCGTGCGAAGCCGGATAACCGGGCAGAAAACCGCCGTGCAGGCCGACGCCATCGTCGCGGATGCGCAGATAGTAGGGCATGTCGGCGGCATCATAAACGGCGCCGGCCGGCGGCTTTTCCGAGGAACTGGCATTGCCGTCGATGACGTAACCATTAGCGTCGAGAAAAACGCCGTAGAGGTTCGACTTGTGGTCGATGTCCTTGAGCAGGATGGTGTAATGACCGGTCGGCGTTTCGTGACCCGGTTTGCCGGTGGTCGTCGGGCTGACCCCGGCAACATCGTCCCCCTGGTAGACGTAAACCTTCTGTTCCCCGAGACGGACTTCAATTCGGGTAATCGGCTTGTTGGGATCGGGATTCCACGTGTAATTCCAGAGCTGATAGCGAACCCTGTCCTCCAAGGTATATTGGCGCGAAATCGTTCCCTTGGAAGAGTAAGTCACGGCCTGGTGGACATAACGGGACGAATCGGACTCATCAGCGCGCAAAACCGCCGGAAGAACGGAAAAAGCGGCAACCAGTAGGCAGAACCAGATTTTCACAGAATGTTGGGTATAGCTTCGTGCAAATCGGCGGGCCATGGGGCTTTTACTCTCGTTGTCAGAAGTTATGACGATTTTTCCCCGCGGCAAGTTCTCTTCTGCAACCGGCAACCTCCAGGAAAAAGCCGTAAAACAAGCCGCGATATATAGCAGCTCCGGCACATGCGATCCACAAGAAAAGAGCCGGCAAAACCTGGGGCCAAGCAGCCACGTGTCTCAATCCGCCAGCCATGGCTTACCCTGGGCGTCTCTTTCGGCCCTGCTCAGGTGATGGGATTTTTTATGGCAATAATCCGGCGCGAAGCAATATTATGTCATGTCAAACGAGATCAAAACCTACGATTTGGTGATCATCGGTGGCGGACCGGCGGGCCTGATCGGCGCCACCTCCGCGTCGAACCTGCATAAGACCGTCGCCTTGATCCATTGTCATTCTCAGCTTGGCGGGGCCGGAATTAATACCGGCACCGTTCCGAGCAAAACCCTCCGTGAAACCGCCCTGGCTCTGTCCGGGATGAAATCCCGCGAGCTTTATGGCGTGGACCTCTCCCTGCGCCGGGAAGTGACCATCTCCGATTTCCTCGGCCACGAGCAGAACGTCCGCGCCATCTTCAATAACGCCCTTTTGCAACGGCTCGAATCCCACCATACCGGCCTTTACTACGGCCTGGCTTCCTTTGTTGATCCGCATACGGTCCAAGTAGGCCCGGTTACCGGCGCCTTGGAGGACGCCCCCCCCCCGGCGGCGCAGGAGCCGGTTCTCCTGCGCGGAGAAAATATTTTGATCGCGACCGGATCTTCGCCCGTTCGCCCCGATCTTTTTCCCTTTGGCGCCGGTGAAATTTACGATTCCGACACCATCCTGAAACTCGACCGCATTCCCAAAACCATGGCCGTAGTCGGCGCCGGCGTGATTGGCAGCGAGTATGGCTGCACTTTCGCTGCGTTGGGGGCCAAGGCGCACATCATTGATGGCCGCGACAAACTCCTGCCCTTTCTTGACACCGAGGTGTCGCAGGCCCTGACCGCCGCCATGGAACGCTCGGGCATCGTTTTTCACTGGAACGAAAAAGTCCAAAAGTGCGTCTCTTTGCCCTCCGGAGAAGTGACGCTTAGCCTCTCTTCGGGCACATCGCTGACCGTCGATGCCGTTCTGGTCGCGGCGGGAAGAAAAAGCAATATCGATAGATTGAATCTGCCCGCGGCAGGTGTGACCACCGGCGAGCGGGGTCTCATCCTGGTCGATCATCAGTTCCGCACCAACGTGCCGCATATCTTTGCCGCCGGCGACGTGATTGGCTTTCCCGCTCTGGCCTCGACCAGCATGGAGCAGGCCCGCCGGGCGGTCCGGCATGCGTTTGACGCAAAAGTATCCGGCATCGCCCCTTTATTACCCAATGGAATCTATACTATTCCGGAAGTCAGCATGGTCGGGGAAACGGAAGAATCGCTCAAGAAAAAGGGAATCGATTACGTGGCCGGCCGCGCCCGTTACGAGGAAAATGCGCGGGGCCAGATCATCGGCGACAAAGGCGGCTTTCTTAAACTCCTTTTCCGCCGCAGCGACATGAAGCTTCTCGGCGTGCATCTGATGGGCGAGATCGCCACCGACATCATTCACATCGGGTTGATGGCGATGCTGGCCGGGGCTACCGCCGAAATTTTCGTCGAGGCCTGTTTCAATGTTCCCACGCTCGGCGTGCTTTACAAAGCCGCCACTTTGAATGCCCTCCACAAAGCCGCGCAAGACGCGCCGAATCCTTCGCCCCCCGTCTCAACATAATCATGGACGGAGTTATCGCAGTCCGGGCCATGACCTATTTTCGTTTTCATCTCATCTTCAACCTGCCCCTGCTGCTTGCGCTGGCGGCGGTAAATCTTTCCGCCCCGTGGCTCCATGAAGAAAATCTTGCCCCGGCGCTGGTGCTGCTCGCGGTGGTTGCCTTCACCTCGCCGTGGGACAACCTCGCCGTGAAGTGGGGAATCTGGGGATTTCCGCGCGAGAAGTACAGCCTGCGCCTCGGTTATCTCCCCTTGGAGGAATATGCTTTTTTTGTTTTGCAAAGCGTCAATGTCATGCTGGCCATGCGGGCGCTGTTTCACTTTTTTCCGAACCTGCAAACCGGCCAGGAAACCGATCCCGGGCTGTTAACCTATCTCTGTCTCGGCATCTCGCTCGTGCCGTGGAGCATCGTGGCGGCGCAATTTTATTGGCTGCGTCGCAAAGCGGGGCCGCGGGTGAATTACGCCGTCCATCTCGCCTGGTTTTTGCCCATCATTTACAGTCAATGGGTTCTGGCGCCCTCGCTCTTTTGGGAACATGCCGGCTTGCTCATCCTCCTCACCGCGGTTTTCGGTGTTTACTATACCCTGGCCGATCTCGCCGCCGTCCGGGCGGGAACCTGGTTCTTCGACGAAAAACAAATCACCGGCGTGAAACTCGCCGGGTTGCTGCCGTGGGAGGAGATCGCCTTCTTCTTTCTCACCTCGCTCCTCGTGGCGCAAAGTTACCTCCTCTTGCTGCCCGGCAATCTCCGCTAAGAGGCGGACGCCAGGCACAACGCGATCCGGGTCAAATCCAGGGGGCGATGTTCTTGCAAAACCCAAATCTGCTTCTATCGCAACGGGAAAAGCCTCATCCTGACCGCTTAAGCACGCATGGCGAAGCGATTCACGAGAAAAAAAGTGGCGAATGGCCCTGCCAACGCGCCAACCGCCGAAAAAAACGCGGCGGCTTCGTCCCCGCCATCCTGGCTGAAACGGGATTGGCTTCCGGGACTGATTTTGGCTCTGGCCGTCATTCTCACTTACACGCCGGTCTGGCAAGCGGGATTCATTTGGGATGACAACATGCATGTCACGCGACCGGAATTGCGGTCATGGGAAGGCATGGAGCGCATCTGGTTCATTTTGGGCGCGGCCCCGCAATATTACCCGGTGGTTCATAGCATCTTTTGGATAGAGCACCGGCTCTGGAACGACGCGCCGCTCGGTTATCATTTGGTTAATGTTTTTCTCTATGTTTTTTCGGTGCTGCTGCTGCTTAAAATCCTCCGACGACTGGAAGTGCCGGGGGCTTGGTTGGCAGCTGCGCTTTGGGCGCTTCACCCGGTTCAAGTCGAATCGGTGGCGTGGGTAAGCGAAATCAAGAACATGCTCTCCGGAGTGTTTTACTTCAGTTCAGCCCTGTTTTATCTGAAGTTTGATGGCGCGCGGCAACTCAAAGCTTATGCTTTTTCTCTGATTCTTTTCATTTTGGGTTTGCTGTCGAAAAGCGTCATCGCCACCCTCCCGGCGGCGTTGCTGCTGGTTTTCTGGTGGCGGCGGGGAAAATTATCCTGGCGGCAGGATGTCGCGCCTCTGCTTCCCTTTTTTGCGGTGGCGGCAGGCAGCGGATTGTTAACCGTCTGGGTCGAACGGCGCTTTATTGGAGCGGTGGGTGATGATTATCATTTTACGCCGATGGAACGCGGCCTCATCGCCGGGCGCGCGATTTGGTTCTACTTGGGCAAGCTGGCGTGGCCGGTCGATTTGATTTTCATCTACCCCCATTGGGACATCAGCCAAGCGGTGTGGTGGCAATATCTTTTCCCTGCAGCGGCGATGATTTTAGTCGCGGGGCTGATCTGGCTCAGCCGGCGCCGGCGCGGACCGCTGGCCGGTTTTCTTTTCTTCGCCGGGACTTTGTTTCCGGCGCTCGGCTTTTTCAATGTGTACCCGTTTCGTTATTCGTTTGTAGCTGATCACTTTCAATATTTGGCCTGTCTCGGCATTATCGTTCCGTGCGCGGCGGGTTTGACCCGGTTTTCGGATTTTGCGCTGGCCACCAAGCCACGGTTGCGATCCGGTCTCATGGCGGGGCTGTTGGTCATCCTCGGCGTCTTAAGCTGGCAGCGGACCTGGGCTTACGAAAGCGAGGAGAAGCTGTGGATGGATACTTTGGCCAGAAATCCAAATTGCTGGATGGCTTATAATAACCTAGGTTTCGTTCTCTTTCAAAAGGGACAAATTGACGAGGGAATGGTCGATTTCCGCAAGGCCTTCGAAATCAATCCCAAAGACGCCGAAGCTTACTACAACCTTGGCTTCGCGCTTTTGCAAAAGAGGCGGATCGACGAAGCGATTGCCGAATTCAAAAAATCCCTGGAAATCAATCCCCATAGCGACGCCGCCCACAATGACCTCGACGGCGCTTTTTTTCAAAAAGGTGAAATCGATGCGGCGATAGCCGAATTTCAAGAAGCTTTGCGAGTAAATCCCAACAACAGAAGTGCCCAGGATAATCTGGCCAAGGCCGAGGCGATGCTGCGGCAGGAAACGGGCAAAAAAGAGGATTAGAGACTGCCCGATGCCGCTCAGCTTCAATAAGTTGAAGCTTTCATTGAATTGTTTCTTGTTAAAATCAGTTGTCTTGGCTATCTAGCAATCTCCCGAAACTGGAGTTGAATGATCCTGTGAAAAAACCGTCCCTATTGCGGATCTTGCTTACGACGGTCGCATGCCTCGCGTTTGGCGGAGCTTTATTCGGTCTGGGCTACTGGCAGGGAGGGCGGGCGGCGCACCTGGAGATGGCCGCGCAAATCGCCAGACAAATGAATTCACCTCCTGGAAACTTTGGCCGGTTTGGCGGACCACCCATGCCGTTCATGCCGCGGCAGATCCATATTCCGCCCAATGCTTCACCGGAAATGAAGGAGTTTTTGCAAAATCAGCAAACGCTTCAGCAGAAAATGGCACAGTTACGCAGCCAAAACAACGGCGTTCCTGCTCCGCAGTTGTTCGCCCAATTCCGCCAGGAAAATGCCGATTTGTTGAAGCGTCAAAGCGAATTGTCGCAAGCCATTGCCAAGCAACGGGCCCAAAATCCGCTGCCCTTGCCTCCACCACTGCAAATTCCGCCTAACGCCTCGCCCCAACTGCAGGCTTATCTCACGGCGCGTGACCAGCTTATGCGCGATCAAATGGCATTTATGAACCAGCACCGCGCCGATGACTCAATGACGCGGCAAGCAGCCATGCAACAATGGCGGCAGCAAAACGCACCCCGCTTTCAACAACTGCAGCAACTGGCGCAGGCTGCGTCCCCGCATGCAAATGCCGCCGCTAGCGCCATCCAGAGCACAAATACCGTCAGCAAGTCCACCACGACCAATTAATGGACGAGATGGGAATAGCTGCAGCCTTAGGCTCGCTACGCGGGATGATGGAACAGGCTCGCCGTCCGTTCTGATTTCTTTGCAAACCGGACAGAATGGGCCAACTTGGGTACTCTTATCAAAAATCACCTATGAAAACCGTGACTATTGCCGGATTGGGTATCATTGGCGGCACCTGGGCCAAAAATCTTCATGAGGACGGGCTGAACATCCGCGCCTGGAACCGGACGCGCCGCGACCTTCCCTACTTCGCGCCGGACCTCGCCCAGGCAGTCACCGGCTCGGAAATCATCATCATCGTGGTAGCCGATCCCCCCGCAGTCGAGGATATGCTGAAGGTGATCGTACCCCAATTGAAGCCGGGCCAGCTTGTCGCCCAGTCGAGCACGATCTCGGCGGCCTGGACCAGGAAATTCTCCGCGCTGGTCGAAGCCACCGGCGCCCTCTTTCTCGAAGCCCCCTTCACCGGCAGCAAGCTCGCCGCCGAGGCGCGTCAAACGGTCTTTTATCTGGGCGGCACAAAAGAAGTGATCGAAAAAGCCCGGCCCCTCCTCACGCGGCTCGGTTCAAACTTGCTCCATATCGGGCCGGTTGGCACAGCCTCGTCGCTCAAACTGGCGATGAACCTCAATCTCGCCGTCATGGCCGGGGCCTTGAGCGAAAGCCTTACCCTGGCGCGGAACGAAGGCATACCCGACGAGGTCTTTTTTGACGCTCTCCATCTCAACGCCGGGCGTTCCGGGCTTTCCGATCTCAAAGAGCCGAAATTCCGCTCCGGCGACTTCTCGCCGCAATTCTCGTTGAAGCATATGAACAAAGACTTGCGGCTCGCGCTGGAGACAGCCGGCAACCTCGATCTTCCGGCGGCGAAAGCGCTTAAATCGTTCTATGACAGAGGCATGTCCGGGGGAATGGCCGAGGATGATTTCATTGGAATGATCCGGTTATTAGCGCCGGAGAAAAAAACGCAAAAATAAGCGCGATTCTTTGAACATTCTTTATAGAGGCTGGGTCTTAACTTCTGTAAGTTTCATTCATTCTCCTCCTAGATCAGGCGGTTACTCTTGCTGAGAGTAGCCGCCTGATCGCTTTTCAGCCCCAGTTAGGGGGCAAAATGAGACAGGAAATTTTGCCGGAGAGTCTCATTCTCCCCGGTAGACGCAACGAGCGCGCGGCGTTTCATGCAGGACGATTTCGCAAAGCCCGGGGAGTTGATGCGCCAGCTTTTCCCAAAGCCAGCGGGACATGTTCTCGATGGTCGGGTTCTCGAGGCCGGGGATATCGTTGAGGTAGGCGTGGTCGAGTTGCCCGATGATCGGGCGCATGGCATCGGAGATCGCGGCATGATCGTAAAAGATACCGCTCGCTTCATCGACCGGGCCGCGCACGGAGACGGTAACCTTAAAGCTATGGCCATGAAGATTGCGGCATTTATGCCCGGCGGGAAACTGAGGCAGCGATTGGGCCGACTCGAACTCGAAATCCTTGGAAAGAATGATGGTCATGGCAGGAGACCATTAAAGCCCGCCCGGCTGCTTTGTCGAGGAGACCCGTGCGCTTTCCCCTCGCCAGAGTGGAGCAAAGATTCTTAAATCAGTTTCATGGCAAAACGTCTGCTGGTGACCGGCTCCAATAGCTTGATCGGCATGGAAGTCTGCCGTCATTTCGGCGATCTCGGGTTTGAGCTTTATCGTCTGGAGAAACGCGGCATCGACATTGGCCAGCGCGACGCCGTAGTCGAGTTCGTGCGGGACGTGAAACCTTACGGCATCGTCCATACGGCGGAAAACCCGTGGCGGGATGGAGCGATGCGACGGGGCTTTGAGGATTTCGATATCAACGCGGGCGGCACGCTGAACTTGCTCGAGGGCGCGCGGCGATTCGCGCCCGATGCGCCTTTCATCTCCATTTCCTCCAGCCGGGTCTACGGCGACCGGCCCAACACGGCTGCGCTACGCGAGCTCTCAACCCGCTGGGATTTTGCCGATCCCAGTTTTGCGGAGGGGATTGCCGAGGAGTTCCCGATTGATCTCTCCACCCATACGCCCTTTGGGGCCTCGAAACTCGCCGCCGACCTCCTCGTGCAGGAATATGGACGCTATTATCATATTCCGTCCTGTGCCCTGCGCGTCGGCGACGTGGCTGGACCGGGACCGGAAGGATTTCTGCAGAATATCATCCGGGCTAACTTTTCCAATTGGGATTACGTCATTAACGGCCATAAAGGGAAGCAGGTGCGGGATTTCATCCATACGGTGGATGTCGCCCGCTTCATCCATGCTTTCTATGAACGGCCACGCTGGGGGGAAGTCTATAACCTTGGCGGAGGCCGGGCCAATTCGTGCTCGATTCTAGAAGCGTGCCGGCTGGTGGAAAAGGAAACAGGCCGTACCACGCATCAGCTTTATCATGAAAAAAAACAAATTGGCGACGTGATCTGCTATTATAGCGATATGCGGCTGGCGAAACGCCATTATCCTAAATGGAATCTCACGAAGAGTTTGCCGGAAATCGTAACGGAATTGGTTCAGTATCATCGGGATCATCCGCTTGCCAGTCCGAATGATGCGCCCCAAGGAGACCCATCTGGAAAGTAGGCATAAAAATCAGTTGGTGCATTAAATTAATTTCAATAGCTCCAATCAACAATCTTCGCACCAGTTGTATATTCTTTACTCACATGTATCTTTTGTCGGTTAATGTCAGACTTCTCGTCTTGCGAGGTGTTTGACCATCATCATGGCATCTAAAAGCGAGCAAAGTGGGGTGGACGAGACATCGCGGGAAAGCGAGACTCAACGGACGGCGGAAGACAATGTCCGGGCGCTCGCCTTATTGCGCGGCACGCTCGATTCGACCGCCGACGGCATTTTGACCATCGGCATCAACCGGCAGATCCTCGCCTTTAATGAGACGTTTGTGAAAATGTGGCGCATCCCGCCCGGGATTCTTGCCGCCAAAGACGACCGTCTCGCCATCCAGTGCGTTCTCGATCAGCTCCAGACTCCCGAACAGTTTCTCGCCAAAGTGCGCTATCTTTATGACCACCTGGAGGAGGAGAGTTTTGATATTCTCGATTTCAAAGACGGCCGGGTTTTCGAGCGCTTCTCCCGCCCCATGATGGTTGGTGGCCGACCCCTCGGCCGGGTCTGGAGTTTCCGCGATATTACCGAACGGAAGCACGCTCAAGAGCGAATTGCGGAACAGGCGGAACTTTTGGACCAGGCACGCGACGCGATTATCGTTCGCGACCTCAATGGAAAAATTCTGTCTTGGAACAAGGGGGCCGAGCGAATCTATGGCTGGACGCCCGGGGAAGCGATGGGCCGTCATATCGGCTACCTCATTTATTCCGATATAGAAAAATTCAATGAAATTAACCGCCAGTTTTTGAGTCAGGGTGGTTGGTATGGCGAACTTCAACACTTGGCCAAGGATAGGCGCGAATTGACCATTGAAGCGCGCTGGACACTGGTGCGGGACAAGGAGGGCCGCCCCAAATCGGCTTTGGCGATCAACACCGACATCACCGAAAAGAAAAAGATAGAAGTTCAGTTCATGCGGGCGCAACGGATGGAAAGCATCGGCACGCTGGCCGGCGGCATTGCCCACGATCTCAATAACATTCTGGCTCCGATCATGATGTCGATTGAGATCCTAAGACAGAGGGCGACCGATCCCCAGTCCAAAGCCATTCTCGAATCGATTGCCACCAGTTCCAAGCGGGGTGCCGATATCGTGCGGCAGGTCCTCTCCTTTGCCCGCGGCGGATTGGAAGGTGAACGGATCGAAGTCCATACCAATGACCTCATCGCCGATCTCGAAATCATCATCAAAGACACCTTCCCGAAAAATATCCATTTTGAATTCTCTCTTCCCGCGGAATCCTGGACGATTCTCGGCGACCCAACGCAATTGCATCAGGTCCTTCTTAATCTCTGCCTGAACGCCCGCGACGCGATGCCTGAGGGTGGCATTCTGGCCGTCCGCGTGGAAAACGCGCTGCTGGACAAGCATTCTACCGCGGCGCCCGGCCCCGCCAAGCCGGGACGGTGCGTGATCATCAGCATCACCGATTCCGGAAGCGGCATTTCCTCCGTCATGCTCGACAAAATTTTTGAACCATTCTTCACCACCAAAGAAGTTGGCAAAGGCACCGGCCTGGGACTGTCGACCGTTCTGGCCATCGTGAAGAGCCACGACGGTTTTGTGAACGTCGACAGCGAGCTGGGCAAGGGATCCACGTTCAAAGTCTGTTTTCCTGCCCTGGACATCTGCGCCGGGAAGCGGAAAGAAACCGGGACGCTGCCGGTTCTGCCACGTGGAAAGGGCGAAACGGTTCTTGTCGTCGACGATGAAGCTTCAGTCCTCGCCGTTACCAGCCAAACATTAGAGGCTTTCGGGTACCGGACACTGACCGCCACGAACGGCGCCGAGGCGGTGGCCCTTTACGTCCAGCGCGGGGAAGAAATTTCCGCCGTCCTCAGCGACATGGTTATGCCGGTCATGGACGGCCTAGCCACCATCCGCGCGCTGAAACAAATCGACCCTACCGTCAAAATCATCGTGGCCAGCGGTTCGGCCACCAGCGGAAGCATTGCCAGGGACTCCGAGTGCGCCATCAGGCATTTCCTTAACAAACCTTACACCGCTGCGACCTTATTGAAGACTCTGCGAATCGTATTGGATGAGGCCGGGTACTGAGAGGCTGTCCGAAAAGCAGACGGACTGTTATTTTCCACCCAGCAACTTGGTCAACAGCGGTTGCATGGCGTTGGCCCATAGGGCGTAGCCGGAGGCGTCGGGATGGAGACCATCCTTGCCAAGCCCTTTCCAATTCGGTTCTGTCTTCTCTCCGGAGGAGTCCGTGGCGGGAGGCATCAGCGGAATGAGATCAAGGTAATAAACGGTGCTGTTATCGGCCAAGGTTTTGAGGATCGCATCGGCCTGCACCATCTTGCCGTTGGCGCGGCGATTCGGCAGAATGCTTACCAGGATGATCTTCGTTCCGGGCAAGACATTTTGCGTGAGAGATATGACGCCCTCCACCCCGGCCGCAATTTCTTTGGGTTCATTAGCATAGTTGTTCGTGCCGATCAAGATGACGGCCACTTTGGGATTAAGCGACTGCAGATCCATGTTGGTCAGCCGCCACAGAACATTTTCGGTCGTATCACCCCTAACGCCCAGATTAAGCGCATGGTGGGGAGCGTAAAATTGATCCCATGTGGTTTTACCCACGGTCAGCCATCTCTCCGTGATCGAATCGCCGATGAAAACAATGTCGCAGGGTTGCCCCTGAATTGCGGCCAGTCTCGCTTTGCATCCGACCAGCAGGCTTGGATCGTTGAGATAACGCGTATTATCGGGTATCGTCGCCGATTCCAGTTGGGCCGGCATGGAAGGAGGAGGCGCGTCGGCGTTAGTCAGGTTGGGTGGCGTAGAGGAAGAATTGGTCTGCGCGGCGGCGGCTACGCCGAACCAGACCGCACCCACGGCGATGATCCACTGCTTCATGGAATAAAGTCACCTCGATTAAGCCGCTGTAAAGGGGATGTATTCCCGTTCTATTCGACGCAAATTAACTTAATTGCTTCAGGGTATCGTCATGTGCCCGTGGGTTCTGCCGGGTCGCCCAAAAATCACAAAGAAAAACCAGAAGCAGCAGCAATGACAGTCAGGTTACCGTTGCTTCCTTTCGGACCTGGCGGGGTTGGCCTGCCGGCATTCTGCCACTCCTGGCTTTGGCAGCATAACCCAAGGAGAGCCTCCTTGCCACGAGAAATAAACTGCTCCCGGCCTGGTGCTCTTATTTGGTCGTGATCAAATCATTGACGGTTGGATTGACCTCGACCTGGATATCCTTGTACTCGTCAAACAAGCCGGCGTTATGCATCTGCCAGGCAAACGGGCCTTTGAGGCCGGAACCGGGAACTTTGAAATCGAGCACTTCCACCGCTTTGGTTCCAACCGGCTGGGCGACGGCCATACGGGCCGTTCCCGCGTCGGCGTTGACCAGCACCTCGATCCGGCTCCATTGATGCACATCAAATTTTTGGGAATGCGGCGGGGAAGTGAACTCCCCCGCGCCGCCGTTATTGTGTCCCTTGCGGTAATCCCAATGGCCGCCATTGGGGACCTGAAGCTGGACACCAGCAAGGGCGTCAGGAGCCTTCTGCCCCTCCACGGGACGGACGCAAAAGATAAGAATGCAGGCCTGGTGATCCTTGTTTCCCCCCGAGACCGAGACGTGCCGCATCGTGAACATCAGCCGGTAGTTCGTATAGTCGTTCACGGGGTAGATGTATCCCCGGCCGGCACCCGTACTGGCCATGGCGCCATCCTTGACGATCCACGAGTTGGGCGGAAACATGAGCCAGCCGTTGAGTGTTTTGCCGTCGAAGAGGGAAACCGCGTTTAGCGGCGTCGCCGTAGCGCTTTGCGCGCGCGATACGCAAAAGAAAATCAAAACCACGCTGGCCGCAAACGCCGCGACCGCGCGAAACACAAGCATCTTATTTTTCATTTCTTATTCTCCTTGATTGGCACAACAAACTCCAACGCTATAATCGAAACCCAGGCGGAGAAAAACGTCAAGCTGGGAAGAGCTTTGATATTCCTGCCCATGAGGCAACGCGCAATGCGGCAAATCCGCGTTAATCTGCTTGCCACCGGTTTTCGAGAAGACTTATGATGCTCGGCTCGGCGGAGGCCTTGGATCAAAGGTATTCGCAGCTGCTCAGAAAGATAAGCGCGTCCTCGGCGGCCTGATGGCCGAATTGAGATGACAAGCTGAAAACGGGGTCTTAGCTCAGTTGGTAGAGCGCCTCAATGGCATTGAGGAGGTCAGGGGTTCGAATCCCCTAGGCTCCATGGGTTTTTCTCTCAAAATCGAAATTCAAGGGCTTGACCCGCCCATGCCTCAAACGACCATTTTTACCATTGCGTCCCGGCGGCGAGCTTCCTACCGTTGGCCCCTTGGCTTAATGCCAGGAACGAGTCTTTATGATTGTTGTCCTCAAACCCAATTTGCCGCCCGAAGAAATCGAAAAAGTCATCGCCGAAGTGACGAAGCTTGGTTACGAGCCTCGTCCCATTTACGGCAAAATTCAGACTGTGGTCGCCGCGATTGGCGATGAGAACATTCACCAATCGCTCGAAACGCTCTCCTCCTGGCCGCAGGTCGAGCATGTCCACCGGGTGCAAAAGCGCTACAAGCTCGTCAGCCGCGAAGCCAAAAAAGGGCAGGACACGATCCTCAAAATCCACGGGCAGGAGATTGGCGCAGGCAAAAAGTTCTGTTTCATGGCCGGCCCTTGTTCGGTGGAAAGCGAGGAGCAGCTCATGACCACGGCCAAAGTGGTCCGGGCACATGGCGCCACTTTCCTACGCGGCGGGGCGTTCAAGCCCCGCACCTCGCCGTACGAATTTCAGGGCCTGGCCGAGGAAGGGCTCAAGCTGCTGGCGCAAGCTTCCAAGGAATATGGCCTGGGCATCGTGACAGAGGTTCTCTCCGAACGCGATGTCGAACTGGTGGCGCGATATGCCGATATTCTGCAAATCGGCGCGCGTAACTCGCAGAATTTCTCCCTCATCGTCGAAGCGGCCCGCAGCGGCAAGCCGATCCTGCTCAAGCGCGGGCTGAGCATGAAAATCGAGGAATGGCTGCTCGCCGCGGAGTATATCCTGGCTAATGGGAACCCGAACGTGCTGCTGTGCGAGCGGGGCATCCGCACCTTTGAAACCTACACGCGCAACACGCTCGATCTTGCCGCCGCGGCGATTGTGAAAAAGGAATCGCACCTGCCGGTCATCATCGATCCGAGCCAAGGCTGCGGACGCGCCGATCTTGTCCTGGAGCTCTGCAAGGCGGCGGCAGCCCTCAATGCCGACGGTCTCCTCATCGAAGTGCACCCAAACCCGGCCGAGGCTTGGAGCGATGGCCAGCAACAGGTTGATTTCAGTCTTTACGAAGAGCTGGTCCAGGCACTAAAACCATTTATTACCGCGGCAGGGCGTCCGCTCTAAAACCATGGCCTCCGGCGCAAGTGGATCCCATCCTTCGCGTCTCTCTGTTGCCTCAAATCCGGCGGAACGGGGAGACAGCCGGCAGCGTGTTCTGATCATCGACGATGAAAAAGACGTCCATTACTCCTTCCGCCGGCTCCTGGAAAAGGAGCAGCTCGATATTCTGAGCGCCGAATCGGGCGACGAAGGCATCCGTTTGGCGCGCAAATCGCCGCCGGACCTGATCGTGATGGATATCCGCATGGGCCAGCAGAACGGCCTCGATACGCTCAAGGAACTGCGGCAGATGAATCCGAAGCAAATCGTGATCATGATGACCGCCTACGGCACGTCGCAAACCGCCATCGAGGCGATGAAACTCGGCGCCTACGATTATGTGCTCAAGCCGTTCGACATTCCGCATCTCAAAGAACTGCTTTTCGAGGCGCTGGCGGCAGCGCGCGCCATGCGCCAGATTGTGGCCTTCCCGGTCAAAGTAAGTCCCGAGGAGACGCGCCAGACCATCGTGGGCAACTCACCGGCAATGCAGCAGGTTTATAAACTCATCGGCCAGGTCGCGCCGACCAACACCACGATTTTGATTACGGGCGAAAGCGGCACGGGCAAAGAATTGGTGGCGCGGGCGATTTACCAGAACGGCGTCCGGGCGAACAAGCCCTTTATCGCCATCAACTGCGCGGCGATTCCGGAAAACCTCCTGGAGAGCGAGCTTTTCGGCCACGAAAAGGGCGCCTTCACCGGCGCGATGGCGCAGCGCATCGGCAAATTCGAGCAGTGCGACGGCGGTACGCTTTTTCTTGATGAAATCGGCGACATGCCGTTGACGACGCAAACGAAAATCCTGCGCGTGTTGCAGGAAGGCGAAATTTCCCGCGTCGGCCATAACCAATCGATCAAAACCGACGTGCGCATCATCGCGGCCACAAACAAGGATCTCTGGCAGGCAGTGCAGCGCAAGGAATTTCGCGAGGACCTCTTCTACCGGCTCAATGTCGTGCGTCTCAACCTGCCGCCGTTGCGCGAGCGCGTCAGCGATTTGCCGCTGCTCGTCGCCTATTTCATCAACAAGTTCCGCTTGAAGCAGCCGACCGGACCGAGCCAAGTTGCCGACGAGGCGCTGGCCGCGATCCAGCGTTATCCGTGGCCGGGCAATGTGCGGGAGCTGGAAAACTCTATTCAGCGCGCGATGGTTCTCGCCACTGGAAACACCATTACCCTATCGAATCTGCCGGAGGAAATCGCGCACGGCTATCGTGGCAGTGTTCCGGGTCCGCTCCAAACCGCCGGGTTTGTTCCGGCGGAAACGCCTCTCCCTGTCGTAGCCGCCGCCAAACCGGCCATTCCGGAAACCGGGAAAGCCGCTCTCAGTCACGCCATCGAAACACTGTTCGAATTTGCCCGGCACGATAGGCAGTTCAAAATCATCGATGCGGCGGAACGGGAACTCATCGTCCGCGCGCTGGCCGAAACCTCGGGCAACCAAGTCCAGGCCGCAAAACTTCTCGGCATCACCCGGGCCACCCTGCGCAAGCGGGTTGACAAATTCGGCATCCAGAAGCGAATGGCAATTGATTAGCTCCATGGCGGCAGACCAAGACTGTCCCGGGCCGTTGAGCATTTTTGTGTTGTTCGGGTTGGAGAAAAATCCAGCTCCGGGCCGCGATTTGTTTCCCTGAGCTATGGCAAAACGGTTCACGCGAAAAAAGCCGGCTGATGCCGATATATCCAGGCTGTCACCGACGGTTACAAAAATGGCAGCCGCTCCATCACTGTCTTCACAGCCGGATCGCGGCTGGCCGTGGGGATTGGCGCTGATTTTGGCCGTCGCACTGACTTACACCCCGGTGTGGCAGGCGGGATTCATTTGGGATGACGACGCCTTCCTCACCGGCAATCCGTGCATCATCGGGCCGTTGGGTTTAAGAGAAATCTGGACGACAAAGGCCGCCGATATTTGTCCTCTGACCCTGACCATGGTTTGGGTGGGACATGCGTTCTGGGGATTGGCGCCGTTGCCTTATCACCTCATGAATGTGCTACTGCACGCGGCTTGCGCGGTCCTGCTATGGCGGGTTTTGCAAAATTTGAATGTGCCGGGCGCATGGCTCGGCGCGATGCTTTGGGCTTTGCATCCGCTCCAAGTGGAAACCGTGGCCTGGGTCAGCGAACTCAGAAACACGCAGTCGTGTTTGTTTTATCTCCTCTCCATCCTTTTTTTTGTAAAATGGCTGCGGACGGAGGAAAATCGCCCAGTAGGCTATTGGAATTATGTCCTCGTCTTGGTTTTCACGGTTCTGGCGATAGCGAGCAAATCATCGACGGTCGTTTTGCCGGTGGTGCTTTGCTTGTGCGCCTGGTGGTTAAAGGGCCGGTGGCAGTGGCACAGCGTGACGGCGGTGGCTCCCCTCTTTTTTATGGCCATCGTTGCGGGTGGCATCTCGATATTGACGCGAGCACCGCGCGCCGGCGAGGCGGCGGAATGGGTGCGGCCTTGGCCGGAACGAATCGCGGCAGCGGGGAATGTGATTTGGTTTTATGTGGATAAATTGATTTGTCCTTATCCGTTAATCGCTAGCTATCCGCCTTGGCAGATTGATGCGGAGCGGTGGACCTCGTATCTGTCACTATTAGCCGCAATTGTTATTTTTTTCATTTTGTGGCTCAAACGCCGGACCTGGGCTGAGCCTTGGTTTTTCGCTTTCGCCTATTTTCTGGCTGCATTATTGCCGGTATTGGGGCTGGCCCAGATGAACGCCAGCGCCCATGGTTTGGTTGCCGATCATCTTCAGTATCTGGCCGGCATGGGACCGCTGGCGCTGGCAGGCGCGGGACTGGCTCGATTGGCGGGCTATGTTGCTCCGGAAAAATGGTGGAGAGAGCTGGCCCTTGGCGCCGGTATCCTGGTTATTTTCGGAACGTGGAGTTGGCAACGGGCCTGGGTTTTTGAGAACAAGACGGCCTTCTGGGCGGACACTCTGGGAAAAAATCCGGCCTGTTGGGTGGGATACAACGATCTTGGCAACATCCTTGCCCGGACCGGACACCTGGATGAAGCAATTGCCTATTATCAGGAAGCTCTGGCTTACAATTCGAATTATCCTGATGCCCTCAACAACCTCGGTGGTGCCTTGGCTCAGCAAGGGCGGATGGATGAGGCCGTCGCCAATTATCAAAAGGCTCTGGAGATCGACCCTGATCTTGCCGACGCCCACAATAACCTCGGCCTTGCTTTATTCCAGGAAAGGCAAGTCGATCAGGCCATCGCCCAATATCAGCAAGCTTTGAAAATCGATCCCAATCTCTCCAGCGCTCATTACAACGATGGTGTGGCGCTGGCCCGCAAAGGGGAGATGAATGAAGCTATTGAGCAGTTCCAGGAAGCCCTGAAAATCAATCCCCAGGATTCCGCGGCCCGCGTTCAACTGAACCGGGATCTTTCCGGAAGGAAATAAATCTAAATATCAAACTGCCAGGTCGTCGTTTTGCTGGAACGCCGCTTCTGCACTTCGGCAATCAGCCGGTCGAGTTTATAGTTATCGAGAATATTGCAAATCGCATCCCGAACCTGCTTCATGGCGATGCGCAGTCCGCACGATTCTTCATCGGGGCAGGAACATGGTTCGTAGGCCGATTCACTGACGCACGGAATGGGCGCCAGCGGACCATCGAGCAGCCGGACCACCTCGCCCAAAGTAATTTCAGCGGGAGACTTGGCGAGAGCGTAACCACCTTCGACACCTCGTTTACTCTTGAGCACGCCGCCATTACGAAGGGCGAGAAGAATTTGTTCGAGAAATTTTTCCGGGATGTTGGTCCGTTCGGCGACAGTGGAAATTTGGATAAGATTATTGGGATGAAGACGCGATTCGAAGCTGATTTCAACCAAGGCGCGAATCGCGTACTCCCCTTTCTTGGAGAGGCGCATGCTACATAGTCGATCATTTTTATCGACATTGCAAGCCGACTGAATAAGTACCTCTATTCCACCGCAATCAACGGCGGGCTTGGCAGTTCAGAGAGCGCCTTTACGCTCGAACCCGTGCCTAATTCCACAAAACCGAGCTTTGGGGAAGCGCTTCGTTTTTGGTGGCGGCTGGGCTGGATTAGTTTTGGCGGGCCGGCGGGGCAAATCGCGATCCTGCACCGGGAACTGGTCGACCGCAAAGGCTGGGTGGAGGAAAAACAGTTCCTCCATGCCTTGAACTATTGCCTGATGCTGCCCGGGCCCGAAGCCCAGCAGTTAGCAACCTTCCTCGGGTGGCGCCTGCACGGGATTCGGGGCGGACTCTGCGCGGGCATTCTATTTGTTTTGCCCTCGATTTTCATTCTCTGGATCCTGAGCGTCATTTATGTCTGGTATGGATCGGTCCCGCTGGTGGCGTCTGCGTTTTATGGTTTGGCGCCGGCGGTCATCGCGCTCGTCTTTCACGCCATGCTGAGACTGGGCCGGAAAACGCTGAACAATCCAATGCACTGGATCATCGCGCTGGCCGCCGCCGTGGTAATTTCGATTTACCGGGAATCGTATCCGCTGATTGTGCTGGGGGCGGGATTGGCCGGCTGGCTTTTTCGCCGGCAGATGCGGGGACTTTTCACAGAAACCGAAACCTTGCCGGATCAGAAGCCTGTCCACCTGGGCCGGCAGGTTTGGATTGGCTCGATTTGCCTCGTAGCTTGGCTGGCGCCCCTGTTGGTTGCCGGCTGGTTGCTAGGCTGGAGACACACCGTTACCCAGGAGGGAATTTTCTTTAGCAAAGCGGCCCTGGTGACATTTGGCGGGGCCTACGCCGTACTGCCTTACGTGGCGCAGAACGCGGTGAAACATTATCATTGGCTCAGGCCGGAACAGATGCTCCATGGGTTTGGATTGGCGGAGACGACGCCTGGGCCGTTGATCATGGTGCTGCAATTTGTCGGCTTTATGGGCGCATGGAACCAGCCGGGACGATTGGCCCCGTTGACCGCCGCAACTTTGGGATCGCTGCTGACGACATGGGTGACCTTTGCTCCCTGTTTCTTATTTATCCTGGCCGGCGCACCCTTTGTCGAGCGCTTGATCACCATCAAGTCTTTGCAGGTGGCGATGGGAGCCATCTCGGCCGCGGTGGTGGGCGTCATCGCGAATTTTGCGTTTTGGTTCGCCTGGCAAGTCATCTTCCCCGCGCAGACCCTCGCGCGCCCCGATTTCTTCGCCGCTTTCGTCTGCACCGGTGGTTTGGCCGCGCTCCATTTCTGGAAAGCCGATGTCGTGGTGCTGATTGGAATCTGCGCGCTCTTGGGAATGATATGGCGAGTCGTCCTTTAAGAAAAGAACCGCCCGGCGAACATCCGGGCAATGATAACCTCGCGACGGCGCAAATTGAAGATAATCCGGCTTAATCCGGTTTCATTTTTGCATAACTGTTCAGTCAAGCAAGTCGAGCAGGACGTCGTCAAAGCCCATGTTGATCAGGACCCAATTCTTGTCCGGCCGGTAAAAAATAAAACGCCAGCGGAGCGGCTGAACGGGATGGCGGCTGAGATAGGTCAGGACGACGACGTTGTGGCCGATGCTGTAGTTATCAAAAACCTCCCAGTCCGTGAGCTTGCCGTAGATGCCGAAGGCGTCTTCCGTCTTGGAAACAAAAGTCGATTTTTTTTCGGTCTGAGTTTCGAGGCGGGTGCCGGCGAGAAAATTGTCGTAAGCTGCGACATAGTCGCCGCTCTTCAGCGTGGAGAAGAATTTGTCGATGGGGGCGCGAATTTCCGGCGGAGGCTGGGCCGGGTTGGGCTGGTGGTTGATCGTCAACGGCATGATATTGCGCGGCGGCGGGACATAGGTCTGAACGCCGGAATTGTCGCCGGGCGCTGGTGTTTGGCTGCGCAACGGAGTAAAAAAGGTAAGCGCGAGAAGGAGAGGAATGAGGAGAGGGATTTTCATGGGATGAGGGCGGCGGGCTAACTTTTGAGCAAGGTTTGGAGCTTTTCCTTCGCGTGGCTGGTGACGGGAAAACCGTGGGCAAAAGTGAGGGTGTGGAAATCGTAATCGAGAAGCTTGCGGAGCGATTCGCGGTTTTGCCCGGCGTCGGCACAATATTTATCGGGCAGCAATTCGAGTCCCCTTTCCGGACTAACGTTGATGACCGCGTCCCCAATGATCATGACGCCGGCGCTGGCATAAAAGGCCGTCTCGCCCGCGGTGGCGCCGGGAATGGCAATGGGCGAAACTCCATAAAGAAGCTCGTTTTCGAGCAGAACGACATCGGGTTTGATCCCGGCGATTTCGCGCCGGGTCTCGGGCGCAGTCACCACCGGCACACGATAACGCTGGCGCAGGCCGGCCGTGGCACGGACATGATTGCCGTTGGTAAGAAGAATGGCGCAGAGCGGCGCCATGGCGAGGAGTTCCTGCCAGACCGCGTCGGCCAGAGGAACGGGATCGATGACAATAAGACCAGGGCCAACTTTAAGGGCGGTACAGCCGATATCGCACTTGAGGGAAGGTTCGTATACCGTCCAGTAAAAGAGCGTGTCGCTGAGAGCCTGAACCTCGCCGGCCTGGGCGGTCATCTCCGTCTCCTCGGATGGGAAGGTTTCAGGCATGGTACTCGTCCATGGCAACGCAGGAGCAAACAAGATTACGGTCCCCGTAGACATTGTCGATGCGTCCCACCACAGGCCAGAACTTTTGCTCGCGCAACCAAGCCGCAGGATAGGCGGCGTATTCCCGGCTATAGGGCCGGTTCCACTCATTCGCGCAGACGGCGCTGGCCGGATGAGGCGCGTTTTTCAGCGGATTATTGTCACGCGGCCAGATGCCGGAGACGACGTTCTGCATTTCAGTATGGATAGTCTGAAGCGCCTGGCAAAAGCGGTCGAGTTCTTCCTTCGATTCGCTTTCCGTCGGTTCGATCATCATGGTGCCGGGAACGGGAAACGAGATGGTCGGGGCGTGAAAGCCGAAATCCATCAGGCGTTTGGCGATATCTTCCACCTCAATGCCTGCGGTCTGCTTCCAGGAGCGGACGTCGAGAATGAATTCATGCGCGACCAAATCGGCCTGACCGCGGTAAAGAACTTGGAAATGGGTCTCGAGCTTTTTGGCCATATAATTCGCGTTGAGGATGGCGGTTTGGGCGGCGCGGGTCAGCCCTTCCGCGCCCAGCATGGCGATATACATCCATGAAATCACCAGAATACTGGCGCTGCCCCACGGCGCGGCGCTGACGGCGCCTTCACCGCGACGGCCTTCACCGGGCGGGACAACGGCGTGGCCTGGGAGATAGTCGGTCAAGTGCGCCGCCACGGCAATGGGCCCGGCGCCGGGACCGCCGCCGCCATGTGGAATGCAGAAAGTCTTGTGGAGATTCAGGTGGCAGATATCGATGCCGAAATCGCCCGGGCGGCACAGACCGGTCTGCGCGGTAAGATTGGCGCCGTCCATGTAGACCTGCCCCCCGTGCGCATGAATGATCCCGGCGGCTTCGGAGATGGTTTCCTCGAAGACGCCATGGGTCGATGGATAAGTGATCATGGCGGCGGCAAGATCCGAAGCATGAGCGGCGGCCTTGGCGCGGAGATCCTCAATATCGATATTGCCATTGGCATCACAGGCGACGGGAACCACTTTCATGCCAGCCATAACGGCGCTGGCGGGATTCGTGCCATGCGCCGACACAGGAATGAGACAGACCTGGCGTTGTTCCTCGCCGCGCGCGCGATGGTAGGCGCGAATGGCGAGAAGCCCGGCGTATTCGCCCTGCGCGCCCGCATTGGGCTGAAGGGAAACCGCTGCCAGGCCGGTGATCGTGGCCAGCCATTCCTCGAGATCGCGAAAGAGCGCCTGGTAACCGCGGGCCTGATCGACCGGCGCGAAGGGATGAAGCCGTGCCACCGTGGGCCAGGAGACGGGAAGCATTTCGGCGGTGGCGTTGAGCTTCATCGTGCATGAGCCGAGCGGAATCATCGACGCGCAGAGGGAAAGGTCGCGCGATTCCAGCCGCCGGATATAGCGGAGCATTTCAGTCTCGGTGCGGTGGGAGTGAAAGACCGGATGAGTCAGATAAGAACTCGCGCGCAACAGCGATGCGGGCAGGCAGAGGGGTTCGTCGATGTTCGCGTTTTCAATCAGGCGGTCCACCTCGGAAGCTTCCGCACCCTTGCCGAAGACGCGGATGAGGGCGGCCAGGTCCTCATGGGTGGTGGCCTCATCGAGCGAAAATGCCACCGTGTCAGAGTCAAGCAAACGCAGGTTGATGCCACGGGAAAGCGCCTCGTGCATAATTTCGTGCGCGGTCCACCGGGGAGCCGTCTTGATGCGAAGCGTGTCGAAAAAGTGGACCTCTTCGACATCGTAACCGAGAATCTCGAGCGCCGAACCGAGATAGACTGCCATGCCATGAACGCGCCGGGCGATCTCGCGCAACCCTTCCGGCCCATGATAAACAGCGTACATGGAAGCCATGACCGCGAGCAGAACCTGCGCGGTGCAAATATTGCTCGTCGCCTTGTCGCGGCGAATATGCTGCTCGCGGGTTTGCAACGCGAGACGCAAAGCGAGACGGTTCCGGGCATCATGTGAGACGCCGACCAGCCGCCCGGGCAGATGACGCTTAAGCTCATCCCGGGTGGCGAAAAAAGCGGCGTGCGGCCCGCCGTAACCGAGCGGAACCCCGAAGCGTTGTGAGGAGCCGACGGCGATGTCAGCGTCAAATTCGCCCGGCGGCTTGAGCAAGGTAAGAGCCAGAAGATCGGTGGCCATCGCGACTTTGCCGCCAACCTGATGGATCGAACGGATAAACTTGCTGTAGTCGATCACCGCGCCGCTGGTGGTGGGATACTGGAGCAACGCGCCAAACCAACTCGCATCGGCATTAAAATCATCTTCCTCGTCAATCACGACCTCAATGCCCTGCGGAATGGCACGGGTGCGGACAACATCCAGCGTCTGCGGATGACAGTCGCTGGAAACGAAAAAACGCCTGGCGCCGGGATTAACCCGAACGTTGTGCAGCAGCGTCATCGCCTCGGCGGCGGCGGTCGCTTCGTCGAGCAGCGACGCATTGGCGACGGGGAGGCCGGTGAGATCGGCGACCATGGTCTGGAAATTCAGCAGCGCTTCGAGCCGGCCCTGCGCAATCTCGGCCTGATAGGGCGTATAGGCAGTATACCAGCCGGGATTTTCGAGGATGTTCCGCTGGATGACCGGCGGGGTGATCGTGTCGTAGTAGCCTTGGCCAATAAAGGAACGGAACACCGAATTGTGCGACATCATCGCCCGCAAGTCCTCCAGCGCTTCGCTTTCACTGCGCGCGGCGGGAAGATCGAGCAGGCAGCGCAGGCGGATGGCCGGCGGTATGACGGCATCGGCCAATTGATCGAGCGATTTGCAGCCAATGGCGTGCAGCATCGTTTCGATCTCCTCGGGCCGCGGACCAATGTGGCGGCGGGCAAAGGTGTCGAGAGGCGCGAAAGGATCCGCGGTTGCTTCAGCGGTGGTTTTTGGGTTGAAAGAGGAGGTTTCCAGAGAATGCGGCGGTGAAAAAGGCGCGGTCCGAACTTCGTGCATTCGTCATCCTAAAATCCATCGCCGGTAAATCAAGCGGTGATTCATAAATCGTCCCCTTTTTGGCGAAAAAAACGTTTTTACCAAATTAATGGAATTGACCCGTAGCGGGCTAGCCCGCTTTTTCCCTCGTTCCCAAGTCCCAGCATCGGAGAAGATGCGCTCAGACTTTGGAGAGAATGAAGAGCAGGATCACCGCCCCGACGATCGACATCAGGAAACCGGCAGGATGAAACGGCGTGCCCGGCGCGGGCTTGGAGAAAAGCCGGGCCACAAAGCCGCCGATGACCGATCCGGCGATACCGATGAGCACGGTGCCGATGAAACCGAAACCACCCGCTCCCATGATCCACTGGGCGATGAGACCGGCGAGAAAGCCGACGATAATGTACCAGATGAAGTGCAGCATAGAATTTGGGCTCCTTCCCCGTTTATTGTACCCCGGATGGAGGCAGTCATAGAGACTTAACGCGCTGAGACGGCGAACGAAAGACTTTTCCGCCAAGCCAGAGACAATTTTTTTGCCAGAGCGGCGCAACTCATGCTTCAATCACGGGCACCTTATGGCCTATCAACACATCACCCCTCCCGCTGGCGGCAAAATTTCGATTAAAGACGGCGTACTGGTCGTCCCGGACAATCCCGTCATTCCCTTCATTCGTGGCGATGGAACGGGGCCCGACATCTGGGCGGCCAGCGAAAGGGTGTTCGACGCCGCGGTCCAGAAAGCCTATGGCGGCAAGAAAAAGATTTCCTGGTTCGAGGTCTTCGCGGGCGAGGCCTCGAAGACAAAATTCGATAACTGGCTTCCCGATGACACCATCGAAGCCTTCAAAGAGTATCATGTCGGCATCAAGGGGCCGCTGACCACGCCGGTGGGCGGCGGCATCCGTTCGCTGAACGTGGCGCTGCGCCAGATGCTCGATCTCTACGTTTGCCTGCGTCCGGTGCAATATTTCACCGGCGTGCCGAGCCCGGTGAAGGCGCCGGAAAAAGTCGACATGGTCATCTTCCGCGAGAATACGGAAGACATCTACGCTGGCATCGATTTTCAGGCCGATAGCGAGCCCGCTCTCAAAGTGCTCGAGTTCCTAAAAAGCGAATGCCCGAAAGAATTCAAAAAAATCCGTTTCGGCGCGACAAATCCCGGCGCCGTCGGCATCGGCATCAAGCCGGTTTCGCAGCCGGGCACGCAACGGCTCGTCCGCGCCGCGATCAAGTACGCGATCGAGCAAAAAAGGAAATCGGTCACCTTCGTCCACAAGGGCAATATCATGAAATACACCGAGGGCGCTTTCCGCGACTGGGGTTACGAACTCGCCAAGAAGGAATTCGGCGCGGTGGAGATCGACGGCGGCCCTTGGTGCAAGCTGCCCAACGGCATTGTCATCAAGGACGCCATCGCCGACATCACGCTCCAGCAGGTGCTCACGCGCCCGGAGGATTTCGACGTCATTGCCACGCTCAACCTCAACGGCGATTATCTCTCCGACGCGCTGGCCGCGCAGGTGGGCGGCATCGGCATCGCGCCGGGCGGGAATATCAATTACATCTCTGGTCACGCGATTTTTGAGGCGACGCACGGCACCGCACCGAAATACGCCAATCAGAACGTGGTCAATCCCGGCTCGGTGATACTTTCCGGCGAGATGATGTTCCGTTACCTCGGCTGGAACGAAGCCGCCGCTCTGATCATCAAGGGCCTCAACGGCGCCATTGGCAGCAAGCAGGTGACTTACGATTTCGCGCGACTCATGGAAGGCGCGACAAAAATCAAGTGTTCTGAATTCGGCGATAACCTCATCGCGCACATGTGATGTCGCGGCGGTCTATGCCGCCGTGTCTGGCTGCCCGGAAAGCGCGGGGAAGCGGCGCGACCAGTCGATCAGCAAAAGATAGAGAAACATATCGTCGAAGAAAAAAATATTCATAAAGACCAGGCTTAGGAGATGGAACGAAAGCATGGTGGGAATGAAAAGCCAGCGGTAGTGGGAAGAGACCAGACAAAGCGGAGCGGTCATTTCAAAAAGGGTAATAACCGGCAGTCCCAGCCGGAGGAATAGAACGGCTAAGGGCCATTCGGGAACATGCCAGCCGATATTGGTGTTGAAATAGTAGCCGCGCAGGCTGGCATCGACCGCCCACGTTTCCATGGTATCGCCGGTAAAGACACGTATCCCACCCGTCTCCATCCGGTTGAAACCGACCAGCATGTAGGAGAGAGTGAGGAAACAGATGATGGTCACGAGCGGATAAGAACTCCACGTGGCGGGGGAGACGCGATCAGGTTGGAAACGCGCGGCGATGAAATCGGCCCAGCCGTAGGCGGCGAGGGCATAGCAAGCGAGGATAAGCACGATATCCGTATGAACCGGAGGTCCAAAGCTGCGAATGACACAGGAGTAAGCCGTGATAAAAAAACAGGCGACAGTCGCGGCGAGAGGATAAGCGCGGTTGGTGAGGCAAAGAAGCAATGAGATGAGGGTGATGGCGTAGAGAGTGGTGAGTCCACTGGGGCTGAAAAGCTGATCGATGACCGGACGGGGAAAAAACGCCAGAAATCCGGTGAGTTGGAGAAGATCATGAGGCAGCTCGCCCAGACGCCAGAGCGGATCGAGCAGGAGTTTGACGATCCAGAGCAAAGCGACGCCAAACCGCACGAAGCGGAGCAGCCGCGGACCGGCCTTTTCGTGGATCAAAATTAACGGACCGATGAGATTTCGTAGCGTTTGCGCCATTCGTAGGAGGGAAAGTTTCGAAGTTCGTCCGGAGATGGATGAAGAGGGACAGACACCATTACCAGATCGACATAGCGGACGGAATCACCGGGATGAAGCTCGTTGTACATCCCGGCTGTGACCCGGATCAGTTCCTCCAGCCGGCCGGGCGGATAAAACTTTTCATCGTTAAGAGGGTCGATCTGAACGATGGAGGGAAAAAGCTGCTCGGCCAGGAGGCGGACTTTTTTCCCTCCTATGGTGGTGGCAATAAGTTCGGGACAGACGACAGGATCCTCTTCGCGCGCAACCGAAAAAATTTCCCAGGCCACGAAAGGAAAGTAACTCCGCTTGTCGAAGGTAAAGTGGCCGAGGATCATCGCCCCGATGAGGCATCCCAAAACAGCGCGATGGAACCGAGGCATGCCGGTCACCCACGATTTGATCTGGGGCGCATAACAAAAACCGCGCAGGACCATGACGACGAGAAGCCCTTGCACAGCGGCAGTCACCGGGACAAGAGGTGAAGAGGTAAAGACAGGAAGGCAAAAGAAGGCTATCAGGGGAAGAATTGCAACCAGGGACAACGGCGGTCGCCAAAACCGTTTGCACGCTAGTTGACTCATGCTTAATGGGTTAGCACGATAGAGCATTGGAGTGAAGATAAATTATTGGCTCGAATAAAGCTTCCCGGCTGGGAGACGATCAACCGGCCCCACGCTTGGCTAATGCCTGGATGGGGCCTATCCTCTACGCTGTGATCGCCGCCAATAAAAATGACATCATGGATTCCCTCCTTTTTGTCTATTTCCGGCATCTCACCCGCAAGGCTTTTCACACCATTGCCGGGCGGGGTCTCGATTATCTGCGCCAGCTTCCCAACGACCGCCCCGTCATTCTTTTTTGCAATCATACCAACTGGTGGGACGGTCTTATTCTCTACATGCTCAGCCGGAAGATGCCCCACAAGGCCGTTTATTGCATGATGGAGGAGCAGCAGCTCAAGTATTACCGTTTTTTCACCTGGCTGGGTGCTTTTTCGGTCGATCTCAGCAGTCCGCTCCGTTCCGCGGCGTCTCTTCGCTATGCTCAGCGCCTATTGCAACAGACTGAAACTGCTATTTGGATTTTTCCCCAAGGCCGCCTCTGCCGTCAAAACGAACCGGTTGAAGTCAAGCCGGGCGCCGATTATCTCGCCCGAAGCGCGCCCCACGCGCTGCTCGTTCCCGTAGCGCTTCGGTATGACTTTTTCCGTGAGGACCGACCCAATGCGCTGATCGAGGTGGGCCAGCCTTTCCAAGCCATCGACAATGCCGATGGCCGGATCGAGCAGGAATGCGCCGAGGTCTTTGCCCGCGTCACTCAAGCTTCACTGACTCAGGATATAACCGGTTTTGAGCTTCTCTTCCGGCCCCGGCTCACCATCAACAAGCGCTGGCAATGGGTAAAACTTGCGCTTACTGGACGGTTGCGCGAGTTCAGTCCGAACAATTAATCACCGGGAGCAACAGGCCCTTAAGGCTGCTGAACCGCCGCCGATTTTTTCTTTACCGGTGGTGTGTTGGTGGTGGTTGGCGCGGCCGTCACATCAACTTCCGGCCGCAGCGGAATGGCCTCGTCCGATTTCAACACCTCAGCTTCGGGCGGAGGCTGCACCGTCGGGCCGCCCCAGATGACGCGCCAGGGTTTCTCCGCAAGGGTAAGGGTCAAGGCCTTGGCATTCGAGCTCACCACCTTCAGGTTGTCGGTCGCCACGCGCAGGTTGGCCAGGACGTCATTGATCCGTTCCTTGCTGTCGGGAGTGCTCAGGTTGGAGAGCACGGCGTTGCCGTTCTCCATAAACTTGTTCGCATTGGTCATCAACGGAGGCAAATCTGTTTCGAGCTCCTGGCTTAAGTGGTCGACGCGGTTGAGGGTCGGCCCGAGTTGGGTGATCAATCCCTCGGCTTTTTGCAGGGCTTCACCGGCTGGTTGAATCAGATTGGAAAGATCAAACGGCATCTCGCCCTGCATCACCGACCCATCGGTCAGCGGCTTGCTATTGCGGTCCGGGCCGGGAGTAATCAGGACATACTTGGCCGAAATTCCAATCCCATCCTGTTTGATCGTCGCCGTGGAATCTTCTCCGATTTGCAGGTCCTGATCGATTTCCACCACGACCTCGATGCAATTGTAGAGATTGGTACCGGGATCAGGCGTTTGTTTATCCCGGGGTATCAGCCGTATTTCTTTCACCCGGCCCACCGTCGCGCCCGCGTATTTCACCGCGGTATTGGAGGCGATGCCGGTGGCGTCCGGAAACCGGATGGTCAAATCATAGCGGGATTGGCCGAAGGACCACTTCCCGATGGCAAGACTGAGAGCGGCCGCCATGATTATGCCGGCGACCAGAGCGGTGATGGCGATGGCAGCGTTGATTCGATTTTCTTTCATGGTTTTCTCCTTGCGAGTTTCCGGCGATCCTAAGTCTGTTGCATCAGGCGTTTGAGGTAGTCGTCCTTCGAAAGTTTAAACGGGATGGGTCCGTCGGCGTAACCGTTGATGAACTGTTGCAAATTCGGATCCGGGTTTTTCTTGATCTCCTCCGGTGTGCCGGAGGCGAGCACTTTGCCCTCGGAGAGGTAGATCATCTGGGTCGCGATGCGGAAGGCGCTGGTCATGTCGTGCGTCACCACCACCGCCGAAATTCCCAGCTTCTTGGTCAGGTCGACCGTCAGCGTGTCGATCACCGCCGTCATCACCGGGTCGAGTCCCGCCGTCGGCTCGTCGCAAAAAAGCAGATCGGGATCCAAGGCCAAGGCCCGCGCCATGCCGACGCGCTTCTTCATGCCGCCCGAAATCTGCGCCGGCTTGAGGTGTTCGAAACCAGTCAGGCCGACCAGTTCCAACTTCAGCTTGACCACCAGTTCCGCGATGTTGGGCGAAACGTCGCTCGATTCGAGGATCGGCAACGCCACGTTTTCACCCACCGTCAGAGAATTGAAGAGCGCCCCGGTTTGGAAGAGCATCCCGAAACGTTTGCGGACGGAGGACAGTTCCTGGTCGTCCAGTTTGGTGATCTCGGTCCCATCGATGAAAATTTCGCCCGCGTCGGGTTTGAGCGAGCCGATGATATGCCGCAGCAGGGTGCTTTTGCCGCAACCGCTGCCGCCCATGATAATGAGGATGTCGCCATGCTTGAGCTTGAAGCTCACATTCGCCAGGATCTTGCGCGAGCCAAAGCTACGCGTCAAATTGCGCACCTCCAGGGCGTAAGGCGATTTGTGCTTGGTGGGAGCGTCGCTCATACGAAGTAAATTAATGCCGTTAACAGCGCGTCCATGGCAAGCATGGAGGTAAGGGACGTCACCACCGATTTCGTCGTCGCCTTGCCCACCCCTTCCGCGCCGCCTTCCACCTGGATGCCGTAGTAGCAGGCCACCGTACCCACCACCCCGCCGAAAATCAGCGCCTTGAGCAGGCCCGAGAAAAGGTCCTTTTGCTCCACTGCCGCGATGGATCGCTGCACGTAGTAGACCGGGTCGAGATGCAGGCTGACGACGCCGATCAGCCAGCCCGAAAAAAGTCCGATGCCCTCGCCCAGCACCGTCAGCACCGGCATCATGATGATCATAGCCAGCAGCCGCGGCACGACCAGGAACTTCACCGGATCGATGCCCATGACGTTGAGCGCCTCGATCTCCTCAGCCACCTTCATCGTGCCGAGTTCCGCCGTGATGGCCGAGCCGCTGCGGCCGATGACGATGACGGCGGTGATGAGCGGGCCGATTTCGCGCAGGATGGAGAAGGCGACGAGGTTGGCGACGAGGGCGGTGGCGCCAAGTTTCTCAAACTGCCCGGCGCCCTGGATGGCCAGGACGATGCCGAGGAGGAAATTG